>Ga0126313_10000126_pt1 | contig 32791 bp, 31 predicted proteins | sample Plot105A_FD_89954 | JGI IMG/M metagenome (GOLD analysis project Ga0126313, IMG submission 89954) | Serpentine soil microbial communities from UC McLaughlin Reserve, CA, USA - Plot105A | ecosystem: Environmental > Terrestrial > Soil > Grasslands | place: USA: UC McLaughlin Reserve, Lake County...
GCAAGCTCGACATCGGCAAGCTGGAACGCGGCGTTCAGGTCGATTTCGGTGCCGGGATGAGCTTCGAGTACGGCAGCACCTGGGTGTTCAGGAATGCCGAGGAAGCCGAGGAGATGCGAGAGCAGCTCGACAAATACCTTGCCGAGCAGGAGACGCTTCGGCACGACACCAGTGGCGGTTATGCGATCTATCTCGCGTTACGCGGCGCGACGGACCCTCCGAAGCCACCGACTCAGCAGGTTTCGACCTTCGAGGTGGAGAGCGAGGCCGGCGCCAAGGTGGGCCTGAGCCTGCCCTGGGATCCCGATCCGGATGGCGAGTCCGGAGTGCCCAACCTCACCCTGGCCGAGGCGGGACTCAAGTTCGGCGGCAGCGGCAAGTGGACCCAGATCGTGGACACCAGGACCGGCACCACTACGTGGACCACCGGAGGCGAGGTGTTCGGTCAGCTGGGCGCACAGGCCGGGCCGGTCGCCGGCGAGCTGAAGGGTGTGCTGGGCTCCAGCATGTCGATCACCCGGGACAAGGATGATCAGATCACCAAAGTGACACTGGTCACCACCCGAGAGGCCAGGGCGACAGGCACGCTAACTCCGGCCAGAACGACCTCGGCGGCAACCTGTCCGATTCCAACTCCGTAGGCATGGTGACAGTGACGACCACGACTCTGGAGGTGACGACCGATGCCCAACGGGCATTGGTCAACAACTGGTTGGCGGCGCAAGCCAACGATGCTGACGGCGCCGTCTCGCCGCAGACCTACTATCCCGATCGGCTTGTGCCGGGCGATTCGTTCCAGAACCTCATGTACACGAATGCGACGGTGAGCAACGTGCAGTACAGCAACGTGTCAGACAAGCAAGGCTTTGCCGCAGAAGTGAAGATAGGCGTTGCTTTCGGCGTCGACTTCAGCCTGGAGACCACCGACTCGCGGGCGACCGACGCCACCTATCTCGACGTCCCTGGCCCAGACGGCGCGCGCCTGCCCGTTCAGTTCGAGGATTGCGTCGCCGAATGATCAACAGCAGCTGGCCGCCTTCGCCGGCCGATCCACCGATCGAGATCGGCACGCCGACCGCCCGCGTCGACAACCGGGTTGCGTGGCGGCCGCTCCTGCTGCGGATGTTCGTTGTCGTCCCACCGGCCCAAGTGCTGGGCACCGTCGCCGGAGCGCAGCTGATGGCCGGTACTGGGCTGCTGGAACGCATGCATTGGCTCAGTGCGGTGATCAGCATGATCAGCGGTGTGTTGAGCGGCTTGGCCGTTGGGTTCTTCTTGACGCCGAGGGTTCGGAAGCGGCGCGTCTTCGCCCTTGTTGCGGCCGGTTTCGGCTTGACGACATGGGTTGTCCTCGCAGTGCTATCGGAGGTGCGGCTGGCGGGCTGGGGCGTGGAGCCTTACTGGTACCGGTACGTACTCGGCGCCGCCCTTGTCGTCGGCATGCAGACTCCAATCGCGTGGAGCATCTGGGTCAGCCGAAGCCGACACTCGGCCGCGAACGTCGGGTGATCGCGCGGCGTTGCCTGGACGATGGAGTCGAGCGGGCACAGCCTGCGAGCGACTGAGGAAGGCAGCGCCTTCAAAAGCGCGATCGCGTGAGCGGCCACGAATAGGCGGCCGCGAACGTCGGGTGATCCCGTTCAGGCGACGCGGGTGACCACTGTGTCACAAAGTTCGTTCAGCGCGTCACGCGCCGGGCCGGTCGGGAGCTCATCGAGCAGCGTGCGGGCTGCCTCCGCACGGTAACGGACCTGTTCCCGTGCCTGCTCGATACTGCGGTGCGTCCGAAGCAGTCCCAACGCCTCCGCGAGCGCGATGTCATCGTGCAGATCGGAATCAAGCAGCTCGAGCAGCCGACCATCAGCCGGATCGGTCGAACGGCGAGCCAGCAGGGTTGGCAGGGTGGGGATGCCTTCTCGCAGGTCGGTGCCGGGAGTCTTGCCGGTCTCATCACTGGTGACATCGATGATGTCGTCGCTGAGCTGAAAGACGATACCGATCTCCTCGCCGAACCTTCGGAGCTTCTGCTGCAGCGCTGGTTCCGCACCGGCGATCTTGGAGCCGAACAGAGCCGATGTGGCAATCAGCGATCCGGTCTTGTCGGCAACGACCTGCAGGTAGTGCTCAAGCGGATCCTGCTCCGGCTCGGGACCTACTGTCTCGGCGATCTGACCCTGCACCAGCCGGAAGAACGTTCGAGCTTGCAGCCGGACGAACTCGGGACCGAGTTCGGAGACGATGTCTGACGCTTTCGCGAACAAGAAATCCCCGACCAGGATGGCGATGGTGTTCCCCCATCGAGCATTCGCGCTTGGGGATCCCCTGCGCAGCCCGGCCTCATCCATGACATCGTCGTGGTAGAGGCTCGCAACATGGGTCAGTTCAACGACCACCGCCGCCCTGACCACATCGTCCGCCGGAGGGGCGCTGCCGAAATGTGAGCCCAGCACGACCAGCAGGGGCCGAAACCGCTTTCCGCCGGCCGCTATTACCTGGCGGGCGGCATCGGTGACCATTGGAGTACCAGCCTCGGTGGCTTCTAGCAGCGCCGCCTCGATCACATCAAGCTGACCACGCACGCCGGCGGCGAAAACCTCGTTCCGCGTCTGGCCTGCGAGCACATCTCTCCTTACCGCGGCGAATGCCGCTGCGATCACCGCAGCATCTCCCCAGCTTGCTGCGCGAGGTCGAGCAGCGGGCCTGGGAAGACGCCGAAGGCCACAGTAGCGACCACACCAAGGCCCACGGCCGCTTGTGTCTGCCAACCCGGGCGTACCACGTGCGGTCCGCTCGGCGCCGGGTCAGCGAAGAACATGAGCACGATCACCCGGATGTAGAAGTAGGCGGCGACAACGCTGATCACCACTGCCACCACCACCAACCAGTGCGCGCCACCGGACCAGGCAGCTGCGAAGACCGCCCACTTGCCGATGAAGCCGCTGGTCAGAGGAATGCCGGCAAAGCTCAACATGAACAGGGAGAAGATGACTGCTGCGGTCGGAGATCGGCGGCCGAGCCCGACCCAGCTGCTGAGCAGCGTCGCCTCTCCGGTCTGATCGCGCACAACGGGCAGCAAGGCAAAGGCGCCGATCGTGGCCGCACCGTACGCGACCAGGTAGAACATGATCGAGGAGATGCTGGTCAGGGATCCAGCCGAGCTACCGGTGCTCGCCTGAGACGCCCCGACGAACGCCGTCATGATGAACCCCGCGTGGGCGATCGAGGAATAGGCGAGCATCCGCTTGACATCGGTTTGGGTGATTGCCAGCACGGAGCCAACCGCCATCGTAGCGACCGCAACGATCGTCATCAGCGGCTGCCAGTCCCACCGATCGGCGCCGAGTGCTACATAGAACACCCGCAGTAGCGCACCGATTGCCGCGATCTTGGTGCACGCCGCCATGAACCCGGTGACTGGTGTCGGGGCTCCCACATAAACGTCGGGGGTCCAGGAATGGAACGGCACAGCCGCGAACTTGAACAACAGCCCGATGCCGATCAGCGCGACGCCGGTGAGCAGCAGGCCTGGCCCTTGCCTACCGGTGCGGACGGCCTCGTCAATAGCGCTCAGGTTGAACGACCCGGCATAGCCGTACAGCAGTGCGGCGCCGTACAGGAAGAAGGCCGAGGAGAGAGCGCCGAGCAGGAAGTACTTCAGCGAGGACTCCTGGGAGAGCAGGCGTCGACGTCGCGCCAGCCCGCACAGCAGATAGAGCGGCAGGGAAAGTATCTCCAGAGCGACGAACATGGTGATCAGGTCGTTGGAGGCGGGAAACAGCATCATTCCCGACAGTGCAAACAATGCAAGCGGGTACACCTCAGTGTGCTCAACCCTGGCCTGGATTGCCTCGCGTTCGGCGATGGTGCCAGGTACGGCTGCCGCCTGCGCCGCGAAAACACTGACGCCGCTCTCGACCTTCCGCTCAGCGAAGAGCAGGAAGGACGCTGCACTGAAGATCAACAGGATGGTCCACATGAAATAGGTAGGCCCGTCGATGGCGAGCGAGCCCACAGCGGTGATCGCATCCTCCTCCCGCCGCCAGTTGATCACCGTCGCGACCAACGCACCGATGACCGAGGCAAAGGTCACCAACAGCTGCACCGCATTCCGGACGGCCCGCGACAGCGCGGCCTCAACCAGCACCCCGATGCAGGCGCCGGCCAAGATCAACAGGACCGGCAGCAACAGGACATAGTCGAGATCAGGCGCGGTGATCTGGATCAGAGTCGGCCCCATCAGCGGCCTCCTTCCGCGCTGACCCGCGGTGGCGGATCGGTAACACCGACATGCTGCATGGCGGTCGTCACCGCAGGCTCGATCACTGCCAGCATCGGCTTCGGAAAGAGCCCCAGGACAATAATCAGCAGGACCAGCGGTGCCATGGCCAATCGCTCCCGGCCGGTGACGTCGGGAAGCTCAACCGGGCGTTCCGGTCGTACCGCTCCGGTCATCGTCCGCTGGTACAAGATCAGGATGTAGAGCGCTGCCAGCACCACGGCAAGTGTGGAAACGACCGCGTGCACCGGGTGGCGGGTGAAGGTTCCGGCGAGCACCAGGAACTCCGAGACGAAACTGGACAGGCCCGGTAAGGCCAACGTTGCCAAGCCGGCGAACAGCAGCAGGCCGGCCAGCACCGGTGCCGTCCTCTCAACCCCGCCGTAGGCCTGAATGTCCCGCGAGCCGCGCCGCCTGATCAGGTATCCCGCTGCCAGGAACAAGGCGGCCGTCGACATACCGTGATTGAGCATGTAGAGGGTGGAGCCCATCAGGCTTTGAGTGGTGAGGGCGAAGATGCCGAGCACGATGAAGCCGAAGTGGCTGATCGAGGTGTAGGCGATCAGGCGCATCACATTCCGGCTGCCGATTGCCAGGATCGCCCCATAGATGATCGAGATCACCGCGAGGACCAGGACCACCGGCGTGGCCCACTGACTCGCCTCGGGGAACAAGCCAAGACAGAACCGGATCATGCCGAATGTCCCGATCTTGTCCATTACCCCGACCATCATCACCGCGCCACCGGGGCTGGATTCCTCCGCAGCGTCAGGCAGCCAGGTGTGCAGCGGCACGAGCGGCGCCTTGATCGCGAACGCGAACATGAAGCCGACAAAGAGCCAGCGACCTGTGCCGGTGTCGATCTGCAACTGGCTCAGCGTGCTCAGCAGGTAGCTAGGCTCGCCCACCTGAGCGGACAACACGTACAGCCCGATCACCGAGGCAAGCATCACGAACCCGCCGAGCAGCCCGAAGATCAGAAACTTGGCAGCCGCGTAGGTACGTCCGTGGCCCGGGCCGAAGCCGCCGATCAGAAAGTACATCGGGACGAGGATGACCTCGAAGAACACGTAGAAAAGAAACACATCTGTCGCCAGGAACAGGTACAAGGCGCAGGCTTCGACGGCCAGGACGAGGGCGAAGAAGACGTGCAGTCCGTAGCGAGGTGCCAGTGCACCGGAGGTTTGGCCCGGGTCATCGAAGTCTCGCCAGCTGGCCAGGATGACCAGTGGCGTCACGATTGCCACGAGCAGCACCAAGGTCAGCCCGATGCCGTCCAGGCCGAGCGCGTAGTAAGCACCCAGAGGGCGGATCCAGGTGGCCTGCTCGGTGAACTGCATGCCGGCACCGGGTTCGAACTGGGCGGCGAGAACGACCGCAAGCACCAGGACGCCCAGTGCGGCAGCCAGCGCCACCTGCTTGGCCAGCGCACCTCGTAGGAAGATCAGCGAGACTGCGCCGACGACTGGAATGAGGGCCAGCACGGACAGGATGGGGAAGTCCATATCGCCGCCTCAGCCCAATCGACCCAAGATGAGCACCGTACCGACCAGCGCCGCGCCAACCACCATGGTGAGGGCATAGCTGCGCACGAAGCCGTTCTGTGCTCGCCGCAACCAGGCCGAGATACCGCCGATCGCAGCGGCGGTCCCGTTCACCGTCCCGTCGATGCCGTCGTCCTCCAGCCGAAGCAGGCCGGCGGTCAGGCGCTGACCCGGCCGCATGAAGATCGTCTCGTTGATCACGTCACCATAGAGATCGTTACGGCCGGCATGAACAACCAGCGACCTGCTCGCCGGTTGCTCGGTCGTGACCTTATGTCGGGGTCCGAATATCCGTACGGCGATCATCACACCGATGGCAACGACGCCCAGGGTCAACAGCCCGACAGCGGAGAAGTGCAGCAGGCCTGGCGCCTCACCGACTGCGGGTTCGGCCCCGACAGCCGGGTCCAGCCAGCCCGCGATCCAGCCGTTGAGCAAGATGCCGCTGAAGGCAGAGCCCAGGCCGAGCACGATCAAGGGGACGGTCATGATGGGCGGCGATTCATGTGGATGTACGCCCTGCGGCCAGCGTCGCCGGCTGCCGACAAAGGTCATCAGCATCAGCCGGGTCATGTAGAACGCGGTCACCCCGGCACCGATCAGCGCGGCAAGTCCGGCGATGAGGTTGGACTTGAATGCGACCTCGATGATGTGGTCCTTGGAGTAGTAGCCGGCGAAGAACGGGAAACCGATAATCGCCAGATACCCGGCCGCGAATGTGTAGAAGGTGATGGGCATCAGCTTCGACAGCCCGCCGTAGTGGCGCATGTTGACGTCGTCGTTCATGGCATGCATCACCGAACCGGCGCCGAGGAACATGTTCGCCTTGAAGAAGCCGTGGGTCAGCAGGTGGAAGATGGCGTACGCGTAACCGGCAGGCCCGATACCGGCAGCCAGCATCATGTATCCGATTTGGGACATGGTGGAACCGGCGAGCACTTTCTTGATGTCGTCCTTGGCACAGCCGATCCACGCTCCGACCAGCAGCGTGACCGCACCGACGATCACGACAGCAGTGCTGGCCGCCTCAGATTGAGCGAAGACGGCATAACTGCGGGTCACCAGGTAGACCCCGGCGGTCACCATGGTCGCCGCGTGGATCAGGGCCGACACCGGAGTGGGGCCCTCCATCGCGTCGAGCAGCCAGGATTGCAGCGGAACCTGGGCCGACTTGCCGCAGGCGCCGAGCAGGAGCAGCAGGCCGAGAATCGTCGCCGTTGCCGGGTCCAGGTTCGAAGCGCCGGCGTTGACGTCGACGAACGCCGACGATCCAAAGCTGGCCAGCATGAGCATGATCGCCAACGACATGCCCATGTCCCCGACTCGGTTGACGACGAAGGCTTTCTTCGCAGCTGTCGCCGCGGCCGGCTTGTGCTGCCAAAAGCCGATCAGTAGGTACGAGGCAAGGCCCACACCCTCCCAGCCGACGAAGAGGGCGAGGTAGTTGTCGGCCAGCACCAGCAAGAGCATCGCGGCGACGAAGAGGTTGAGGTAGCCGAAGAACCGGCGCCGCCGATCGTCTTGAGCCATGTAGCCGATCGAGTAGATGTGGATGATGCCGCCCACGCCAGTGATCAACAGCACGAAGACGATTGACAGCTGGTCGATGAGCAGTCCCATGCCGATGTGCCATTGGCCCGCGGAGATCCAGTCGTAGAGCTGCACCCCCACCGCGCGGAACGCCTCGTCGCGCGCGAGAAGCTGGATGAACAAGATCAGGCCGATGGCGAACGAGATCAACGGCGTCACCGCTCCCAGCAGATGGCCCCACCTGTCGGCGGTCCGACCAGCGAGCAGGAGCACCGCGGCGCTCAGCGCGGGCAGGGCGATCAGCAGCCAGGCATAGGAGAACAGGCCGATCGCCGGCGTCGGCAGAACAACTTCCAGCAGGGTCATCTGTGCCTCAGAACTTCAGCAGACTGGCGTCGTCGACGGAAGCGGATCGCCGGGTGCGGAAGATGGTGACGATGATGGCCAGCCCGACAACCACCTCCGCCGCTGCCACGACCATGACAAAGAAAGCCGCGATCTGCCCGTCGAGGGTCCCGTGCATTCGGGAGAACGTGACCAGCGCCAAGTTGGAGGCGTTCAGCATTAATTCAACGCACATGAAGGCCACGATGGCGTTGCGCCGGATCAAGAATCCGGCCGCACCGATGGTGAACAAGATCGCCGAAAGCACGACGTAGTAGGTAGGGCTCACCGCTCGTCCTCGGTCTCGGGCGGAGTGATCGCTTCGACCGTCTGGTCGACCGGCTGCACCAGCTCGCGGCTGTCCAGCACCGTTCCTCTTGCTCGCAAGGTTGCCGATACCGACAAGTCGGAGGTGCTGCCATCGGGCAGCAGCGCGGGCGTGTCGACTGCGTTGTGTCGGGCGAAGACGCCGGGTGTCGGCAGCGGACCCGGGTGTTGCCCGGACTCGGCGTAGCGGCGCATCCGGTCGTTGACGAGGTCGGTTTGCGAGCGCTTCTTCGCCAACCGCTCACGATGAGCGAGCACCATGGCGCCCACCGCGGCGGTAATCAACAATGCCGACGTCGCCTCGAAGGCGAAGACGTAGCGGTTGAAGATCAATGCGGCTACTCCCTGGATGTTGCCCCCGTGCTCGGAATTGGCCCCGTCCAGCCCAAGCGGCTCACCGACAATGGCATTGCCCAGAGCGAACACCAGCAGCGCACCGAAGCCGACACCGGCCAGGGCGGCAAGCGGGCGTTGTCCCTTGATCGTCTCGACCAGTGAATCGGCTACGTCGACCCCGACCAGCATGAGCACGAACAAGAACAGCATCAAGATCGCGCCGGTATAGACGATGATCTGCACCGCGAACAGGAACGGCGCGTCCTGGGCTGCGTACTGGACGGCAAGGGAGATCATCACCGCCGCCAGGCACAGCGCCGAGTGCACCGGCTTCCTGGCCAAGATCATTCCGAGCGCACCGAGGATCATCACCGGCGCCAGCAGCCAGAAGGCGAATGCGGCAGCCGTCACCAGAGGGATCACGTCTTCCCCGTTTCCTCAGGTGCAGGATGCTTCCGCGAATAGATGAAGCCCTGATTGGCCTTTCGGTGCTTCGCGCCGCGCAGGCTGCCGGCCCGCTCATCCGCGTGTCCGGTCTCCGGCAGCCCGAGGAAGTATGCCTGCTCGCTGTCTCCGAGCCTGCGCTCGTGCGGTGGCTCCTCCATACCGGGCAGCAGCGGAGCCAGCAGGTCTTGCTTCTCGTAGATCAGCTTGCCTCGGGAGTCGTCAGCCAGTTCGAACTCGTTTGTCATGGTGAGCGCGCGGGTTGGGCACGCCTCGATGCAGAGGCCGCAGAGAATGCAGCGCAGATAGTTGATCTGGTAGACCCGGCCGTATCGTTCGCCAGGCGAATGGCGCTCTTCATCGGTATTCTGCGCGCCCTCGACATAGATGGCGTCAGCCGGGCAGGCCCACGCGCACAGCTCACAGCCGACGCACTTCTCCAAGCCGTCGGGCCAGCGGTTCAGCTGGTGCCGGCCGTGGAAGCGGGGGGCGGTGGCCCTGGGCTTCTTCGGATATTCGATCGTAAACGTCTTGCGGAACATGGTGCGAAACGTCACCCCGAAACCGGCGATCGGATCAAGTGCGCCCATTCGAGTCCTCCTCGCTCGATGACGAAGCCTCGTCCTCGCGAAGCACGCCGGCAAACTCGGGCAAGACCTGCCCCGGCATCGGTGGTACCGGATAGCCACCGGCGAACGCGTCGAACTCAACCGGCCCCCGCGCCGCAGGCCTGGCCCCGGGGCCTTCGGCTGCTTCCTTCGGCTCTCCGCCGCCGAAGAACGAAAATCCCAGCAGCACTACGAAGACCACCCCGGCGATGACTAGAAAGACTGGTGAGGAGAACCAGCCCTCCTGACGCCCGGCGCGAAGCATTGAGACGAGCACGATCCAAACCAGTGAAATCGGAATCAGCCAGCGCCACCCGAATCGCATGAACTGGTCATACCGGAGTCGGGGGAGCGTTCCGCGCAGCCAGATGAAAAGAAACAGCAAGAGCACTACCTTGAGCACGAACCAGAGCAGACCCATGTAGCCGTCGTCGACCTCCGGCCACAAGTTGAATGGCAGCGGTGCGTGCCAGCCGCCGAGGAACAGCGTGACTGCCAGCGCCGACACCGTGATCATGTTCATGTACTCGGCCATGAAGAACATCGCGAAGCGCATCGAGGAGTACTCGGTGTGGAACCCGCCGACCAGCTCACCCTCAGCTTCTGGAAGATCGAACGGAGCGCGGTTGGTCTCGCCCACCATGGAGATCAGGTAGATCACGAAGGACGGAACAAGCTGTACGGCATACCACAGTGGCACGCTGACGCCGAGGAAGGACACCGGCTCCGCCTGCTTCGCAACGATCTCGGAGGTGGACAGCGACCCGGCAAAGAGGAAGACGGCCACCAAGGCCAGCCCCATCGCCACCTCATAGCTGATCACCTGTGCGCTTGACCGGAGCGCACCGAGCAGCGAGTAGGTTGAGCCCGACGACCAGCCCGCGAGCACGATCCCGTAGACGCCGATCGAGGCGATGGCGACGATGAATAGCACTGACACAGGCAGGTCCGTGACCTGTAGCGGTGTGGTGACCTCGGTGAAGGGGAGCTGTACCTCCCCGGCCATCGGGATCACCGCGAACGCGGTTATGGCCGGGATCGCGACGACGAACGGCGCCAGCATGAACACCAGCTTGTCGGCGGCGGTAGGCGTGAAGTCCTCCTTGAACATCAGCTTCATTCCGTCGGCCAGCGACTGCAGCAGTCCGAACGGACCGTTCATGTTCGGGCCCTTGCGCTGCTGCATGAAGGCGACGATGCGCCGCTCGTACCAGATCGTGAACAAGGTGAGCAGCATCAAGAGCACGAATGCGAACAACGCCTTGATCACCACGACCCACCACGTGTCGTCGAAGAACGCAGACAAGTCGAAGCTCACCAAGGCCGGCAAAAAGTGGCTCACTCGATCACCTCCAGGGCGCCGGCCGTTTCCGCGGGAACCAGCTCGCGAGGGGGACCGATCGTGACCAGCTCACCTGCCGCCGCCGCAAGGTTCTCCGAGACCAACGATCCCGGTGCGCGGCGCGGCATCCAGATAACGCCGTCGGCCATGTTCGGCTCGATCTGCACATCGAATGTGACTGAACCTCGGTCGTTCGAAACCTTCACTCGGTTAACGATGTCCGCACGCAGTGCGGTCTTGGGGCTCAGCCGGGCGACCGGCTTGCGCGCCGTGGCCTGCAGGAAGGGCTCGTTGTCCAACGCCCGACTGGCATCCAGTGCGGTACGCCAGGTGGCGAGGACAACCGTCGTGTCGTCCACGGTGCTCGTCCGTCCGGGCTCGACATCCGGAGCATCTGCCCGAGCTCCCTCCCACGGGCCGAGCTCAGCCAACTCGGCCCGAGCCTGTGCAGCGGTGCGAATGCCCAACTCGATGCCAAGGCCGTCCGCCAACGCCGCCAGCACGCGCAGATCGGTCATATCGCCAGGGCGATCGATCACGACGTCGAACGGGCGCTCCCGGCCCTCCCAGGTCACAAAGCTCCCAGACCGTTCCCAGATCAGCGATACCGGCAGAACAACACTCGCCCGTTCGGTGACTTGAGACGCCCGGGCTTCGATGCTGACGACGAAGCCGATCTTCTCCAGGCCTTCCAGCGCGGCTTGGGGATCAAGGAAGTCGCTCGGCTCGACGCCGGCTACCACCAGCGCTTGGAGGTCTGCGTCGGCGGCGGAGATCAACATCTCATCGGCGTCGCGCCCGGATTGAGCCGGCAGCGATGCGACGCCCCAGGTCGTCTGAGTGTCGATTCGGGCTGTCGGGTCACTGACCGGGCGGCCGCCGGGCAGCAGGTTGGGCAAGCAGCCAACATCGACCGCCCCACGATCGCCGGCGCGTCGTGGAATCCAGGCGAGTCGTGCACCTGTGCGGTCGGCCAGTCGGAGGCACGCACTCAGCGCACCCGAGGACTCGGCGGCCCGCTCGCCCACCAAGATCACCGAATCGGCGTCGAGTTGTACCGGAGGAACGTGGTCGGCACTCGGCGCACCTGTCGACGAGCTCAGTTGCTCCAGCACCAGAGCTTCATCACCGGGAAGGGTGGGAATCAGCGTCGCGCCGATCTTGCGTGCGCCGTTGCTCAAATAGGGGGCCAGGGTCCAGGACTTCAGCCCGTTCTTCAGCTGAGCCTTTCGCAGGCGCAGGAAGATCGCACCGGCCTCTTCCTCGGGGTCGAAGGAGACCAGCAGCGCCGAGCTGGCGACTTCGAGGTCGGAGTATGTGACACCGCGGCCTGTTCCTGCGACCGCCGACGCCAGGAACTCGGCCTCCTCGGCGGAGTGTGGCCGGGACCGGAAGTCGATGTTGTTGGTTCCCAGGACGGCGCGGGCGAACTTCGCGTAGCCGTACGCATCTTCCTGGGTCAGCCGCCCACCAGTCAGCACCCCGACCGAGTCCCCCGCCGCTTTCAGTCCCTGAACAGCGGCGTCGATGGCCTCGGGCCATGACGCTGGACGCAGGACACCGGGTCCGGAGCCTGTCGAAGGTTCACGCACCAGCGGGCGGGTCAGCCGGTCTTCACCGCGCCCATAGGCAAAGGCAAAGCGATCTTTGTCGGTGATCCACTCCTCGTTCACCTCCGGATCGTCACCCGCCAGACGCCGCATCACGGTTCCCCGCCGGTGATCAACCCGGATGGCCGAGCCACAGGCATCGTGTTCAGCTACCGACGGTGTCGAGATCAGGTCGAAGGGCCGCGACCGGAACCGGTAAGCGGCGCTGGTCAAGGCACCGACCGGGCATATCTGGATCGTGTTGCCGGAGAAATAGGACTCGAACGGCGATCTCTCGTAGATGCCGACCTGCTGCAGCGCACCTCGCTCGATCAGGGCGATGAAGGGGTCGCCGGCGATCTGCTCGGAGAACCGAGTGCAGCGGGCGCAGAGCACGCATCGTTCCCGGTCGAGCAACACATTGGCGGAGATGTTGATCGGCTTCGGGAAAGTCCGCTTGGCATCGGTGAACCGGCTTTCGGCATAGCCATGGGACATCGCCTGGTTCTGCAGCGGACACTCGCCGCCTTTGTCACAGATCGGGCAGTCCAGTGGATGATTCAGCAGCAGGAACTCGAGATTGCCGTGTTGGGCCTTCTCGGCGATAGGTGAGGTGAGCTGGGTCTTGATCTTCATGCCGGATGCCACCTCCAAGGTGCAGGAGGCTTGCGGCTTGGGAATCGGGCGACCGTTGCCCGCATCCGGGACCTCGACCAGGCATTGCCGGCAGGCACCGACCGGATCGAGCAACGGATGATCGCAGAACCGAGGCACCTCCACACCGATCAGCTCGGCCGCGCGGATGACAAGAGTGCCCTTTGGCACCGAGACCTCGACGTCGTCGATGGTCAACGTGACCAGGTCCTCCCGCTTCTCCAGATCCGCACGGACTCCGGCCTGAGTGATCGTCACTTCTGGAGCCCCCAAATCCCCACTTTGAGCCCCGTCGGTGCACTTTGAGCCCCATATACAGGGCTCAAAGTGTGCGTACGGGGCTCAAGGTCGTGTTGGGAGGTGATCATGCCCCTACTCCCACCGGTTCGCGGACGAAGATCGTGCTGCGCTCGTACGGGAAGAGCTCCCAGGCCGGAGTGTGCATGGCGGCCTCGAACTCGTCCCGGAAATAGTTGATCGCCGATGTGATCGGCGAGGTTGCGCCATCACCGAGGGCGCAGAAGGACCGCCCAAGAATGTTGTCGCAGAGATCGAGGAGCTTTTCGATGTCACCTTCCTGGCCATGGCCGGCTTCCATCCGCTTGAGAATCTGCACCAGCCACCAGGTGCCTTCCCGGCAGGGCGTGCACTTGCCGCAGGACTCGTGCTTGTAGAACTCGGTCCAGCGCAGCACCGTACGGACCACCGACGTCGTCTCGTCGAAACACTGCAACGCCTTGGTGCCGAGCATGGACTTGGCAGCGGCTACGGCCTCATAGTCCAGAGGAACATCGAGGTGCTCGGCCGTCAGCATCGGGGTCGAGGAGCCGCCGGGGGTCCAGAACTTGAGCTGGTGGCCCTCCCTTATCCCGCCGGCCAGATCCAGCAGCCGCCGCAGGGTGATGCCCAACGGTGCTTCGAACTGCCCGGGCTTGGCCACATGGCCGGACAACGAGTAGATGGTCATGCCCTTGGACTTCTCGGTGCCCATCGAGGTGAACCAGCCGGTGCCACGATCGACGATGCACGGGACGGACGCGATGGATTCCACATTGTTGATCACCGTGGGGCTGGCATAGAGCCCGGCGACTGCCGGAAAAGGCGGCCGCAGCCGCGGCTGGCCGCGGCGACCCTCAAGGGAGTCCAGCAACGCCGTCTCCTCACCGCAGATGTAGGCTCCCGCGCCGGCATGCACAATGATCTCCAGGTCGTAGCCGGTGCCGAGGATGTTCTTGCCCGCGTAGCCGGCCGAGTACGCCTCCCGGACCGCCTGCTGGAGCCGCCGCACGACGTGCAGGACTTCCCCTCGGACGTAGATGAACGCGAAGTTGCTGCGGATCGCATACGCGGAGATGATCACGCCCTCGACCAGTGTGTGTGGGCTTGCCATCATCAGCGGGATGTCCTTGCAGGTGCCCGGCTCCGACTCGTCGGCATTGACCACCAGGTACTTGGGCTTCGGATTGTCCTGGGGGATGAAACCCCACTTCATGCCGGTCGGGAAGCCGGCACCTCCACGCCCGCGTAGCCCGGAGTCCTTGACCAGGGTCACGACATCGGCCGAATCCATCTCGAGCGCCTTGCGCAGCGCGGCATATCCGCCGCGGCGTTCGTAGTTGGTGAGCTTCCACGCCCGCTCATCTGCCCAGTTCTCGGTCAGCACCGGTGTCAACGGATCGGCAGCGCCTGTTGAGAGGTGCCCGGAGCTGGCCGAAGCGTCAGTCACGTGCCCTCCTTCGCGACGGCCGGCTGGGCATGACGACGTTCCGGTACGGGCGGCGCGGCCCAGCCGCGCTCCCGCGCAATCCGCAGCCCAAGCACTGATTCCGGCGCCGAGGTCGGTCCTTCGTCGGCGCGGCTGTCAGAGAAGCCGGCGAGCACCCGCTCGGCCTCCTTCCAGGTGCACACTCGGGCACCTCGGGTGGCGGTCACCTGCTCTCCGGCGCGTAGCTGGTCGACGACATCGATGGCGATCTCTGGCGTGATGTTGTCGAAGAACTCCCAGTTGACCATCATCACCGGAGCAAGATCACAGGCAGCGTTGCACTCGATGTGCTCCAAGGTGATCTTTCCGTCGGTGGTCGTTTCGTCGTTGCCGATCTCCAGGTGATCTTGCAGTGCGGCATAGACCTCGTCGCCACCGACGATTGCGCACAGCGCCGTTGTGCACACCCCCACGTGGTACTCCCCAACCGGGCGGCGCTTGTACATGGTGTAGAAGGTCGCGACCCCGCTCACGTCAGCGGCCGAGATGTCAAGGATCTCCGCGCACGCCTCGATTCCGGCGGGTGTCACCCGGCCTTCCACGCTTTGCACCAAATGCAGCATCGGCAGCAGCGCCGAGCGCCGCTGCGGGTAGCGTGCCGCGATCTGGCGCATCTCCTCCCGAGTCTGCTCGGTGATCTTGGTATCGGTCACCGAGTAGTCCAGGCTCGGCTCGTCGAAATGGGTGGTGAAGTGCCCGTGTCCGATCAGTTCCTCCGACGCCACATCGCCGCCGGCGTGTCCGTCGCGGGCCTCGGGCGGCGGCGGCTCGACCAACTCGCTCAACGGTCGACACCACCCATCACCGGGTCCAGGCTGGCGACCGCCACGACGACGTCCGACACCATGGAGCCCTCGCACATGGCGGGCATCGCCTGGAGGTTGGTGAAACTCGGGTCGCGGAAGTGCGCTCGGAACGGCCGGGTGCCGCCGTCGGAGACGACATGTGCGCCGAGCTCGCCGCGCGGGCTCTCCACCGGTACATAGGCCTGGCCGGGGGGCACCCGGAAGCCCTCCGTGACCAGCTTGAAGTGGTGGATCAGCGCCTCCATCGACTCGCCCATGATGTGCTTGATGTGCTCGTTGGAGTTGCCCAGCCCATCCGCCCCTATCGACAGCTGGGCCGGCCAGGCGATCTTGGCGTCGCGCACCATGATCGGGTCGCCCTGCATCTTCTCCAGCCGCTCGACGCACTGCTCGATGATCTTGAGGCTCTCCCACATCTCGTTCAGCCGGATCCTGAACCGCCCGTACGCATCCGGTGTGTCCCAGGTCTGCACCTCGAAGTCGTAGGTTTCGTAGTCGCAGTAGGGCTGCTTCTTGCGCAGATCCCAGTCGAATCCGGTCGAGCGCAGCGGTGGCCCGGTTATGCCGAGCGCCATGCAGCCGGCGAGATCGAGGTAGCCGACGTCACACAGCCGGCCCTTGAAGATCGGATTCTCATTGCAGAACGCCGCATATTCGGGCAGGTGTTTCTTCATCCAGCCGATGAGCTCCCGAACCTTCTTCAGCGCACCCTTGGGCAGGTCCTGTGCCACCCCGCCTGGGCGGATGTACCCGTGATTCATCCGCAGCCCGGTGATCAGCTCGAAGACATCCAGGACCTTCTCCCGCTCCCGGAAGCCAATCGTCATCACGGTCAGCGCGCCGATCTCCATGCCGCCCGTGGCGATGCAGACCAAGTGTGAGGAGATCCGGTTGAGCTCCATCAGCATCACCCGGATCACTTTCGCCTTCTCCGGAATCTGATCCTCGATGTCGAGCAGGCGCTCAACGCCGAGGCAATAGGTCGTCTCGCTGAACAGTGGCGACAGGTAGTCCATCCGGGTGCAGAAGGTGACGCCCTGGGTCCAGTTGCGGAACTCCATGTTCTTCTCGATGCCGGTGTGCAAATAGCCAATGCCGCATCGAGCCTCGGTGATCGACTCACCTTCCATTTCCAAGATCAACCGGAGGACTCCGTGGGTCGAAGGATGTTGCGGACCCATGTTGACCACGATCCGCTCGTCGCCTCGCTCAGCGTGCTCTGAGACGAGTTGGTCCCAGTCCTGGCCGGTGACGGTGTACACGTGGCCCTCGGCTTCCTCGCCGCCGACGCCGTAAACGTCTTCCTGGGGCTCGTTTGCCTCCGCGCCTGGAGGCATGTCGCCAACCGTCGTGGTCATGAGTAGGTCCTCCGCTGTTCAGGTGGCGGAATCGTTGCGCCTTTGTACTCGACCGGAACGCCGCCAAGCGGATAGTCCTTGCGCTGCGGGTGACCGGGCCAGTCGTCCGGCATCAGGATCCGAGTCAGTGCGGGATGTCCGTCGAAGACGATGCCGAACATGTCGTACGTCTCCCGCTCGTGCCAGTCGGCCGTGGGATAGGTGGCCACGACCGAAGGAATGTGCGGATCGCTGTCGGGTGCTGATACCTCCAGTCGAATGCGCCGGTTATGGGTCATCGACTGCAGGTGGTAGACGGCATGCAGCTCCTGTCCGCTGTCGGCCGGATAGTGCACGCCGGAAACGCTGCTGCAGAACTCGAAGCGCAGGTATGCGTCGTCTCGGAGGTGTTGGACCAGCTCGGTCAGGTGCTCACGGGCCACGTGGAAGGTGATCTCACCGCGATGGATGACCACCTTGGTGATCACGTCGCTGTAGCTGGGCACCAGCTCAGCCATCCGCTCGTACACAGAGTCCCACCATCCGCCGAACGGCGGGCTGGACGGTGATGGAAACTCGATGGTTCGAGTCAGCCCACCGAAGCCGGAGGTGTCGCCCGTTCCGGTGACGCCGAACATCCCCTTGCGCGTCGCCAGCACCTCCGGAGTCGGCTCCGCTGCCACCACTTCTGTTCCGCCGGTGGTGGCCTGAACGTCCGCAGAGGAAACGCCTGGCTCGGATCCGGTCAGCATCTCCGGCTTGGTCTCTGCATCCGGCTCTGACTCGCCCTCGGGAACCGCACCCTTGACTCGGGCGTCGGCATCCGATTCCTTGTGTAGATCTTCGGGTCGCGTCTTCTCACTCATCGCAGCAGGCCCTTCAGCTCGTGGGTTGCCGGCGCGGTGAGCTGGCGCTGCTCCTCTTCACGAGCGGCCTCCACGGCATGAATGCCGATCGGGGTATGCCGCACCTTTTCCCGCAGCTTGAACATCGCGTCGATCAACATCTCCGGCCGCGGCGGGCAACCCGGCAGGTACATGTCTACCGGCACGATGTGATCAACACCTTGGACGATGGCGTAGTTGTTGAACATGCCGCCGGTGCTGGCGCACACACCCATTGCCAGCACCCATTTGGGGTTGGGCATCTGGTCGTAGATCTGACGCAAGACGGGTGCCATCTTCTGACTCACCCGGCCAGCGACGATCATCAGGTCGGCTTGCCGCGGCGAGGCGCGGAAGACCTCTTGGCCCCAGCGCCCGGAGTCGTAGCGTGGAGCGCCATAGGTCATCATCTCGATGGCGCAACAGGCCAGTCCGAAGGTTGCGGGCCAGAATGCGGCGCTGCGCATGTAGCCGAAGAGGTTTTCCAGCGTGGTCAGCAGCACGCCGCTCGGCAGCTTCTCTTCTACACCCATCGCGTCCTCGCTACGCTCGCCCGAGCCACCTCAGTTAGAGAATTCCGTCCAATCAGTCCCAATCGAGGCCACCTCGTCGCAACACGTAGATGTAGGCGATGAACACCGTCGCGATGAACAGCACCATCTCAATCAGCGCGAAGGTGCCCATCTGGTCGAACGCCACCGCCCAGGGATAGAGGAAGACGATCTCGATGTCGAAGACGATGAACAACATCGCGGTGATGTAGTACTTCACCGGAAACCGCCCGCCCCCGACCGGCTGTGGGGTGGGTTCGATGCCGCACTCGTACGAGTCGTACTTCGCCCGGTTGTAGCGTCCTGGCCCGACCAGCATGCTGGTGATGACCGTCAAGGCCACGAATCCGGAGGCGATCGCCAGCAAGATCACGATGCCGAGGTAGGGGTTCATGCTGCGGGCGCTATCCGGGAAAGGGAATTGATGATCTTGTCCATGGCGTCCCCGTCGGCCGAATCGGTGAGGTTGGCCATGAGCTTGAGGACAAACCTCATCAGCGTTCGGTGCGGCAGGCCATACGTCGTGCAGACCTTCATCACCGGCGGCTTGCCGATCAGCTTCACGAACGCCCGGCCCAGCGTGTAGTAGCCGCCGAGCCTTGACTTCAGCTGCGTGGGATAGGACGTCAGCGCCAGCTCGGCGCCCGGCGTACCCGCACCCCGATCGTGAGCGTCGGCGATCGCCGTCGCGGCCATCTCGCCCGACTCGATAGCATAGGCGATGCCTTCACCATTGAACGGGTTGACCATGCCGCCGGCATCACCGACCAGCAGCAAACCGCGATCGTAGTGCGGCTGGCGGTTGAAACCCATCGGCAGCGCCGCGCCCCGAACTGAACTGGTTCGGTTCGCCTCGCGAAGGCCCCAGTGCTCTGGCGTGTTGTCCAGCCAGCGCCGCAGCAGATCCTTGTAGTCGCATTTTCCGAACGCAGTTGAAGTATTGAGGATGCCGAGCCCGACGTTGCACGTGCCGTCGCCCATGCCGAAAATCCACCCGTAGCCCGGCAGCAGAGCGCTCTCTTTGGGCTTGCCGTCCCAGAGCTCCAGCCAGGACTCCAAATAGTCGTCGCGATGCCGGGGGCTGCGATAGTAGGTACGCACCGCCACCCCCATCGGGCGGTCCTCGCGCCGGTGAAGTCCCATGGCCAGACTCAATCGGCTGGAGTTGCCGTCGGCGGCAACGATCACCGGCGCGGTGAACCGCCGGCCGTCAGTGGTGGTCACACCGACGATGCGGTCGGTGTGGCTGTCGATGAGCGGCTCGACGACGTTCGCCAGCTCGTACAGCTTGGCCCCTGCTGCGATCGCATTGCGGGCCAGCAGGTCATCGAAGTCCGCGCGCGGCCGCACCAACCCGTACGAGGGGAAGTCCGCAAGCTCCGGCCAATCAAGTTCGAACGGCTGGCGACCTCCATAGATCCGCAAACCCTTGTTGTGCAGCCAGCCCGCGTTCTCCGACGTGTCGATGCCGAGCCGGATCAGCTGCCGGGTCGAGCGCGGCGTCATCCCATCGCCGCATACCTTCTCCCGCGGGAACTGGGCCTTGTCGAGCAGCGCGACCTCGAGTCCGCGACGAGCAAGATGAGTTGCGGTCGCCGAGCCGGCGGGTCCGGCGCCAACGACAATCACATCGGCCTCAATCGAGCTGGGTGAGGTCGACGAGTCATCGGCAACGGGTCCTCCCGGCCCGCCGATGGTTATTGGCATGGCGACTCCTGCTCATTCGCGCCACCACAGCGCAAGCCTGTCGGATAGTTAGTGAAATCCTTCACTAAGTCCCGCTGAAGAGTCTACGACTACCGCCAGCGGGAACCTAGCTAGGTCCGGATCGTTGCTGGACAAGGAAAATCGAGGCCAATTTAGAGGGCTTCAGAGTTGCCTAATTGTCGCCACCAACCGGTCAGCGGTATTGATGGGCCGGCCTCATAATCCGAGCGCGTCTCGCATGGGCACCAGCTTGGCGTTCGACTCTGCGAGTTCGGCCTCCGGATCTGAGCCTGCGACGATCCCGCAACCGGCGAACAACCGGATCTGCTGAGGGTCGGTCTCCGAGATCTGCCCGCAGCGCAGCGCGATTCCCCACTCGCCGTCACCCGATGCGTCGATCCAGCCGACCGGGCCGGCATAGCGCTCACGGTCAAGGTGCTCAAGTTCGGCGATCGTCGTCCTTGCCACCTCGGTCGGTGTGCCACAGACAGCTGCGCTGGGATGGAGGGCGGCTGCCAGAGCCAGCGAGCTGGCTCCGCGGTCGGCTACCGCGGTGACGTCGGTCGCCAGGTGTAGCACGTTGGGCAACTCGAGCACGTACGGCGTATCCGGCACGTTCATTCCCGAGCAATAGGGCGCCAGCGCTCGAGCAACTGACGAGACGGCGTACTCATGTTCCTCAAGATCCTTGCTGGATTGGGCCAGTGACCCGGCCAACGCCAGATCGCCGATCCGATCACCGGTGCGGCGGATGGTGCCGGCCAGGACGCGGGAAGTCGCCAGGCCGTCCTCGCGACGGACCAACATCTCCGGCGTCGCGCCGATCAGGCCGTCAACGACATAGGTCCAGCAGCGGGCGTAGCGATCTGCCAACGATGTCGCCAACCAGCGCGGGTCGATGTCGTTTTCGGCAAAAGCAAGCAGGTCCCGAGCCAGAACCACTTTCTCCAGCAGGCCGTGGTTGATCCGGCCAACCGCCTCACCCACCGCGGCTTCCCATTCCGGTCCAGACAACGCGCCGTCGGCGAAGGTGACGTTTTGGGGTGCGATCGGCGGCTCCGAAGCCGGCAACGCCGGTAGCGCGTCCGGATCAATGCCGATCCGGGTCAGCCAGGAACGACCATGCCGGCGGCCAAGGATGACCTCCGGAACGATCAGCGTGGACTGTGCTGCCGTGTTGGCGGGGTCGAAGGCGAAGCTGCCGAATGCCAGGAGTCCAGCTCCTGCGAGGGGCTGATCGAGGTCAGAGTCCGAGACAACGTTGGCGGCAAGCTCTGACCACCAGTCGGCTGCGTCAGCGATGCTGCCTGCCTTGTAACGGACGACCTCGCCCCAGCCGATCATGCCGTCGCCGTGCCGGCCCCAGACATAGGAGTCGGCTCGGGGCGCGATCCTCAACAAGGGTCCGGGATCTTGGATCTCGGTAGTCCGCGCGTACATCAACGGAGGCGTCAGGTCCCGCGGCACGCCGCTCAGCGTAGGCGTTTCTTCGCTCAAAGCCACGGATGTGCCCAATATCACCTGACCTGAGCGTCTTTCGTGCTTTGTGCTGAGGGACGCCGACCAATGTCGGGACTCCGACGCAAATCAACGCTTGCGCTGCTGGGACGCGGCCTTGGCCGCTTCGCGTTGTTTACGCTGCTCCTGCAGCATCTTCTGCTGCTCAGCTTGCCGGGCCCGCATCGACTCCGCGTCCATGGAGTTGAGCAAGATCGCCGCAACGATCGCGGCCAGCACGAGCGACCAGAACGGCGAGACGCCAAGCAGAATCGGAGCGGTGACCAGCAAGGCAACATCGAAGCCACGGAACAAGTTGGTCAGCAGGCCGGGCGGGAAGGCGCCGGCCTGAGTAGCGATCATCGGCGCACCGAAGTCCACACCTTTTGCCTGGGTCCAGCGGATCGCCGCCAGCAGACCGGCCGACCCTGTTGCGGTGGCCATGAGCACCGCCTCGGACAAGCTGCGCTGGACGGTCGTCCCACGGAATCCGGCGAAAGCCGGTGCCACGGAAATCGTCCAAATAACCACCACGGTCGCCGGTATGGCGATCGAGGCCAGCTTGATCTGGGCAACCGAGAAAGGTAGGCATCGCACCAGTCCCTTGCTCCGGGTCAGGACCCGCAGGCCGCCGAGCAGCGGGATCGTCGCTCCGAAGAGCGCCAGAGCAGCGAAGACCGAACTCAGGCTGCCCATGCCAAGGGCGTCTGCGGCGTAGGGCACGACAATCGTGCCGGCGACTAACAGGAGCGGTTGGGGGAATCGGCGCAGCCGCTGCCACTCCCGCCAGATGATCGCTCCCAGCCCCAGGCCGCGTCCGCGAACGGGATTCACCTGGCCGATCTCTATGGCCCGCCGCGCAACGACGATGTCCCTGGCGAGCCCGATATCCAGAGCGAAGAAGGCACCGGAGAGACCGCTGACCAGTGCTCCGCCGCTCAACAAGCGAGCGCGATGGATCTGCCGCAACCGGAGCCGAGCCAACACGAAGCTGGCGACCAGGACCGCACCGGAGAAGCCGATCATGATCAACCCGAGCTGGCTGCCCAGCTCCCCCGCGAAGTCCAAACGGATCCAGTTCGCAGCCACTCCGACCACAAGCATCAAAGCTGCGACCGCCAGCAACCCGAAGAGATAGGTGAAAATCCGGCTGAGCAGATGACGGTCGATTCCTTGTTGAGCAGCCGCAAAAGCCACCGCAGCTGCCGCGGACAAGGCGGTGGCGGCAGACCAGATGAGCACTTCGGTCGAGCCGGAGCCGGTGAGAGCGGAGACTACGGCTCCGATCACGGCACCGCCGGCTAAGGCCGCCAGGACCGCCGCCACCAGCCGCAAACCCAGGAGCTTGGCCCGGGAAATGGGTGCATCGAGCAACCAGAATCCCTCCGCTGCCGAGGCGAGCACCGGGCCGAACAGCCGGCTGACCGATAGGGCAACGGCGACCGCGCCGGCGAAGGCCGCCCAAGGCAGCACCGTTCGTGCCGAGAGGCAGGAGACGCTGGTACAGGAAGCCACGAACCGTTGTGCATTCAAGATCACGTTGATGATCATGGCCCCGATCATCAGAGCGCCGATCACGACCACGTACGCGTCTTGGATCGCCTCTACCAGATTCTTCGTCGCTCGGCCGCGCCGCCAATCCCGGATCATGCCCTTGAGCTCCCGGGGAGTCGCCGGGACCAGGTGTCCGTAGGTACGAGGCTCGGGAACCGGGGCGTCCTCGCTGGCTTCGACACTGCTCACCCGCGCGGCGCTCCTAGCTCGACCACCCGGGTAGCGACTCGCTCCACCAGGGCGGGTTCATGGCTGGCGAAAACGATCGCCAGCCCTGACTGGCGTTCGCTCCTCAGCCGACCCGAGAGCCAGGTCACTCCTTCGGTGTCCAGCCGCTGTTCGGGCTCATCCAAGATCAACAGTTTTCGAGGCCGAACGAATGCGGTGGCCAGGGCGAGCCGCCGGCGTTGGCCCGACGACAGGGTGCCTGGCAGCTGGCCGGACTGCGGCACCAGCTGAACCTCTTCGAGGACCTCGTCCACGAGTTCGTCCGGCTCGCTGATCCCGTGGGCCCGGGCCAGCAGGTCGAGGTGCTCGACCACGCTCAGGTCCGGGAAGAAATCAAGATCATCGATCACAGTGGCCACGTCCCGCCGGATCTCGGCGGACGTCTCCCGCATGGGATTTCCGCAAACCTCGACGGTCCCGTCATCTGGCCGGTCCGCACCTACCAGGCAACGCAGCAGTGTCGACTTGCCGGCACCGTTGCGACCAGTGAGCGCAATCGCCTCCCCGGTCCGTACCTCCAGGTTGAACTTGTCGAAGATGGTGTTCGAGCCGAAAGCACGGCGCAGCCCGCTGGCCTTCAGGATGGTCGTGCGTTTGGCCATGGGGGGATTCTGCCCGCTGCCCCAAGCACGTCCAGACCGCTCGTCCGATTTCAGACAGACCATCCGTTCGTGAGCAGGGAGAAGCGCTGCCGGCGCCACTGGCGGATGCCGCCAATCCAGTCGCCGAGATCTGAGTCGTGCGGGCTCTGCAGCGGTTCCTCACGGTCTACCCACACTTTGGCAACCGGCGCAGAGTGACCGAAACGGACGTACACGTTTCGAAAACTTGCAGGAGTTGTCGGGGGCGGAAAGGAACTCGTTGGCCTCTTGAGGCGGAGGGCTGGCCCTTAAGGTTGGCCCGTGGCAGGCCAAACGGATCGTGGATCGGCGCGAGCGACGTTGGCCAAGCGCCAGCGGGACGTGGCGGCGATGTTCGACCGGGTTGCACCGCGCTACGACCTGGCCAACGATGTGTTGTCGCTGGGGCAGGATCGAGCCTGGCGGCGACTCGTCGTGGACGCGGTCCAGCCCAGTCGTGGAGAGCGCATTCTGGACATCGCGGCCGGTACCGGAACCTCCAGCGCCCCCTTTGCCGAAGCCGGCGCATTCGTCGCCGCAGTGGATCTCTCGCTCGGCATGCTCGCCGTCGGCAAGCAACGGCTGCCCCAGCTGGCTTTCCTGGCTGGCGACGCCCTGCGGCTGCCGTTTCGGTCAGACAGCTTCGACGCTGTGACCATGACCTTCGGCCTCCGCAATGTGGAGGACCCGGCCGCCGCACTGACGGAGATGGCTCGGGTGACCCGCCCGGGCGGTCGGCTGGTCATCTGCGAGTTCTCCATGCCGACATGGCGGCCGTTCGCGCGTCTGTACGGCAGCTATCTGGTCGCCGCACTGCCCAAGATCGCCGCGGTGGTCTCGTCCAACCCAGCTGCGTACGAGTACCTGGCCGAGTCGATCCAAGCCTGGCCGGACCAGCAAGGGCTGGCAGACCTGATCAGGGCGGCCGGGTGGCGGGACGTGGCCTGGCGCAACGTCTCCGGTGGCATCGTCGCCCTGCACCGAGCCTGGATCTGACCTCACTCCGACTGGGCGAGAGCATGCATCGCCAGGTCCAGAGCCCGCCGTTGGGAACGATCGATCCGGACCTCAACGACCTCGATCCCACTCGGTTGCATGCCCAGCAGTTTGCTGAGGTCGTCAAGATATTCGACACGGGTGAACGCTGCCCCAGTCGCGGAAACCAGCGGCTCAAGATCAACGTCGTGCGGTGTTGCGAAGACCCGCTCAAAGGCGGAAGCAAGGTGGGGCTGGCCCTGCTCCAGGGTGGCAAAGATGCTGCCGCCGCCGTCGTTGGCGACCACGATTCGTACGTCACCCCGTGGCTCATCGGTGCTGAAGATCAACCCCGTGCTGTCATGCAGGAAGGTCAGATCGCCGACCAAAGCATGTACCGGACGACCGCAGCCCAATGCGATGCCGATCGCCGAGGAGATCGCCCCATCGATGCCCGAGAGCCCCCGATTGGCATAGACCAAGGGCGGTGTGGGTGTTATCGGCGCAAGATCAAGATCACGGACCGGGTTCGACGAGCCGGCGAGGACCACGTCGCGATCGCCGAGACCGGTCCAGACGGCTCCAGCAAGCTGAGGACCGGTCATAGCCCGCTGACCATTCAAGAACTGGTCCAGAGCGGTCCGCAGCGCGGTGTCGGCAGCCATCCAGCGGCGCAGCCAGGCATGGTCGCAAGGACTCTGCACACCAACTGCGTCGACCACCATGGGAACCTGCCGGCCAGGATCCACCCAGTCCGCGTATGGCGAAACCATGATCAGCTCGACGTCCTGTCGAGCCAAAAGTCGGGACACCGGCCGGGAGAGAGTGGGATGGCCGAAGACGACAACCCGCTCCACGTCGTCGGCCAAGGCAGTGCCCAGAAGCAACCGGTAGCAGGAGATTGCTTCAGGTCCGCGGCGCGCGTTGCTGGAGGGCTCGGCAAAAACCGGAAACCCACCCGCTGAGGCGAGGCTGAGCGCCGCCCTCGCGATCGCTGGTCGGCAATCACCGACCACGACGACAGTCCGCGCCTCACCCTGCAATTGATGCGGTTCGGCCGGGCGCGGCTGCGGAAGCTCCCCGACCTCGGCCGGGAGCTCCCCCCGGTCGGTCCAGCTGGCCGGGTCAGGGGTCAGCGGCTCGGAGAACGACATGTTGAGATGCACAGGTCCGGGCAGGCGGCTGCGCAAGCCCAGCGCCGCCACTACCAGTCGAGACAACTCGAAGCGCCACCATTGGGAATTCCGCGCCTCATCGGTGAGCTGGGCAGCCGCCCGGACGTGGGAGATGAACAGTTGATCTTGCTGGGTTGTTTGGTTTGCCCCGGTGTTGATCATGCTCCGTGGCCGGTCTGCGGTGATCACCAACAACGGGAGATGGCTGTGCCAAGCCTCCAAGACCGCGGGGTGCAGATTGGCCGCCGCTGTTCCCGACGTCGTGACCACCGCGACCGGCCGGTCGGACCCTTTGGCCAGACCGAGCGCTAGGAAGCCTGCGGTCCGTTCATCGATCCGGACGTGCAACCGCAGCCGCTCTACGCGGTCGGCCTCGAACACCTGGTACGCCAGCGGCGCGCTGCGCGACCCTGGGGCCAGCACGACGTCCCGCACCCCCCGGCTGATCAGCTCTTCAACCACCACCCGAGCGCACTGGCTGGCGTTGTTCTCACCTGCGCCGGTCATGCCGATGCCTTGGACAGCACCTGGCGGGCTTGGCGCAGTCTCGCGTTCCAGGCCTCCGCCACCCTCGGCGGCGCCCGCCAGGCTGAGAGCCGGTCGGGATCGACGCTCACGTCGCGAATGTGCAGCCAGCCATCGGTTGCGATCAGCGGCGATTGGGCAAGGTCACCGGCCAGCAAGGGGACTGTGTTGAGACCACAGGCGAACGGCAGCTCAGGCAGGGCGGTCGCCAACGCCAGCCCTGCCCGGATCCCGATCGAGGTTTCCAGCGCGCTGGAGACAACGACCGGCATTCCGATCTGCTCGGCGATCTTCATACACGCCCGTACGCCGCCGAGCGGCTGAACCTTGAGCACAGCGACGTCAGCCGCGCCCAGATCGACAACCCGGTACGGATCAGCGCTTCGCCGAATGGACTCGTCCGCTGCAATTCGTACGTCAATGGCCGCTCGCGCCAGCCGCCCACGCAGCTCGGCCAACTCCTCCACGGCTGCGCACGGCTGCTCGACATACTCAAGCTCGAAGCGGGCCAACTCCCGGATCGATCGCTGAGCCGCCGCTACATCCCAGCCGCCATTGGCATCGATGCGTATGCGGCCAGCCGGCCCAAGGGCGTCGCGAACCGCTTCCACACGGGCCAGATCGTCGGCCAGCGATTGTCCGGCCTCAGCTACCTTCACTTTTGCGGTTCGGCAACCCGACGCCACCGCCATCTGGTGCGCCGATTCCGGTTCGACGGCGGGAATGGTGCAGTTGACCGGCACGCTGGTCCGAACCGGCTCCGGCCAACCGACCTCCGCCGACTCCACGGCTGCACGAAGCCAGGTCGCGGCCTCGGCAAGCCGGTAATCCAGGAACGGGCTCCACTCAGCCCAGCCGGCCGAGCCTCGCCAAACCATGCCCTGCCGGGTCTCGATGCCGCGGAACCTGGTCCGTAGGCCAATGGCGTAGGCGTGTGCGGCCGTTTGTACCGAGGGCCGGCGGAAGGAGTGCTCAAGCGTGCTCGGCTCCGCCACCCGCCCATCCTGCCATCGGGTCAACTGAGCGCCCAACTGACAGGCAATTCGCCCACGTGAGGAATTGCAGACTTAGCGTGTGGCCGGCATTTGCTGAAGCGTCGTTGCCAGTTGGATGGAGTTGCCAAAAGATGTTGAGGGAGCGGAGGGCTTTTAACTCAATTTGCGGCGCAAAGACCTTTGGCCGCCCATCTGGCCCACACTGGGCCGCCAACCATGCGTTTGCTGGAAGAGGTCGAGATAGGCCTGGCTCATGGGCGCTTTCGCGCTGTGCGCTTGGCTGGGGTGGATGACCTCATAAACGACCCAACCATGGCGGCCAATCTCATTGAGAGTAGCCAGGAGGGATGTCTGCAGTAGCACGGCTACGCCGTGCTCGGTTTGCAGTACATAAGCGAAAGCTGCCTGGCGCTCGGAGAAATTGTCGTTGTGGAGGGAGTATTCCAACAGTCTGCCGTATTCGTAACGATCCATTTTATCCTCACGTCTTAGCATCGGATTTCGCTTGATATGGTGCATTTGCTGCCCACCAACACATTCGCCGAGCTCGACGCCACTGTCGAGCTAGGGCTCTACCGCAAGACCTGGAGCGGCAAGCGCGGGAATGTCGAGCATATGGCACTCACTAACCTTGAGGCGTGACCATTGCCGGCCAGCACTCCATTCTGCGGCCGGTCACCTCGGATTCGGTCCGATCCGCGCTCGCCGAAGCCCTTCGTGGCGGTCCACCCATCGCGCCACTTCCTGACTCAGCCGTCGAGCGCAACAACCTGCTGGCAGCGCTGAAGCCGGACAAGCCGGTCGTCGAGCCGGACGCGGCCGTTGTTGTCGGCACTTCGGGCTCGACCGGCCGGCCGAAGGCAGCCGTGCTCTCGGCTACGGCCATCCGGGCCGCGGTAGCTGCAGCGCATGATCGGCTCGGCGGACCAGGTGACTGGGCCCTGGCCACACCTCCTTACTACGTCGCCGGACTGATGGTGCTGGCAAGGGCGATCCTGGCGAACAAGGTCGTGCACCAGGTGGGCTCGGACCTGAGTGGACTTCCAGCCACGGTCCCGGCAATGCGTGGCCGCCGCTACCTCGCCGTGGTCCCCGCACAACTGGCCCGAGCGCTTACTCAGCCACAGACGACCAAGGCGCTGGCTGCCCTCGATGCGGTGCTCGTGGGCGGTTCCGCCGTTGACGACTCTCTTCGCCGACGGGCCGAGCAGAACAAGATCACCGTCGTCGCTTCCTATGGGATGACCGAGACCTGTGGCGGTTGCGTATACGACGGCAGGCCCTTGGACGAGGTGACCATCGACCTGGAGCCCGGGACCAACCGGATCTTGATCACCTCAGCAATGGCGTTCTCCAGTTATCGGCTTCGTAGGGACCTGACCGACCAAGCGCTGAGAGGCAGCACCGTGCTCACCCAGGATCGCGGTGAATGGACCGCCGGCCGGTTGCGGGTCAAAGGTCGCCTCGACGATGAGGTGACCAGCGGCGGAATCAATGTCGATCTTGCCGAGTTGGAGCGGGTCTGCCGTTCGTGGCCCGGACTGTCCGGTGCGGATCTCGCGATCGTCGCGGTGCCGAATCCGCATTGGGGCTCGACGATCGTCGCGGTTACCGACGGCCATGGCTCACTCCAGGACCTGCGGCGATTCCTCTTCCAGACCTTGCCGGGCCATGCCGCACCGCGCCAGCTGATTCACCTTGACCGGTTGCCCCGAACCGGCAGCGGAAAGATCGACCGGCCCGAAATCGCTGACCGGGTGGCTAGCCAGGTGTCGGCTGGAAGTCCCCGATGACAGCGGCAGTGGCGGGCCAGTCCCCGACTGCTGCGCAGTGGCTGGCAGGCGCCCGGCCGCGGACACTGCCCGCGGCGGTCTCTCCGGTCGTGGTCGGCAGCGGGCTCGCCTACTTCGAGGGCGGTTTCGCCCTGCTCCGAGCCGCGCTGGCGCTCGTTGTCGCCGTTGCCCTCCAGGTGGGCGTCAACTATGCGAACGACTACTCCGATGGCATTCGTGGCACAGACTCGGCCCGCGTGGGTCCGCTACGGCTGGTGGGGTCTGGCCTCGCCCGACCGGCGAGGGTCAAGACGGCCGCCTTCGGTTGCTTAGGGATCGCCGGGCTCGCCGGTTTGGTATTGGTGTGGGCGCTCCAGCAATGGTGGTTGCTGGTAGTGGGCGTCGCTTGCATCCTTGCTGCCTGGTATTACACCGGCGGCAAGCGACCGTACGGCTATCGCGGCCTCGGCGAGGTGTTCGTCTTCGTCTTTTTCGGCCTGGTCGCGACCTGCGGCACCGGATACGTCCAACTTGGCTACATTTCGCCGGCGCTGGCCTTCGCCGGAGTCGGTGTCGGGGCACTGGCATGCGCCATCTTGGTGGCCAACAACCTCCGCGACATCGCAGGGGATCGAGCGGTCGGCAAGCGTACGCTGGCCACCAGGGTCGGCGACCGCCGCACCCGTTGGCTTTATCTGATCTTGATCGCATGGACAGCGGTCATGATCGTGATGGTGGCAGCGCTCACCTCCTGGTGGGCGCTACTCGGTTTGACCGGGCTGATCTTGACCATCCCGGCGATACGCATCGTCATCACCGGCGGCACAGGTCCTAGCCTCATTGCGGTGCTCAAAGCCACCAGCCTGACCGAACTGCTTGTCAGCGTGTCACTCTCGGCAGGGCTTGTCATCGCCACAATGTGATCTGGACCAGCAGATCCGATCAGATCAGGGGTGGGTGGCCGGCTCGTGCCATCCGCAATATGGTTCCCCACGACATGCGCCTCCGCTGTCCGCAGGACTGGCTCAGGCCGAGCCAATAGCCCCGGACGGTTTCCAGGAAGGCCTCTTTGGATCGAAGCCGAAGGCAGCTCACCACGATCCAGACCAGCACGTACGCCACACCGATTGCCGTGGGCAGGTTGCGTCGTGCAAGCCAGACCCGGTTCCGAGCTTGGTACCGGTAGAACTCAGCGTGCCTGGTCGGCTCGATCACGGGATGGTGCACCTCGATGGCCCCGTCGTAACGCACGTGGAATCCAGCGTCCCAAACACGCCAAGCTAGTTCGATCCCCTCATGGGCGTACCAGAACGGTTCTGGCCAACCGCCAGTTCGATCGAAGACCTCGCGCCTGATCGCGACGGCACCCTCCCAAACCGACATCGCCGGACTGCTGCGCGCCGGATCACCCACCCGCACCCGGGGTATCCACCGGCGTGGGGTCGGCTTTCCGTCGGGATCGACGACCCGCGGCTGGATCAAACCGAGACCAGGATCGGCCGCGAAGCGGACCGCCATCCGATGCAGCACGTCGACGTCAGGCAGTCTGGCATCGTCATCCAGGAAGAACAGCAGTTCGCCTGACACCAGCGGAGCGCCGGCGTTTCGGCCCGCCGGGATCCCGACATTCTTCGGGAGCGCAAGCGTCCGCACACCCAATGGCATTCCAGACGGCTCCCAGCCATTGCCCACCACGATGATGTCGGTCTCAACTCCCTGCTGGGACTGCAACGACTCGATGGCGCGACCAAGGTCATTCCTCCGCTTGCCCTGGGTAAGGACGACAACGCCAAATCGCAGCGCCATCAACGCAGCCGGGACGAGTTCAGAACGGCTACCAGGTGGCCGATGACCGTGACACCAGCGGCCACCAGCAACCCAAGCAGCAGTGCCCGGGTCGCCGTACCGTGCAGGAAGAGGTCGAGGAAAGCGGCGACCAAGATCAACAAAGAAAGCTCCACCGAATGAAAGACCCGATGGAACGGCGCGAATCGCGCCGCTCGCCTCGCCGCCCGCAGTGCACCGCCGCCGCGGTTGGATGCCACAGGCTCCCGCACGTCGTCGGCGTCTCGAACCTGCGGCAGCCCCGCGTAGTGCCGGGCGACGTGCACAAGATCGTTTTCCACCTTGTTCAGGGCTACGAGCAACGCCAGCAACAGGCCCGCGCTGATCCAGACTCCGTTGACACGAAGTTCTCCAGTAGCTCGCAGCCCGAGCGCCAAAGTGATCCCGCATTCGGCCACGTAGTGCCCGATCCGATCCAGATACACACCCTTGGCCGAAAAGCTTTGCCGCCACCGGGCAACCTCGCCGTCGCAGCAGTCCAGCAGCATCTGCAGCTGGATGAGTAGTACCACCGCGATCGCCCCGATCAGCGAGGGCCAACTGGTGGCGGCCGCGGCAAGCGCCGCGACGAAGATCATCAACCAGGTGACGCCGTTGGCGGAGATACCAAGTCGTAACAGGATTCGCGTCAGATAAGGCGAGAGGTCGCGGAGATAGGCACGCGCCACCCAGTGCTCGGCGCCAGCCCGAGTCCGTACGCTTTCCGGCTGAGTGATCAACTTCAGCTCCCCGATCGTCGGGTGTGCCGGTCGATCCTCAGCGCCGTGGGTAACAGAGCTCACCACGTGCGCGGCGGTCGAGAGGCGGGCACGGTCGAGAGCATCTGCCCATGCTAATGGCGTATTGTCCCCAGGCTCTGGCAAGACGCATACTCTGCATATGGGCCGTTACCTGCCAATCGTCATGGTGGCGCTGCTCGCGATCTATTGCATCGTGGAGGTTGCGCAGGCGCCGCCGCTATCGGTGCGTCGGATGCCACGCTGGTTGTGGGCAACCGCAATCATCTGCCTGCCCCTCGCCGGCTCGGTCTGCTGGCTTTTCCTCGGTCGGCCGAACGCAAAATCGCTCGGCCTCGAGAAGAAGCAGGACCGGCCAAAGGCGCCCGACGATGACATCGACTTCCTACGAGGGCTCTAGTCCTTACTGGCTGCGAGCGTCGATGATCGCGCACGTGCTATCCCGCTCGCGCCGCGCCCGCAATTCCTATAAGGAGTAGGCGTGCTCTATGGCCGCCGCGAAGCGTCTGCTGCTGGCCTCGCCGGCGGTGTCGCCGAAGTAGTACTGCGCCAGCTCGATCAAACGCCCGTCCTTGGCCGGTTCGTCGATTCCCAACCCCAGCGCATGCAGCCAGCTGACCACCCGCCCGGCGTCTTCGGTTCGAAGCAGCGGCAGCAGGTCCAGCAGGGCCGACCGCGGGCGGTAAACCTTGGTCGACACCGGTTCAGTGATCAACAGGGGTTTCCCTGTGGCCAGCCAGTCGTACGCCACCGCTGAGATGTCGGTGACACATGCGTCGGCGAA
>Ga0126313_10000127_pt1 | contig 32624 bp, 25 predicted proteins | sample Plot105A_FD_89954 | JGI IMG/M metagenome (GOLD analysis project Ga0126313, IMG submission 89954) | Serpentine soil microbial communities from UC McLaughlin Reserve, CA, USA - Plot105A | ecosystem: Environmental > Terrestrial > Soil > Grasslands | place: USA: UC McLaughlin Reserve, Lake County...
ATCATCGCGGCGCTCGCCGGCTACGCGTTCGCCTGGATCGACTTCCCCGGACGGGACTGGTTCTTCATCGGTGTGATCGCGCTCCTCGCTCTCCCGATCCAGATGGCGCTCATCCCGATCTTCCGTCTCTACAACACGTTCAATCTCTACGACACGATCCTCGGCCTGATCCTCTTCCACAGCGCATTCGCCTTGCCGTTCGCGATCTTCCTGCTGCGCAATTTCTTCATCGGTATTCCCAAGGACCTCATGGAGGCAGCCCGGATCGACGGCGCCTCCGAGCTTCGGATCTTCTTCCGACTGATTCTGCCGCTCGGCCTGCCTGCGGTCGCCTCGCTCGCGATCTTCCAGGTGCTGTTCGTCTGGAACGACCTCCTGATCGGCCTGACGCTCGCGCAGGACAACCAGCCGATCGCCGCGACGATCTCCCTCCAGCTGCGCCAGTTCGGGTCGAACCTGGACGTGATCGCGCCCGCCGCGTTCTTCTCGCTGATCATCCCGCTGACGATCTTCCTCGCATTCCAGCGCTACTTCGTCCAGGGCCTGCTCGCCGGCTCCGTCAAGTAGCGCGTGCCCGATCCGGCGCTCGCGCGGCTCGCACGGCGAAGCGTCGAGCTGATCCGGGCCCACCAGGCGAGCTCCGGTGCCTATCCGGCCTGCCCGACCTTCCCGCCCTACCGGTTCTGCTGGCTCCGCGATGGCTCGTTCATCGCGGACGCGATGAGCCGAGTCGGCCAGGTCGTGAGCGCAGAGGCGTTCTTCCGCTGGTGCGCCGGCGTGCTCGAGGCGCGGGCGCAGACCGTCGAGCGACTCGTCAAGGCACGGGAGCGGGGCGAGCCGGTCGACCCGGCCGAACACCTACGGACCCGCTACGCGCTCGACGGCGGCGAGCCCGACCTCGACTGGGCCAACTACCAGCTGGACGGCTGGGGCGCGTGGATCTGGGCGCTCGCCGGGCACGTCGAGCGCCACGGGCGCAACGCCGACCCGTTCGCCAGGGCGGCCGGCCTGTCGGCCAGGTACGTCGCGGCGTTCTGGGAGGAGCCCTGCTACGACTGGTGGGAGGAGCGCGAGGGCATCCATACGGTGACGCTCGCCGCCGTCGCTGCGGGTCTTCGCGGCGCCGAGATCCTTGGTGTAGGCGCCGGCGAGCCGCGGATCGAGGAGGCTGTGCGTGCGCACAGCACAGGCCGCCTGCGCTCGTCCTGGGACGAGGATCGCGTGGATGCGAGCCTGGTCGCCGTCGCAACGCCGTTCCGCTTGCTCCCGCCCGATGACCCCGTCGTGGCTGGGACGGTCGCGGCCGTTGAGTCCGAGCTCGTCGACGAGCGCGGCGTCCAGCGCTACCTGGACGATGAGTACTACGGCGGCGGGAAGTGGCTTCTTCTCGCCGCCCTTCTCGGCCTGCAGTACTTCGAGACCGGGCGCGAGGACGAAGCGTACGCGCAGCTCGAATGGGTCGCCGCGCAGGCCGCGCCCGACGGCGCTCTCCCCGAGCAGGTCCCGGGACACCTCCTCCGGCCGGACCGGTACGAGGACTGGGTGGCGCGGTGGGGCCCGCCGGCCTCGCCGCTGCTCTGGTCGCACGCGTTCTTGCTCGACCTCGCTCTGGCGCTGGGCGAGGTCGCGCCCAGGTAGCCTCCCGGACGTGGAACGCTGCGCGATCGTCGGCAGCGGGCTCGCGGGGTTCACCGCGTACGTGACCCTTCGAGCCGGGGGGCTCGCGCAGGGCGAGATAGCGGTGTTCGGGACCGATGAGGATCCGGCCGCAGCCTGGCGCCGGCGAGCCGCGTCGATCCGCCAGCCTCGCATGCGCTCCGAGAGCGACGGTCATTGCTACGCCGCGTCCTTCCCTGGCCTCGCAGTGCGGGAGGCTGTCCGGCGGCGCTCGCCGCTGCCGTTGCTTTGGACTGCGATCGACCGCTACAACCCGACCGTCGACGACTTCCTTGGGCACGTCAAGGAGCTGCGTGCGGAGACCGGCTGGGACGAGAGCTTCCGCCACGCGCGGATCGGCGCGATTCGGCCGGCGGACGATGGCTTCGACGTCGGGAGGCACGGCTGCTTCCGCCACGTCCTCCTGGCGCCCGGCCACCCCGGACTCGCCGTTCCCGAGGAACTCGGCGCAGACCCGCGAGTCGTCCACGCCTACGAGCCGCATGAGTACGCCGGCCGGGTCGTGGTCGTCGGCGCGGGTATGGCGGCCGCGCACGAGTGGCTGAACGCGCTTGCGGCCGGGGCCGAGGTCGTCTCGGTGCGGAGGCGCGAGCCGGCCCGGCGTCCTCTAAACGTGCCGCGTCCGATGTTCACGCGCCGAGGGCTCACCGCATACCACCGGACCGGGAACAAGGAGCGCGCGGAGCTCCTGCGCTCGTGGCTTGCCCCCTCGTATCCGCCCGGCCGCCGCTGGGACGTGCCGCTGGAACAGGCCGCGCGCGAGGGCCGCTTCTCCGTTGCAGAGCGGCTGAACGGTGCCGACCGGGTGATCTGCGCCACCGGGTTCCGGCGCGGCTTTCGTCACGATCCGCTTCTCTCGCGCCTCGTCGACGAGAACGGGCTCGACACGCACGACCGCTGGATCGTCCTCGACGAGAACTGCGCAGTCCCGAGTCTGACGGACGCCGCGCGAACGTTGTCGCTCGCCGGCGTCCCGGCCCAGTGGGCCTTCCCGGCCGCGGACACGCTCGCGGGCGCGAAGTACGCGGCGCGCCGCTTCCTGCGCGCGGTAAGGGCATGTCCTACACGCTGAGAGGCCGGATCGAGTCGCGCCTCCTGGGGGCGCTCGTGGCGCTGGTCGGCGCGGCCGTCCTCGGCGTCGCACTCGACAGGTGGTGGCCCCTCGTCCTTGCGGGTCTCATGGTCGGCGTCGGGCTCCTTCTCGACGCCGCCGTCTACCACCGCCTTCTGCCCTACCAGCCTGCCTGGGTCGCGGTCCCTCTGGGAGCGGTCGAGCTCGGCGCGGTGATGGGCCTCGCGATCGCCCTCGACGTCGACGCCCCGGTTCGCCCTGCGGTCGCGCTCTTCGTCGGAACCTGGCTCGTCGCGCAATTGCTTGTACACGCCGGCTTTCCCTTGCTGCGGCCCACCTACGGGGAGGACGGGGGCGAGCTCGGACGCCTCGGAACGGCGGTGACTGCGTGCTGCGCCGCGTTCCTCGCCTTCGCTGGCGGGATCGCATGGGGCACGCGCCCGCCGACCGTCCACCTCGGCGCAGGCTTCCATCGCGGCCCGATCGTCCTCGATCACGCGCAGACACTCGATGGGGACGGCAAGGCGGTCATACAGGGAACCGTTCGGATCACCGCCGACCACGTGATCCTGCGCGACGTTACGATCCTCGCCGGCGAGAACGGCGTCGAGGTCGAGAACGCCGAGCACGTCCTCCTCGACCATGTCCGCGTCCGCGGAGCGAGCGCCGACGGGATCCATGTGCGCCAGGCGCAGGTGAGCATCCGCGATTGCGACATCCGCGAACCGCGCGGTCCGAACGTCGAAGGAATCGACATCTCGTTCGCGATGGACCGGCCTCCGAGCACTGTCGACGGGTGCACCGTCGAGGGTGTGCAGGACGGCATCGTCACGCATACGACCAACGTCCATGTCGAGGACAACGTCGTGCGCGGCACGACCGGCACGGGCATCGCCGTCACCGAGATGTCGATGGGATCCGTCGACGACAATCGTGTCGAGGACGCTGTGGGGATTGGGATCTTCTGCACCGACTACTCGGAGTGCGCAATCGAGCGAAATACGGTTATAGGTATGCGACCGGAGCTCGGATCATCGGGCACAATGCGCGCCGGCTTTGGCATCGTCGTCCACTATGGCGCGAAGGCCGAAGTCGGGGAAAACATCCTCGCTGGTAATGGAAGACGAATCGGAACGTTTTCCAACGCGTTCGTGCGGACGATCCGAGATTGAAATTCGACAAGCGTGACGCTTGGTTTATGCGAGCAATGCAATCCGCGATTGCTTTCTTGAGTCACGGTTGAGAGGAAAAGGTGGCTCGAAAAAGCAGCTCGTTTGTGACAACTGCGGCGCCGAGGTCGCCGACGGTCAGGGCGCCTCGATGCGGGCCACGTACACCGATGCACGCCGCGGAGCGAAGGCCGCGGATCTTGTGACAGTTGTGCTGGGAAGATGCCGGGCCAGCCGGCCGCGGGGCGGGTGCGCGGGCCAAAGTCGGCTGCGCCCTGGGCCGAAGAAACGCGGCTTTTCGAGGCTTGGCCTAGGATGGCCGCTCGGGCCGTGCCCTTAAACCGCAATGGGCGGCTGGTCGCCCGGCCGCGACTCACGCGCTGGGAGCGAAACCCTCGACGCGATAGGCGTGCGAGACGGAGGCTTCGGGACACCTCAAGGAATCACCCGGACACGTGACCGCCGGCCGCGGGCGTGTCGCGGGTCGAAGAGCCCGCCTTTCGGGCCTGGGGAGGCGGCCGAGCCGGCGCCTAGAATGACCTGATGCCGCTGGCGCTTCTCGTCGGCCCGGCGAACGCCGGCAAGGTCGCCCGTCTCCTCGATCGCTACCTCGCCGACCTCGATCGCGAGCCGTTTCTCGTCGTCCCGAACCGTGCCGACGTCGAGCGGGTGGAGCGCGAGCTCCTCGCCCGCGCAGGATGTCTGCTCGGCGGCCAGATCGGCACGTTCGACGACCTGTTCGACCGGATCCTGCGGACGGTCGACGAGCCAGGACGCCGCCGGTTGACGCCGCTCCAGCGCTCGCTCGTGCTGCAGCGCGTCGTCGCGAACGCGCACTTGAACGGGCTGGGCCGATCGGCGCGCTTCCCGGGCTTCGCCGACGCACTCGGCGACGCAATCGCCGACCTCGAGTCCGCCCTCGTCCGCCCCGACGACGTCCGCGGCGATCTCGGCGACCTCTACGGCGCCTACCGCGCGGAGCTCGACCGGCTCGATGCGGCGGATCGCGACCTTCACCGTGCCGCGGCCGCGCAAGCCGTCGGCTCCCGGCTGGATGCCTGGGATGGTGCGCCGGTCCTCGCCTACGGCTTCGAAGACCTCACGGGGGCTCAGTGGATGCTCCTGCACGCGCTCGCGGGCCGCACGGACGTTCTCGTCTCCCTGCCGTACGAGCCGGGCCGCGCCGTCTTCGCGACCCTCGAGCGGACGGCGGACGATCTGGCGCGACTTGCCGAGGGCCGCGTCGAGGAGTTGCCCTCCCAGCCCTGGTACGAATCGCCCGCGCTTGCCCATCTGGAGCGAACGCTCTTCGTTGACGCGGGAGAGCAGGCGCCCCTCGACGGGTCGATCCGCTTCCTCGAGGCGGCTGGCTCCCGTGCCGTGCTCGAGCTCGTCGGCGAGGAGATCCTCGCGCTCCTGCGCTCGGGAACGCCCGCCGAGCAGATTGCGGTCGTCTGTCCGAGCGTCGAGCGTGTGCGCGCTCCGCTCGAGACGGTGTTCCCGGAGCTCGAGATCCCCTTCGCCTTCGAGGGGCGTCTTCCGCTCGGGCGCACCGCCTTCGGCCAGGCGCTCGTCGGTCTCCTCCGCTTTGCCTGGCTCGGCGGGGGGCGGCGAGATCTCTTCGCCTTCCTGCGATCGCCCTACTCGGGTCTCGCCCGCGGACGCGCAGATTTCGTCGAGGGCCGGCTCCGCGGCCGCGCGGTGACCGATCCCGCCCGGGTCCTCGAGGAGACCGTCGCTCTGCTCGGGCACGGCATCCCGGCGCTCGAACGCGCCCGAGCGGACGACGAGCCGGCGGCGACTGTCCGCGCGCTTGCCGCGACGATGCTGCGCGCGGCCTGGGGGCTCGAGCGTCCGCCGACGGGCGAGGACGCGCGCTTCGACCTCCGAGCGCGCGAGGCCGTCGACGACGTAGCGGGCGAGCTCGAGGAGTGGGAGGAACTCGGCGGCCGCGTCGGTCACGAAACCGTCGTGGCCGCGCTCGAGCGGGCTCCGGTGCGGCTCCCGGGCGCGCGCGAGCCACGGCGTGTCGCGGTCCTCGACCTGCTTCGCGGCCGAACGCGGCGGTTCGAGGCGGTCTACCTCGTCGGCCTCGAGGAGGGCACGCTCCCTCGACGCGGGACCGAGACGGCGTTCCTCCCCGACGACGAGCGCGCGACGCTCGAGTCCGCGGGCCGCGACCGCCGGCTCGTCCGCCCGGACCCGCTCGCGCGAGATCGGTACCTCTTCTACACGGCGTGCACGAGAGCATGGCGGCGTCTGACTCTCGCCCGCGAGGCGGCGACCGACGACGGGCGCCCGCGTGAGCCGAGCCCGTTCTGGGACGAAGTCCGCTCCCGGTTCCGCGAGGAGGACGTTGCGCTGTGGACGCGGAGGCGGCCGCTATCGGCGCTCGCCTGGGATCTCGACCGCGCGCCGAGCGAGCGCGAGCGCCTCCGAGCAACGGCTGCGCTCGCCTCCCGGGACCGCGACGAGGCGAGCTCGCTTGCGGCGGTGAACGGCTGGGAGCGGAGGATCGAGCGTGCTCTCGCGGCGTTCGAGCGACCGACGCGGCTCGCGCATCCCGTCGTCCGCGCCGAGCTGGCCGCGCGCACACGTTTCTCCGCGACCGAGCTCGAAACCTTCGTCGACTGCTCGTCGCTCTGGTTCGTCGACCGGGTCGTCGACCCGAAGACAATCGACGCAGAGGTGGACGCGCGCCTGCGCGGAGCCGTCGCGCACGCGACCCTCTACCGCTTCTACACCGGCCTGCCTAAGCGGCTCGGCGCCGATCGCGTGGAGCCGGATCGTGTCGACGACGCGGTCGAGTTCCTGCGGGAGTGCCTGAGCGAGGCGATCGCCGGCCAGGTGCGACTCGAGCTCTCCGAGGTTGAGCTGCTCGAGCTCGAGCACCGGCTTGCCCGCGACCTCGAGCTCTTCGTCCGCCAGGAGATCGAGCTCGGATTCGGCCTCGTGCCGCGGCGCTTCGAGGTCTCGTTCGGTTCCGCGAGCGCGCCCGTCGAGCTTCAGAGGGGCCTCGACCTGGGCGGGTTCACCGTCAGCGGAAAGATCGACCGGATCGACGTCGATCCCTTCAGCGCGCGCGGGATCGTCCAGGACTACAAGTCGGGGAAGACGGCGCACTCGGCTGCGCAGATCGAGTCCGAAGGGCGGCTCCAGATCCCGCTCTACCTGTTGGCGCTCCGCGACCTGGTCGGCATCGAGCCGCTCGGGGGCCTTTACCGCTCGCTCTCCGGCGCGCGCGAGGCGCGCGGACTCGTGCTCGCCGAGGCGCGCGAGCGCGAGGTTCCCGGGTTGAAAGGCGGGGACTATCTGGAGGACGAGCAGTTCTGGGCCCAGGTCGAGTCCGCGCAGAACCGGGCCCGCGAGGTGGTCGCCCGGATCCAGGACGGCGACGTCACGCACGATCCCCGGCGTGGCCGCTGCCCGTCGTGGTGCGACCGCTGGCCGATGTGCCGGGTGCGGCGCGCATGAGCGCCATCGAGACGAGCACGCCTGGGCAGAACCCCGAGCAGGAGCTCGCGATCGAGCGCGAGGGCGTCGTCTTCGTCTCGGCCGGCGCAGGCACCGGCAAGACGACCGTCCTCGTCGAACGGTTCGTCCGCTCTGTCTGCGACCGCGGGCTGTCGCTCGACTCGCTGCTCGTGATCACGTACACCGAGCGCGCGGCGGGCGAGTTGCGAACCAGGATCCGCGCCGGGCTCGAGGAGCGCGGCCGCGCCGATCTCGCTCGCGACGTCGATCGCGCCTGGATCTCCACGATCCACGGCTTCTGCTCCCGCCTGCTTCGCAACCACCCGTTCGAAGCCGGCCTCGACCCGCGCTTCCGCGTCCTCGACGAGAGCCAGGCACGGGTTCTCCAGACGGAGGCGTTCGACGCGGCGCTCGAGGCTTTCTGCGCCGGGCGCGACCCGGATCGGATCCGGCTTCTTGCCACGTACGGTGCCGAGCGGCTCGGTCGGATGCTGACCGGTGTCTTCGAGCGGCTCCGATCGGCGGGGCGCCCGCTCGTGCTCGAGGAGGGCGAGGGATCCCGGCTCGCCGAGCGCGTAGACGACCTGGAGGACGTCGCGCGCGCGACGCTCGACGCAACCGAGGACCGGATCGAGGAAGGACGGGCCGCAGTCCTTGCGGCACTCGAGCTCGTCGCGCCGCTCCCGGCGCCTGAACGCCTGCTCGACCTCGCCGAGCTTCGCGTCACCGCGGCGGCCGACGAGCGGTTCGCCGGGTTCAACGAGGCCCTAGACGAGCTCGAGTCGGCGGCGCTCCAGGAGGTCGCGGCCCGCGATCGCGAGCTTCTCCAGGAGCTGCTCACGGTGTTCGACTCCGCGTACGCCGAGGCGAAGGCACGCGAGTCGGCGGTCGACTTCGAGGACCTCCAGCTGCTCGCTCGCGACCTGCTCGCCGGGAACGAGCGCGCACGCGAGGAGGCGTCCTGGCGCTTTCCGTCCGTCTTGGTGGACGAGTTCCAGGACACGAACCGGCTCCAGTGCGAGATCGTCGACCTGCTCGGCGCCGACGAGCTCTTTTTCGTCGGCGACGAGTTCCAGTCGATCTACCGCTTCCGCCACGCCGACGTGGAGGTGTTCCGCGAGCGCCGCGAGACGAGCGAGGATCTCGTGGCACTGACGCGGAACTACCGCTCGCGGCCCGAGGTGCTCTCGGTTGTAAACCGCGTGTTCGGGACCGAGTTCGGAAGCGCGTTTGAACCGCTCGTCGCGGCGGGGCGCTTCCCCGAGCCGCTCTTCGGGCCCGGCGTTGAGCTCCTCGTCACGGACAAGGCTGCCTATCGCGAGACGAATGTCCACTGGCGCGTCGCCGAGGCGCGGCACGTCGCCCGCCGCGTTCGCGAGCTCGTCGAAGCCGGCGAGGCAGCCCCGGGCGAGATCGTGCTCCTTTTCATGGCCGGAACCGAGGCCGAGCGCTACGAGGAAGCGCTTCGACGCGAGGGCCTGCCGACCCATCGGGCCGCGGGTCGGGGCTACTTCGGTCAGCAGCAGGTCGTCGACCTCCTCGCGTACCTGCGCCTGCTCCACAATCGGTACGACGACACGGCTCTCGTCACCGTCCTCGCCTCGCCGTTCGTCGGCGTGTCGAACGACGCCCTCGTGCTCCTCCGGCGCGCTGCGGGCCGGCGGCCGCTCTTCGCCGGCCTGGAGCGCGAGCTGCCGGAGGGCCTCGAGGCGCGCGACCGGCGCCTCTTTCAGGCGTTCGCACAGCGCTACGAGCGGCTCGCCCGGCTCTCGCAGCGGGTCGGGCTCGAGCGGCTCTGCGAGCGCATCGTCGCCGAGCACGACTACGACCTCGCCGTCCTCGCGCGCTGGGACGGGCGTCGCCGCTACGCGAATCTGCGCAAGCTCGCGCGGCTCGCGCGGTCGTTCGAGGAGCTCCGGGGCCCGGACGTCGAGGGGTTCGTCCGGTTCCTGCGTGACCGCGAGGCGGCTGGCGCCAAGGAGGGCGAGGCGGTCGCGGAGGAGGAGGGGGGCGACGCCGTTCGCCTCCTGACGGTGCATGCCGCGAAGGGGCTCGAGTTCAAGGTGGTCGTCCTGGCCGATGCAGGCCGCATGCCACCGCTCCCTTCGCCGGACGAGATCCTCTGTCTCCCTGACGGGCGCTTCGGGTTCCGGTTCGTGAACCCGGCGACCGGGACGCCGAACGACGTCTTCGGCTACGGGGAGGTGAAGGAGGCCGAGCGGGCCGCAGACGAGGCGGAGAACCGGCGACTTCTCTACGTCGCGATGACCCGGGCGATCGACCGGCTGATCGTCTCGGGCGCCGTCGACGCGGGGTCGACGCGCGACCGACGCGCGCCGCTCGCCTGGCTCCTCGGCCGCCTCGAGGTCGACCTCGCGGAGGGCGGGGCGATCGAGCTCGAGCGCGGCGACGCGCGCATCGTTCTCCAACTCGATCGCGGGCTCTTCGTGGACGACGCGGATGCTGCGCCTGCGGGCCCCGCGCCGACCGGCGTGGCCGCGGGGGATCAGCTTTTGCTCTTCATGTCGGACCCGACCGGTGCAGTCCGCGTCGCCCCGCGTCTCCCGGAGCTCGCGCCGGTGCCCGAGCCGGCCACGAATCGCGTGCGGCGACTCTCCTACAGCGCGCTCGCCCTCTATGAGCGGTGCCCGTACCGGTTCTACGCAGAGCGGATCGCCGGCCTCTCGCCGGCGCCCGAGCCCCTTCCTGGCGAGACCGGCGAAGAAGCGGTCGCCGGTCTCGCTGCGACGGAGATCGGCGACGCGGTGCATGCCCTGCTCGAGGTGGATGCGCCCGAGGCGGAGCTCCGCGACCGCGTGCTCGCACGTTACGGCGGGGCGACGGACGACGACCTCGTCCGGATCGAATCCCTCGTCGCCGCTTGGCGCCGCTCGGCGCTCGCCGAGCGGCTTCGGTCGATCGACGGCGTTCGCCCCGAGCTTGCGTTCGCGTTCGAGCACGCCAGTGTCCTGCTGCACGGACGGCTCGATCTCTTCCGCCTCGTGGACGAGCGGGCGCTCGTCGTCGACTACAAGACGAACCGGCTCGAGGAGCGGTCGCCCGCCGAGGTCGTCGAGGACGAGTATGCGCTCCAACGGCTGGTCTACGCGCTCGCGGCATTCCGGGCGGGAGCCGAGGAGGCCGAGATCGTCTACGTGTTCCTCGAGCGCCCCGACGAGCCGGTCGAGCGGACCTTCATGCAGCGAGACGTTGCGGCCCTCGAGTGCGAGCTCAGCGAGGCGATCGAGCGGATCCAGGCCGGCCGCTTCCCGCCGACTCCGAGCGACCACGCGTGCCCCGGCTGCCCCGCCCTCGACGTCGTCTGCGCCGGCCCGCGCCTCGCGGCAGTCTCCGGCTGAACCGCGCCGCCGCGGCTCAGTCGGCCCGGGGCGTCGTCGAACCGCCGATCACGCTTTGCGGGCCTTCGTCGTACTTGCCGCTCGCGCCCCGCGGGGGCTAGGGCCCTGCAGGCGCCGTGGGGCCGCAGGCGTATCGCCGCCGTGTGCTTCCGACCTCGGGCTGCCCGTCTCCGGGTCGCGCGGCGACCGACGAGCTCGAGGCATGGCCGCGGAAACAAGCTGCCGGGTCGACACGATTTTGTTCCATCTCGTGCACCACGCGCGCGATTTTGGGCGTTACGCTCGGGCGTGAGCAGGGGGGCGGGTCGGGACCCGAGTACTCACGCGCGAGACCATTACCCCCACGGGGATCCTCGCGCTAGGCCAAACTCGGCACGTGCTCGGCAGGCCGCGCAGCTACGTCGGCGAGGCGCGCCGCCGCGTCGGTCCCCGGGCCGCGCGGATTCGTCCGATCATCGAGCGGCTGGCCGACGAACATCCGGACGCGACGATCGCGCTCCGGTTCCGAGACGACGTCGAGCTCCTCGTTTCCGTGATGCTCTCTGCGCAGACGACCGACGTCACCGTGAACCGAGTGACCGAGCAGCTTTTCCGGAAGTACCGCCGACCGGAGGACTACCTCGCCGCTTCGCTCGACGAGCTCGAGGCCGACATCCGTCCAACCGGGACGTTCCGCCAGAAGGCGCGCAATCTGCGAGGCGCGATGGCGATGCTCCTCCATGAGTTCGGCGGCGAGGTCCCCACAGGGATCGACGAACTCGTCCGGCTGCCAGGGGTGGGGCGCAAGACGGCGAATGTCGTGGCGGCCGAGCGCGGCGCGACTCAGGGCGTCGTCGTGGACACGCACGTCCGCCGTCTCTCGCAGCGCTTGGGCCTAACCCGGCGGGAGGATCCGGCGAAGATCGAGGCCGATCTCAAGCGGGCAGTCCCGCGTGCCGACTGGGGCCGTTTCCCCCACCTTCTCATTTGGCATGGCAGACGTGTCTGCATCGCGCGGTCGCCGCGCTGTGAAGCATGCGTTGTCTCCGATCTCTGCCCGGCGAGTCGCGTTGAACCTGGCAGAGACGCGTTGCCGTCTCGACACGAGTCGTGACACACAGGTGAGCGTTTGCTTCATATCTTCGATGCATGCGAGCCATCGATCTTGCGCTCTTCAGCGACGTGCTCTGCGCGCGCATCGCCGCCGTCGAGGTGCGTCTCGAGCGGACGCGAGACGGCATCCGGCAGGTGGCAATCCATCGTGAGGCACGGAAGGCGCTGCCGCCGGCGACGATCGAGCTCCTCGAGGATGAGGGCGTGCTCGTCTCGATGGACGTCCGCGACGAGCGCCGTGAGATCGCCGAGCTCGCCGCGACCCTGACCGCGCTCCACACGCTTCAGCGGTGGACGGAGGAACAACTGTTTCTGGCTCGCGACGAGATAGGGCATGCCGCGGAGCCCACGACGCGAGGTCCGCCTAGAGCGGCGTGAGCGCGACGAGCAGACCCCCGTCCTCGTCGTACGCGGGGAAGAAATCGGCCTTGACGTGCTTCGTTACGCCCGACCGCGTGGTGAGCCGGAGCCGCCTGTCGAGCTGACGGACGCCCCATTCGACGGCGATCGAAGCCGGATCATCTCCCGTGGCGCCGTTCATTCCGAGGGCGTGCATGACCTCCTGCCCGATGAGGTCCTGCTCCCGGAAGCCCGTCAGCTCGAACACCCCGTGTCCGGTGGCGAGGACCCGCCGATCCGCGTCGCAGACGACGAACCCCGTGGCCGGTGCCGGGTAGTAGTCGTCGAGAAGCTCGAACAGAAATCCGAAGCCGCAGTGCGAACAGCCGACGCCGCGGTCGCTGAGCCCCTCGACTCGATCGTGGTCGATGGAACGCCGGCGGCAATTCGGGCAGATGAAGTAAGGCACCGCTCGATGGTAGCTGCGAGGTTGACCGGCGCCGAACCGGTTTGAGACAGGGCCTGGAGGGTGCGTCGTGCCGGCGGCGCAACGACACGTACCTCGCACCGTTGGCTCTGCTCAGTTCCGGTGAGGTTCGCGGCCTCGCGCGGACGACGGCCGCTACGCCGAGCCCTGCGCGGCGACCTCAGTGCGTTGGCTACCAGTTCGTCGGCGTCGCGAGCGCCTCGTCCGCAACGTCGGGTGCGTGCGGCGCGTGGTGGAGCTCGGAGAGGTATCGCTCGGCGTCGAGCGCTGCCTGACAGCCGGATCCCGCGGCGGTGACCGCCTGCCGGTAGACGTGATCCTGCACGTCGCCGGCCGCGAACACGCCCTCGACGCTCGTGCGTGTCGACTTGCCGTCGGTCAGAAGGTATCCGGCCTTGTCCATCTCGAGCTGACCGCGGAAAAGCGCGGTCGACGGATCGTGGCCGATCGCGACGAAGACGCCGTCCGCCGGAATCTCCCTCACTTCATCCGTCTGAACGTTGCGGACGATCGCCGAGGTCACGCGGCCCCCGTCGGTGTCGCGGATCTCTTCGACGATGGAGTCGAGGACGAACTCGATCCGCTCGTTCGCGCGTGCACGGTCGACCATGATTGGGGAGGCGCGGAACGCGTCGCGCCGGTGCACGACCGTGACCTTCGACGCGAACTTGGCGAGGAACACGGCCTCCTCCATCGCCGAGTCACCGCCGCCGACGACGACGACGTCGTGGTCCTTGAAGAACGCCGCGTCGCAGACGGCGCAGTACGACACACCGGCCCCCTGCAGGGCGCGCTCCGACTCGAGACCGAGCTGGCGCGCAACCGCTCCCGTCGCGACGATGACCGCTTCGGCGCGGTACTCGTCGTCGCGGACCCAGACGCGGAAAGGCCTCTCGCTGAGGTCGACCCGAGTGACGTCGTCGGTGATGAACTCGGCGTCGAATCGCTCCGCCTGCCGGCGGAAGTCCTGCATCATCTGCGGCCCGAGAACCCCTTCCGGATAGCCGGGATAGTTCTCGACGTCGCTCGTGATCATGAGCTGACCACCCCACGCGAATCCCTCGATGACGAGCGGCTCGAGGTTCGCCCTCGCCGCATACAGGGCAGCGGTGTACCCGGCGGGTCCACCGCCCAGAATGATGACCTGCCGAACGTCTTTGTTGCTCACCTGATCCTTTCCAAAATGGTTGAGGCCCGCTCGGGCCCCTCACAAGGGTAAACGACGAGCCGGGCGTCATTGTTTCCGGGCCGTGTAGGTTCTACGCGCTCTGGAAACAGAGCGAGAGAACGCTGATGGCTCGAGCCGTTACGTGGGATGACCTTCGCGCGCTCGCCACTTTCGAGGCGCAGGACGGTTGCACGATCAGCCTGTATGTCGATCTCGATCCCAGCGTCGCGCCGACCGCCGCAGATGCCGCGACGCGGGTCAACAGCCTCCTCGACGAGGCGGCGAAGTCCGAGGCTGCGCTTCGGCGCGACCTGACGCATGTGCAGCGCGCGTCGATCCGCGACGACCTCGATCGGATCCGGCGCTTCTACGCGGAGGAGTTCGTGCGCGAGGGTGCGCGCGGCCTCGCAATCTTCGCCGCGGGACTCGACAACCTCTGGCGGGCGATGCCGCTCCTCGACCGTGTCGACGACGTCGTCAAGGTCGGTTCCGAGCTTCATGTCGTGCCGCTCGTACCGCTCGTCGGCCGGGGCGACGGCGCCCTAGTGGTCGCCGTCAGTCGCGAGCGCGGCGAGATCCTCCGCTTGCGTGGCGGCCGCCTGGAAGACGCCGCGAACGTCAGCGACGATCAGCCGCGCCGGCATGACCAGGGTGGGTGGTCGCAGGCCCGGTATCAGCGGCGTATCGACAACCTCGCGCACGAGCATCTCCGCGATGTCGCGGAACGCCTCGACGAGCTGGTCCGGCGATCGAACGGATCGATGGTGGTCGTCGTTGCGACCGAAGAGACGCGGGCCGAGTTCGACGCCCTCCTGAGTCCGGAAACCCACGCGGTTGTCGCCGGTTGGACGACCGCCGAGGCGCACGCCGGCTCGGCCGAGCTCCTCAACCTTGCGCTGCCCGTGGTCGAGCGCCGGTCGGAGGACGACGAGCGAGCGGCGGTCGAGCACTGGCGAGAGTCAGCGGGTCGGGCCGGGCGCGCGTCAAGGGGCTGGGAGCAGACGCTCGAGGCCGCTTCCGACGGGCGGATACAGGTCCTGCTCTTCCAGCAGGGCATCGATCGCGAGGCGTTCCGCTGTCGCGCATGCGGTCGCGTCGCGGCGGCGCCGGGAAAGTGCCCTCTCGACGGAACCGTGCTCGAGGCACGTGACGAAGGGCTCGATCTCGCCGTGCACCAGACGCTCCTGCACGGCGGGAGCGCCCGCGAGCTCCGACAGCACCACGACCTCGAGCCGGTCGGGGGCATCGGCGCTCTGCTCCGCTACTAGAGGCTCGTGCGAGGGCCCTGATCAGGCGGCGTGTCGCTCCCGCTCGGCCGCAGCCTCGTCCGCGCCCTCCTCCGCGCCCGCCGTCAGCTCGAGCGCCTGCGGCGCCTGCGTTAGCTTCTCCACCGGATCGAGGGTGGGAATCTCCTTGCCTCCGTCGGCGCCGAGCTCGCTGAAGCGGCGTGCGGCGGGGAGGACGCGTCGCTCGAGCGAGCCGACCGTTTGGTTGTACGTCGAGACGGCTCGATCGAGATGCGCGCCGAGCTTGGCCATGTGCTCGCCCAGGACGGCGAGCCGACCGTGTAGCTCCTTTCCGAGCTGGCTGACCGCCCGCGCGCTCTCGGCGACCGTCTCCTGGTGCCACCCGTAGGCGACTGCCCGAAGGAGCCCGATCAGAGTCGTCGGCGTGGCCGGAAGGACGCGCAGTGCCGCTCCCTCTTCGATCAGGCCCGGGTCGTGTTCGAGCGCAGCCGCGAAGAAGGCCTCGCCGGGGATGAACATCACTACGAACTCGGGAGTGGGGTCGAACTGCTCCCAGTATCCCTTCATGCTCAGGCTCGCCATGTGCTGGCGCATCTGGCGTGCGTGGTCGCGGAGGCGCGCGGCGCGCGTCTCTTCGTCGGGCGCCTCGAGCGCCTCCAGGTAGGCCTGGAGCGGTGCCTTGGCATCCACCACGACGTTCTTTCCGCCGGGGAGCTTCACGACGAGATCCGGTCGAAGTCGCCGGTCGTCGCTCGTCGCCGTGACCTGCTCGACGAAGTCGCAGTGGGAGAGCATCCCGGCCATCTCGACCACCCGTCGGAGCTGGATCTCGCCCCAGCGACCTCGCACCGCCGGCGCGCGGAGAGCCGTAACCAGGTTTCCGGTTTCCGCCCGTAGCCGCTCCTGGGATTCGGCCAGAGTTCGCACCTGGCCCATGAGCGCGCCGTACGCCTCGCTGCGTGCCCGCTCGAGATGCTGGATCTGGCCGTCGACCTTCGCGAGCGATTCCTTGATCGGCGCGACCAGATGCTCGACGGCCGTCCGCCGCTGGTCGAGGTCGTCCTTCGCCTGTGCCTGGAACCGCTCGAGGGTCGTCCGCGCGAGCTCGAGGAAGGAAGCGTTGTTCGTCCGCAGCGCCTCGGCGGAAAGTGCCTTGAACGAGTTTGCGAGCTCCTCGCGCGCCTCGTGCACTAGGCGGAGCTTCTCGGCCGCGGCGGCGCGTTCGTGGTCGAGCGTCGCGGAGGCGCGGACGAGGTCTTCACGTGTCTGCGCCAGGACGTCGTCTCGCCGACGGAGCTCCTCCTCGGCACGGGTGGCCCGTGCGGAGGCGTCCCCAGTTCGCGTCCGCACGACGAACCATGCACCCAGCGCGCCGATGGCGAGGCCGAGCGTCAGTGCGACGAGGATCACGTGGTGTGAAAGGCCGTCGTGGTCATGGACCGACGAACGATAGGAGCCGGGTCGGACAGCGTTGTCCGGCGCGGCCAGCCGTGACGTGGCGATAAAGGACGACTAGACAAACCGAACACATGTTCGTACACTAGCAGACATGAGAAACGAGGTCGCTCCGCTGTTCGCCGCGGGTGGAGCGCTTGCATCTGCGCTTCCCCACTACGAGGCCCGCCTGGGTCAAACCCGCCTTGCCGCCGCCGTCGCGGAGACGATTGAGTCTGAGGGGCACCTAGTCGCCGAAGCCGGCACCGGCACAGGGAAAAGTCTTGCGTACCTGCTCCCGGCGCTTGCGTCCGGCCGGCGCATCGTCGTTGCGACCGCGACGAAGGCGCTCCAGGAACAGCTGCTCTTGAACGACGTTCCGGCGGCGGAGGCTGCGCTGGGACGCCCGGTCCGGTGCGCCGTCCTCAAGGGCCGTCAGAACTACCTCTGCCGGAAGAGCCTCAAGGGCCTCGAGATCCTGCCTGGGGCGGGACCGGCACTATTCCGTACCGCGGAGGACGCCTCGGAGTTCGAGCGGCTGCGTGCCTGGGTCGACGCGACCGAGTCGGGGGATCGCGCCGAGCTCGAGTTCGAGCCGTCGCCGTCGCTCTGGGGCGAATTGTCGGTAGGCGGCGACCGTTGCACTGGGAGGAGGTGTCCCGTCGTCGGTGACTGCTTCTCGGAGCGTGCGCGTCGCGTCGCGAGCGACGCCGACCTTGTGATCGCGAATCACGCCCTTTACCTCGCCGACGTCGCGATTCGGTCGAAGACCGACGGGGCGGGAATCCTGCCCGACCACGATGCAGTCATCTTCGACGAGGCGCATCGGTTGGAGGACGCCGCCGCGGCGTGGTTCGGGGGTCGCGTCTCGCTCGGGCGCCTACGTGTCCTCGCGCGGGATGCCGAGCGGGCGTGCCGCGAGGCGGCTGCAGAGCCGCCCAAGCGTCTGTTCGCGGAGCTCGATCGCATCGGCTCGCTCGTCGTCGGCGAGCTCGAACCGTCTTCTGGCCGGCAGCGGCTCACAGCAGGCGCACTTGCCCCCGTCATCGACGCCGCGCTCGTGCTCGCGGACGCACTCGGCGAGCTCGCTTGCGTGCTCAGGGGGCTCGGCGAAGAGCCGGACGCCGTCGCACGCCGATCCCTCGTGGTCGCAGACGACCTCGAGGCCTGCCTGACGATTGATGACCCCGACCGAGTGTCGTGGGCGGAACCCGGGTCTCTTGCCTGGGCCCCAGTCGACGTCGCACCCATCCTGCGGAAGGAGCTCTGGGATCGTCCGATGGCCGCCGTCCTTGTCTCGGCGACGCTCGACCGGAACGTGGTCGCGTGCCGGCTCGGTCTCGCCGACGCCCCGGCTCTCGTGGTCGAGTCGCCGTTCGACTACGAGGCGCGGACGCTTCTGTACGCGCCGCGCGGCCTCCCGGAGGCCCGGGAGCCAGGGGCCTACGATCGAATTGCCGAGGAAGTCGCGGCGCTCTGTCGGCTCTCGCGCGGGCGGGCGCTCGTCCTCACGTCGTCGTACCGGGCACTCGATGCGCTTGTCGATCGGGTCGCGCGCACGCTCGACTTCCCGGTCTACTGTCAGGGCGACGCTCCCCGCGAACGGTTGCTCGAGCGCTTTCGTGACGAGGTCGACTCCGTCCTCTTCGCGACCCAGACCTTCTGGCAAGGCGTTGACGTCCGGGGGGAGTCGCTCTCGCTCGTGGTGATCGACAAGCTTCCGTTCGCGGCACCGGGCGATCCGCTGACGGAGGCGCGCTGCGAGCGGATCGCCCGCGACGGCCGCGACTGGTTCGCCGACTACTCGTTGCCGGCAGCCGTCCTTCAGCTCCGGCAAGGATTCGGACGGCTGATCCGGAGTCACGGGGATCGTGGCGTGGTCGCGATCCTCGATCCGCGCCTGCACACGCGCGCCTATGGACGCCAGTTTCTCGCCGCCCTTCCGCCGTGTCCGGTCGTCGAGGACGTACGCGCCGTCGCAGCCTTCTTCGAGGAAGAGGTGGTGAGGATGAGCGCGTGAACGCTTCGGCCTGTTGGTAGCGTTTTCGGCTCGTGGCCAGGAAGAAGAGTCGCACTCCGGCGCCGCCTAGGCCCGTGCAGGCGCCGAAGCGGCGCGTCGACCCAGCTCGTCCACGCCGCCGGCGGATCTACCTGATCGGTGGTGTCGCGCTGGCCGTTCTGATCATCGCCGCGGTGAGCTCATTTCTCGCGAGCCGGGGCGGGTCTGACACCGGGGCTGCGCTTGCCGCGGCCGGGTGCACACGGAGCGACTTTCCCTCGCAAGGCCGGAACCACGTCGAGTCGCTCCCGAACGGCTTCCAGTACAACTCGACGCCGCCGACGAGCGGGCCGCACCAGCCGCAACCGTTTGCCCCCGCCGTTTGGGGGCCGTACGACCAGCCGATCCCGGAGATCAAGCTCGTCCACAACCTCGAGCATGGCGGCGTCGTGATTCAGTACGGAAGCGGTATCTCGAGCTCGACCGTCGACGCAATGCTCAGTTGGTATCGCGAGGACCCGGACGGGATCGTGCTCGCCCCGCTGCCACCGTCGCTCGAGCAGGAGAAGCCGGCGCTGCGCGACCAGATCGCCCTGACGGCGTGGACGCACCTGCAGACGTGCGAGCGCTTCAGCCCGGAGGCATTCGACAGCTTCGTGGACGACTTTCGCGCGAAGGGCCCCGAGCGCTTCCCGCTCGAGGCGCTGCAGCCGGGCTCGCAGTAGGCTCGTCGGGCCGGGGTGGCGGAACGGTAGACGCAGAGGACTTAAAATCCTCGTGGCGAGAGCCAGTGTGGGTTCGACTCCCACCCCCGGCACTCCTGGCTGCGAGACGGCATAAGCTTGCCTCGTGGCCGGCATCACCGAAGAAGCACGGCCTGGCTCGCTACCGCCTGAGCTCGACGACCCGCTCTTCCGAACGGCGCTGGGACAGCTTGACGGTGCGCTGGTCCATGCGGCCGTGCCGAGCGCGGTCGCCGAGGTCCTGCGTTTCCCCGAACGGACGCTAAGCGTGTCCGTGCCGGTCCGCCGGGACGACGGCTCGGTGGACGTGTTCCCGGGCTATCGCGTCCAGCATTCGAGCGTTCTCGGGCCGACAAAGGGCGGCATCCGCTACGACCCGGGGGTGACACTCGGCGAGTGCGCCGCGCTCGCCATGTGGATGACCTGGAAGTGCGCCTTGCTTCGTCTTCCCTACGGCGGCGCGAAGGGGGGCGTGCGCTGCGATCCACGAAGCCTCGCGCCGGACGAGCGTGAGCGGCTGACGCGTCGCTTCACCTCCGAGCTTCTGCCGATCATTGGCCCGCAGCGGGACATCCCGGCTCCCGACATGGCGACCGATGAGCAGACGATGGCATGGATGATGGACACGTATTCCATGCAGGTCGGATACGCCGTGCCCGAGATCGTGACCGGGAAGCCGCTCTCGGTCGGCGGCTCCGTTCTTCGTCCGGAGGCGACCGGGATCGGGGTCGTGATAGTGGTCGAGGAGGCGGTTCGGCGCCTGGGCTGGTCGCTCGCGGGCGCCACGTGCGTCGTCCAGGGATACGGGAAGGTCGGTGGCGTGGCCGCCCATGAGCTGGCGCTACGGGACGCCAAGGTGGTAGCCGTCTCGGACATCGCCGGCGGCGTCTACCGGGCAGAGGGCCTCAATCTTGGAGACGTCGATCGTTGGCGTGCTGAGCACGGCGATCTCGCGGGATACCCCGGAGCGGCCCCCGTGACGAACGCCGAGCTCCTCGAGCTGCCGTGCGACGTTCTCGTCCTGGCAGCGACCGAGGATCAGCTGACCGCCACGAATGCTCCGCGCCTCGCGGCGCGCCTCATCGCCGAGGGCGCGAACGGCCCGACGTCGCTGGAGGCTGACGACATCCTTAGCGACCGGAACATCCCCGTGTTGCCGGACATCCTCACGAACGCGGGCGGGGTTGCGGTGTCCTACTTCGAGTGGGTCCAGGACATCCAGCGGCTGTTCTGGGGCCGCGACGAGATCCGGACGCGCCTCGCCGATCTGATGCGCGACGCTCTCGTGCGCGTCTGGGCGTTGGCCGAGGACGAGTCGCTCTCGCTGAGACGTGCCGCTCTCGTAACGAGCATCCGCGAGGTCGCGGACGCGCTCGGAGCGCGCGGGATCTATCCGTGAACGTCCGCGAGGCGCTCGTTGCCGACCCGCGCGTGCTCGATGCGGCCGCGCCTGCGCGCGAGGCGGCCGAGCTTCTCACGCACCCCCACGTGAGCAGCGTCCTCGTCGTCTCGGACGGGTCGTTGGTTGGCTGTGTGACGGCGTCGTCCCTCGTCGAACACGTGGCCGCCGGCGACGACGTCACCGCGATGACCGCGGGCGAGATCGCTGACCGGGAGATCGAGACGGTGGCGCCCGACGCCGGGGTGGCCGATGTGCTTCACGTCATGGGTGAGAGGGAGCTCGAGCGGCTCCCGGTCGTCGAGAACGGACGCTTCCTGGGCGTCCTCCTTCGCGAACCGCTCGTTCGGCGCTTGGCCGAGGACGAGTCGGGCGGTGACGCCACGCCGGCGGATGTCGGCGAAGGGAGCGGAGCCGGAGCCGGCTCGAGCGTATGACTTTCCGCCTGACCCCCTTGGTCCCGGCGGCCCCCTCCCCGAGGCGATCGTAACCCGGAAAACCGAACGTGTGGTGCACGGAACGTGCTGTCTCCGTGACGGCTCGCGAACGAAACTCAGCAGCAGGTGTAGGCGCCCGGGGGCGCGTCGCGCTCCGGCTCCGGGGGGAGCTCGGCCGCGAGCAACGCGGCGCCGTGCATGAGGTCGTGCTCGCTCACCTCGAGCTCGTCGAGCGCGAAGCGTGCGAGCATCTCGGCCACCACGATGACGCCGGCGAGGATCACGGGCGCTCGCTCGGGGTGGATGCCGACCACCCGCGCGATCTCCTCGACGCGAAGCGGCGCGAGTCGGGCGAGCGTCTCCTTGACCGACGTCGCGCGGAGCCGGTGGCCGTGGACGCGTTCGGGATCCTCGTCCCGAAGGCCGAGGTCGACAGCGGCGAGCGTCGTGACGGTGCCGGCGACCCCGAGCGCGCTCGACGGGCGGATCTGTGCGGGGAGGCCGGCAAGGGTCTCCCAGACATGCCAACGGCACGCGGCGATCTCCTCGGAGCCGGGCGGATCGCCGCGGAGGTATCGCTCCGTCAGCCTGACACAGCCGAGGTCGAGGCTTGCGTGAAAGTCCACGCCGTCGGGGCCGCCGACGACCACCTCGGTCGAGCCGCCGCCGACGTCCACAAGGAGCGTGCCGCCGTCCACGGCACGTCCCGTCGTCGCGCCCCGGAACGTGAGAAGGGCCTCGTCATCGCCGCTCAGGAGGCGCGTCGCGAATCCGTAGCTCCACTCGATCTCGCCGAGGAACGCCTCCCCGTTCTCGGCGTCGCGAACGGCGCTCGTCGCGATTGCCAGCGTGCGCTCGGCACCGGCCTCCTCGAGCGTCCTCCGGTACTCGACAAGGGTGTTCCGGACCCGCGCGACGGCGACCGGCAGCAACCTGCGGCGGTCGTCGACACCTTCGCCGAGCCGGGTGATCACGAGCCGCCGGTCGAGCTCCTGGACCTCGCCATCTGTCACGTCCGCGACGAGGAGTCGTGTCGAGTTCGTGCCGAGGTCGACGACCGCGATCCGCGTCACTTTCGCGGCGTCACCTGGCGGATTCGGCGCACGGCGTCGACGGAGTCCCCGAGTGCCCATCCGAGGACGCCGAGCCGGTCCGCGGACCTCCGAACGTCCTCGACCCGACGCTCGACCTCCTCGATGCGCGCCGCGGCGCGGTCGGCGCGGAGGGCGAGCGCATCGGCGTCCGCCGCAAGCCGCTCGATCGAGTCGAGAAGCGTCGCCTGTGCAACGCGCACGATCCGGAACATTCGCAGCGCGATACGGACAGACACAGCGGCGCCCGCGATCCCTACGACGACGAAGACGCCGACGGCAACCCAAGTCCACCACGGCACGGCGCCATCGTAGCGCCGGCCCTTTGCTATCCTTCCGCGCTGCGACGCGGGGTGGAGCAGTCAGGTAGCTCGCCGGGCTCATAACCCGGAGGTCGCGGGTTCAAATCCCGCCCCCGCTACTGCAAAAGGCCCGCAAGCGCGCGCCTTTTGGTTGCTCGGGGCGCGGCGGCGCGCTTCCGTGCTACCGGCCTTGCTACCGGCGCCGAACATTCGCTCTTCGCCTCGGGCTGCTGCGCCCGCCAGAGCACCTGGACGGCGTGGATGTACCGCTCGGTGATCGAGCCTTGCGAGCCGCCTTGAGCTGCACGTACGCCTGCGGGTTGCCCGCCGCAGCCTCGTGGGTGAAGGCCGTGTGCCGCCGGTCGTGCGTCGCGGGCGATGGCTGCTCGGGGTCGGGCGCGGCGTTCGTCGTCGGTGGTCTCGCGCCGGGTGCTGATGAGGTTGGGCATGTGGGCTCCCTCCTGGCGTTAGCGGGGTACTCGCGCGGCCAGCGCGGTGGGGCCGAGGTCGTCGAGCTGTTCGGGCTCGTGCAGGTAGCGGGGGTCGCGCTGGGCCTCGGGCAGCACCGCGATGATCTCGTGGGCTCGCTGGCGGGCGTGCTCGTGGGCGCGGCCTCGCTCGCCCCCTGCGTGTATGAAGGCGGCCTCGCGGGCTGCGCGTGCCACGAGGGCGCGGTCCTCTGGGGCGCGGTCCTCTGGCGCGAGCTGGAACGCGGCCAGCTCGTCCTCGGTTACCTCGCGGCCCGCGTAGGCGGCCTCTGCGAGTAGGACGTGGGCGGGGCGGCGGGGCATCAGGCAGCCACCTGAGGTGGCGTTGTCTTAGATGGCAACAATGTACCGCCCAGCTCGGCGACCTCCCCAGCCGACCCGGCGGGGCTGGTCGGGGCTCTTGGTCGCGCTCAAGTTTGGAAATGGATTTCACGCCGCCCGGAGGGCGGAGTGCTAGTGTCGTAGGAGAGTCGAGGCGGTTCTTTTCCCGCGCTTCATCGCTCTCAGCTCCGACCGACTCCGGCGGAGCGCCTGAGGAGCACTTCCCCGACGGACACCTGGCAGTCCGAAGGGAGGCAGCATGGATATCGACCGGAATGAGCGGGCGGCGCGCAATCAGTCGCTTTTTCGCGAGGTGAACGAGCGCACAGTGGAGTTCCTCCAGAACGGACTCCAGGAGGTCGACGGGGACGGTTCAGTCATATCGATCATGTGCGAGTGCGCGAACGCGGGCTGCCACGAGCGGATCGAGCTGACTGCTGTTGAGTACGAGGACATTCGCGGGTCTTCGACCCGGTTTCCGATCAAGCTCGGCCATGAGTGGCCCGACGTGGAGCGGATCGTGGCTGAACACGACCGTTACGTAGTGGTGGAGAAGTTCGGCGAGACGGCGGCTATCGCGTCGCGCCTCGATGCTCGTGACCACGACGAAAGGAGTGACTGACCCATGGCCTATTGGCCGATGGACGCTGCACACGTTCGTGAGGACTTGGAGGTTCTTGGCTTCCTACGGGAGGCGATGGACGAGCGGGCGAGCGGTGGCGACCCAAACGCGCGGCTCATTTTTCAGGTCGTGACGGCGTTCATCGCTGAGCTTGAAACCGCTCAAAGACGCGCCGCGAACGCATAGCCGCTCGTCAGCTAGGCGCCGACTACCTGAGTTTGCGCTACCGCTTTTGCTACCTACCTGAGCGCAACTGGCGGCACCGCAGCGCGCCTGAATCCGCTTGAAATGGTGGTGCTCGCCTGGCGTAATCGCCCTGGCCGGGCTCATAACCCGGAGGTCGCAGGTTCAAATCCTGCCCCCGCTACCTTGAAAGGCTCCGGAAACGGGTCCTTTTTCTGTTCAGTTCCTCTGGGCCGAGGTAAACTTTTTGCCCAACTTTTGCCCGCGGGGACTAGGTTTCTGCCCGCAATGAGGCCCGAGAAGCCGCCAGCGTCACTGCTCCTGGTTCACGGAGCCGGCAGCGGCCCGGAGATTTATGCGGCCTGGCCGCCTGCGTTCCCCTCGATTGATGTGCGAGCGGTCGATCTCCACCTGGGGCTCGAGATCAGCCAGGCCTCGCACGCCGACTACGCCGAGCGAGTCGCGGCAGCTGGGCAGGAGTTGGAGGCGCCCGTCTCGCTTTGCGCGTGGAGCATGGGCGGACTGGCCGTGCTGCAGGCCGCCGCTCGCATCCGACCGCACAGCGTTGTCCTCATCGAGTCGAGTCCCCCGGCCGAGGTGCAGGGTTTCGGTTCCGTCGTTGCCCCGAAGCCCGGGAGCTTCGATCCCGAGGAGCTCTACGGCTCGTTCCCGGCCAACGTTGCCGCCCGTCCCGAGTCTTCGCTCGCCCGCGCGGAACGAAAGCGCGGGATCTCCGTTCCCTCCCTCCCGTGCCCTTCGCTTGTGGTCTCTGGTCGGGAGTTCCCGGAGGAACGAGGTCGGCGGGTGGCGCGCCTGTACGGATCAGCAGAGCTCCGGTATCCCAAGTTCAGCCACTGGGATCTGATTCACGAACGCCGGGTCCGCGAGGACATAGCAGCCTGGCTCGGCATCACCCGGCCCACGAAGCTTCCGAGCGCATAACCCGGAGGTCGCGGGTTCAAATCCCGCCCCCGCTACTAGGAAAGCCCCGCAAAGCGGGGCTTTCGCGTCTATTCTGGCGTCACGCGTCGGGAAGTTTTGCCCGTTTTTTGCCCGCGGCGCCGACTCGGACTGACACGCCGCTGACGCTACTTCGTCGGGCCGGTACCCAAGGGCGCCTTCGGGGCAACCCCCAAACTTCGCAGGCCGGAGTCGGAAGGGGTGACGCACCTTCGCCGTGCCGTTCGCGTCCCGGGCTTGCCTGGTCGGGCTGATTGAATGTACCTCCGCAATGCCAGGCCGGTTCGACTCGTCGATCACACGCGTGGCTCCTGTCTTCGAGGCACTGAAGTCGGGCGGCTACCTGCCTGATTCGCTACCTCACCTACTCTCGCTTCCGGTGCGCGAACGCCTGGATTGCCGAACGTGGGGTGATCCTGGCGAGTTCGAGGAAGCGGCTCGATGAGGTCCCGGCGGATGCCGCAGGACGCTGAGTACCGCCAAGGTTCGCATGAGATCGCGACGGCGGCGAGCGATGACGTCGCCCTACTCGCTGAGCGAGCCGCTCAGTACGCGCGCAAGGCTGATTACTCCAATGGCGCGGTGGCCGCGAACGAGGCTGTTTTGGATGTCGAACCAGACAACGTTGACGCTCTCCTCCGTCTGCTTCGCTCCCGCCTCGAGCGCTCAGAGTATGTGGCCGCTCTCGCCATAAGCGACAGGCTCCGGGCGCTCTCGCTGGAGGACGACGACGAAGCCTTTGCTGAACGATGGCGATCGGCGGCGGAGGCGGGACGCGCACGGGTACGGGAGGGCGAGCGTCGGGAGGCCGAACGTCAACGAGGACGAGAGACGTTACTTGCATCGGTTAGCGAGATCGATTCCCCGACCGAGGCCCTGCATCTCGGCAAGGCCGCGCGAGGACGTGACGCCGAACTCGCTCTCGCCTACTTCGCCCACGGGCTTTTGATCGCCAGTCGCCGCCCTGATCGTGTAGCCCTTCTGTCGGCTTTCCCTCCTGCGCTTCGAGACAGCGGCCGGCTCGACGAGGCTCTGGCCGCCTATCAAGAGGCGATTGAGCTCGAGCCGTCTTACGAGACGAACAAGGCGGCCTACACGTCGCTTACGGCGACCCTACGACGGCTCGGACGCCTGGATGAGGCACAACACCACGGGGAGCAGCTGCGTCAAGTCCATCCGGACGATCCATACGTCCTCAACGCACTCGGCGCCGTGTACACGGCGCTTCTCCAGCGCGATCGGGACTCCCACTTTGGACGCAAAGCCGAGGAATGCTTCATCCGCGCCGCGCGAAACGGGGCGGAATCGCGAAATCCGGTGCGCTACCTCCGCGACCTCGCCGCCGCCGTTCGCGAGGCGGGTAGGCGTCTTGAAGCGGCGGGCGTCGCCGGTGTGCGCGAACGGGCGGCTGCCGACGCGGAACGCCTCGAACGCCACATCGACCAGTTGCTCGGCAATAGATCCCGGCCCTAAACACAAGGGCGGCAAGGCATGGATCTCTTTCGCAGGACGGGCCGAGGGGGACGGGTCGTGTCCAGAGCAAATGCGCGGCCGCGCCGACCCAGGGACATTCGATGGACCAGCGTCGCGAAAGTGCTAGTCCTCCCTTCGCGAGAACGCTGATGCCCAAGGGACTTGGGGCGGCACGCGCAATGGCTGGCGGCTGCCTAGGGCGCGGATGTGGTCAACATCATCTTCAATGCACTCTAGGATCGGTCGGGCGATGAACGCTGCCGTCCCGTCAATTCCGCTCCATGGACTTCCCATTCCTGCGAGTCGTTTGCAGGAGTTCGAACCGACCGAGCTCGGGGTGCTTCGGCCGAGGTACCGACGCCTGCTCGCGAAGCTCGACGGACTGCCGCAGTGCCCGGCGCCTTCCCGGACGTGGTGGAGGCCGAGAATCTCGTGGTTGGCAAGCTCCACGGAAAAATGGTTTGCAGCCGAAATGTGTGACCGACTAAGGGCGGTCGATACTCGTAGAAGCGGACGTTGCCGCGCCCCGCAGGGCCGTTAGCTTTTCCCGAATCCGGCCGGCCATGACTAGATTCTCTTTTTGTTCGTAGCGCCTGAGCGCCTTCTCTAGCGCGACGGCCGCTTCCTGCGGACGTTCCGCAAGCGCTAAGACCTCCCCGAGATCGGCATACGCGTCCGCGTGTGTGTTCAGCATTTCGGTCTGTGCGCCGATCGCGACAGCCTCGCGGGCAAGCCGATTTGCCTCCGAGTGCTCGCCGCGGCGCGCCAACACCTTCGCCTTCACCTGCCGCCACAGCATCTGCGTGAGCGCGTCGTCGCTGGCACCGAGCTCGGCCGCGCGGTTCGCCCAGCGCCCGGCCTCGTGAAGTTGACCGAGCGCATAGTGCGCCTGCGCCAAATAGCCGGCCGCGGTGGAAAGAAAGGCCTGATCGCCTACCTGGGCGAGCAGCCTGCACCCCTCCTCTCCGTATCGCACGGCGGCAGCAGGATCGCCGGCCAGGAGCTCCACCGCGACGAACGCATCTCCCTGGTTGCCGCCGACGGCCATGCCGCCGCCACGCTCGGCCCATTCCGCTAGCAGCTCGGCGAGCAGCGCACGCGCCTCCTCGACACGTCCGAGCATTGCGAGCGCGGCCGCTCGGCGACCCCGCAACCAGGAGTTGCGAAGCTCCTGCGGCTCGCGCTCGTCCTGCCAGGCGAGGAACTCCGAGACGGGCGTCGTGCCATGGAAGCGCCCCGTGTCCTGCATCCCAACAAGCCGGTCGGGCAATCCTGCGCGCTCGGCATGGGCGGCGGCCCGCGCGTAGAAGTCGGCGCTCCGATCAAGCTGAGCCCGCATGTTTGCGACGATCGCGAGTCCACGATTGGCGCTATATAGGGCGACCTCGTCACCTGCCGCCTCGAAGAGCGGCAGCGCCTCTTCGACGAGCGCCGCCAGCCTTTCGGTCACACCCTCCGGCTCGAGCGAGGTGCGAATCTGCGCTGCCTCGATCTGGCCGCACAGCTCAACGATCCTGTCGCCGGCGTCGGCTGCCCGCTCGGCGAGCGATTCCGCACGGCGGAGCGCGTCCTCTACTCTGCCGCCCCAGAATAAGGCGTCGAGGAGTGCGAGCTCGAGGGGAAGATCGGTTTCGCCTTCCGGGAGGAGGGCGGCGGCGCGCTCGAGGAGGCTGACGGCGGCGCCGTAATCGTGCCGGAACTGCGCACGCCGGCCGGCGGCAGCCAGGTGGCGACGCGCGGCGGCCGCGACGTCGTCGCCTTTGAGCCCGAGTTCGGTCCGGTAGCGGCAGGCTTGCTCGAGGTGGTAGCCGAGGATCTCGTCGAGCTCGACGAGCGCGGCCCCGTGCTCCTCCAGCCAGCCCGCGAAACGCTTGTGCAGTTCGGCGCGGGTCGCCTTCGGCAGCGCGTCGTAGGCCGCATCTCGGATGAGAAGGTGGCGGAAGCGGAAGCCGTCATCGCCGGGAAGTTGCGCCCGGTCGGGCCGGATCAGCTCCTTGCGCACGAGCGCGGCCAGGCGTGACGTCACCCCGGTCGCTTCTGGCGTAAGCGCCTGCACGGCGCCGCGGTGGAAGATCTCGCCCTCGATTGCTCCCCGCTCCAGGACGCTCCGCTCGGCGGACTCGAGCGCGTCCAGCCGTGCGGCAAGCAAGGCATGCAGCGTAGGCGGCACGGCCACGTTGCCCTCGGCCTCACCGGCCATTGCGAGCATCTCGTGGACGAAGAGAGGATTCCCCCCCGCGGCGCGGGCGATTTGATCGCGCAGCTCACGCGAGATGCGTTCAGGGATCAGCTTTTCGACCTCGGCGTCGCCGAGCGTCGCGAGCCGCAGCGTCACGGGCCAGGCAGGGCGGAGCTCGCTCAGCTCCGGCCGTGCGAGACAAAGGACGAGTAGCGGGACGCCAGACGAGAGCAGAGCAACGTGCTCGATCAGGTCGAGGAACGTCTCCTCGCCCCATTGGATGTCATCGAAGACGACAACGAGAGGCTCCGTGGCTGCCGCGCGCTCGAGCGTCTTGCGGACGGCCCACGCGATTTCCTCGGTGGACGCCTTAGCGTCCGTCTCACCGAGGAGCGAGCGGATCGCCGTGGCAGGAGCCTCGTCCACCGGGCGCGTCCCGAGTTGCTTCAGCACCTCGACGACAGGCCAATAGGTTATCCCGTCGCCGTAGGAAAGACAGCGCCCACGGACGACCCTAGCCTCAATCGAGGCCACGAACTCAGCGGTCAGGCGTGACTTGCCGACGCCCGCGTCGCCCAACACGGTGACGAACTCGCAACGGCGCTCGCCCACCGCGCGCTCCCAGGACTCGTCGAGGAGCGCGAGCTCATGCTGCCTGCCGACGAACCGGGCTGCGTGACCGCGCTCAGGAACGTCACGCACCCGCACGAGACGGTACGCGGGAATTGGCTCGGCCTTACCCTTGAGCACCAGCGGATCGACCGGTTCGACATCCGCCGCCTCACCGAGCAGCACGATTGTCGGCGCTCCGACCAAGACCTCGCCCGGCGGCGCCGCCTGCTGGAGCCGCGCGGCCACGTTGACCGCATCCCCCGTGGCGAGGCGTTCCGCGGTACCGGCGACGACCTCCCCGGTGTTCAGGCCAATCCGTGCTTGAATTCCAAGCTCCGGCAGCGCATCTCGCATTGCCGCCGCTGCCCGCGCGGCGCGAAGCGCATCGTCCTCGTGGGCGATCGGCACCCCAAAGACCGCCATCACGGCGTCCCCGATGAATTTCTCCACCGTGCCTCCGTGGCGCTCCACGATCGCTTTCATCCTCTCGAAGTAGCGGGCGAGCAGCGCCCGCAGCGCCTCCGGGTCGACCGACTCACCCAGCGAGGTCGAGCCGGTCACGTCGCAGAAGAGGATGGTGACGGTCCGGCGCTGCTCGCGCCCGGTGCCTGCTTCGGTCACCGCCGCGCCACAGTGTGGACAGAAGGCAAAGTCGCCCTCGATACCCCGCCCGCAATTTGTGCAAGGCCGCATGGCAAGAGGCTAGCGCCGCAAGCGCCAGATGACCTGTCGCTGCTGACGACACCAGTACGACGAGCCCAAGCCGGCCCCCACTACTACGAGCGAACCCAGGATCAAACGCTGAGGAGCGGGCGGCTTGGAGCGACACTCGAGACCGCGGCATCCCCGAAGCCGGGCCGGTCGACGCGTCCGCGAAGCGCCTTATCGCGTGTGGGCGCCGGTCTCGCCTGAATGCCGATTCGCACCTGGAGCGCGAGCGCCGGATCCTCGTCGTTTAGCTTCTCGATCGCCTCCAGGGTGCGAAGGCCGGCCCGGACCGCCCGCTCGGTGTCGTCTTCGTGTGCCGTCGGGGCCGAAGACCGCCATCACCGCGTCCCCGATGAACTTCTCCACCGCCGGACAAAGAAGCTATTCGCCGAGCAGTCGGCGCAGACGCAGTTCAAGGGCGAGGACGAACTCGTCTTCTGCCACGCCGACACGGCCCGAGCTCGATGCGGCGGCGGGAGGAGCGCGATTTGGAGCTGGTGAAGCGCCCTTTGACGAGCGCTTCGCGCACCTGGAGCCGTCCTTCGAGTAGCTGTACGTCTCGCCAGCGGAGGGCGAGGGCCGCGGCGCAGGGCGGTGCCGAGTGCGATGAAAGAAACTGGGCCTATGCCGCCTGTCCTAGGCTTCGCCTTGCAGCTCAGTGAGGTGGGATGTGCAGTACGGACTATCGCTGCCAACCGGTGCGGAGTGCGGCGATCCGCGCTTCCTGGTCATGCTGGCCGAGCGCGCGGAGGTTGTCGGATGGGATGGGGTCTTCCTTGAGGATTACGTCTGCTATGGGGGCGATGCTTCGACGCCAACGTGCAACACCTGGGCCGCGCTGGCGGCAATCGCGGCCCGGACCGACCGCATTCGCCTAGGCACGGAGGTGACGCCGCTTACGCGACGACGACCGTGGAACGTCGCCCGCGAAGCCGCAGCAGTCGATCAGCTCTCGGGAGGGCGCATGATCCTCGGCGTCGGCTTGGGCGACACCGGTGAGGCTGTGGGAGTCGACGCTAGCTTCGTTCGCTTCGGCGAAGAGCCCGATGCGCGGACGCGGGGAGAGATGCTCGACGAGGCCCTCGAGATCGTCGCTGGCCTCGGGTCCGGTGAGCCTTTCAGCTTCCTGGGCAAGCACTACGTCGTCGAAAACGTGACCTTCCTGCCGCGGCCGGTGCAACAGCCACGGATTCCGATCTGGATCGGCGGAGGGTATCCCAATGCTCGTCCCACGCGCCGTGCCCTGCGCTGGGACGGCTCATGCCTGTACAAGGAGACGCACGGTGGCCCCTGGCAGAACATGACGCCCGACGACGTGCGCGCGCTGCGAGACGCGGCCGGCGGCCGCCCCTTCACGATCGCCGTGGGTGGGAGCGGACGTAGTGAGGACTGGGAGGCAGAACGGGAGCACATCCGGGCGGTGGCCGAAGCGAGCGCCGACTGGTGGATCGAGTGGGTACCGCCGAGTGAACGCGACGTGATGGTCGAAGCCGTTGAAAGAGGACCGCTGCGAATCGACTAGAGAGCGTCTCCACGCGAAGCCACGTTCGACCCGTTGAGCCGGCAAACTCATTTCGATTCGAGTTCTTAGGGGCGACACCGATGGTGGGTTCGTGGTCAGACGCGCGCTCGTGCCGGGATTGCGAACTCGCCCCAGAGCGGGTAGTGGTCGGAGATCTTCCAGGAGAGGCTGACCAGGTCGGTTGCGCCCTGGACGATCGGGACGAAGTCGAAGGAGCCCGCCGTGGTGCAGGCGAGCGTTAGCAGCGGACCTTTGCTCGCGTCGACGAACCAGGCGATCTGGTCATAGAACTTGTCTTTGCCGGACTGGAAGATCGTGCGTGGGACGTCGCTGAGGCCGGGTGCGGGCGTGAGGCCGGTCGAGGTGAAGGCGTCGTAGAGGGGATCGCCGCGGCGGTCGATGTTGAAGTCGCCGAGCGCGATCAGGTTGTGGTTCCACTCGTCTTCTTGTTCGGCCCAAGCGGAGAGCCACTCGGCGATCGCGCGCAGCTCGTCGATGCGTTCTTGGCTGCTTCCGTAGTCGACGTGGAGCGTGACGAGGATGAACGTCTGGCCGGCGGAGAGGAAGCTGACGGCGTAGGGGGTGCGGGCGAACTGGCGGTTGAACGCGTCTGGGTCGATTGCGGCTGGGTCTTCCTCGACCGGGACGACGAGCTCGCAGGCGAGGCCTGAGAGGCGCACGCGGCGTGTGTCGAAGAGGAAGGCCATCCGCTCGTTGTTGCCGGCGTCGCCTTTGGTGACGTCGGTGAGCGTGAATCCCCACTCGGGGCCGAGCGCCTTGAGCAGATAGCGGAGGGCGCGCAGGTCGCCCCGGACCTCCTGCACGCCGACGACATCGAACCGCGACACCATCTCGGCGATCGAGACGACGTCGCTGAAGTCGCGTTTGGGCGAGTCGGCGGGTGCGGCCTCCCACTTCTTGGTCAGCCCGCCGAAAGCGCGGAGGTTCCAGGTTGCGACAAGCAGGTTGCGATCCAGCTCCTTCGCCGGCACAACCTCATCGAGTCCGGCGCTCAGAGCAGCGAGTCGATCCAGAAGCGAACCGGGCGACGGCGCTGGAAAGGGGTC
>Ga0126313_10000128_pt1 | contig 32609 bp, 37 predicted proteins | sample Plot105A_FD_89954 | JGI IMG/M metagenome (GOLD analysis project Ga0126313, IMG submission 89954) | Serpentine soil microbial communities from UC McLaughlin Reserve, CA, USA - Plot105A | ecosystem: Environmental > Terrestrial > Soil > Grasslands | place: USA: UC McLaughlin Reserve, Lake County...
ATCACCTGCCGCCTACAGAAGCGCTCCCTCTTCGCCTACCTCGCCGACGTCCAAAGCGCCAGCATCCGAGGCGATCCCATCCCCGCCCTCATCTGATCGGCCGCGGGGGACCTGAACGCTTACTGTTTGATTCGATTTTGCAGCGCTTTTCGGTTAGACGCTCAATGTGCAGTTCGTGTGGCAAGACTTTTAATCCCAAGGTCGGAGGTTCGAATCCTCCTCGGCCCATCCAAAAACCTCCTGGAAATCGGCACCTTCCCCGAATCTTGGGCTGGAGGGCCGGAAGGCCATGTGACGCCGATGTGACACGGATCGGCCAGGCCGGATGGTCGTGCCGATCCGGTGGCGCCGGCGACCTCCCGACACCTAATCGCGTTGCAACAGTCGCGAGCCGTACCGACTAAAATGGAGACCTAGCAAACAGCCCCGGCGGCGTTGGAAGCGCCCCGGGCACGGCAACGGAATGGAGGTTCCGATGCACGACCGACACTACTCGCGGGAGAGCGAGGCGGTGGCCCGCCGGATCGAGGAGGCCGCCGAGGACGACAGCTGGGACCTGATCGAAGAGCTCCTCGGCGAACCGACTGCCCGAGCGGGTACGGCTCTGAAAACGCGCTCGCAGCCGTCGCGGCGCGCCTCTCGGCCAAAGTCTCCGGGCCGGTGGAGAGCGCGTTGTGCCTGCACGCCGCCGGCCCGCCGAGCTGTTGGTGCCGGCCGCCGCTTCCCGGGTTGCCGCTCGCGTTCGCGCGAGCACAAGGCGTCGCCCCGTCGCGCTCGATCCTCGTCGGAACCGCGCCGGCACATCGGACGCTCGCGAGCACACTCGACGCCAGATACGTCCCCGTTTGAACGGCGGCAGCCGGGGCTCCCGGACGGCCGGAGCGTCGCGGATAGCATGGCCGCATGCTCACCCTCTACGACGCGGCGCGCTGCCCCTATTGCTCACGCGTTCGGATCCTCCTCGCGGAGAAAGCGATCCCATACGAGACAGTCGAGATCGACCTCCAGAACCGCCCCAAGTGGCTCTACGAGAAGAATCCGGTCGGAAAGGTCCCGGTCCTCGAGGAGGACGGCTTCGTCTTGCCCGAGTCGCGCGTGATATTGGAGTACCTCGAGGAGCGCCATCCAGAGCCGCCGCTGCTCCCGCCGAATCCCGCCGGGCGCGCGCTCGTTCGGCTCTGGATCGAGCGCTTCGGTGGTCTTTCCGGGCCCTACTACCGCGTCGTCTTCGATGGGGACACGGCCGAGGCGCTCGACGCCGAGCTCGCCAAGCTGGATTCAGCTCTCACCGCGAGCCCGTTTCTCGGGGGCACGCAGTTCAGCCTGGCCGACATCGCTTACGTCCCTTGGATCATCCGAGCAGAGGCGCGGACGGGTATCGATTTGGGCCGACACGAGAATCTCCGCGGGTGGCTTGGCCGGATCGCCGAGCGTCCCTCGATCGCGGCCGAGCTCGAGGTGGTAGCGGCAATCGCGAGGTAAGCCCGGAGCGCAACCGGCAGCCCGACGCCATCAACCTAGAGGTTGTCGCCCTCCTCCCAGTAGCAGACCGGGCGGTCTGGGCCGCAGTCCACGACTAACCGCCAGACTCGGTCACATCACCTGAGCGTCGACCTCCGCACTCTCCGCGCTGATTGTCTCGACCGAATTCTCATCGTCGGTCGCGGCCATCTCGAGCACGTGCTCCGCGTCCACCGCTGGGACTGCAACGAGCACCGGCCGCATCGCGCGCTCCACCCTCCTACCGCCCAACGCGCGCGAGCCAACGCCGCTGAATCTACCTGCTCACCTACGCTGTCGCGATCTTCTCGGGGCCTCATCCATGAATACGAGGCCGCCTGAAATTGTGAACCCTACGCGGCTGGTATCTGCTCGCGAAGCCCGGGCTCAGCGCTTCCACTTGACGGTGCAGCCGACCGCCGGCGTCTCCGTCACACTGGGCTGCTCGCCCGAGAGCAGCGCGTCGAGCGCGTCGCGTAAGTAGTTGCGCGTGACCGTCCGCTCGTCCCGCGAGTCGTCGATCGCTCCGTGGTAGACGAGCCTGCGGTCGCGGTCGAACAGGAACACCTCGGGCGTCCGCTCCGCGCCCAGCGCTCGTGCGACAGCCTGGTCCTCGTCGTACAGGTAGTCGAAGTTGAAGCCGAGGCGCTCGGCGCGCTTCCTCATCTCTGGGAACGAGTCCTCGGGGTACGCCTGGGCGTCGTTCGAGGACACGGCCACGAGCCGGAGTCCGCGGTCGCCGTAGTCGCGCTGGATCGCCATCATCCGCCCTTCCCAGGCCTGGACGTACGGGCAGTGGTTGCAGGACTGAACCAGCGCGAGGGCCTCCGCGTCGGCGTAGTCGTCGAGCGTGTGGTTGCGACCGTCCACGCCGGGCAGGTCGAACGCGGGAGTGTCGGTTCCCAGGGCCGGGGTCATCGCAGCGCCTCCTCGAGCTGTTCGCGGCTGGGAACGGGGGATACGCGCCCGTCCGTCAGCTGGTAGATGCGGCAGTTGAGCGCGGGCCGGGAGCGGGCACCGTTCCCGTCGACGTCGCGCCCGTCGATTCGGATCGTCGGAGAGCCGGGGAAGGCGAGCCGCTCGGCTTCCTCCATGGTCCGCACCTCGCGAATCGCGATCTTCGCCCGGCCGGCGAGGACCTCCTCGAGCAGCTCCACCGCCTCGCCCGTCGAGGGGCAGCCCGCCCAGTAGAGCAGTTCGACGTGCATCGCGTCCACGGTAGCTAGCGGCATGCATCGCGCGAAGCGGCGGTAGGCGAATCGCGCAGCCGCGCGGGACAAGAAACCGAACAAGTGGCATCGCCGGAGCGACTATTTCGCCCCCAAGAAGCTGCGGACCCTGATCGCGGACGGACGGAATCGTCACCGAATCGGCCCATCTTGAGGCAGTCCGGTCCCTGATGAAGCTTTATGAACTGCGCGCGCGGAGTCAGGGCTCGAACGGCGTGTACGTGCCCCACAAAAGTACCGCTATCTCACCGCTCTGATCCCGATGCTGCTGGTAGGGCTCATGCTTCTCTCGGCCTGCGAGCTCTTGGAGCAGAGGAAGCCGTTCCTGGGAGGCGGCCCGAAGCTCGTCACGCACGGTGCGAGCTCAGCTTGTCCTGGACGACGGTGCCCTCGACGCGCAGCCGCTCACACGCTGATAAGGCATTCCTCACGGCGAGAATCGATCCGCCCGATTCGCGAAAGCGGGATAACTGGCGGGTCGTTCCCAGCGCCGCATGACGAGGTTCCGGTCGTCGCGACGATTCCGAGTCCCAGCTTACGCTCGATCCTCACTTCTGTTGTCCTGTCAGACGACGAGCGCGAGTACGAATGGGAGTACGGACTTGCCTCCATGACCTGCAGTTCGTTGCAATTAGCTTCAGCTTCGACTCGTAGTCGTTGCAGGCAGTTTCAGCTGAGAGCAGTCTGTTGCAGGGGTTCCGCGCGGACTTTTAATCCCAAGGTCGCAGGTTCGAATCCTGCCCGGCCCACTACCAGAGTGCCCTGCAAATCAGCACCTTTAGACGTCGATGCCGGAAGCTGGAGCCGAGGCGAGGGAGGCTCGGTGACCCGCTTGGTGACCACGAGGCTCGTTCTTGCCCATACCTGTTCACGTCCCTGAACAGACGAAGCTGGGCAGCTATCGCCCGAGGCTCTGTCGGCGATGACCTCACCCGAGCGGCTGACGATCGACGCGACCGTCGCCCGCGACCTTGCGCCCGTGTCGCTCGGCGTGGCGACTCTCGCAGAGTGAGCGCAGGTTCTCGGCATCGTCGCGTCCGCCCCGCTCACGCTCGACGACGTGATCGACCTCGACGGCGAGCGCCCCGCATTCGAACTCCTCCTCCCTCGCGATCGCCCCTCTGACGATTGTGTCGCCGCCGCGCCGGACGCGGAAGCCGCCACCGGCGATGGCGTTCTGCAACCAGACCGGGTGGGCCTCGACGACAAGAGAACCGTCGGCGACGGAGGAGAGTCGCGTCGGCTCGAAGGTCGGTTCGGCCAGGTCTGCGGCTGTTGGCGTGTGGCGACGAAGCTCCTCGTCCGAGACTGCGCCGCGCTCAGGCTTCCCGCATTCGACGGCGATCTCCTCGCTCGATGCGTGGCCGAGCACCGGCACGGAAAGCTTCTCGCCCGGACGGAACACGACCTGAAGGTGCCCGCCATTGCACATCGCTCGGATGGTCCAGTAGCCGCCGGAAGGATCGACATCATCGAGCGACACGCGCAGCGCGTCGCTCCCACCACCCCCGCACCCGACGGCGAGCGTGGCCACGCAGAGTGCCGCTGCAACCCGCTTCACGAAGGGCTGGCTTTCGGGCGCGCCTGCCTATCCCCTTTCGACTGCCACACCTCCTCCGCCTCAGAGGGAGGGGGAACAACAGTAGCGCCCGCAGAGCGGTGGACATGAGGCAGGCTGCTGGGAGAAACAGAATCGGGTTCGCCAAGTCGGCCAGAATGCGGCGGTGGCCGGACGCCCGACGAAGCTGACCCCCGAGCGGCCGACGATCTCGTCCTGTTGCTCGCGGCGGGAGCCTCCAGCGCCGGCGCCGCCCGCGCCGTCGGGGTCGGCGAGCGCTGGGTCAGGCGGTGGCTTCGTAACGGGCTGGCCGCGCAGGTCGAGCAGGCGCGAGCGGCCAGTCGCGAGTGCACGGACGCGCTCTCCGAAGCTCGGCTGGTCGTGCTGATCTCCCGCGCCGCGCTCGTCGGCTGGAAGGCGGCGGCGCGGCTGCTCGAACGCAGACACCCGGAGCGCTGGTCACCGGTAAACGCGCTCAGCCGCGTCGAGTAGTTCCCTGGTGCAGCGCCGTAGTGCCCCGTTCTAGAATCAGGCCGTGGCGGCGCATCCGGATTTCTGAACTGACCAACAGCTAGGCCCGCCGGGCTTGTTCTCGATCGCGATCGACGGTCCTGGGCCGGGCACCGAACCTGGAGTTCTGCGCTACACAAGAAAGGAAGTTCGACGATGGTTGAAAAGGCACGACTCGAAGCGGTGAAGTCCGGTCTCGTTCCGGTGAGTCCGGGCTGGTTCGTCGTCAATGCAAGCGAGGCCGCCTGGGTGAACAACGATCAGAGCCACGGCGTGTGCATGTTCGAGTCCGATGAGTTTTTCCTGCGCGGCCGTCCGGACCTCAATGAGTACGTCAAGCCTCTGGCGGCCCTCGCGCTCCGCGTGCTCACTCCGGGACGGCCAGCGTTCATGTACCACGCGGAGTCGGTTCAGGAGGACTTCCTAGTCCTCCTCGGTGAGTGCGTGGCGATCATCGAGGAGGAGGAGCGCCACCTTCGCGCCTGGGACTTCGTTCATTGCCCGCCCGGCACGGCTCACGCCTTCGTCGGAGCAGGCGACGGCCCATGCGTGCTCTTGTGCTCGGGAAACCGGGACATCGACGACGAAACGTTCTGGCGCGTGCCCCGACGCTCCGAGGTTGCCCTTCGCTACGGGGCGAGCGTGGAAACCGACCTGATCGAGGATCCCCCCTCTGGAGAGTGGCGACTTGAGCGGCCCGAGCGCTGGGCAGAGTTGCCCTGGAGCGATTAAGGCGAGGACCACAGCGTGTGTGCTTCCACCTGACCCCGACCTCGACGACCTGCCGGATGAGCTTTGGCGGCATCGCGGCCCGCTGAAGATCGTCGGCGAGGACGAGGACGGCAACGTGTGGGAGGCACCGATCACCCGCGAGGAGTTGGCTCCGATGCGGACGCGCTGATCCCGAAGGAGGTGGTCGGCGACCTGATCGCCGCCGCCACGCAGGAAAGCGCGGCGTTGACCCTGTTCCGCAACGTCCAACTGTCCGCGAAGGTCGCCTCGATGCCGGTGCTCTAGGCGCTGCCTGTGACGTACTGGGTGTCGGGCGACACCGGCCTGAAGCAGACCTCCGAGGCGGCGTGGGCGGGCGTCACCCTGACCGCCGAGGAGATCGCCTGCATCGTCCCGATCCCCGAGGCGGTCATCGACGACGCCAGCTTCGATGTCTGGGCCGAGCTTCGGCCCGCGCTCGCCGAGGCGATCGCGCAGACGCTCGACGCCGCCGCGATCGGCGGCATCAACAAGCCCACCTCGTGGCCTGCCGCCGTCGTCCCCGCCGCGATCGCGGCAGGCACGCGCCCTGAGCTGATCGTGGCCAACGGCCTGGCGCCGGTCGGGATCACCGTCTCGCCGCCACGCTTGCGGCTGCCGTACGAGCTCGCCGGGACGATCGGAGCGCTCGCCCCGCACGGCCTGCGGTGGATCGACGACCGTGCCGAGTTCGTGCGCCGTTACCGCGAGCGGCTCGATCGCGTCGGAGTTCCTGCATCCCACGGGGCCGGAAGGGTCGCACCGGCACCACCGGCGCGAGGGCATCGTCACAGCGTTGCGCCCTAACCGGCGGTTCTGCTCGGAGCATCAGCGCAAGGTGGCGAGGATCGACGCCGATACCAGCACCAGCGCGAGACGATGAGCTGGATCGACTTGGAGAAGAGGCAGCTCAGGAAAAGCGCGCTTCGGCGCCAAGCGACGATTCGAGCAGCTCAAGGCGCGCCTAAACTCAACCTTATGAAAGGCAATCGTGGCCGTGCTGGTCGGGCGCGAGTAGGAGCTCGGCCCGGTAGCGCCGAATCGGTGCGCATCGACTTGCCCTTCTGGGCTGAGGACGTCACGAGTCGCCTGTACAGCGTCGGGCACATCGAGGCCAGGCGCGTGGTGCCTGATCAAACCGGGAGCTACGTCGCGCTTGGGGTCGGTACGACGGCTGAACGAGCTGAGATCTTCTTGTCTGCCGACGATGCACGCGTTCTCGCCGATGCCTTGCGTGTCGCAGCTGACGAGATCCGCCGAGCATAAGACGGCGCCCGCCACATTGGCTTCCAATCCGCGAGCTCGGAGCCTGAGCCCGGGCGCGCTCACCCAACTGCGATGGCGCTGACGCCGACGACGATCACCGCCGCCGCCGCGAAGCGGCGCATGGCCGCCGCTTCGCCGAGCAGCCATGCGCCCATCGCAGTGCCGATAACGATGCTGACCTCGCGAGTGGGCGCGACGGCGCTAACCGGCGCGGAGACGAGGGCCGTGAGTACGAGGATGTAGGCAAGCGGGGAAAGAACGGCGACGCTGAGCGCCTCGGTTCGGTGCTCCCTCCAGATCGAGCCCACGGCGGCGCGGCGGGGAACGGCGAGCGGTGCCAGGAGCGCAGTTCGCACGGCGTTCGACGCCCATTCGAGCAGCAGGGGCGGGATGGCCACGGCGGCGACGGCGTGCGCGTCCCAGAGCGTGTACGCGGCGATGACGGATCCGGCGGCCAGCGCGTAGATCGCCGCTCCGGCACGCGCGCCGTCGCGCCCGACAAGGCGACGCGGCTGGCTTAGTGCAACGAGCCCGCAGAGGACGAGGAGCCCGCCGAGCAACGCGAGCCGCGACGGTCGCTCGGCGAAGACAACGATGGCGCCTGCTGTCGCGATCGCAGGGCCCGCGCCGCGCGCCAGCGGGTAGACGAGCGAGAGGTCGCCGGTGCGATAACCCCGCTGCAGGAGCAGGAAGTAGCCGAGGTGCAGGCCGCCGCTGCCGAGCAAGAACGTCAGCTCGCGAAGTCCGAGGGATGGCGGCGCGATCAGGAGCACTGCGATGGCCACGGGCGCGTAGAGGGCGAGCGCCAGCGCGAACGTCAGCCAGAAACAGTTCGCCGCCGCCGGCACGCTTGAGGAGCAGGTTCCAGGTCGCATGACACGTCGCCGCCGCGAGGACGAGAGCGAGGGCGATTGGCGTCACACCGCGTGGCGCCGATCTGGGTTCATGCGGCGACGAGCGTCGCCGTGCGCAGCTGCCGCTGGATGAAAGCCGCAACCATGCTGTCTGGGTCGGCTGCGAACCACTTCGCGTCGGCGGGCAATAGCGATGCGGCTGACCCTAAGTTCATCGCCGCCGCCGAAGGCCGGGCCTCGGAGAGCGCCGGCCACGCCAGCGGCGGGCACCGGTAGATGTACGCACGTTGCCGCTCGCGTGCGGCTCTGCCCTGTCCTCGATCGCCGGTCACGTCAGGAACGCGGAGCTCGCCACGACCTCGGACAGCCGCTCGATGCCCTGGCCGAATCGGTCGCAAGCGCCGAAGCCGATGCGGAAGTGCTCGTCAGCGCCGAACACGTCGCCTGGCGCCAGCAGCACACCCGCAGCGGCCGCTTCGCGGCAGAAGTCTCGCGAACTCCGACCCGAGAGCAACCAAGGGAACGCCGTGCAGCCGCCCGCGGCCCGAACCCAGGCGAAACGATCCGAGTATCGGTCGAAAAACTTCTCCAACACTGCCAAGTTCGCTGCCGTGACGCTCCGGGCGCGGGAGTAGATGCGGTCGCTGTGGCGGAGGGCCAGAATGGCGAGCGCTTCGCTGATGGGCGAGCTGGAGACGGTGAGGTAGGAACGAGCGTGTTCGTAGCGCTCGATCCGCTCGGGGTCGCGCTCGATGATCCAGCCGAGTCGCAAGCCGCTCAAGCACAGGGCCTTCGAGAAGTCGCCGACGACCGTTACCCCGGGAAGCCGTGCCGCTGAGGCGACCGGCGGTCCGTGGTAGATCGGGTGGAACACCTCGTCCACGACGAGCTGCCCGCCGTGTTTGAGGGTCAGCCGATGAATCTCGGCAAGCTGCGACTCGGTGACCACGGCTCCCTCGGGTTATGCGGCCTGTTGACGACGACGCGCTTCGTGTTCCCGTCGACGAGCGCGCCGATCTCGTCGACGTCGACGCGATAGTCGTCTTCGCGCCGCAGCCGGTAGCTGCGAACTTCCACGCCAAGCGCGCGCGGCGCCTCATTGAAGGTCGGGAAGCTCGGACGCTGCGGAACGACGACGTTCGCGGTCGGCTCCGCAGCGAGCAGGAACAGGATCCAGAGCGCCTCGGCCGCTCCGGTCGTCACCTGCACCTGGTCCGGCTCGACCGACGCGTGGGCGGCAATGGCGCCCCGGAGCGCACGCGTGCCCCGGCTGTGAACGTACGAGATCGACAGGTGGGAAAGCTCCTGACGGTCGTTCGGCTCGGCGAGTGCGAGCAGGTCCTGCAGCGTCCAGACGGGCCCGGTGCTCGCGCCCAGGTCGAACTCGACCGGAGGAGTGGCGAAGTGGTGCTCGTTCAGCCAGGCGTTCAGCGCATCGGAGTTCAGGTTCATGTGCCCTCGGTGGTCAGCGGCAGCAGCGCGGCGAGGTCGGGCGGGACGATGTCCGGCTGGACGGTCGAAGCCTCGGCGTCGGCGGATGTGCACGTGCCGGTCAAGACCAGGATGGTCACGAGACCGGCCTGGCTTCCGCCGGCGATGTCCGACTCGAGGCTGTCACCGACGACGGCCAGGCGGCGGCAACCGTGGAGGAGGGATCGCGCGAGCTCGAAGACGAACGGCTCGGGTTTCCCCACGGTGACGGCGCGCGTGCCACCGGCTACTTCGACTGCGGCGACGATCGAGCCGGTACCCGGCCAGGGACCGTCGGGCATGGGAAACGTCGCGTCGCGGCCCGCGGCGTAGAGGCTCCCGCCCCGACGTAGGATCTGCGCTGCAGTGCGAAGCTCGTCGTAGTCGAAGCGTTCGTGTCCCCCGACGGCGACGACCGTGTCCGCGCGCGGTGCACCGCCCTCGCAGAGGATCAGGCCGCTTTCGGCCAGCTCGGCTTTGAACATCGCCGATCCGATCGCGAAGACGCGCGCGTCGGGCCCCTCGGCTGCGCGGACGTATCGTGCGAGGGCGCTTCCGGACGTCACGATCTGGCTCGATTCGGCTGGGAGGCCGAGCGGTGTCAGTCGAGCCGCACAGTCGGCACGTGAGCGACGCGGGTCGTTGGTCAGGAACACGATCTGCAAACCGCTCTCGCGGAGAGCCGCGATTGCGTCGACCGATCCGGGTACTGGAGCCGGCCCAACCCAGACGACGCCGTCGAGATCGAGAATGAGCCCGTCGAGAACGTCTCCTCCCGGACCCCAGCTCCCGCCGCTACCAGCCCCGGACCTCGAGGCGCTCCTCCTCGGGGAGCGAGCTCGCGGAGGTGCCGACAATCGGGTTGCCGAGACCGGTCGAGACGTCGGCGAGCACCTCCGGGTCGTCGAAGTGCGTCGTCGCCTCGACGATCGCCCGCGCGCGCCGCGAGACATCGTCGGCCCACCCCTCGTGGTCTTCGAGCGGGTCGCCGCCCGACTTGAAGATGCCCGAGCCGACGAACACGCCGTCCGCGCCGAGCTGCATGCAGAGCGACGCGTCCGCGGGGGTCGCGATCCCGCCGGCCGTGAAGGTCACGACCGGGAGCCGGCCGTTTTCGGCCGTCCAGCGCACGAGCTCGTACGGCGCGCGATGCTCTTTCGCCGCCGCGTACAACTCGTCCTCGCGGCGACACCGAAGCTGCCGGATCGCGCCGAAGACCTCGCGCATGTGCGTGACCGCGTTGACGATGTCGCCGGTCCCGGCCTCGCCCTTCGTCCGGATCGCCGCGCCCTCCGAGATCCGGCGCAGTGCCTCGCCAAGGCTCGTCGCGCCGCACACGAAGGGCACACGGAACGCCCACTTCTCGACGTGGTGCTCGAGATCGGCGGGTGTCAGCACCTCGGACTCGTCGATGTAGTCGATCTCGAGCGCCTCGAGGATCCGCGCCTCGGCGAAGTGGCCGATGCGGCACTTCGCCATGACCGGGATCGTCACCGCCTCCTGGATCTCGCGGATCTTTTGCGGGTCCGCCATCCGGGCGACCCGCCGTCGCGTCTGATGTCCGCCGGCACGCGCTCGAGCGCCATCACCGCGCACGCGCCCGCCTTTTCCGCGATTCGGGCCTGCTCAGCGTCGACGACGTCCATGATCACGCCGCCCTTGAGCATCTCGGCGAGCCCCGTCTTGACCCGATTCGTGCCGGTCACCCGATCACCTTCGTCGCGCTTGGGCGGTCTGCTCATGAGCGGCGAAGCTAGGCCAATGTAGAGAGCCAATCAAGCGCAAATTGGTACGCTCTCGGCGTGCCGAGAGTCGTCGACGGCCAGAAGGGCGTCTTGCACTCGGGAGCTCCTGGTCTCTCGCTTGATCTCCGACAGGCTCTCGACGGCTGGGAGAAACGCGACGGCTCCCTGCATCAGCGGCTCGCCGCGTCGCTCGCCGATGCCGTCGAGCGCGGCGATCTGCCCGCGGGCATTCGTCTGCCTCCGGAGCGCGTCCTCGCGATGGAGCTCGGTCTTGCGCGGGCAACAGTTTCCGCCGCCTGCGAGCTCCTCCAGCGTCGAGGCCTCGTCGATCGCCGCCAGGGCCGAGGTACCCACGTCACGCATGGCGACACGGTCGGTGTCGACGTGCGGGCGGCGGAGCTCGCTACCTCGCTGCAGCGGAACCTCCTCTTCCGCCGTCTCGGCGAGCCGTCGCCCGGCACGATCGACCTGCTCGGCAGCTCAGCACCGCCGAGCCCGGCAATCCGGAAGGCGCTGGCGCAAGCGGCCGCCGACGTCGACATCGGCGAACTGAGCCTCTCACACGGCTACTTTCCGCTCGGGTACCCGCCGCTCCGCGAGGCGGTCGCTGCTCACCTGACGGCGCAAGGTGCCCCGACGAGCGCGGAGGAGGTGCTGGTGACCGGCGGCGCGCAACAGGGGATCAGCCTGTGCGCCCGAAGCTATGCGGGCCACGGCAGCGTCGTGGTCATGGAGGATCCGACCTTCCCCGGCGCGGTGGACGCGTTCCAAACGGCGGGAGCGCGGATCCTTCCCATTCCGGTCTACGAGTCCGGCGCCGACGTGAGCCTGCTCGAGCGAACCGTCGCGGAGCATCGCGTCCGTGCGGCATATCTCATGCCCACGTTCCATAACCCGACCGGCTCGGTGATGCCCGATCAGGCCAGACGCGAGCTGGTCCGGTTCGCGCGGGCGGCCGAGCTTCCGATCGTCGAGGACAACACGCTTTCGGAGCTGGTGCTTGGTACACCGCCGCCACCGTCGCTCGCGGCCTACTCCCGCAACGCGTCCATCGTCTCCGTCGGGTCCCTCAGCAAGGTCTACTGGGCCGGACTGCGGGTTGGCTGGGTGCGGGCGCCCCGCTCGACCATCGTCCAACTCGGACGACTGAAGGCAGTAGCCGATCTTGGCACCTCCCTTCCCAGCCAGGCGATGGCAGTGAATCTTCTCGCTCGTTCCGAGCACGTCCTGGCGCTTCGCCGCCGTGAGCTCGAGGCCCGAACGACGCTCCTCGAAGAGCTCCTCCGCCGACACATGCCCGAGTGGACGTGGCGGCGCCCACAGGGTGGTCTCTCGCTTTGGGTGCGCCTGCCGGAAGGGAGCGCGACCGAGCTAACGCAGAGCGCGCATCGTCGCGGCGTGTCCATCGCTCCGGGCTCGCTGATGTCCATCACGGGACGATTCGATGAGTTCGTGCGCCTGTCTTTCGATCACGAGGAGGCGGCGCTCGAGAAGGGAATCCGACGGCTGGCAGCCGCGTGGAGGACCTACCGCCGCGCGTTGGCCCGCACGCAATCGAGCCGGCTCCACGTCGTCGTCTAGTGAGAGCGCCTCGCAGCCAATGCGCGCTTGATTGGCGCCGAGGGCGACTCCTACGTTCGTGCCTGTGAGTACGTCGTCGCCGGACAGTGGCAGTAGCGAAACGACCCACAATCCCTACGTTCTGCCGGACGGGCTACCCGCGCCGGTCGACGACGGCGCCACCGACCATCTACCCCGGATGCCAATCCCGGAGGTTGTGCTCCCCTCGTCGGCGGGAGACGTTTCCCTCGCCGATCTGGCCGCCGAGCGGCTCGTCCTCTACGTCTATCCGCGGACCGGCCGACCCGACAGGCCCATCCCGCCCGGATGGGACGAGTTGCCGGGAGCGCGCGGCTGCACCCCACAGTCCTGCGGCTTTCGCGACCACGCCGCCGAGCTCGCGGCATTCAAGGCGAGCGTCGCCGGCCTCTCCTCACAGCCGCTCGCCGAACAGCAAGAGTTCGCGACGCGGACCGGGATGCCGTTTCCGATCATCAGCGACGAACAGTTCATCCTCGCCGCGACGTTGTCACTGCCCACGTTCGCGTTCGCCGGCGCCACGTTCTACAAGCGGTTGGCGCTCATCGCCGAGCAGGGCGCCGTTGCGACGGTCTTCTATCCTGTCTTCCCGCCCGACCGAAACGCGGCCGATGTCGTCGACTGGTTGCGTCGCCACCGCGCCGCGGGGAGACCGCCGAATCGCGTTTCGGCCCTGCGATGACCACTCGCACCGGAGGCAAGGAGGAAGCGATGAGCGAACCAGGCCGACTTTCTGCCGCCCAGCACACAATCACGGTGCACCTCGTCTGTCGCGACGCCGCCCGGGCCGCGGCCTGGTACGTCAGGGCCCTCGGCGCCGACGAGCGCAGCCGCATCGCCGTCCCGGACGGGAGGTTCATGCAGATCGAGCTTCGCTTCGGTGACTCCACCGTGATGATCGCCGACGAGTTCCCCGAGATGGGTTTCGTCTCACCCCTCACGGTCGGCGGCGTCTACTGCAGCACAGCATCCAGAGCGACGACGTCGACGCGCTCTGGGAACGCGCCTTGGAGGCCGGAGCCGAGGTCGTCCAGCCACTGCAGGACGTGTTCTGGGGTGACCGCCACGGCGAGATCATCGATCCCTTCGGCCACAAGTGGGCGCTCGCGCAGCACATCCGCGACGTCCCCGCCGAGGAGATCAGTGCTGCTGCAGCGGCGATGTTCGGAAGTGAGTGATCCTCACTCGGTTCCCCGCAGGGGTTAACACCTATGCTCCGCCACTCGGCGGCCTCGAAATCGGGATGATGAGCCCATGGCGCAGCCGCCGGAGCGAAGCGCTCGCGTTTCGACTCTCGAGCTGTTCTTCGATCTCGTCTTCGTCTTTACGATCACCCAGCTGACCGGCGTCCTCGCTGCCGGCACGGACTTCACCGCGATGGCACAGGTCGTCCTGCTCCTGGCCCTGATCTGGTGGATGTATGACGGTTACGCCTGGCTGACGAACGCGATCGAGACGGAGCGCCATCGCTACCGGCTGCTGCTGATGGGCGGCATGGGCGCCTTCCTCGTGATCGCACTGGCGGCTCAGGACGCGTTTGGCGGACGGGGCCTTACCTTCGCCCTCGCCTACGTCACGGTTGTCCTCCTGCACACGGGCATGTTCGTGCGGGGCACCTCGCTCTCGGAGATTCGGGCGATCCTGAGGCTCGCGCCATTCAACCTTGCCGGAGCGGGACTCGTACTCGTCGGCGGAGCCGTCGGGGGGAGCGTGCAGTGGACGACTTGGGCCGCCGCCGCCCTCCTCTTTTGGGCCGTAACGCCGTGGCTGACGACGGTCGAAGGCTTCCTCGTCTCGCCCACGCATTTCGTCGAGCGCCACGGGCTCGTCGTGATCGTCGCGCTCGGCGAGTCGGTCGTGGTGATCGGCGTCGGGGCGACAGGGCTGCAGCTCGACGCCGATCTCGTGCTCGTCGCCCTGATCGCGCTCGCGCTCTCCGCCTCGCTCTGGTGGACGTACTTCATCGACGAGAGCGCCGTCGAGCAAGCGATGGCGGAAGCGCCCCCACAGCGCCGGAATGACCTCGCGCTCATCGCCTTCGGCTACTGGCACTACGGGCTCCTGCTCGGAATCGTGTCGGTCGCGGCCGGGCTAAAGAAGGCCGTGGGGGCGCCGTACGACCCGTTGGACGGCTGGATCGCGAGCGAGCTTGCGAGCGGCGTCGCCCTATTTCTCGCTTGCGACGTCGGCTTTCGCCGCACGCTCGGCATCGGGCGCGGCGGAATCAGGCTCGCAGTGGCGCTCATCTCTTTGCTGACGATTCCAATCGGGGTAGAGATCGCCGGCGTCGCTCAGGTCGGCGCCCTCGCCGCGATCGTGGCGGGAGCGCTCGCGCTCGAGGGCTCCCGCGCAAGGGAGACGTCACTCGTTTTGAGACCATGACGGCACCCCAAGCGCGTGGCCTTCACGGACCGTGTTGCTGAGCTAGACATCACGCGGCGTGCCTCACGCGGCGCGGCCGCCTGCGAAGTCGACGCCGAACTCGCTCGCCAAACCGGCGCGGCCGGCGTCGGTCAGCTCGATCGAGCGGTTGCCGGCGCGGCGCTTGATCCAGCCAAGCGCGAACAGGTGCTCAGCCAGTGCCGCGCCGAGCGCTCCGGCAACGTGGAGCTCGCGCTCGCTCCAGTCGAAGCAGCCGAGCACCAGCGGCCGCCGCTTGCGCTCGAGCTGGCCGAGGTCGATGCCGAGGGCGGCGAGCCGAGTCTTGGCGCGGCGGCCGAGCCCATAGGTGCCGTCACGCCGCACGAGGACGCCGTCGCGTTTGAGAGCGCGGCTGAGGGCGACGCCGACTTCGCCGGCGAGGTGGTCGTAACAAGTCCGTGCGTAGCGGAGCAGGTCCGAGCGCGTCGCGTCGCGCAGCGACCGCGCCGGCGGCTGAGGCGCGACGACGGCCAACGCCTCGACCGCGGCGGCTACGGCCGGGTCAGCAAGGTCGTAGTAGCGGTGTCGGCCGCTCTTCTCTGTCGTCAGGAAGCCACCGTCGATGAGTCGTCCCAGATGCTCGCTGGCCGTCGACGGGGCGATGCCGGCGCGCGCAGCGAGCTCGCTCGCGGGCAGCGGCCCATCCTCGATGACGGCGAGGACTAGCGCCGCGCGCGTCGGCTCGGCCAGCAGCGCCGCCGCCGCGGCGACATCAGCGTCGCCTCTCACCGAGCCTCTGCCAGCGCCTCGGGGTCGGCGAACACATCCGCGTAGTGCTCGCGCGCAGACTCGATCAGCAGGTCGCGCGTTGGTGGCCGGTCGTGCTCGTCGCTGCGGTCGAAGTCCGGAGCGAAGTCGCGCTCGAGCGCGTCGAGCTCATCCACCTGCTCACGGAGCTCCTGCCGCCACTCCGCGTTCCGCGGCCGTGGCAGCATCAGCAGCTCGGACAGCGACGAAACCAGCGCTGCCTTGCCGACGATCGTCTCCGGCGTTACCTCGCGTAGGCAGATCCCGTAGCTGCCGTCAAGGTACGCGCCCCAGTCGCGCTCGAACTCATCGGCCGGTACGCGCTGTGCGCGCGTCGCCTCGTGGTGCGCGTCGCGAAGTGTGCGGGCAAAGCCTCGACGCCGCCGGCCTCGTCGACCAGGCGGAAGTAGTCGGCCGGGAACATCGCCGTCTCGTCGTCGAGGACGTAAGACGGCCGCGGCAGGCGTCGTGCTGCGATCAGGGCCTGGACCGCGGCAGGCGACTTTGGCCGGTCGGCGCAGAGCTCCTCGAGGGTCAGGTAGTTGGCCTTGGTATACGCGAGATCGGCGTCGTGAACCTGCTCATAGGTCGAGGTTAGCGCACCGACACTTCGGCTAACCCCGAATTATCTACGCACGTCAATGCTTCGTCACGCCGTGTCGCAGCCATCTTCGTCTCCGATCGGGAGAGCTGGCGCTGGCAGGAGTACCGCTGGGTAACAGTCGACGCCCGCGACGGGCGAAGACTGAGCGCCACCCGTGAAGCCGAGCGACGCTGACCCCGCTAGAGACTCTTGTACCAGTCCGCGATCGCCTGTCCGATCTCGTCGGGCGAATCCTCCTGGATGAAATGGCGGCCGGCGACCGTAACCTCTGTCTGGTTCGGCCATCCCCGGCAGAACTCGTACGAGGCTCCAGCTATGAGGACGCCGGGCTCCGCCTTGATGAGCAGCTTCGGAACGTCGGACTCGGCGAGCCAGGCGCCGTACTCGGCGACGATCTCGACGACGTCGCGCGGCTCGCCGTCGATCGGCAGCTCACGCGGCCAAACGAGCGTCGGCGCCCGTCGCGCTGGATCGACAAAGGGGCGACGGTACTCGTCGAGCTCATCGGGACCGAGCTGCCGGATGATCGCTCCTGGCAGCACCTGCTCGACGAAGGCGTTCTCCCCGAACACGAGCGACTCTCCTTCGGGTGACCGCAGCGCCGCGAAGACGGGCTGGACGGGAGCGGGTAGCTCGGTGAGCGCAAACGGGCGGACGATCGTCTCCATGTAGGCAATGCCCTTGATCGCCGAGGGGTGCCGGCGAGCCCAGTCGAATCCGAGCGCGCCGCCCCAATCGTGGAGCACGAGGGTCACCCGTTCGGAGACGCCCCGTTCGGCGAGAAATGCGTCGAGATACCTTCGGTGGTCGGTGAACCGGTAGGCACCGTCGGCTATCGAGTCCGAATCGCCCATTCCGATCAGATCGGGCGCGATGCAGCGGCCATGACCCTCCAGGTAGGGAACGACGTTGCGCCACAGGTAGGACGAGGTCGGGTTTGCCGTGCAAGAACACGAGTGGGTCACCCGTGCCCGATTCGACGTAGGCCATCGAATGCCCGAGAACGGACGTCGCGTCTTTCGAGATCGTCGCAGTCAAAGTCAGGTCCTCCTTTGGTCGGATCGTTCCTCTACGTGCAGCGCCACGCCGGCTCGTGTGCTGCCGCTTCATCCTGAGAAGACGAGCCTTTCCGCATGTGCGATGACCTCCTCGCGGGTAGGCGGGTTGACGAGGAGATCGACCATCGGCTCGGCGAGTGGGTCGCCGCTGGCCCGGTACAGCTCGGCTGCGTGCTCGATCGAGTACTCAGTGCGCCGGAACTCGACGTCCGGCCCGAGCAGAGCCCAGTACGCACCTTCCCGCCCCTCGTAGGGCATGCCGACGCTTCCGGGGTTGATCGAGCGCAGATCGGCGACCCGCCGGTCGAACTGGAGATGGGTGTGTGCCGTGACGAGCGTGCGCTCCCCGATGTTGGCCGTCAGGGCGCGCATCCGTCCCTCTGGCGTCTCCGGCGTCACGACCTCCTCGTCGCTGCGGGGCGAGCCGTGGCAGAAACAGACCGGGCCGAGCCCGTCGATGTAGACGGACACTCGCTCGGCGAAGCTCGCGAGAAACTCGAGCGTGTCGGCCGAGTGACGCTCGAGCAGCCAGCGCTCCCGTTCGGTGCGATCGCTCGCGGGTCCGAGGAGAGCGCGCTCCGCATTCCCGCGGACGAAGCGGGCCGGAAACGGAAGAGCGACGACGAGCGCGATCGTCTCCTCGGGCAGCGATCCCCATGTCAGGTCGCCTCCGAAGACGACGAGGTCGGGCTCGACGCTGGCAAGCTCGCTCAGGACCGCTTCGAGCGCGACGGCATTGCCGTGAACGTCGGAAAGAACCGCCACGCGGTGGGCTGCGTCCGGGAGCGGCATGGAACCATAGCGTCGGCGCAGCCGCTACAAGCAGCAAAGGATTCGTCTCGCGGCGAAACGTTGCGCAACCGCCCAGTGCCACGCTCAAGATCCGCCCGGCTCGCCTTGTTCGAGGAGCGCCTCGCCGAGCGGTGTCCGCGTGTACATGACGCTCCTCCCGGCACGTTGGCGTGCGACGAGGCCCGCTTCCAGGAGCACGGCCAAGTGGTCCGCGACGTTGCCTCGGGATCGTGCGAGCCGATGCGCGACGTGCGTCGTGCTGGACGCCTCTCCAAGCGTTGACAGAATCTCTGCGCGCGTCAAGCCGATGAGCCGAGCGAGCGAGTGAGCGTGCTCGTGAGGCGTGTGCCCGAGGAGCGCAGCGGTGCCGCGCGCCGGGTAGATGAGAACAGGCGGCTCGAGCATCGTCGCGACGCGTGGCCAGATGAATGCAGACGGGCCCAGAAGGAGCCCGCTCGGCCCGAGCTCGACGGTGGCCGTCGTGCGCTGCTGAACGCGCAGCCGGCGTCCCCGCAGCACGACCCTCGGCGATAGGTCTCCGAAGAGGCGGGCGAGACCGCCCTCGGTCAGGCGCCGGGCCCGGTAGGCGACGTCGCGCTCGAGCAGCTCCCGCACCGACGGCCAGGAGGGTTCGAGGAGCCTTCGCCAGAGGAGCATCAGCAGCTCGGCGAGCCGAGTCGGTGCGTCGGGCGAGCGAAGGACGCGGAGGGTCGGTCTCTCGAGCGCCTGCCCCTCGAGAGTTCGATCGATCTCGGTGCGGGCGCGATCGGCAGGCGTCTGCCGGATCTCTTCCAGCTCGCGCTCGATGTCCGCAAGCGGAGAGGCCGGCAGAGGAGTGAGGAAGTCGGGCACATAGCCGCGCTCCGGGAGGAGGGCGAGGAGCGGCGACAGGTCGTGATTGCGGTGGAGGTCGCGCAAGATCCCGCTTCGCTGCTTCAGCCACGCGAGCTGGGAGGCGCCTGGGGCCGGAACCCCGACCGCGCGGGCCGCTTGGAGGACCTCACCGAGAGGCGAGATTCCGAACCGGCAGTGCAGCACGGAATCGATGGAGAAGACGAACGTGACCACCGCCGACCCTTCGTCTCAGTACGAATCTCTCACGGTAGTCGAGGCGACCATCAGCCGTCGCGGCCATCGGATGCTCGGCCGCGGTCGCGGGCGTTTCGAGACCGCCGCCGGCTACGAGTATCTGCACGTCTGCGTCGACGACTACAGCCGGGTTGCCTATGTCGAGCTCCTGCCGGACGACGGGCGCACTCGGCGATCGCATTCCTGCGCCGAGCACTCGCCTTCTTCGCGGCGCGCGGCGTCGCCTGCGAGCGCATCCTCACCGACAACGGCTCCGCCTACCTCGCGCATGCGTACGCGCTCGCCTGCTTTGCGTGCGGGCTTCGCCACACCCGCACACGATCGCGCCGCCCGCGCACGAACGGCGAGGCGGAGCGCTTCCTCCAGACGATGCTCGCCGAATGGGCCTACGCGCGCCTCTACGCAACCAGCGACGAACGGGCCGGCGCGCTGCCGCTCTGGCTCAACCGTTACAGCTACAGGCGACCACACGGCAGCCTCAGCCACCGACCGGCTGGCTCGCGGCTGAACAACGTCGCCAGGAACTACAACTAGTCGGTCTGAGCGGCGCCGTTGTCTCTGAGGAGGTCGAGAAGTCGATCGACGAACTCGATCTGCCCCGTGACGAGCTTTAGGCGCGCCTCTTCGGTGCTGACCCAGGCTGCCCGATCGATCTCGGGGAACTCTTGCTGCTTTCCCGAGCCGCGTGGCCATTCGATCGTGAAGGTGTTGCTGCGGACGTTGTTGACGTCAAAGTCGGCCTCGCCGGCGAACACGATGATCCGCTTGCCGCTCGGCTGCCTGACCTCACCGAGCTCAATCAGCTCGACGGGCGGCAGCGGGGAGCCAAGCTCTTCTTCGAACTCGCGGAGCGCTACCGGCAACGCTTCTTCGCCGTCTTCGAGCTCGCCTTTCGGGATCGACCAGCCGCCGACATCTTTGTTCTTCCAGAACGGGCCACCCATGTGGACGAGCAGGAGCTCCGGTGAGGCATTCGCCGCTGCCCGTCGAAAGAGGAGGACGCCAGCGCTTCTCCTCATCTCACGACTCCTGCGCTCAAGACGCCAGGGACCCTCAGGGATCCATCGCGGGCCCGGAGCGGAGAACCACCCACGCGGAGCAGGTTCACGCGTCCTTCCGACCGAACGTCGGCGGGCTTGGTCGCGCCAACCGACTCGATGGTGGCGCCGTGAATGACGACGTACCCGTCGTCGAGCCTGCGGTCGGGCGTGATCACGCAGCCTTGCAAGGCGAACGGCTCAGCGGGCATCGCGCGGGCGGCGGCCCGCTCCGTCTCGGGTGGCAGCTCCTCGAGTACGCCCGTGTCGCAGAGCTCGTCGAAGAGGTCGCTCATGGCAAGAACTCCCCCGGCACGGTGAGGTAATGGTCGCACGCTTCGCGAGACCCTCCCCCGGTCGATTCGCCCAGCCGTCGTTCAGCCGCATCCACTCAGGGAGTCCCGGCGGGCAGGTCCTCAGCCGGAGAGGGGAGCTTCTCGCCGGCCCGGAAGTCCTCGCCGTAACGGCGGAGCGGCCGCGAACGGTCGGGGGCGCGAGCGGGTGCAGCGCCTCGAGCGCCGCGTTCCACTTCGCCAGCATCGTGCGCGTCGCCTCGGCTCCGCCCCCGGACGCTTCTGGCTGCGTCGGATGCGTGATTCACATCCAGCGCCTGCCCGTCGGGCGTCTCCTTCCAGGCCTGCCATGCGCTGTCGGCAAGCGAGCCGAGCGCAACGACAGCCTCGACGTCGCCATCACGCAGGAGCGCTCCCAGCCAGCGGTTGCGGTACTTCGCGATCCGCGGATTGGACCGATGCTTGTTCCCCCGCCCTTGCCCGAACACGCTGTAGACGAACGTTTTGACCATCACGTAGCTGCGCTCGATCCCGAGCTTCGCGAGGAAGCCCTGGATCCTGTGTCCGGCGATCAGGATTCTGCGCGCAATCGTCTCGTGCTGCGCGGGATCCTGGCCGAGCACGAGCACTCGTGCACTTCCGTCCAGGCGCCCGCGGTGGAAGATCGGCCCCACTCGAGCCTGAAATCCTCCGGCGGATACACGCTCGAGCCGGGGACGTCTTCGCAAAGACTCCTGAACGGCTCCTCGGCATATCCGACGTCGAATGCGCTCACGGCTAGAGGAGCGCTCCTCCGATACCAACGAGGGCTGCGCCGACGAGTGTGAGCAGAAACCACTGCGGAGCAACCTTGACGAGCTCGGTGACGGCCCGGATCAGCTTCTCCCAGGCCTCGGGATCGACGGGCGTTCCTCGCGTTCCGGGAGCGGCGGTGCGGCGGAACACTTCACGCCCCGCGGCTGCCAGCCCTAGCACGATGAACACCACGCCCAGCACGATGAGGACGAGGCCGAGGACGACCACAAAGCGACTTTAGTACACCGTTCCGGGGACGGCTCCCGCGCGGCCGGCACGGAAAGCCGCGCCGTGGGAGCGCTTGACAGAGCGGAAACGGCCGCAATAGGGTCGGAGAACCGCAAGTCGACGAAAGGGGGTGCGATGGCACGCGGAATCTCCGTTCACGTCGGCTTGAACGCGGTCGACCCCAACCATTACGACGGCTGGGACGGCGCGCTCACGGCCTGCGAGTTCGACGCGAACGCGATGGAGGGAATTGCGCAGAGCCGCGGGTTCGAGACGACGAAGCTGCTGACGAACGACGCCACGGCTGAGGCCGTCACCAGTGCGATCGAGAGCGCCGCGAACGAGCTCGAGCCCGGCGACTTCTTCTTCCAGACCTATTCCGGCCACGGCGGACAGGTCCCCGACCGGAACGACGAAGGAGAAAAGGATCGTTCGGACGAGACGTGGGTGCTCTACGACCGGCAACTCGTGGACGACGAGCTGTACGCGCTCTGGGCGAAGTTCAAACCGGGAGTACGCATCTTCCTGCTTTCGGACAGCTGCCACAGCGGGACGGTTGCCAAGGACATCGAGGACGAGGAGTCGGTTCCGGATGTCGTCAGCACCGCCGAGGAAGCCGCCAAGCAATCGCCTCGATACCGTGCCCTGCCGAGAGACAAGATGATCGCCACGTACCTCCAGCACGTGGCGCTCTACGACCGGATCCAAGAGGAGGCCCCGAGCTCGACCGCTTCCGCGTCGGAAGTCGGTGCGAGGGTGTTGCTCATCTCGGGGTGCCAAGACGACCAGCTCTCTCTGGACGGCTTCGCAAACGGGCGCTTCACCGAAGAGCTTCTGAAGGTGTGGAACGACGGCGCCTGGACAGGGGCCTACCCGAACTTCCACGAGGCGATCCGCTCGGGCATGCCCGATAGCCAGCAGCCGAACTACTACCCGGTCGGCACTCCGAACGAAGACTTCGAGCAGCAGGATCCGCTCACGATCGGCTGAGCTCAGGCAGAAGGTCGTTTCGTGCCCAGGAAGCGCATGCGAGACGTCGTGGTCTGCATCCCCGGGATCACGGGAAGCGTCTTACGGAAGGACGGACGGGACGTCTGGAACATCTCCGGCGGCGCGCTCATCAGCGCGCTGACCACATTCGGCCGGAGCATCACCGATCTGAAGTTGGAGCAGGACCCACCGGATGTGGACGACCTCGGCGACGGAATCACCGCGCCGGAGGTCATCCGTGACGTCCACCTGCTTCCGGGCTTCTGGAAGATCGACGGCTACACGAAGATGCTGCGGTACATCGAGGAGACGTTCGACGTCAGGCGCGGCGAGAACCTCTTCGAGTTCCCGTACGACTGGCGGCGTGACAACCGCGTCGCGGCACGGCGCCTGCAGCGGCAGGCAGGAGAGTGGCTGACGAAGTGGCGAGCTTCGAGCGGCGCAGACGATGCCAAGCTCGTGCTCGTTGGCCACTCGATGGGCGGGCTGATCGCACGCTATTTCCTCGAATGCCTCGACGGGTGGCGGAACACGCGAACGCTCGTCTCGTTCGGCACGCCGTTCCGCGGCTCGGTGAACGCGCTCGACACACTCGTCAACGGGAAGAAGATCAAGTTCTTCGATCTGACCGACGTCGCCCGATCGTTCACGGCGATCTACCAGCTGCTTCCGACGTACCCCTGCTACGTCGATGGGAACGAAAAGCCCGCGTACGTCGACGAGGCCGACATCCCGCACCTCGACCGGGCGAAGACGAACGCGGCGCTCGACTTCCATCGCGAGATCCGCGACGCCGTCGAGGCCCACCTCAAAGATCAGGCATACATCGATGAACGCTACGACCTCGGTCGCATCGTGGGGATCAACCAGCCGACGCAGCAGTCGGCGGTACGGGACGGCGACCGCGTCAGGCTGTTACGGACGATCGGCGGTCAAGACCCGCGCGGCGACGGGACGGTCCCGCGGCCGTCGGCGACCCCGCTCGAGTACGAGGACGACCAGGGTGCGGCGTTCTCCGCCGAGCGGCACGCCTCGCTGCAGAACGACGACCACTGCCTTCTCCAGCTGACGGGAGTGCTCACGGGGAACACCATCAGGTGGCAGCAGTTCCGCGGCGTCGTGCAGATGATCGACGTGGCGCTCGACGTCGATGATCTTTACTCGCCCTCGGAGCCTGTGCTCGTCCGAGCCGAGCCCGAGCGAGATCCCCAAGAGGGATTAGTAGCCATCGCCGTCGACGTCGAGACCGGCGAAGAGCGTGCGCGGCAGCCCCTGACGCGAAGGGACGACGGCTGGTACGAAGCCGACGTCGGGCCTTTGCCCGAGGGCGTGTATCGCGTGACTGCGTTCGGGGCAGGCACGGTCGAGCCTGTGACCGACCTCGTCACCGTCCTGGCGGGGTAGCTGCGCCTTTGAGCTGGGCAATCGTTATCGGCGTCGATGAGTACGGTGAGGGCGCCCCGCGGCTCCATTCCGCCGTGGACGACGCGGAAGCGTTTCACGCCTGGCTTCTCAGCCCGACCGGCGGAAACGTCCCAAGCGACAATGTGCGTCTCCTGTTGGGGCGAGCTGCCGACGATCCCGACTACGACCCAAACGAGCCCGTCCCGACGAAGGACAACATCGTGAGCGTCATCAACGAAGTCATGGCGGACAGCAAAGGGGTCGGCGAGGCCTTCTACTTCCTCTTTTCCGGGCACGGAATCACGGCGAACTACGCGAACCGAGAGGAGAGCGCGCTCGTCACGCCCGGCTTCGACGCCCGCCACCCCGACCAGACGATCGCCGTCCGCTCGATCGCCGAGTTCTTCGAGACGACGCAGTTCAAGGATCAATTCTTCTTCATCGATGCGTGTCGCTCAGCGTTGCAGCGGAGCGCCTCCGAGATCGGCGCCTGGCCGATTCCGCGCCGGCGAAACCCCGGTCAGGGACCGGTTCAGCAGTTCATCTTCTACGCCACGTCGCCGGGTCTGACCGCGGGAGAGCCCGGTTGGCCCGATGAGCTCAGCGCGTTCACCCAGGTACTGATGGACGGTCTCGCGGGCGAAGGTAAGGCAAAGGCATGGTCATGGGAACGCAACTGCTACGAGGTCCGATGGGAACGGCTGGCGTCCTATGTCAAGGACGAAATGGAGAGGAAACGGCTGCCGACGAAACGGCCGCCGGACGTGCCGCCCGACGGCTGGCCGTTTCAGATCCCGCAGGACGTCGGCACCCGAGGCGTCGCGGGGCGCGACCGCGACGCGCGCCTTGCCACAGTTCCTCGGGCCAGCGTCCCGACACGCCGGCTTACGGTCAAGCTAAAGCCGAAGGGTCCGCCTGAGTACGAGGCGGAGATCCGCGTGCTGGACTCGACCGGAGATCCGGTCGCCAGCGCGCTCAAGGTCACCGGCACGTCGCACGCGTTCACTTTGCCGCCGAAGACATATGCGGTGCAAGCCGAGACGCTCGACGGGCGCTTCGGCCGTCTCGTCGCCCCCGTCGAGTTGTACGAGGACGGCAGAAGGTCGCTTCCCTTGGCGCCGCAACAACCCGATACAAGCGGGGAGGGTGACGGCACAATCGAGATCCGGTCGGCGGACCCTTTGGCGGTGGCTGATATCCGCGACGAGACTGGTCACGTCGTCGACGTAAGCCGGGCGGGCGATTCCAGGAGCGAGGCACCAGGTTTCTACCGCGTCCGTCTCCTAGGCCCGGAGCCTGGGTTGACAGGAAAGGAGCGCTTCGTCGTGCTCGGCCCTGGGGAAACGAAGCGCGTCAAACTGGCCGCAGAGGCGCCTGACGATCATGCGGTCGCCCTTGCTGAAGCGCTCGGGGGGGGTTCCGGGAGCGATCACGTGCTCCCCGTTGCCGGCGCAGAGCCCGTCGCCTGGGCACGGCCGTCGACCATCCTCACCGCCGCGATCGGCGCAGCGCTGCACGACGACGAGGCCCTGAGGGGTCTCGACCTGGACTCTCCGCTTGCCCCGTTGGAGAAGGGAGACAGCGGTATTGCCTTGTACGCCGTCGCCGCGGACGGGGACCCGAGGAGCCTCGACAATCTGAGCGTCCGAGTCTGGCCGGCGGGAGACGCGGTACCTGGCAAAGACGAGGTCGTGCCCCTCGCCACGACGGTCACCGCCGTCGGCGTCGCCTCTCTCACAAGACCTGCGACTCGCGCCGGCGAGCCGCAGCCGCACTGGGTCTCGCTCGAGCCGAAAGGTGCGGAACCGACGGTTCTCGCCCTGCCGGTTCTGAAGGGGAGGCTCGCCACGGTGGTGGCTCAGGTGGATCCCGACCGCGTGCGCGGGTACCAGTTCCACCCGATCGCCGGACCGGCCGAGTCCTCGACACCTGACCGCCTCCGCCGCTTGGAGCACCTCGAGCGACTGCTCCTCGGCGGCCGCGTCGACGGTGCGGAGACGCTCGCCGAGGAGGTCGCTGCCGAGGCCGAAGATGATCCGTTCGGGGGCTGCCTCGCCGGCTACGTCCTGCTCCGGCTCGGCCGGTACGAGGGACTCGGCGAGCTCGGCTCTGCGATCGTGGCGGTCGCGCCGAAGCTCAGCGACGGGTACATCCTGCGCGGGGAGTACGAGGCGTACGTCGGGAACCAACCGGCGTCGAACCAGGCGTTCGCGGAGGCCGTCAGCGCTGGAATCCCGGCGTTCGGCGAGGGCCTTACACGGCTCGTCGAGGGGTTACGCGTCAGCGGCTTCAACCACCCGCGCGGCGCCCTCGTCCGTTACATCTTCCAACGACACGCGCGCGGCTCGATGTGGGCCGCATTCACCCCGCGCAGCAAGTTCGAGCCGGGCCGACTCGTGATCACTGGCGCTGATGTGGGCTACGAGGGGTGAGCTGGGGGCGGCCTTGACACCTTCCTGAGCCTCCGAAGTTGCCTCGGATCGCTAGGACCCATCAGAGGAGGGCGCATGTAGATAGCCGCTCTGCCTCCACTTGCTCGAATGAGCGGGTCGATGTGGTCGGTCTGGCGGCCGGAGAACCTCCGGCCTGGGCGGAAGCTCACCGGATGACGGCGTTCGACCGGGCCCTCGCGAGCAACCGTTCAGGGGCCTGCGCGAGCACGCTGCCGGCCCGTCCCCTATCCCCGAGCGACTTCCGCCTGGAAATAGAGACCGGCGGATGTGGGGAGCCGGCTGGGGAGCGTCGTAGCATGTGTCGCGAGGAGAGCCAGTGCACGAGGCCTTCGCCGTCGACTTCCCCAACCGCCACTCCGCGACGGCCGTTCGCGTGAAGTCGATTGACGAGCTTCCCCGCGCGCTCCGGGCACTCGGCCTCGCCTCGGGACCGACACTCGTGCTCGTCGGCGGCGCGGACGGCTTGACGGGTGCGGCCTTGGATCAGCTCCGGGCGCTGTTCGTCGACACAATCGCACCACTCGTCGCGGAGACAGGCGCCCAAGTGATCGACGGGGCGACGGACTCGGGAGTCGTGCAGCTCATTGGCAGGGCGCGTGCGCAGTTGGAGTTGACCTTCCCCTTGATCGGAGTCGCGGCGATCGGAAACGTCGCCGTGCCGGGCGAGGTATCTGGGCCCGACGCCGTCCAACTCGAGCCGAACCACTCACACTTCCTGCTCGTCGCAGGGGAGGGCTGGGGTAAGGAATCGCCCTGGATCGCCCGCCTGGCCAGCGCCCTTGCCAACGGGGAGCCCTCGCTGACGCTGCTAGTGAACGGCGGCGAGATCTCCTGGACGGACGTGTCGGCGAGTATCGCCGAAGGTCGCTCGATTGTCGCCGTCGCCGGAAGCGGCGGTACCGCGGATGCCGTCGTCGCCCATCTGCTCGGGATGCAGTCAGATCGGCGTGTTGAGCCGCTCGCATCGTCGGGCCTGCTCGTCGCCACCGAGCCCATGGACGAAGGCGGGTCGGTCGGAACTGTCGTCCGGCAGCTCCTCGGGGGCGATGAGTAGTGGCCAGGAAGGGATCGGAGGCCGCAAGGCTGGAGCGAGACCTCGGGAAGCTGGTCGATTCCATCGATCTCCCCGATCACCAGGCGCAGTACCTCCGCTCGCGCTGGCTCGACCAGGTTCTCTGGATGGAGCGTGCGGCCGGCCTAGCGCGCCGCCGCTACTACACGCTCCGACTGGTCACCGTCCTCGGCGCGGTCGTCATTCCCGCGCTGGTTTCGCTGGATCTCACCGGCAATGCCGAGACCGCGGTCAACTGGACCACCTTCGCGATCAGCCTGCTCGTCGCGGCGAGCGCCGCGATCGATGGGTTCTTCCACTTCGGCAGCCGCTGGCGTCACTACCGCGGGACGGTCGAGCGCCTTAAGTCCGAGGGCTGGAGCTTCGCGGAGCTGAGTGGCCATTACCACCGGCCGAACTCGACGCACCGAGACGTGTTTCCCGACTTCGTCTCGCACGTGGAGCAGGCTCTCGGCCAGGAAGTCGAGGACTACGTGGAGGGAGTCGCCGGCGAGGCGAGGCCGAAGCCTCGTGAAGAGTAGGCGGTGGAAGCGCGATGCCTGACGTCTTCATCTCCTACTCACGCCGCGACCTCGAGTTCGTCCAGAGGCTTCATGCCTCACTCGACGCGAGCGGGAAGGACGTCTGGGTCGACTGGCAGGACATTCTCCCGACCGCGGAATGGCTCGAAGAGGTCTTCGAGGGCGTCGAGTCCTCGGACAACTTCCTCTTCGTCATCAGCCCCGATTCACTGACCTCCGAGGTATGCGCGCGGGAGCTCGGGCACGCGCTGGAGCAGCGCAAGCGCCTCGTGCCCGTCCTCCGCAGGGATGCCGACCGCGAACCCATGCCAGAGGCGCTCGCTGCCCGGAACTGGACGTTCTTCCGCGACCAGGATGACTACGGCGCCTCGTTCGAGACCCTCGTCTCCGCCCTCGACACCGACCTGGAGTGGGTGAGCGCACACACGAGACTCCTCGGACGGGCACTCGAGTGGGAGAGGAAGGGCAGAGACGGGAGCTACCTCTTGCGGGGCCGCGACCTGGCTGATGCGGAGCGCTGGGTCGCATCGCAGACCGCGGAACGCGATCCGCAGCCGACGCCGCTGCAGCTCGAGTACACGCTGGCCGGCCGGCGAGCGGCGACACGGCGCCAGCGCATCCTCGTCGGCGCTGCGCTCGTCGCCGTGGCGGTCTCATTGAGTCTGGCGCTGCTCGCCCTGTTCCAGCGCAACGAGGCGAGACGCGAGGCGCGCATCGCGCTGTCTCGTCAGCTCGCCGCCGAGGCGATCGCGGCACGCGACAACGACCCGGAGCAGAGCCTCGCGCTCGCGACGAGCGCGGCGACGACCGCGGAAACGGAGGAGGCCCTGGAGGCGCTGCGACGGTCGCTGCGGTCGTCCTTTGCCGTGGCGGAAGTTCCGGTGGGCACCGCACGCGCACGCGTGTGGGACGCAGCGTTCAGTCCTGATGGAAGACGGCTGGTCACAGCCAGCGGAGGAGGCGGCGTGCGGATCTGGGACGTGCGGAGACCGCGCTCGCCGCACCTGGTCGTATCCCTGCACGCCGATCCGCCGCTCTCCAACGCCCGCTTCAGCCCGGACGGCCGTTTCGTGGTGACCGCCGGCCCGGCCGGGGCGCAGATCTGGCGTGCGGCGTCGGGCACAAGGGAGCCCGCGGCCTCGTTCGGCAGTGACGCGAACATGGCGACGTTCAGCCCGGACGGGAGGCTCGTCGCGAGTGCTGCGGACGACGGCCTGCACCTCTGGAGCGTCAAGAGCAAGCGGCCGGTGGGCGAGCTCTCTAACCGAGCTGGGGGGCGCCGCGTCGTAGCCGCTGCTTTCAGCCATGACGGGAGTCGGATCGCCGCAGTGGCCGGCTCGACGGCTGTCGTCTGGAGCGTGCCGGCCGGTCGACTGCTGGCCGTACTCCCACACCCGGTGGAGGAGAAGGTCTGGGACGTCGCCTTCCGGCCCGGTGGCAAGCAGGTCGTCACGGCGGGCACCGAGGGAGTGGCTCGGGTCTGGCAGGTGCCGTCGGGCAAGCTGGATTACCAGCTCAGCGGGCATACGGACACGCTGCAGAGCGCCGCGTTCAGCTCGGACGGCCGTCTCCTCGTCACGGCGGGAGACGACGCCACGGCGCGCGTCTGGGACGTCGAGACGCGGAGAACGGTCGCGGAGCTCCTTGGGCACACCGGACCCGTCCTAACCGCGTCTTTTCGCCCGGACAACCAGCTCATCGTCACCGGCGGAGACGACGGAGATGTGCGCCTCTGGCCGCCACCGAACCAGCCGATTTTCGAGCTCCCCATTCCGAACAAGAAGCGGGTGACGGACATCGATTTCAGTCCGGACGGCCGACGGCTGGTGACCGCCAGCGAGGACCGGACGGGACGGCTGTGGGACGGCGCATCGCCGCTCCGCACTCTCGTCCACGGACGCAGAGGCATGCCGGACGACTGGGTCGAGAGCGCCACGTTCAACGACGACGGCTCCCGGGTCCTCACCGCCGGCGACGACGGGACCGCGAAGGTTTGGAGCACCGAGACGGGCTCGCTACTCGCCATGTTCGGCACCGAGGGCGGGCAGCCTCTTTTCACCGCCGACCTGTCTCGGGACGGCGCCTACGTGGCGGCGGCTGGCGAGGGCGGCGACGTACGCATCTGGAAGGTGGCGGGCGGCCGGCCGGATACGCGGAAGAGTCAGACAAGGCATATCGACGGCGTCGCCTTCTCCCCGGACGGCGAACTCCTAGCGAGCGCGGGCTGGGACGGCGCGTTGCGGCTTTGGGACGTCGACGGGCCGAAGGCGGCGGTCGCCACGCTCCGGCGCGACCGAAACCCACTCTGGAGCGCCGCATTCAGTCCCGACGGCAAACGGGTGGCGGCCGGCGGCTTGTCAGGCGACGTGTGGGTCTGGGACGTTCGCGACGTTCGCAGGAGCCGCCTCGTCGCTACGCTCGCCGGCCGGCGGACCGCGGTCTGGGGTATCGGCTTCAGCCGAGACGGCCGTTTCCTCGTCACCGCCGGCGACGACGGCGTCGCCCGCGTCTTCGCGGCCGAGAGCGGACGGCCCGTCGCCCAGCTTCCGACAGGGGCAGGGTCTCTGGAGGCGGCCGCGTTCAGCCCGGTGGCCTGGAGCATCGCCGTGGCCGGCGACCGCGGCGAGGCCGCCGTGCTCGATTGCGTGGAGTGTCGCCCGCTCGACGAGCTCCTCTGCCTCGTGGCCGACCGTCTCACCCCGCGGGCGCTCGCCATGCTTCCGCGCGACGCCCGCGGCGCGATTGACAGTCGTCAGGCGCAGTGCCATTCTCGAAGGTAGTCCAATTGTGGTGAGGAAGCACCTGTGACCTCCGTAGCAAGAGGAAAGCCCGCCCGGCGCCGGACGCTCGGCCTCATCGTCGGCGCCTGTGTCGTTGTTCTCGCTGCTTCCGCGGGGCAGACCACCTCGCCCAGCCGCGCGGCCGACGGGATCGTCCAACAGGGGACGCTAACGATCTTGATCGACGGCGAGGACGGTGCCAACGGCGTGGGCACCTTCACGGTCAATGGCGTGCCGTGTCCGCTCACGCCCACGTGCACGGTTGACTACGTGGAAGGGGAAACCAAGACGCTCACGGCGAACCCGAGTCCCGGCTCCTTCTTCTACCGCTGGGAGCACCCGCAAGCCCCGAACACGTGTGCCGCCTCGAACTTCGAGGCCACCTGCACGCTTCGGTTGACGGGCACCGCGACGGAGGTTGTCGGGGTCTTCCTACCGGACCCGACCCTCGCGGTCGGCGTGACTGGAAACAACGCGGCCGTCACCGTGTCGGGGGTTGTGGACCCGTGCGAGACGAGTCAGAACGGCGGTGAAGCCTGCTACTACCGGGTCACTCCGGGCAGCACGGTGACGCTCACGCCCAACGTTGGCGCGACTCTCGTGAGCTGGAGCGTCCCGGAATGCCCGAGCCCGGGCGAGTGCAGGATCGTCATCGACTCCCAACTGCGAAGCGTTGTGGCGACGTTCAGCCCGATGAACCTGAACGTCATCGTCGAGAGGGGTACCGACACCACCAGCACTGTCACCGGCCCAGGGATCGACTGTCCCAACGACTGCAGCGCAGACTTTGCCGCCTTCACGGAGGTGACGTTGACGGCCAACGGCTCCGAGTTCCGGGGCTGGAACGGTGCCTGCTTGGAAGCGGGATCGTCACCGACCTGCATCATCCGCCTCTCCGGCGACGACGTGGTGGGAGCCCAGTTCGCGGATGGAAGCCCACCCAACATCATCCCGCCCCGCATCCCGGTGCCGCTCCAGGTAAAGAAGTCGGGGGACGGCGCGGGCACCGTGACCTCTGCACGGTCGAGGTTCAGGGAGACAATCAACTGTGGCTCGGGCACGGGCTGCGACGCGTACTTCGAGCAGGGCGAGACCGCCAGGCTCGTCGCCGACCCTGCCGCCGGCTCGGCGTTTGCCGGTTGGCGGACGCCGGGCGGCCTGTGCTCGTCAGACGTCAACTGCAGGTTCGAGATCATGCGGGTCAGCCGGCTCGAGGCGAATTTCGTCAAGCGCGCGCAGCCGCCACAACCACCACCACCACCACCACAACCACAACCACAACCACCACCGCCGCCGCGGCATTGCGCCGTCCGCAAGGTCGGCGGGCCGCGCGCCGACCGGCTCAACGGCGGGGCGCGTAGCGATGCAATCTACGGCCGCGCGGGAAACGACCGCATCCGCGGTCTCGGTGGGAACGACTGCCTATTCGGCGAAGGTGGCAACGACCAAGTGTGGGGCGGCTCCGGCAACGACACGGCGAGCGGCGGCAAAGGATCCGACCAGCTCTACGGGGGAGCGGGCCGCGACACGGTGCAAGGAGGGCCCGGGCGCGATCGGATCTTCGCGGTCGACCGAACTCGGGACGTGATCGCGTGCGGCGGCGGGCGCGACACCGTGCGCGCGGACCGCGTCGACAGGATCGTCGGCTGCGAGCTCGTCCGCCGGCGATAGCGCAGGCGCGAGGTCTTCGACTCCTCCTCGCCTACTTGTACTTGCCGTTGACGAACAGCGCCCCCTCGGCCTGGCGGCGCCTGACGAGCCCCGGGAGCTTCTTGCCGCCCGAGTACACCCACTTCATGAGCTCGGATCGGACCGCTGGGCGGTTACCGGCGTTGAGTCTCCGG
>Ga0126313_10000129_pt1 | contig 32232 bp, 37 predicted proteins | sample Plot105A_FD_89954 | JGI IMG/M metagenome (GOLD analysis project Ga0126313, IMG submission 89954) | Serpentine soil microbial communities from UC McLaughlin Reserve, CA, USA - Plot105A | ecosystem: Environmental > Terrestrial > Soil > Grasslands | place: USA: UC McLaughlin Reserve, Lake County...
CCTCGCGACCTCGGTCATCATCAAAGTGATCAAGGACAACGAGTTCCAGACCACCTGGGCATGGGTGGACTCGGGCTCGCAGTGGCGATCGCGCTCACGGCCCTAGTTCGTGTCCGTTTCCGCTGGGGAACGCGGCACGAGCGCCCTGAACCCGCCGCGAGCGGCCGCGAGGCGGAGGGTTGAGGTGGCTACAATGTGCGCTACATACGGGGGCGATCAGGTTTCGACGTGGTCGGTTCTCCGGCAGAGCTGCAAGCCGAGGTCCCCGGTCGGCCTCGTAAAACAACCGGGACCAAACGCAAGTGCGGATGACAACTCTGCACTCGCTGTCGCTGCCTAACCAGTAGCGAAGCGCGTCGCTCCGAGTTCGGCCCGTGGTTCGGGTAGCGGCGTCAACGAACGGGCTCGGCACCGACGGAACGTCATCGCCCGAGGTGCGACATTCAAAGGATGACTAGCCCGGCGGTTGGTCGGCTGCCTACCGGCCGGCGGGCGAAATCCAATGGCAGCCTATGCTTGTAGACGCTCTGACCGGTGCGTCCGCGGACGCGGGTTCGATTCCCGCCGCCTCCATCATCCCTGCAAATCAGGGGTTTCCGGTCGGAACGATTCATTGCGGTCCCTCGTTGAGCGCCCGTAGCGCGGTCTCGAGGTCGCTGGTGTCAAGGTGGGCGTAGATGTTCGCGGTGGTGCCGATGTCGGCGTGGCCGGCCAGCATCTGCGCCAGCTTCAGGTTTCCGGTGCGGCGTAGGAAGTCGGTGATCGCCGTGTGGCGTGCTTCGTGCATCGGCCTGTGTGCGATCCCGGCCCGTTCGAGGCACTTCACCCACCAGCGGTGCATCGCGGTTGGTGACAGCTGCCTTTGTCTGTCTTCCCAGATGACGCCGAGCGGGCCGCGGTAGAACTCCGGCCCCAGCTTCTCGGGATAAAGGAGATGTTCGTCCGGCCCGGGCTGACGGTCGAGGATGTGCCGCTCGAGCGCGAGGCGGAGCTCGTCGTCGACGATGGGCAGGTAGCGGACCTTGCCGCCTTTGCCGAATACGGTCAGCTGGCGTCCGTCGTAGTGGCGGAACTGGACGCGGGCGAGCTCGCTCTTGCGCAGCCCGAGTTTGAACAGCAGCAGCAGCGCGACTCGATCCCGTTGCCGTGTCTGGGCGGCGAGGACCTTCGCCACGTCGGCCGGCGTGAACGTTCCTCGCGCTACTTCGCGTTTACGCGGACGGAAGATCGGCGTGGCCGGGTTGCCGCTCAGCGCTCGTTCGCGGACAGCCCAGGCGAAAAAGTCGCGTCGACCACACCAGCGACAGCTGCGATCACAACGCCGCCGCCCAACCTTTGGAGAGCACGCCTACTCAACCTGTCCATACAAACTCCCCCGGATCTAGACCAAGGCGCGAACCTCCAGGTCGGCCAGTGCTTGAAAAGGGGTTCCTGGAGAGGGGACAGCCGCCAGGCCTAGGCAGGCTCGATCACTACCACCAGGTCATCGTCCGAACAAGAAATGTACTGCGCGAGAGCTGCCAATAGTGGAATCGCCAGTTCTGCACGACCAGGTAATCGAAGGGCGGCGGCACAATCTCAAGCTGATTGCGACCCGTGGTACCGAATGCTCCGGGGAACCGCAGGATCGAGGCGGCAAATGGAAAGGAAACGGTGGCGAGTTCATCGGCGTTCTGTTTGAAGGAATTCGGCGGAACCTGGCCGACCCTCACGCCATTGATAAGAACATCAGCCATTGGACCGGCCGGGGTCTCGTATGACGTGAACACGTCGAACTCAAGGAGCACGGACGCAACGGCGTTGAATACGAAGAAATCCCTCGTAAAGGGAAGCATGGGGGGCTGAACCAGTACAGCGCTCGTCGTCGGAAGAGGAGGAAGCTCAGTCGCTAATCCAGAGGAAACGTGTGGCATCGCTTAAGCCTCTCCTCTCCCCAGCTCGACGTACCAACTCGTCTCCAAGTGCTCCCGCGCCTCTCGCGCGTACTTCTCGGTAGCGGCCTTCCGCTTCCGAGCCTCGTCGGCGAGCGTGCTGATGGGACGATCAGACTTCCATGCCTCTATCGCGTCGATGCCAAGAAGCGTCGCGAGTGCCGCAACCCTAAGGCGCGGATCGTCTGGAAGCCCCTTCATCAGACGCTTCCAGTCGACGCCGCGCTTTTCGGCTAGTGTCCGCAGCTGCTTTTCCCGCGTACTGAGATCCATGACCTTCCTACCACTCGGATCAGCGGTGCAGCGTCGCTCTAACTGGACTTCAAGTGTATCAATCGTGTTACACAGCTACCCGCTAGGCTCCGGGGCAGCGCCTACCTCTGCCAACAAGCTCCACACAGATCGCTCGTGAAAGCCCTTGCCGCTGGATATGACGCACCTTGTGCATGCAGGCGGAACGAGCTTGCACCACGAACATAGACTGAGTGGCGAGTGCCCCCTTGGAGCGCGTTGTAAAAACGGCTGAACAAATAGCGCGGCTAGAGCCGAGGTTGAGCGACGCGCGTCGCGAGCTTCACGCCGCGATTCTGGAGGCCCATGCGGAGGGTCACTCCACGAGCGTCATTGCCAAGGTGGCCGGGCTGAGCAGGCAGCGCGTGGATCAGATCATCCGGCGCGGCTGAGTGTTCCAACCGTGTTCCACAGACGCCGCCAACCGCCGGAAACGGCTTGAACAGAGGCATTGCGGCGGTTCTGTCGTCGTACTGGCACTACGGCCGTTGGCTTGCTCACTGCCGGAGCTAGATTCGAGGCGGCTGGTTGGAGGCGCACTGCCCCCTTGCGGGGAGACAGTTGCGCTGATGGGTTCTGCCGTCTGCTGAGTTCTCGGCGTGTAGGCCATCGGCACGGAGTTCAGACGCGCCCAGGTCGAGCTTTACCGCGTGAAGTCTGTAACGGCCGTTACGGACTTACTCACTCCGCCTGCCCTCCTTGCGGAGACACGGACGGGTTCGTATGGGTTCTGGGAGTTCGAAGGTCCGGCCCGTTTTCTATCGACGTGGGCACATCGCGCCGCTCGGTGTCGTACTATCGCGCGCGACCTGGTTGGCTTCGAAATGACTGTCCGCAGTCAGTCGCCCCAGACCTTGTCGAGCTTCGCGTCGAGGTCGGCCGGCGAGCACGGGACGTAGATGTACGCGGTAGTGCTCACATCGGCATGCCCGAGCAGTTGCTGCGTCGCGTAGATGTCGCCGGTCGCCAGGTAGAACTCCGTCCCGGCTGTATAGCGCGCGCCGTGCATCTTCCGGGTCGGCAGCTCGGCGTCGAGATCCAGCGGATATCAGCCGACGACGCACGCGATTCAAGTCTTGCACGGGTTCGTTTCCCGCCGCCCCCACGTGGCTCATGCCCGAGTCAGAATGCAAGCTCGGATGAACGTCGAGGTGAAGGGGACGCGATTGTGGTTCGACGTCGACGGCGCGGCGCTCGTGCCCGACGGTCCTGAGATGCGCGAGCGTCCCACCCTCGTGTTGCTTCACGGCGGGCCAGGAAGCTTCGACCACTCCTACCTCAAGCCCGATTTCGCGCAACTGTCGACCGTCGCGCAGGTCGTCTATCTGGATCTCCCCGGACACGGCCGCTCTGACTGGGGCGACCCGGCGCGGTGGAGCTTCGAGCTGTGTGCCGACCGCGTCCGCGACTTCTGCGACACCGTCGGCATCGCGCGGCCGGTCGTGTTCGGACATTCCCTCGGCGGATTCGTCGCAATGGTGTACGCGGTGCGCCACCCGGGCCACGCCGCCGCTCTCGTGCTCCAGTCAACATTCGCCCGTTTCGACCTTGGCCGGATCGTCGAGGACTTCAGCCGAGCCGGTGGCGACGAGGTCGCTGCGATCGCCGAACGCGTCTACGGCGGCGACAGTCGCTCGGTGACCCCGGAGGAGTGGGCTCCCTGTTGGAAGCTCGTCGGCTCTTGGGTGCCGGGCGAGCAGGAGCGGGCACGCACCGTCGTGAACGCCGAGCTGAATGCACCCGGCCTCGAGCTGATGCGCGGGTTCGACGTCCTCGACCAGTTGGCTCGCGTCGACTGCCCGACGCTCGTCTGCGTGGGTGAGCTCGACCCCATCACCCCGGTCGCCGCCGCCCGCGAGATTGCCGATGCCTTACCCGAACGTAGCGCGCGGCTCGAGGTGATCGAAGGAGCAGGCCACTTCACCTGGAAGGATGCGCCGGATCGCTACTGGCCGCTCGTTAGCGAATTCCTGACGACCTTGACAGGCACGAAGCTGGCCGGCGGCGATTGAAATCTTGCGCGGGTTCGATTCCCGCCGCCTCCATTCTCCCCTCGAAGTCATGGCACCGCTAACGCGGCGCCATGACGACTTCGAGGGGATTCATCGCTACCGCAGAGCCTGAGCGGCCGACGCCGGCCAAGCCGGCATCGGCGCCGGATGGACGACCGATGATCCGGGCGTTCGGTTGAACCGATCGTTACAGAGTTGGCACACAAGTCCCATTGACACAAATCGGTGTCCGACACCAATTCCGCCGGTCAGAGCCGCGAAACCCGACGCTCGATGCTCCGGAGATCGCGGCGGAGATCGGAGCCGCCGCGTCCCAACGTCAGGCGCTGGTTTTATCCAGGAGCTGCAACAGCTCGTGAGCAGCTAGTTCGATCTCTTTGTGCCGCCACTCTGCTGCGCGGTAGTGGCAGGCGATCAGGCCAGTGCGATGCAGGCGGCGGAAGTCTCCGTAGACGAATGCGTAGCGAGCCTTCGTCTCCTCCGAAGCGCCCTCGGTGAGGCCGAGATGCCATTCGGCGTACTCGCTCCACGAGTGTGAGGCGAGGAAGGCGTTCTCCTCTTCGGCTTTGGGCTGGACGTCACCCCAGTCGCTGTTGAGGACAAACTGGCGCCCCCGGATGAGGCGCCGGGCCTGGGCCACCGCAGCTTCGTTTACGGCGTAAGAGGCCATGGACGGATTCTGACCCCAAAGCCGGTATCGGGAGACGCTGAGAGCGTTCCGTCACAGGGGCAGGGGCAGGAGGCGGTAGTCGTACCGCCTCCCCGGCCGCTCTGCTCAGGTCGTCTTCGAGCCACCCACCGGCAGAGCTGAGGTCTTGCCGGCGCGGTCAGCTCCGAAAGACGGGCCTCGACCTCGGCGTTCTCTCCTCGTCCTCGAGCGCCTCGAACTGCACGTCGAGACGGAAGGCAGCGAGCTCGGCCTTGCCGGCCACCTTCGCCTCCTCGCGCCGGATCTTCTCTTCGAAGCGGGCGAGCTCGCTCGTCGGGTCCCTGCTGAGCGAGCCGCAGCGCCTGCTCGGCGAGCCCGTCCGCCGTGCGCGAGGCGCGTGGGCGCCTTCGGCACCGCCCCCCGGCGGGTCGTGATGAAGTCGTCCGCGGCTTCGATCTTCTCCCGCGCCCGACAGCGTTTGCTCAAGCGCTGCTCGGGCGTGGCGAGCCTTCTCCTGGTCCCTCGTAGGCCTCCGCGAGCGCCGAGTCCAGGGCTTTGCCCGCCTCCTCGAGACGATGCAGCGCCACGAGCGGGTCCTGGCCGTCCGTGGCCGACGCGGCAAGGTCTGCAGCCGCGAGCGCCCGCTCGGCGCGCGCGACGTGCTCGACGATCGCAGCGCTTCCACCGGCTAGTGCGCGCGCCGCAGTGATGTGCTCGACGACCGCGGGGATCGCAGTGCGGATCTCGTCGTCGGCATCGGCGAGGTCGGTCTTGAGCCGGTCGATCGCGTCGAGAAGCTGACCCGCTTGCCCGACCGCCTCCTCTGCGCCCCGAATTGCGACCGCTGCCCTCCCGCGGTTTCCGGCTTCGATCTCCTGATTGCCCTCGGCCACCTCGGCCTGGGCGAAGGTGATGCGCTCACCGGCCTGCTGGACGTTATCCGCGACGCTCGCAAGGGCGCTCCCCGCGTACGTCGCCTTCAGTCCGGCCAGGGTTGCCTCGACGCCGGGCACCCGAGTTTCGAACGCGCCAAGACGGGTGGTGAGGCCGGCGAGGAGCTCGGGCGCGTTCCGCTCCACGGCGCGCAGCTCGTCGACGCGCTCGGCCTCGGCGTCGAGCCGGTTGCTCGCGCTTTGCGTCAGGCCGATGATCTCGGTCAGCATCGCCCGGCGCTGGGCTTCGTCCTCCTTGGTCGAGTCACCGACCTCGCGCCGGAGCCGGAACGCCTTCGCGAGATCGGCCTTTGTACTCTCGACCGCCGCCGCGAAGGGAACGGCTGCCTCCTCGCCGAATTGCGCGGTCGCAAAGGCGACCTCCTGCTCGCTCGTCTTCACCGCGTCGTCCACCTCGACGAGCAGGCTGCTACCGCGCTCGGAGAGCTCTTCCGTGGACAGCTGCGCGACTTCGTCGCCTTCGGCCGCGACCGCCGCTCGCTTTGGCTTTCTGCGTGCGCGGGCGGCGAGCCATGAGAGGAGCCCGAGCAGCGCGAGGCCCCCGAGGAGCAGCCACAGCCACACTGACGACCCACCGCCGCCCCCGTCCGGCGAGGTCTCACCGCTCGCGGCCTCCAGCCCACTCGCGGCGGCGATCGCCGCACCGGCCCAATCGCCGTCGGCGAGCTCGGGCTCGATCGACTGATCGGCGATCCGGGCGAGCTCGTCATTGGAGAGCGGGAACTGCTCGTCCACGGAGTAGGCGTAGGCGCGATCCTCCGTCGCAACGGTGAGGAGGACGTCGGACAACCCGAGGTCGCTCTTTCTGGCGGTCTCGTCTGCCCACTCCTGCGCGCCGACTCCCGAAAAGGAGTCGACGTAGACGACCCAGAGCTGGATCTGTTCGTCGCGCCGAAGCTCGTCGATCGCCGCCTGCACGCTGTCTGCCCGACCGTCGAGAGCGCCGACCTGGTCCTCGATCTGAGAGTCGAGCCGGAAAGGCTGGACGGCGCGGGCAGCGGGCGCAGGCGCGAACAACATCGCGACTGCGACCGCGCCGAGGACGACAACCTTGCGAAATGCCCCACCGGCCAAGCCGAACCCCCGGACTCGGGAAGCAGCTCTCCGGTCGAACCTATCACTTCCCGTTCAGCCATCCGCCTTAGTCCGCGAGTCCAGGCAGGGCGTTACTTCTGCGCGCAGGCGTATTGACAAATTTGCTTTCCACCGGACTGAGGGGCTCTACAGGGCCTACCCCGGCAAGCCCTTCATGTTCCCGGAGTGGGGCCTGACGGTCGACGATCCGGCCTACGTCAAGGCGTTCGCGACGTTCATCCGGCGGCACCCGAGGGTGCGCTTCGTCAGCTTCTTCAACGGGCCCGCGGGCGGGCCGTACGATCTCGGCACCAAGCCGAGGAGCCGAGCCGCGTACAGGCGGTTCGTCACTCCGCTGTCAGACTAGCTCCCGATTCCCGCTCTCCCGCCACCAGAGCTGATCGCGCCCGCGCCGCACGAGGTCTCGTTCGGGCGCATCGCCGGCCGCGCGCCGCGCGGGACGCAGATGGTCATCGTCGGCATCGACGGCCAAGTCGTCGCCAAGCGAGACCTGATCGGAGGCAGGACCAGGTTCGATTTCCGCATTCAGCTGCCGCCACGTGACGTCCGACTGACCGTGACGGCGGTCGTCAACGACAAGCGGCGTTCCTCAATCACCGTCGGGCCGGTCTTCGGGCTGCCCAGGGGAGGCGAGCCGCGCGCGCCGCCGCGCCGCAGCTTCGAAGATGCTCGGCTGGCTCGGACGATCCGCAGCTTGGCCAGCTCCTTCCCCGGCATCTCCGGGATCTTCGTCCAGAACCTGCGCGGCGGCGCCGTTGCCGCCTGGAACGCGCGCGCGCACTTTCCGGCCGCTTCGACGCTCAAGGTGGCGATCGCCATCCAGGTCCTGATCGCTCACCGCGGCAGGCCTTCACCGGGCGGCCGAGTCGATCGCCTGCTGCGCCGCATGTTGATCCCGTCCGAAGACAAACCGGCGAATGAGCTCCTCGTTTGGGTCGGGGGATCGACGAGCGGCGGCTCGGCGCGGGTGAACGCCACGCTTCGAGCCCTCGGGCTCAGGGATACGGACATGTACGGCGGCTACGAGGTACAGGGAGTCGCGAGCGAGCCGAGCTTCGTGGGCAAGCGCACGACGGCCTTGGACTTCGGGCGGCTGCTGAACTACGTCCACCTGGCCGCGGACGGAAGAGGACCGCTCGCGCGCCGCTTCCGCGGCAGCTTCGTCCCGGCGGACGCACGTTTCCTCCTCTACCTGATCGCGCACGCGAGGCCGAACTGGCTCGGGCGCTATCTCCCTGGAACGACCGCGACGCTGCACAAGCCCGGCTGGATCACCAAGGCTCGCCACGACGGCGGGCTCGTCTACCGGCCCGGAGGAGCGTTCGTGGCCGTCGTGCTGACGTGGAACGGCGGTGGAGTCGGCTCTGCGTCAGACCTGCTCGCCGGACGCGTCGCCAGGGCCGCGTTCGCGCGCTTCCGCTAACGCGATCGCCCCCAGGACGCCAGAGCGGGGAGCAAGGGCCGGCAGCATGATCGTCGCGGTTTCTTGGTAGCCGTTCATGAGCCCCTCCACCTCGCGGTGGACGAGCGGCAGCAGGCTCGGCCGGCGCATGACCCCGCCGCCGAGCAGGATCCGCTCCGGCGAGAGCACGCAGATCACCGACACCAGGCCGAGGGCGAGGTAGTGCGCTTGCAGCATCCAGACTGCGTCGTCGCCATCGAGCTCTGCGGCCGGCCGTCCCCACCTCGCCTCGATCGCCCGGCCTGAGGCGAGTCCCTCCCAGCAGTCGCCGTGGTACGGGCAGACCCCTTCGAAGGGGTCGCGCCCGCGGTTGTGGGGGATGCGCATGTGCCCGAACTCAGGATGCGCGAGGCCGTGGAGGAGCCTGCCGCCCGCCATGCCGCCGCCGCCGATGCCGGTGCCGATTGTGATGTAGCAGAAGGTGTCGAGCCCCTGAGCGGCTCCCCAGCGATGCTCGCCGAGGGCGGCGGCGTTGACGTCGGTGTCGAAAGTGACCTGGACGGAGAGCCGGCGGCCGATTTCCCCGCCGACGTCCGTGTTGGCCCAGCCCGGCTTGGGTGTGGACGTGATGTGGCCCCAAGTCACCGACCCGGGCTTCTGGTCGATTGGCCCGAAGGAGCCGATTCCGATTGCGGCGACCGGTCCTTCGCGCTCGAAGAACGCGACCACTTGGCCGATGGTCTCCTCGGGCGTCGTCGTCGGGATTGTCGCCGTCGCCCTGAGGTCGTCGGGGCCGATCCCGATCGCGCACTCCCACTTGGTACCGCCGGTCTCGATGCCCCCGTAGACGCTCACCTTCCGGCACCGCACGACCGGCGAACGACGAACTGCGCGGGGAGGACGACCACGCGAGGCTGCTCGGGAGCACGGCCCTCGATCCGTTCGAGCAGCAGCTGCGTGCCGAGCGTCCCTAGCGTCTCGGCCGGCTGGGCCATCACCGTCAGGAACGGGTAGAGCCGCGAGGCGTACTCAATGTCGTCGAAGCAGACGAGCGCGAAGTCGTCCGGCACTTCGAGCTCGTGAGCCCGCACCGCCTCGATCGCACCGAGCGCGACGAGGTTGTTGACCGTGAAGACCGCCGTCGGAGGCTCGTCCAGCTTGAGCAGCCGCCGCATGCCCTCGAATCCCCCGGGCGGGTCGACCGTCGAGCGCACGATCAGACTCGGATCCGGCGGAAGGCCGGCGGCCGCCAGCGCCGCCTCGTACGCTTGCCGGCGGTCGCGGGCGGTCGAAACGTCGTCCGACTCTGTGATGAAGCCGATCCGCCGGTGGCCGAGCGAAATCAGGTGCTCGACGAGCCGGCGGGCGCCGCCCGCATTGTCGCCGGTGACGACGTCGGACTCGATGCCGGAGACGGTTCGATCGATGAGGACGAACGCGACGCCGTACCTCGCGAGCCGCTGGAGGTGCCCCTTCGAGCGGTCGCTGACGGGCGCGATCACGATCCCATCGACCCTGTGCGCGAGCATCTCCTCGATCACGTCGCGCTCGATCGTCAGGTCGGCCCGGGTGTCGGCGAGGATCATGCGGTAGCCGGCGCGACGGGCTACGTCCTCGGCACCGCGAACGATCAAGGTGAAGAACGGGTTGGCGACGTCCGGGACGATCAGCGCCAGCGTGCCGGTCTTCTGCCGAATCAAGCCGCGGGCGAGCCGGCTCGGAACGTAGCCGAGCTCCGCTATCGCCCGCTCGACCCGCTGGCGCGTCTCCGGGCTGACCCGCTCGCTGCCGTTGATCACGCGCGAGACCGTCATCGACGAGACGCCCGAGAGCCGGGCGACATCCTTGATCGTCACGTTGGCGGGGGGCGCAGCCATGGATGTCCCTATGAGATCAGTAACACGGTTTCATGCCAAGAGCAATCATACGGCGCTTGACTCCTGGGTGTGAACTGTGTTATCGGTACCACAGAGGCCAGGGAATTCGAAGAGGGAGGCTGGATATGGAACAGACAGGGAGCGGAGGGTCATCGCGCTGGAGAGGACGCCCGCTGGTCTTGGTCGTGGTTCTCGCCTTCGCCGTCAGCGCCGTGTTGGCGGCCGTCGCGGCGGCCAACACGTCCAAACAGTCGGCCGAGAAGATCAAGGTCGGACTGATCACGAAGGACGTCACCAATCCGTTCTTCGTCAAGATGAGGCAGGGGGCCACGGCTCAGGCGAAGAAGCTCGGCGCCGAGCTGGTCTACGCGGCCGGCAAGAACAGCTCCGACAACGCGAGCCAGATCGCGGCGATCGAGAACATGACGACGGCCGGCGTCAAAGGGATCCTGATCACTGTTGCCGATGCCAAGGCTGAGAACGCAGCGATCAGGAAGGCGAGGAGTGCAGGCGTGCTCGTGATCGCGCTCGACTCCCCGACCGACCCGCGAAGCGCCGTAGACGCGCTCTTTGCCACCAACAACTTCAACGCCGGTGTGTTGATCGGCAAGTACGCGCGCGCAGCCACCCGGGGCAGGACGGTGACGATCGGGATGCTCGACGAGCATGCCGGCTCTTCGGTCGGGAAGCTCCGTCACGACGGCTTCCTGAAGGGCTTCGGGATCAAGAACAACAATAAGCAGATCGCCTGTACCGGCAACGGTCAGGGGCAGACCGCGCCGTCGCAGACGGCGATGGAGAACTGCCTGCAGAAGAACGGCAACATCAACGTCGTCTACACGATCAACGAGCCGAGCGCCAAAGGTGCCTGGAACGCATTGAAGAACGCCGGCAAGACGAAGGCCGCGACGACGATCGTTTCCGTCGACGGCGGCTGTGCCGGCGTCCGCAACGTGAGAGCCGGGATCATCGACGCCACCTCGCAGCAGTACCCGCTGCTGATGGCGTCGCGGGGCGTGCAGGCGGTCGTGAACTACGCCAAGACGGGCAAGAAGGTGTCCGGCTACACCGACACGGGCGTGAATCTGATCGCCCTGAGGCGTCGAGCCGCAGTTCCCTCCAAGAGCGTCGTGTACGGCCTCAGGAACTGCTGGGGCTAGACCGACGACTCGCTACCCAGGACCGGGGCGTCGCTGACGCCCCGGTCTCGTTCTCGCCTGGCAGATACTCCCGATGACGGCCATTACCTCCGCACTTCGAGTTCCCGGCCGCGTGCTCGCGGCGCCGACAGTTGGGCCGTTTCTCGCCCTGCTGCTCGCCATGGCGTTCTTCTCCATCAGGTCGGAGAACTTTCTCGAGGGCCAGAACCTCTCGCTCGTCCTCCAACAGGTGATGGTGGTGGGCGTGCTGGCGATCGGCCAGACGTTCGTGATTCTCACCGCCGGGATCGACCTCTCCTGCGGGACGGTGATGGCCTTCGGCCAGATCGTGATGACCAAACTCGCGGTCGTGAACGGGATCGACCCGCTCTTGGCCATCGGTCTCGGGATCCTCGCCTGCGTGGGCTTCGGCCTCCTCAACGGCGGCCTCGTGACCGGCGTGAAGCTGCCCGCGTTCATCGTCACGCTCGGCACGCTCAACATCGCGTTCGCGCTCACCCACGTCTACTCGAACGACGAGACGTACTCGGACCTCCCGAGCGAGCTGTTGTTCTTCGGCAAGACGTTCACGATCGGAAACACCGACTTCACGTACGGCGTCGTCCTGATGTTCGTCCTCTTTGGGATCGCCTGGTACGCGCTCACGCAGACGGCGTGGGGCCGCCATGTCTACGCCGTCGGCGACAACCTCGAGGCGGCGCGACTGATGGGGATCAAGGTCAACCGGGTGCTGCTCAGCGTCTACGTGCTCGCGGGCCTCACCTACGGGATCGCGGCGATGCTCCTCGTCGCCCGCACCGAGCTCGGCGACCCGAATGCCGGACAGACGACCGAGAACCTTGATGCGATCACGGCAGTCGTGCTCGGCGGCACGAGCCTGTTCGGCGGGCGGGGGAGCGTGATCGGGACGCTGATCGGCGCGGTCGTGGTCGGCGTCTTCCGCAACGGGCTGACGCTGATCGGCGTCGAGGTCGTCTGGCAGTACTTCGTCACCGGCATCCTCGTCATCCTGGCGGTGTCAGTCGACCAGCTCACCCATAGGAGGAGAGCGTGAGCCAGCCAGAGCCGATCCTCGAGGCGCGGGGCCTGGTCAAGCATTTCGGGCACGTCGTGGCTCTCGACGGCGCCGACTTCGAGCTCTATCCGGGCGAGATCGTCGCGATCATCGGCGACAACGGCGCCGGCAAGTCGACGCTGATCAAGTCGCTGTCGGGCGCGCTGCAGCCGGACGACGGCGAGATTCGCCTCGACGGCGAGCGGGTGCGCTTCCGCTCACCGGGCGATGCGCGACGCGCCGGAATCGAGACCGTCTACCAGGATCTCGCCGTCGCGCCATCACTCGACATCGCCTCCAACATCTTCCTCGGTAGGGAGGCCCGCTGGCGAGGCCCCCTCGGCCTGGCGCTGCGCCTGCTCGACAAGCGCAGAATGCGCCGTGAGGCCGCACAGCACTTCGCGGAGCTCCAGATCGGCGTCCAGTCGATCGCCCAGCCGGTCGAGGACCTGTCCGGCGGACAACGTCAGGGGGTCGCGGTCGCCCGGGCGGCCAAGTGGGCGCGGCGGCTGGCGATCATGGACGAGCCGACGGCGGCGCTCGGCGTGCGGGAGACCCGTCAGGTCCTCGATCTGATCCAGCGGGTCCGCGAGCGCGGCCTGCCGGTGATCATCATCAGCCACGACATGCCGCACGTTTTCGAGCTCGCCGACCGGATCCTGATCATGCGGCTCGGGAAGCGCGTAGCCGTGGTGACGCCGCAGACGCACACGATGCCCGAGGCGGTCGCGATCATGACCGGCGCGACGAAAAGCGAGCTGGAGCAGGCGTTGACGAAGGAGGCGCCGCCGGAGTGAGCCTCCGCTGGGCCTTCCTGTCGACGGCCCGGATCAACCGCCTCGTGCTCGAAGGCGCTCGGGAGTCCGATCGGGCCGACGTGATCGCCGTGGCGAGCCGAGACGCCGCCCGCGCGGAGGCCTACGCCCGCGACCACCAGATCGAGCGCGCGTACGCAAGCTACGACGCGCTGCTTGCCGATTCCGACGTCGAGGCGGTCTACATCCCACTGCCGAACTCGATGCACGTCGAGTGGACGCTGCGCGCGCTCGAGGCCGGGAAACACGTGCTGTGCGAGAAGCCGTTCTCCCGGCACGCGGAGGAAGTCGAGCGCGCGTTCGATGTCGCCGAGTCCGCGGGCCTCGTCCTCTCGGAGGGGTTCATGTGGCGGCATAACCCGCAGGCCGCGAAGGTCTCGGAGCTCGTGGCCGAAGGCGCGATTGGACGCCTTCGCGTCGTGCGGGTCGCCATGAGCTTCCAGCTCGCCACCGTGCACGGCGAGCACGACGCCCGCTTCCGGCCCGAGCTCGACGGCGGCGCGCTGATGGACGTCGGTTGCTATTGCGTGAGCGCGATCCGCCTCGTGGCCGGCGAGCCGGAGCGCGCGAAGGGGGAGCAGATCGTCGGCGAGAGTGGGGTCGACGTCGTCTTCGCGGGGACACTCGCCTGTGCTGACGACGTCGTCGGACATTTCGACTGCGGTTTCGTGCTGCCACGCCGCGGCGAGCTAGAGGTGATCGGCGAGGCCGGCTCGCTCTTCGTCCCGGATCCATTCCATGTTGCCGCCCCCGGGATCGAGCTGCGGCGCCAGAACGGGGTCGACCACATTGCGCTCGAGCGGGCGAACTCGTACCAGCTCGAGCTCGAGAACATCGCCGACGCCGTTCGCGGCGAGGCACCGCTCTTGCTCGGCCGCGACGACGCCGTGGGCCAGGCACGCACGATCGACGCGCTTTACCGTTCGGCGGCATGATGTACGCGCCTGCTCACGACCGCTACGCGCGGATGACGTACCGCCGGAGCGGGCGGAGCGGCCTCCAGCTCCCCGCGATTTCGCTCGGCTTGTGGCACAACTTCGGCCACGACCGGCCACTGGAGACGGGCCGCGCGATCCTCCGGCGCGCCTTCGACCTCGGGATCACGCACTTCGACCTCGCCAACAACTACGGGCCGCCGTACGGCTCGGCCGAGGAGAACTTCGGCCGGATCCTCTCGGCCGACTTCAGGCCGTTCCGCGACGAGCTGATCATCTCCACGAAGGCGGGCTGGGACATGTGGCCAGGCCCCTACGGCGACCTGGGCTCGCGCAAGTACCTGCTCGCGAGCCTCGACCAGAGCCTCGGGCGGATGGGCCTCGACTACGTCGACATCTTCTACTCGCACCGCTTCGACCCCGAGACGCCGCTCGAGGAGACGATGGGCGCGCTAGACGCCGCCGTCCGGCAGGGAAAGGCGCTCTATGTCGGGATCTCCTCCTACTCCGCCGCGAAGACGGCCGAGGCCTACGCGATCCTGCGCGAGCTCGGAACCCCGCTCGTGATCAACCAGCCGTCCTACTCGATGCTCAACCGCTGGATCGAGGAGGGCTTGCTGGACACGCTCGGTGAGCTCGGGGTCGGCTGCATCGTCTTCTCGCCGCTCGCCCAGGGGATGCTGACCGACAAGTACCTCGAGGGAATCCCGGAGGGCTCGCGGGCGACCCAGCACAGCACGCTCTCGCTCGATCTGATCACCGACGAGACACGGGAGAAGATCCGGGCCCTGAACGAGATCGCCGCCCGGCGTGGGCAGTCCCTCGCGCAGTTGGCGATCGCCTGGACGCTGCGCGATCCTCGGGTTACGTCGGCACTCGTCGGAGCGAGCAGCGTCGACCAGCTCGAGGCGAACGTCTCCTCCCTCGACCGGCTCGACTTCACGGAGGACGAGCTGACCGAGATCGATCGCTACGCGACGGAGAGCGGCATCAACCTCTGGGCGGCATCGAGCCGCGAATAGCTACCGGCCCGTCGCCGAGAAGTGCTGGTAGTCGGGCGTCGACCAACGGCCGCCCCAGGACCAGCCGATCGCGGCGAAGGCCCGGATGACGATGTCGCCCGGCACCACCATCCCATGCCTGGCGCGAGAGCGGTCGAGGTAGCGTCGGCCGACGGGCGGCTCGACGAGGCCTCCGTGGACGTACGGGTTCTCGACCGGGTTGATGTCGATCGCCAGGCCGTACGCGTGCTCTGACCACCGCCTCGTGCCTGACACATAACGGCAGTTGAAGCCGGACGTGTTGTCGGCCGCCATCGAGGCGTCGTCGCTGCCCTTGTAGGCCTCGACGAGCCGCAGGCGCCGGATCGGGAAGCGCGCGGCGTAGAGCTTCCGGAAGACTGAGAGCACGTTCCGCGCCTCAGTCGCGCGCACGACGATCGACCCGACCCGCCGCCTGCCGGCGAAGTCCCAGTGGCTGACCTCGAGGCGCCTGAGCTGGGACGGCCCGACGGGGCAGCCGGGCCGGTAGGAGTACCGGAGCTCGGCCGCGGTCACCTTGGAGACCGTCCCGACGAAGCCCGGAGTCGACGGCGAGGCGCCGACGAGCACCGCGGCCGCGACGAGCAGGAGTACGGCCTTCACGGCGGTGGAGCGTAGTCTCACACGGCCCACGGCCGACGCTCTAACCTCCCAGACACAGTTCGATGCGGAATGGGTCGGGGGGCAGCTGTGGCACAGGCGCAACCGAGAGTGGACGAGGCTTCGCCGGCACTGGTTGGTGCGCCGATGGTCCGGCTCGAGGCGGTGACGAAGAGCTTCGGCGACCTCCTCGTGCTCGACCGCGTCGACTTGACCGTCGATCAGGGCGAGGTGCTCGTAGTGATCGGCCCGAGCGGGAGTGGGAAGAGCACGCTGCTGCGCTGCGTCAACCTGCTCGAGCCGATCGACTCCGGCCGGATCTTCCTCGAGGGTGAAGAGATCACGGCCAAGCGAGTGGACGTCTCGGGGGTGCGCCAACGGATCGGGATTGTCTTCCAGCAGTTCAACCTCTTCCCCCACCTGAAGGCGATCGACAACGTCACGCTCGCCGCGCGGCGCGTGAGGCACATGCCTCGGCGGCAGGCGGAAATGCGGGCGCACGAGCTGCTCGCCCGCGTCGGACTGGAGGACAAAGCGCGACAGTATCCGCATCAGCTCTCGGGCGGCCAGCAGCAGCGCGTTGCGATTGCCCGGGCGCTGATGATGGACCCGCACGTGATGCTGTTCGACGAGGTGACGTCGGCCCTCGACCCGGAGCTCGTCGGGGAGGTGCTCATCGTCATGCGCGACCTCGCGAACGAGATGGGTATGACGATGCTCGTCGTCACCCACGAGATGCAGTTCGCCCGAGATGTCGGCGACCAGCTGATCTTCATGGACGAGGGGCGGATCGTCGAGCGTGGCAAGCCACGGGAGGTGCTCGATCGTCCGAAGGAGGAGCGCACGCAGCGCTTCCTGCGCCGGACACTTCAGCTCCCAGATTCACTGGAAGAATTGACCATCGACGAAGGAGGGGTTGAATGAGAAGGCTGTTGATCGCAATCGGTGCGGTAGCAGTGCTCGGAGTGGCCATGGCCGCTCTCGCCGCCGCATCGCCGTCGAGCGGCGACAGAGCTGACACCGCTACGGCGGCCCAGAAGCTGCCGCCGCTGCCGTCGGAGCTGTCACAGCGGAAGCGATGGCTGATCGGCGTCAAGTGCGACTTCCCGCCGTTCGGCTACATCAACCGGCAGAACAGGATCGCGGGCTACGACGTCGACGTCGCGCGGCGCTTCGCGGAGCTCGCGTTCGGTCGGCGGAATCGGGTCAGCCTGACCTGCGTGACGACACCGAGCCGCATTCCGGTGCTCCAGCAGAAGCGCGTCGACATCATCATCTCGACGCTCACATGGACGTCCGCCCGGGAGGAAGTCATCGACTACTCCCGTCCGTACTACAACGCGACCGGCCGGCTGCTCGTGCCGAACAACTCACCGATCACGCGGCTCGCCGACCTGAACGGCCGCAACGTGGCAACGACGCGTGGCTCGATCTACGACCGCTGGACGCGGAACTGCTTCCCGCGTGCGAACGTGATCGTGACCGACTCGCCGGTCGCCGCGCTGGAAAACCTACGGCAGGGTCGTGCCGACACGTTCATGTTCGACGACACGTTCCTGCTGGGCGTCGCGGCGAACGACCGCAACCTGGAGATGACGCGGCACAAGTTCCTGGCGATTCCCTACGGGATCGGAATCAGGAAGGGCGAAACGGCGATGAAGCGGTGGGTCGACGCGGCCGTCCTGCAGATGAAGCGCAGGGACGAGTTCTGGGCGATCATGAAGCGGAATTCGCCTCGCCGGTTCTGGAGCTTCTTCCGAACCAACGCCCCGCGGCCCCAGACGAGGGAGGCGTATCCGCGCGGACGCAATCCCGAGACCGAGTGCCCGCGGTAGGACACTGATGTGTTCGAGGGGCGGCTGAAGCCGCCCCTCCCCGTCTGGTGCCGTGACCGTACTCGCCGAATTCGACTGGTCGTATATCTGGGAGCACCGTGAAGAGCTCCAGCACGGGCTCCGGCTGACACTCGAGATCGCAGCGATCGGCATCGCCGGCGCGTTCGCGATTGGCCTGACGCTCGGCGCCGCCCGCGCGCACCGGATTCCGGTGATCAGCCAGCTCGCGGCGGTCTACGTCGAGCTGATCCGCAACACCCCGATCCTGGTGCAGATCTTCCTGCTCTTCTTCGGTCTGCCCCGGCTATCGGACCACCTCAAGTTCGAGCCGTTTACGTACGCCTGGCTTGCAGTGATGATCTGGGGCGGCGCCTTCAACACCGAGAACTTCCGCGCGGGCTTCGAGGCTGTTCCGGCGCGCTACCGCGAGGCGGCGCTCGCACTCGGCTTTAGCCCGATCCGGACCTTCCTGAACATCACGCTGCCGATCGGGTTCCGCATCTCGCTGCCGTCGTCGATCAACACGTACATCTCCGTGCTCAAGAACACGGCGCTCCTGACGGCGGTGGCGATCCCGGAGCTGACGAACAGCGCACTAGACCTCCTGGCGACCGACTTCCGCACCTGGGAGATGCTTGGCGTTCTCGCGGTGACGTACCTGACCTTGGTTTGGGGCCTTTCGGCGCTGATCCGGCTGCTCGAGCGCCGGCTGGCGCTACCGGAGTCGACGTAGGCCATGTTCGACCGCCTGCCCAACTGGGCCGAGCCTGTCGCGGACTACATGCTCCACACGGGGCTCAAGAACACGCTGATCATCGCAGCGGTATCGGTTGTGCTCAGTGTCGCCGTCGGCGTTCTGCTCGGCACGTTGCTGACGCTCAAGTCGCTACCGGTTCAGGCGGCGATCCGTGGCTACATCGAGCTTTGGCGCGGCCTGCCGATCATCGTCACGATCTTCATCCTCTTCTTCGGACTACCAACGCTCGCGGACGAGACTAACGTGGAGGCCCTGCGGCTCAGTGAGATCAAGGCTGCGATCCTGGGGCTCTCGCTCTGGGGGAGCGCGCAGATCGCCGAGGCGACCCGCGGAGCGGTCCAGTCCATCCCGAGGGAGCAGCACGAGGCCTCGGCCGCGCTCGGCTTCGGTTGGGTCGGCCGGCACGTGTTCGTGATCCTGCCGCAGGCCCTCCGCCGCCTGCTCCCGCCGCTTGTCAGCTTGAGCGTGAACATCATCCAGAACAGCACGCTGGCGCAGATCCTCGGGGTCCCGGAGATCCTGGAGACGGCGGAGCGGTCGACGGAACGGCTCTCGTTCCCGACAGTCGATCCCGAGACGCTCGAGGTCGAGGGCGGCGGCGACAACCACGCCTTTGAGATCTACGGAGCCGTGTTCGTCCTGTTCTTCCTGATCTCGTTCCCCCTGACGAGGCTGGCGGCATACCTGGAACGTCGCCTCGTCTGATTCGGACCATCCGCGGCGCCGTCTCCTGGGCCGATCGCGTCGGTCTCTCGTTGATCTTTGCGAGCGACGACCTCGTGCTGCCGTCGCTCTGGGAGGCGGTCGCGGGCACGCCCGAGATCACGTGGTCGTCGCGGGACGAGGAGGGTCGCTTCCTCGACTTCAGCCCCGAGTTCGGTCGGGTCTGGCGCTGGAAGGACGAGCTGCCCGAGCGCCGCCTCGTCTGCGTCGGGAAGCATGTGCACGGGCGGTCGGCGCTCGTCTCGCTCGAGCTGCTGCCGGCGCTGTGTGCGGCGAGCGGCGAGCCCGGCGAGCTGGCGCCGCTCGAGCAGGACGTGGTCGACTTCCTCGGCGACCAGGGACCGTGCAGCACCGCCGACCTCCCGGGCCTGATCGGACACGAGCGCAAGCAGGTTGCCCGCGCCGTCGACCGGCTCCAGCGCCGGCTCGTCCTGACGACCGCAGGAGCGCAGGAGCGGGTTCAGGGCTGGCCGGCGGTGATCGTCGACCTGCTCTCCCGTCGGTACGCGGAGCACCTCGAGCGGTTGCCCGACGCCGAGGACGCGCGTGCGCAGCTGGCGGAAGTTGTCCTCGCCTCGTCGCGCGAGCTCTCCGCCGCCGATCTCGCCGCGGTCATCGGCGGTACGCGGACAGAGGCAAGCCACACGCTCGACCGCCTCGTCGACGAGGAGAAGGCAAGGCGCCGCCAGGAGGAAGACTTCGTCCTGTACCTTCGAAAGCGTGGCGGCTGAACCGAAGCTCCCGCTGGCCGGGGGCTGCCTTTGCGGGGGTGTTCGCTACGAGCTGACGATGCCGTTCCGGCGCGCGAACCACTGCCACTGCTTGCTGTGCCGGCGACACTCAGGCACGTTCGGGCTGACCCAGGGCCGCGTGCCGCGCGACGGCTTCCGGCTCCTCCAGGGCGAGGAGCTCATCCGCGCATACCGGCCGCCCGAGGGCACGTCGGTCAAGGCGTTCTGCTCGGTGTGCGGGTCGAGCCTGTTCGGCGGAACCTGGCCGGACGGGCCAGAGGTGTCTGTGCGGCTCGGCTCGCTGGACGCCGATCCGGGCATCCGGCCCGAGTACCACTCGTGGGTCGGCTCGAAGGCGCCGTGGGACCGCCTCCCGGCCGACGGGCTGCCGCGCTACCCAGAGGCGCCTCCGACGAACTAGCTCGCCGGCTCGGCTACCGCCTCTGGCTCCTGTGTTGGGACGTCGCGGTTCCGGAGCACGGCGAGAGTGATCACGGCGCCGGCCACCATGAAAGCGGCGGCGACCCAAAAGGCCAACGTATAGCCCGACGTAAAGGCGTCGGCTTGGGACTCGCCCTCCTTCAGTAGCGTCTCCGAGCGTGTCGTCGCGATCGTCGACATGATCGCAACCCCGAGCGCGCCGCCGATCTGCTGCGACGTGTTCAGCAGGCCGGAAGAGATGCCCGTTATGTGGTCCTCGACCACCGTAAGGGCGGCGAGCGAGAGCGGGATGAAGATGAAGGCCAACCCGAACCCACTGGCGAAGAACGGCACGAACAGATCCGTCCAGAAATGGCCCTCGGTGGGTAGCTGCGTGTACCAGAAGTAGGCGAAGGCCATGAGGAGGAGGCCGGTCAACATCACCGGCTTGACGCCAACCCTCGTGACAAGCGCCTGGGAGATCGCGGCGGCTGGAATGGTGGTGCCCGCCGTAGCGAGGAACGCAACGCCCGCCTGGAGCGGGGAATAGCCGAGCACCTGCTGCATGTAGAGGGTGAGCAGGAAGAACCCACCGAAGATTGCGCCACCCAGCAACGCGCCGACGGCGTTGGCGACGGTGACGGGTCGGAGTCGGAAGATCCAGAGGGGGACGAGCGGTGCGTCGGTCCGGAGCTCACGCCAGAGGAAGATCCCGATGAGCACGACTGCCGCGGCGGTGAAGCCGATCGTCCTCCCGGACGTCCAGCCGTTGTCCGGCGCCTTCGACATCGCGTAGACGAAGCACACGAGTCCCGCCGTCACTAGCACGGCGGACAACGGATCGACGCGGCGATCGCCGCCCTCGACGCGGCCTTCCGAGATCAGCCACGGGGCGAGCGCGAAGATCGCGATCCCGACAGGCACGTTGACGAGGAAGATCCACTCCCAGCCGAGGTACTCGACGAGGATTCCGCCCAGGAGCACGCCGGCGGCGGCACCGCTGCCCGCGACTCCGCCCCAGATTCCGAAGGCCTTGTTGCGCTCGGCGCCGCCGTGCCTGAAAGCCTGGCTGATGATCGCGAGGGTCGCCGGCGAGACGATTGCGCCGCCGAATCCCTGGATGGCGCGGAAGATGATCAGTGCGAGACCGCTACTGGACAGCGCGCAGGCGAGCGATCCGAGTGTGAAGATCACCATGCCGACCATGAAGACACGGCGCCGGCCGAAGAGGTCGGCAGCGCGGCCGCCGAGGAGCAGGAACCCTCCGAAGGCGAGTGAGTACGCAGTAACGATCCACTGGAGCGTGCTGCGGGAGATCTCGAGGTCTTGCTGGATCGTGGGCAGCGCGACGTTCACGATCGCGACGTCGAGAACGACCATGAAGAACGCGACGCAGACGAGCGCAAGTGCATGCCAGCGGCGTGGGTCAGGAACGACGACGACGGCGGCTTCCAACTGACGGCTCCTCTCCGGCGCGGGGACGCGTGAACCGTACAGGGCGCTCCACCGTAGACTCTCGGTGTTGGGGTCTACGTTCTTTCGAACCGGGAGGTACTCGTGAAGACCGCTTTCGTGACCGCACTCGCGGCGTTGCTCGCTGCGACGGCGCTGGCCGCGCCGGTGTCCGCCGCGACGCCGACCGAGCGACGGCTCGCGCGACAAGTCAAAACGCTCCAGGCGCAGGTGAAGACGCTTCAGGCGCAGATGCGCACGACTCGGCCGTCGGCTCTGCTCTCGGTCGCCAGCGGCGCGATCATCTACAGCGCCTGTGCGACCGCCGCGACCGCTGATGCGTTCCAGGCAACTTGGGAGACGATCGACAAGGACGCGGTGCGCGACGCCCAGCCGGAGTTCTTCCCGCCGCTGACGCCGATCGCCGATCCGCTCAATTCGTGCCAGAGGATCGACGTGCAGCGGCAGCCGAATCCGACCGCGACACCGGCGACGGACGTCTTCGCCGGACTGCTGAACATCTTCCGCTAGACGATGTCGAGCTCCTCGATCAGGGTGAAGAACGCCTTGGCGTAGGGTGACCCGTCCGTCCGCTCCCGGACGTCCTGCCAGTCGATCCGTTCCCGCAGGGCACGGGCGAACTCGAGCGGCCGTTCGAAGTCGAGCTCGTGCTCGTCCAGGGCCCTCAGCCTGGTCACCATCACGTCTTCCAGGCTCATCACGAGCATGGGCACGGCCTGGACCTCGAGCTGCTCGGCCCGCTCGAACATGGCTTCGTCCACGGGTTCTCCGATCGGCTCGAAGATGAGGTCGACGAGGACGTCGCCGTCCCAGGCCTTGTAGAGCCATCTCTCAGGCGGCTTTTCGGGTCGCATGCCGGCCTGCTCGAGCACGTCCAGTGCCCGCTCGGCGTCTTTTGGCTTGACCATCAGGTCGAGATCGTGACCGGTCGGCGGCCCACCTCGCGCCCACACCGCCAGCCCGCCGCCGAGTAGGAAAGGCACCTCGGCCTCGTGCAGAGCTCCGGCGGCGCGCTTGAGAGCTTCCTGGATCTGGTCGAACGGCTGGTCGCCTTCCACGAGTCCCGAATACCCTTCCTCAGCCGTGGGCAATCAGGAGAGCATGCGCATCAAGGTCGCCGCTGCCGGTGACATTCACTGCTCGGAGGAGGAGCGAGCCCGGCTCCAGACGGCGTTCGCCGACGCGGACCGGCAGGCCGACCTCATACTGCTCGCGGGTGACCTGACGACCTACGGCGAGCCCGAGCAGGGAGCCGTGCTCGCCGACGTCACGCGCGAGATCGAGACGCCGATCGTCGCCGTGCTCGGCAACCACGACTGGCATGCCGATCGCCACGAGGAGCTCGTCGCCGCGCTTCGCGACGGAGGTATCCGCGTGCTCGAGCGCGGCTTCGACGTCTGCACGGTCAACGGCGTCGAGGTCGGGATCGCCGGGACGAAAGGCTTCGTCGGCGGGTTCACCGACTCGTTGCTTCCAGACTTCGGCGAGCCGCTCCTGCGGCGGCTCTACGCAGAGACGAGTGCGGAGGTCGCGTCGCTCGAGCGCGGGCTCAAGGCGATCCAGGACTGCGCGGTCAGAATCGTGCTCCTTCACTACTCGCCGACGAGGACGACGATCGAAGGTGAGCGGGAGGCGATCTGGGCGTTTCTCGGCAGCGAGCGGCTTGCTGGTCCGATCGCGGAGCACCGTCCCGACGCCGTCTTCCACGGCCACGGTCATTCCGGCACCTTCGCCGGCTCGATCGGCGACGTCCCCGTGTTCAACGTGGGCGCAGCCGTGCCGGTGCGAGACTTCTGGCTCTTCGAGTTCGAGCCTGGCGGTGGCCTGGTACGGGAGCCCGAAGAGGCCTTGACCGGCGGCTAGCTAGCTACCGACGACCTGGACGAGCCAGCGGCGATCGCGTTCCCGGTCGAGCTCGAGGAAGAGCACGCGCTGCCAGGTCCCGAGACACAGCTCGCCGTCGCGCACGGGAATCGCCTCGCCGGCGGTGCCGAGAAGCATCGACATGCAGTGCGCATGGCCGTTGCCGAGCTCCATGTCCTCCTCGCAGATGTTCTCGGTGCGACGGTCCCAGTCGTCGTGGGCGTAGTACGTCTCGCTCGGGACCAGCCGCCGGAGGAGCGTGGCGAAGTCCTGCAGGAAGCCGTTCTCGAATTCGTTCACGCGCACACAGCAGGTCGTGTGCGGGGAGTAGATGCAGACGATCCCGTTGCGGACGCCGCTCTCTCGGACTGCTGCGGCGACCTCGTCGGTGATGTCCCGGACGGAGAGCCCGCCCTCCGTCCGCAGGCGCTTTTCCCCCTGGAATGCGACTATCGGTCTCAATGCCTGTGATAGAGCCAAATCACGTGACTGCTGAGGCTACCAGTTACCACCTAGGCATCACCGCAAGCAAGAGAAACGCCCCCTTGCGGGGGCGTCCCAGGTGGGATTCGAATGATAGCTGTGCTCAGCCTGCGAGCAACGCCTTGAACTCTTCGTCCGTTACCTCTGTCGGGTCAAGGAGCACGTGGCTGTAGGTATCCAGCGTCTCCGTGGGCTTGGTGTGGCCTGCCCGAGCAGCAAGCTCAGCCGCAGGAATGCCCTGCCCGTGCCACAGCGAGATCCTCCGGTGTCGGAGATCGTAGGGACTGAATGAGGGAGCACCGGCTGAGACATAAGCTCGCCGCATGGCTTGGTTGTAGGTATCGGTCGAGCCGCCGAACACTCGCCGCTCTGCGGTGCGGTCTTCCAGGGGGCAGGTGTCTTCGATGATCTCCATAAGCCACCTAGGAACCTGCGGCCAGCGAGCACGGGCTGAGCGGTTGCCCTTGACGTTCTTTCGCTGGAGCCTGAACTTGCTCTCGGCAACGTCTACGTCTCCTCAGGTGAGGGATGAGATAACCCCCCGGCTCCAACGCGCACTGCTCCATGGTCACGAATGCCAGCCGCCGTGCCTGCGGGATGCGGTCAAGGATGCTGAGGAATTGCTTGGCGGTCGGAGGGTTGACCTCTTCAAACTCAGCCTTGGGGAGCTTCACGCGATGGTCACGCGCTGTGTTCGGCTCCACGCCTGCGAAGTCCATGACCATCTTTCCCGTGGTCAGGTAGCGGGGCAGGCTTGAAGGGCTCAGCCCTTGGGGTTGTCGTCGGTCTTGACGTTCTCTGCGATCCATTCCTGCCAGTCAGCAACGGTCAGGCTGTGAGGGTCGCGACTGCCGAACTTGGCATTGAGCCTCAGCAGGTGAGAGGTGATGGACTCGGTGGTCTCGCGGTCTACGCGGGAGGCTTTGTAGCGCTCTCCCCACACGGAGAAGGTGTGACGCTCGACAGGGGCACAGAAAGCTTGCAGTTCGTCTCTAGGGTCTTTGCCGGTAGCAAGCCAACCGGCTACCAAGTCCCTTCGCAGGTGGGCTTCCCGCTGGGACGTGAAGGTTCCTGCCGTCTCGATACGGAACCCCCGACCCCCACGGCGGTAAACGAACCAAGTAGCGCTGACCGCCCTTGGTCTTCCTCTTGATGACGTGTACTGACACGGTGCCTCCTAGGAGCCTGCGCCCCAACGGGGTACAGCCGCCAGGGCGCAGACACGGAGAGAAGACTTCAGAGGCTGAGTCCTGTACCGACTCATGCCACCAAGGTTCCGCCGCTGTCAAGCCTGCTCTTGCAGGTCATGCTCTCTGCGTCCCTTCCTGGAGCAGCCGGAGCACGTCAGAGCGCTTCACGTAGACCTTGCGCAGTCCTGGTATCTGCACCTTCTCCAACTGGCGCATCACAGCCTCAGCGGCAGCACGGCTAACACCTAACCGCTCCTGCATCTTGGCGAGACGATCCGCCTGTGCGGAATGATCGGACTCTATGGTGAAAGCTCTCATACCAAGCTGATGATTGATCGTGGCTACGCAGAATTGGTAAGTCCTGCGGCCGATGTTGCTACTCCTGTCGTAGTTCGGGCCGATAGCGTGGAAGCTCCGGCCGCAGAACCTTTTAAGCCCAAGAGTAAACGCAAAAAGCATTCTTTAGAATCTAAGGCCACACTTCCTGTGTTGATTAGGGGAGAGGCTGACACGCTCAGAGGTAAGTCATGGGAGTAAGTCCTAGGTTGTCTACGCGCGTTCCTGCTGAGGGATTAAAGGCCATTGATGACACGGCTAGGGATATGGGAGTTAGGCGTAGTGAGGCTGTACGTAGGCTCTTGCTTGCTGGACGTAATCAGTGGCTAAGGCAGAGGGCATATCCAGCCCTTGTCTGACAGCGGTAATAGCTCTTAGTTCCACGGCATTGTCCTAGTTAGCAGGGATGTTGGTTAGGTACTGCTGTTGGTTGGGAATGGCTGAGATGTACTGCGTTGATGCAAACCTCTCTTTCTCCCTAGCTCTCAGGGAACATCGAGTACCCCCTACCTCATCACGCTCTTTCCAGGCGGGAAAGCGATATGGCCCGTAATCATGCGGGATTGGCAGCGGTCAGAGCGCTCTAGTCATCACGGAGTTATCACGCGTCGCCACTGAGCGGCAGGGAGTTGAGCCCCGGGCATCGAAGGTGGGGTTGCCCCCTCTAGGGGTCGCTCATGAGTGTCTATACAAACCCCCCCAAAACGTAATACGAAATGCCTCCGCTGTCTTTACGTCATGACACCGTGAACGAAGGCGGTATTACAGCCGGGGTGCCTCTACTAGTTCTATCGGCGCGTCTAGAGAGGAGGAACGAATCCGCTCAATCGCATTCTCACACTCCGCTCTGCTTCCAAGCTCGGAAGATGCGGCCAACACGTGACCCCGCTCGTCAATGAGTTCCCAGCGCCAATGCTTTGGTTCGGCGAGGGGTTGCGGTTCGTAGACCTTGAATCTCACTCGCGGATTCTGCCAGATCTCGCCGCTGATTCCCTAGCCGGGTTCGGGCGACATTCGCCAAGACTGCACAGCGATCAGCCGTCCCGGTCGAGCGTAGACGGACGCGAACACCTTACAGGTAGCCCCTGCGATGGGTGTCGGCAGCGCCAGGGTAATCGGGTATCGGCTGCCACGGCTGCGCACCCGGTAGCCGTAGCTCCGGCTCGCGTAGTCCGCGTCCGTCTCGCAGTTGACCCAGCCGGAGACCTTCACCCGCCCCCTCGGAGCCCAAACACGAACCCGCAACTTCTGGAACCCGCAACTTCTGGGGAGCCCGCACCCTGTGCCCGTAGATATCGACCCACGTTTGGTACTCGTCTGAGTCTCGGGCCTGTACAACCGTCCGCCAGCCCGATAACGAGACTGCATTAGCGGCTCCCGCGGCGAGCGCCACGACGAGGAGCGCCGTAATGGTGAGTCGCTTCACGAGTCCCTGACTCCGTGCGCTTAGTCCGCTCTACCGCTTGCAGTAGTACGTACGGCCGCCGTACACGACGCGAATCCGGAATGTGCTATTGCGCTCGTCCGCGGTGCGGTGCACACAGAGCCAACGCCCCAACCGCCCGCCTGCTCGGCCATACCAGCGGTAGGTGGCGTGGTCGGACGGACAGCTGTGCGCCTGGTGACGAACGCACTTCCCGCTGACGCCGAGCCGGCCCCTCTTCGAGCCTATGACGAACGGAAGCTAGGCGCTAGTGGCCCTTTCGGACACGCGCGCCAGAACGGACAACGAGCCTCCGAAGAGACGCGTTGCGCACGGCTGCCGTTGCGGACGTGGCGCTCGTGCTATCGGACGTACAGATGACGTAGATGATATGGCCGAGGATGTGGCCCGTCGTATCCAGATTCTTGAAGGTCACCGCCCAGCCGGTCGGTTCACCGGATATCGGCGTGGGTCGGCTTGCCACCGTCGCCACGAACGGCAGCGGGTTCTCGGTGTTGCCGAATTGCGACATGCCGCCACCGCCCGTCGCGACTTCACCCGGCTGGCAGGAAACGGACGCCGTGAAGATGCCTCCCGCTCCAACGTCCTGTCCCTGGTTTCCGCTGTTGTTAGTGCGGACGGTGACGTTCGTTGCGCCCGGAGCGCCCGCCGGGCCTGCGGGGCCCGCCGGGCCTGCCGGGCCTTGCAGCCCTGGGTCACCCTTCGGCCCTTGCGGTCCGGTCTGACTCCACGAGATCGCCGTCTCGCTCGGGTGACAGCTGTCGGTCGCCGGATCGATGAGGCGCAGCTGACCGTTCTGTGACTTGTAACAGCCGTTGATGACTCCGCCGCCGCCGATCTCGGCGACGGCGTAGGTCACCCCTCCGGCGATCGCCACCACGGCGACGGCGGTGATTGCTAGAGCGACGCGGCTAAAACGCCTGCGCATGGCTCGCCCTCCTCCTGTCCGTTCCTCGTGCCCGCGACGCCGCAGGATTTCGAGGGCCTATCGAGATCAGCCTAGGACGCTCCGATGGTTGTGTCTAGCCCGCCGTCAGGCTGGTTCGACCACCAGCACCGGGTCATCCTCAGAATCGCCCAGGCCCCAAACCGTCCTCATCGAAAGGACAGTAGGCAGTTCGCGTCAGCAGCCCTAGTGTGCATAGAGAGCCGGCGGACATTGCTTGGCGGCCATACCGGCTAGCGAGCGTGGCCCGCCGGCTCTCTCATTGCAAGATCCACATTCGGCCCGATTCCCGTGTGGGTGAGGCGCCAAAAATCCGCTCCTTGCGAGCTTTTCACTTGTGATTAGCGTTGCGAGGTCTGCAAGTAGGACATCTGGTTCCGCGCTGGGAAGTGAAGACGCGATCGGCCTCGCGGTCTCTCCCGTCAATGCCTGCTTTTCCGTCGGAGCCTTGGCGCCGCCGCTCGTTTAGCGAGACCCTTCGAGCCGGTTCGCATACCTGCCTCTGCGGTGGCCGGTGAAAAAGTAAGCAGCCGGGGGCAGTCGAGAGCGGCCGTCCAGCACGACTTGAAACGGTCGAAGATCGGCCGGGAGCAGAAGAGCGCCCGGAGGGGTCGAATGCTCTCCTGTTCCCTACGCGCTACGGGCAGACACCGAGCGTGTCGCTGTGCGCCAGGTGCGCCGGAACCGCGTGCTCGGAGACGGCAATCGTCACGAATGGGTTCGTCTCCGACCCCGTGTGATGGCAGATCGTCACCTTCAACGGGTATTGGTACTGTCGGCTGCTCGCCCCCGGCGAACCACCCAACGCTGCTGCGGCGACCACACTCGCTGAGACGGCGACGACTACGACGCCGCTCAACCTCCCGAGAAAACGCCTCCTCAACCTCCGCATACCACCCCCCTCGGCTCTTGGACCAGACGCGCCGACCGTAACAGGTCGGCAACTGTTCGTTCTGTCTATGTAGATCCTGGCCCGGGCCGAAACTTACGCAGGGAAGGCCGGGTGGCGAGCTGAACGCCTAGGACGCTCTCCACTACCCTGAGTCAATGCTGCACACGTCGCCCTGATCTGCGTTGAGTGCGACCGTGAACAACGGCCGGGGGATCGCGGTTGGCGTGCCTACTTGACCGTCGAGGAGGAAGAACCGGCGGAGGCCCTCACCTACTGCCCGGAGTGCGCGGAGAGGGAGTTTGGGCCTGCGGCCTCGCCAGTCCAAGACTGACCCAAATCGCTGCTCGGTTCAGGTCAATTCAACTACCACCAGCACCTGAGCTTGGTCAGCGTCCTCGTCTCGGACATGAACCGCGCGCAAAGTCCTTCGTCCTAACGGGATCGTGTCACCAGGGTGCCAAGAGGAAATCGCGGTGCGAAACGTCGCGGGCTCGGCGGACGCCAGCCTCTCTGACTGAGATCAGTGGGCTGAGAACAGTGCTATTGGCCGCAGGCCCCCGTGCCTTCCGCGTCGATGAAAAAGTTGATCGTGTTCTGGAACTCGGTCTGGCCCCCGGACGCGCTAGTCCAAAGGACGCTCAGCGTGTGCTGCCCGACGGCCAGATCGGAGGGCGCCATTATGCGTCCCCACTGGCTGTAGAACGCGACCTCGAGCCCGAACAGTTGCGGGTTTAGGAACCGCTTGACCGGCCCCTGGCTGACTCCCGCGAGCGGTGTCCCGTCGAGCGTGAACTGGATGCGGGCGTCGGCGATGGACGCGGCAGCTTGTGACCGCGTGAAGGGCCGGTCGCCTCCCTCGATGGCAGCGATCACGATCGTGTGCCAGTCGAGCGCGCAGTAGTGTCGGCCGTCGAAGAAGTCGAACGGCCGGATCTGGATCTGTGTATTTGCCGGGCCGCGGCGCGCGCGCGCAACCCGACTGTGGTTAATGACGGCCCAGCCGCCGTTTCCGAATGCGTTCAGAAGTGCCTGTGCTTCACCTCTCGTGGCCCGCTTCCTGCGCGCGGCGACTGCGGAAGCAACGAGCAAGGCGTGCACGAGCATGCTCACCGGCATTAGAGCTAAGCGCCTCATCGTGGAGTCTCCTCTCTCCCGTTCAGGCTTAGCGGAGGATTGCTGAGGCGGGAACGGGCACGACATATTCCTTCCCAAGACATATTCCTTCCCAAGAAAAGAGTAGGCGCCTGACGAGATCGAATACATACGACGATCGACGTATCTTTCGTGGCACCACGAGAGCTCGAATACTTAACCTTTCGGCGCGATCAGTAAGCCCGGGCGGCGCGGTGAGAGTTATCGGAACGGGCCGCAGACGGGTACGCAGACCTTCACCTAATTGCCGCAGGAGCCATAAACGCACCCGCGAACCGGTACGGGTGGCGAGAAGGAGACCTGACCCGGACGTGGCAGCGAGAGCCGCCCGAAAGGCCGAAGCATTGGAAGCAGTCACCCAAACCGCCGCCGATCTTCACGCCACAGAGGAACAGGCCAAGGCTGAGGTTGATGCTGCCCGAGAGCGGTTCCGGCAGGCTCTCAGGGAGGCGCACGAGGCGGGCTCCAGCTACTCCGAGCTTGGCGAGCTACTTGGTCTCAGCCGCCAGAGAATCGCCCAGCACATTCAAGGCTGAAACGAGTTACCACCGAGGCATCACCACTTCACGATTCAGGGGTACCAACCGCACAAAGTCTCCGCTCAACAGAGCCAAAACCGCCTGAGTTAGTGACACTGCCGATTCCCCCTGGAACACCTTCACGGCGGCCATCCTAGCCATGCTTTTCGACGCGCGGTTACCCTTTTCCCACTGAGGGCCCGTAGCTCAGCTGGTTAGAGCAGCCGACTCATAATCGGTTGGTCCCTGGTTCGAGTCCAGGCGGGCCCATTTCGTCCCGCTTCGCCGAGCCGAGCCTCGCTGCTACGCGTGGGCCGCGCGGTCTGCGTGGGCCTTGGCCTCTTTCGCCGCTTTCTCTTCTCGTCGGACCTCGACGTAGGCGAAGCCGAGCTGTCGAACGAGTTCGACCAGAATGCCGATGCCGACCAAGATGTAGAAGACCGTGAAGATCTTGATTGGCCAGCCCGTGATCACGAGGTCCGGGTCAGCGATGCTCGACGTTGTTAGCGTCGCGACGGCGAAGTAGAAGCCGTCCACCAGACTCCAATCCTGGCTCGTGGTGTAGGTGAGCGTGCCAACGATGACGAGAAGGACCCCCGTACCGAAGATCTGCGCGAAGCCTTCCTCGCGTACTGCAACCCTCATTGCCTTCGCGAATCGTTGGTACATGAGCAAGGCAGACAGCACACGACGTGGTTTCGACCCAACGGCAGCCGATTCTACGTGGAGACCAACGTCCTCCAGTCGGCCCAGGCTCGAGGAGCCTCGCCCTGAGAACGTGTCACTCAGGTCGTGCGCGCCGAGCGGGCGTACCCAAGGTGTACCTCGGGGTCGTAAAGTGGCCGATTAGCAGGGACGTTCTCGTCCAGGCGGGGCCAATTCGCGCTCCTGCAGCTCCAGTCCAATGGTCGAGCCGAGGAGCCCCTGATCGCGCTCTCTTAGTAGGCCGCGTGACAGAGCGCCCCTGGGTCGCGCGGGGGGTTGCACCCCAGCTCGTATCAAGCTCCCGGGCGCCGCTCGCCGGCGTGCTCTGCGGCCCAGGCCCGCCCGGCTGCCAGTCGCTCGGGGGCCGTCGGGTGGCTCGCAAAGAAGAGGTAGGCCGCCTTCGGTGGCGCCAGGTCGCCGAGGTTCTCGAGCGCGAGCAAATGGTGTGTTCGCTCGTAGGCGGTCACATCGCCGGTGAGGTCGAGCGAGAAGCGGTCCGAGTCGCGCTCCCACCGTCGCGCCACGACGAGTGCGAAGGGCCGGACGACTAGCCCGAGCATCGACCCGAGAAAAAGCACGAACGGGAGGACGCGCGGGTCGCCGGGCCCCGCCGCGCCCAGCGCGTGGAGCAGCGCATCCCAGTGGAAGAGCAGCCAGAGCAGAACGACGAAAGCAGCTACGAACGCCATCGAGATCACCGTCCATCGTGCAACGTGCTTGTACCGCCGGTGCCCGAGCTCGTGGGCGACGACGAGCCGGACTTCCCCTCGCTCGCCGCGCTCGAGCAGCGTGTCCCAGACGACGACTCGTCGCGTCTTGCCCAAGCCGGAGACGTACGCGTTGTGCTTTCGCGTGCGCCGGCTTGCGTCTGCCACTAGCACGTCCCGCACCGGTACGCCGGCCCGATCCGCGAGCTCGCGGAGCTCCGCCGCCAATTGCCCGTCGGAGAG
>Ga0126313_10000130_pt1 | contig 32101 bp, 27 predicted proteins | sample Plot105A_FD_89954 | JGI IMG/M metagenome (GOLD analysis project Ga0126313, IMG submission 89954) | Serpentine soil microbial communities from UC McLaughlin Reserve, CA, USA - Plot105A | ecosystem: Environmental > Terrestrial > Soil > Grasslands | place: USA: UC McLaughlin Reserve, Lake County...
CCGGCGGAGACCGTGAAGACCGGCGCCGTGGCGCTCGAGGCGGGATAGGCACGCGCCAAAAAGCCGATTGTCAGGCAAACGGCGCGTCGACATAGACGGGCGCAATCGCATCTGTTAGACCTGCGGGACCACGATCCCGGGGGGGAAGATGAGAAGGCGCTCGATCCTTGCCTGTGCGGTCCTCGCCGTCGCGGTCGCCGCCTCGGGCACCGCGTCTGCGCGCGCAGGCGAAAACAACAGCGGCTTCAAGAGCGCGAAGCCGTCGATGCTCACGCCGGTCAAGCCCGGCGTGACGGCCACGCCGCTCCTCACCGTCGGCGACGTGCTCCCGAGCGGCTATCGCTTCGAGGCGATACCCGACGGGATCTCCGTGCGCACGAAGGGCCGGGGGCGCGCCGACCTGTACGTCAACCACGAGACCAGCAAGGTGCCGTTCCCCTACAACTCCGCGAACCCGACCGCCGCCAATGGGGAGAACGACTTCGACAACGCGCAGGTCAGCCGGCTGATCCTCAACCAGCACTCGGCGGGCACGTTGAACGGCTCGTTCGTCATTCCGAGCAGCTTGGGCTACCAGCGCTTCTGCTCGAACTACCTCGCGACCGCGAAGGAGGGGTTCGACCGCGAGATCTTCTTCACGAACGAGGAGACCCCCGATTACGTGTACCGCCGGCTCGACTCGTGGCCGCCCGTGATGGGTGACCCGGCGGAGGAGGAGGCCGGCCTCGTCGTGGCGCTCGACGTCAGGACGGGCAAGCAGACGCCGATCTACGGCATGGGCAGGCACAACCACGAGAACAGCGTCGCGATTCCCGGGTACGGGCACCCGGTCGTCCTCTCCGGCGACGACACGTTCACGAGCGGCCCGCTCACCGGGGTCTTCCCCGCAGGCGCCGTCCCGTCCCAGTCGCAGCTCTACTCCTACATCGCGCCGAGCACCGACGCGCTGATGGCCGACCAGGGCGACCTCTGGGCATTCGTCTCGGAAACCCCCGGGGTGAAGAACTACTACGACGTGACCCCCAACTCCGGCACGGTCGTCAAAGGCCACTTCATCAAGGTGCCGAAGGACATCGCCACCGGCCGCAATGCCGACGGCTCGGAGCTGAAGTCCGCCGACAAGGGCTACCCGGCGCCGCCGACGAACGGCAGCTGGCAGACCGACCTCCGCTCGGCCGCGCCGGTCGGCATCGACGGACCGCAGTGGGTGCTCGAGTACTGGAGCGACATCAACAACGTGTTCCAGTTCGTCCGCGTCGAGGACATCGCGTACGACAAGCGACCCGGCATGGGCAACGTCGTCTACATCGTCGACTCCGGCCGCGGCCGGACGGCGGCTCAGCATCAGACGAACCCCGACACGCCCTTCCCGTCCACCAACGGCCGGGTGTGGAAGATGGTGCTCGATCCCGCCGACCCGACCAAGGTGACGTCGCTCACCGTGTTCGCCGAGGGTGACGACAACCCCGTCAAGACGCCCACCGAGGTGCATCAGCCGGACAACATCGAGAGTACGCAGACCGGCATCCTGGTTACCGAGGATCCGGGGTCGAGCCAGCAGTACCCGGCAGTGCCTCCGGTTCCCGATCCCGACAGCGCGAAGCGAACGACGGCGCGGCTCTGGAGGATCCCCTTCTCCGGCGCACCCGAGGTCGTCGTGAAGGTCGACCAGTCGGCCGACGGAGGCCCGACCGACGTCGACGGCCGGGCGCCCGGCAACTGGGGCGCATGGGAGTCCAGCGGGATCGTCGACGCCTCCGCCGCGTTCGGCCCGGGCGCGTACCTGCTCAACGTGCAGGCACATACGCTCTGGGTGGAGAAGGCGCCGGGCGACGACAACAACGGCGACGGCCAGCCCGACTTCACGTACAAGCGCGAAGGCGGGCAGCTGGCCCTGCTCCGCATACCGGGCACGTAAGCCTAAGCCTGAATCGACCGATTCCCGCGGCGCCTCGTCGCCGTGGATCACCGCCAGGACCGATCGGCCGAGCTCCGAAGGGAACCACCCTGAGGATGCGCGGCCGATCGCCCCTGACGGCGCCCACGACGACGAGGCATCCCCGGATGATCGGCGGATTCAGGCTAAGCGATCGCCGAACGGGGGCGCCCCGGGCGCCCCCGTTCGCCTCCCACCCACCTACGCGCACCGGGCGGCCCGCGTACCGGCTACCCGGTAGGCGAGAAGTCCCACTGCCCGGCTGGTGGCGCGGCCCCCGGCGCGGGAGCGTGTCGGCAGTCCGATGCGACCCGCGAGAACGGAGGCCGACATGAGCCCACGCAACGTCACCGAGCGGCTGGCCCGAGCCAGTGCGCGCCGCAGGTGGCGGGTCCTCGGGGCCTGGATGCTGGCCGTCGTGGCGTCCGCGGCGGCGATCGCGGGCCTGCTGGGATCGGCGCTGACCACCGAGGACGACTTCACCGGGCGGCCCGAGGCCCAGCGGGCCGAGCAGATCCTCGAGCGCGCGTTCCCGGCCGTGCGCGCCGAGCGCGGCTTCCGCGTCGACGAGGCCGTGATCGTCTCCTCGCCGCGGCACGGCGCGCACGACCCGGCCTTCCGGCGGCGCATGGACACGCTCGCCGCCGACCTGCGCGCGGCCGGCGCCGCCGAGGTCCGCGCGGGCCCGGTCTCGCACGACGGCCACAGCGCGCTGCTGCTCGTCGAGCTCGGTCGCGACGTCGAGCCGGTTGTCGAGCGGGTGGCGGCCGCGAACGGCCGCGACGGCTTCCGCACGCTGATCGCAGGCGAGGAGTCGATCGACGAGGACTTCAGCCGCGCCGCCGACGAGGACCTCGCGCGCGGCGAGGTCTTCGGCCTCGCGCTGGCGCTGGTCGTCCTGGTCGTGGTGTTCGGCGGCGTCGCGGCCGCGCTGGTGCCGATCGCCGTCGCGATCGCGAGCATCGTCGTCGCGCTGGCGGTCGTCGCGGGCATCGGCCAGGCGTTCGTCCTGAACTTCGTCGTCGTCAACGTGCTCGTCATGATGGGACTGGCGGTCGGGATCGACTACTCCCTGTTCGTCGTCTCGCGCTTCCGCGAGGAGCGCCGCGCCGGCCGCGACGTCGGCGACGCGGTCGCCGTCGCGGGCGCCACGGCGAGCCGCGCCGTGCTGTTCTCCGGCGCGACGGTCGTGCTCGCGCTCGTCGGCATGTTCCTCGTGCCGCACACGATCTTCCGCTCGATCGCCGTCGGCGCGATCGCCGTCGTGCTCGTCTCCGTGCTGGCCGCGCTGACCCTGCTGCCGGCCGCGCTCGGCGCCCTCGGCGACTGGATCGAGCGACTGCGGGTGCCGCCGCTCGGGCGTAACCCCGGCGGCGGCCTGTGGTCGCGCGTCGCAGCGATCGCCCTGCGGCGCCCGGCAAGGAGCCTCGCGGCCGGCGTCGCGGTGCTGGTCGCGCTGGCGGCGCCGTATGCCACGATCGAGACGGGCAAGGCCGGGGTCGCGACGCTCCCGGAGTCGTTCCAGACCCGCGCGGCGTACGAGGCGATCGAGGACGCGTTCGGGCCCCAGGGGACCGCGGCGGCCGAGGTGGTGGTGCGCGGGGAGCGGACGCCGGAGCTGCTCGCCGCGGTAGGGCGCCTGCGTGAAGCGCTGGCGCAGGATCCCGATTACGGCAGGACGAGCGTCGACGTCGCGCCAGGCGGCGCGGTGACCCGCGTAACCGTGCCGGTGGACGGCGACGCCGTCGGGCGCCAGGCGACGACCGCCGTGCAGGAGCTGCGCGAGCGCTACATGCCGCGCGCCTTCGCCGGCGTCGACGCGGAGGCGCTCGTGGGCGGTGAGTCCGCCGACGAGCTCGACTTCGCCGGCATCGCCCGCGAGCGCCAGCCGATCGTGTTCGCGTTCGTGCTCGGACTGAGCTTCCTGGTGCTCGTCGCCGCCTTCCGCTCGGTCGTCATCCCGCTCACCGCGATTGCCACGAACCTCCTCAGCGTCGGCGCCGCGTACGGGCTGCTCGTGCTCGTCTTCCAGCACGGGGTCGCCGCCGACCTGCTCGGCTTCCAGCGCGCCGACACGGTCGAGTCGTGGGTGCCGCTGTTCCTCTTCACGATCCTGTTCGGCCTCTCGATGGACTACCACGTGTTCCTGCTCAGCCGGATCCGGGAGCGCTGGCTGGCGACGGGGGACACGGTCGCGAGCGTCGCCTTCGGCGTCGGCACGACCGCGCGGCTGATCACCGGCGCGGCGCTGATCATGGTCGCGGTCTTCGCCGGCTTCGCCCGCGGCCAGCTCGTGATGTTCCAGCAGATGGGATTCGGGCTGGGCGCCGCGGTCCTGATCGACGCGACGCTCGTGCGCTCCGTGGTCGTGCCCGCCGCGATGGCGCTGCTCGGCCGCCGCAACTGGTGGCTGCCGGGCCGCGCGCGCCGCGGCGCGAGGCTGGAGCCGACGGTGGATGCCGCCTAGGCTTTCGCCCATCACGCTCGCCCCCGCCCGACTCGTCCTGGTGCCCGCGGCGCTGGCCGCGGGCATCGGCGCGGCGGCGCTGATGGCCGGCGCCCACATGCCGGCGGGCGGAGAGGAGATCGCGGTGTCGCTCCTGGTCGGCTGGTCGTTCGTGGGGAGCGGACTCGTGGCGTGGGAGCGGCGGCCCGAGAACGCGATCGGGAAGGCGATGGTGGCGACGGGCTTCGCCTGGTTCGTCCACGAGCTGGTGTGGACGACGGACCCGCTGCCGTGGACGCTCGGCCAGCTGCTCGAGTCGACTTACCTGCTCGGCGCCGGCTTCCTGCTCGTGTCGTTCCCCGACGGCCGCCTGCACACCGCCGCCGAGCGCTGGGTCCTGCGGGTCGCGGTGCTCATCATCGGGCCGCTGCAGGTCGCCTGGCTGCTGCTCGGCTACGGCGACGCGCGGGGCTGCGTGTGCCCCGACGACGTCTTCCAGATCGTCGACGCCCCAGCGGCTTCCGAGGCGATCGTCCGCGTGCAGCAGGGGCTCGCCGCGCCGCTCGCCGTCGCGACGATCGCCGTGGTGGCCCGGCGCTGGCACGACGCGTCGCCGAGCCGGCGGCTCGCGATCGCGCCGGTGCTCGTCACGGGCGCGATCCTGTTCGCCCTGATCATCCCGTGGACGCTCAACGACGCGCTCGGCGAGCCGCTGGACGAGTGGCCCGACGGCGCCGTAGAGCTCGCGCTGGCGGCGGTGCCGGTCGCGTTCCTCGTCGGGCTCCTCCGCACGCGGCTCGCCCGCGCCGCCGTCGCGGACCTCGTGGTCGAGCTCGGCGGACCGGTCGCCCCGGGCGCCCTGCGCGGCGCGCTCGCGCGTGCGCTGCGCGATCCGACGCTGACGGTCGCCTACTGGCTGGCGGACGGCGAGCGCTTCGTCGACGCCGACGGGCGTGCGGTGACGCTGCCCGACGGCCCCGGTCGTGCGGTCACCGAGGTGCAGCGCGAGGGCCGCCGGATCGCGGCGCTCGTCCACGACCCGGCGCTCGCCGACGAGCCGGAGCTCGTCGCCTCCGCCGGCGCGGCGGCCGCGCTCGCGCTCGAGAACGAGCGCCTCCAGGCCGAGCTGCGGGCCCGGCTCGAGGAGCTGCGCGCCTCGCGCGCGCGGATCGTCGAGGCGGCGCAGGAGGAGCGGCGCCGGATCGAGCGCGACCTGCACGACGGCACGCAGCAGCGGCTCGTGTCGATCGCCATGACGCTCGGGCTGGCGGACTCGCGCCTCGACCGCGATGCGCCCGCCGCCCGGTCGCTGCTCGGCGAGGCGCGCGCGTCGCTGTCCGACGCGCTCCGCGAGCTGCGCGAGCTCTCGCAGGGCATCCACCCGGGCATCCTCAACGAGCGCGGGCTGCGCGCGGCGCTCGAGGAGCTCGCCTACGGCGCGCGGCTGCCGCTGGAGCTCGACGTCGGCCTTTCCGAGCGGCTCCCCGACCGCGTCGAGGCCGCCGCCTACTACGTCGTCTCGGAGGCGCTGACCAACATCGCGAAGCACGCGGACGCGAGCGCCGTGCGGATCCGCGTGCAGCGAACGGACGGCGGCGCGGTCGTGGAGATCGCCGACGACGGCGTCGGCGGCGCGGACCGAGCGCGCGGCACCGGCCTGCGCGGGCTCGCCGACCGCGTCGACGCGCTCGGCGGACGGCTGCGCGTCGAGAGCCCGCCGGGCCGCGGAACCGTCGTACACGCTGAGATCCCATGCGCGTGATCCTGGCCGACGACTCGATGCTGCTGCGCGAGGGGCTGGCGCGGCTGCTCGAGGAGGCGGGCTTCGACGTGGTCGGGCGCGCCGCCGACGGCGACGAGCTGCTCGCGCTCGTGGACGCGCACCGGCCGGACGTGGCGATCGTCGACATCCGCATGCCGCCCACGCACACCGACGAGGGGTTGCGCGCGGCCCGCGCGATCAGGGAGCGCTGGCCCGGCGTCGGGATCCTCGTGCTCTCCCAGTTCGCCCGCCCGAGCTACGCGTTCGAGCTGCTGCAGGCCGGAACCGAGGGCGTCGGCTACATGCTCAAGGACCGCGTCTCGGACCTCGAGACGCTGGCCGACGGCGTGCGCCGGATCGCGGCCGGCGGCTCGGTGCTCGACCCCTCGGTCGTCGGTCAGCTCGTCGGGCGGCCGCGGCGCGGGCGCGACCCGCTCGAGGAGCTGACCGAGCGCGAGCGCGAGGTGCTGGCGCTGATGGCCGAGGGCCGCACGAACAGGGCGATCGCGGACCAGCTCGTGATCACCGAGCACACGGTCGAGAAGCACGTCACCAGCGTGATGAGCAAGCTGCGGATCCCCGCCGGCGCCGACGACCACCGCAGGGTGCTCGCAGTGCTCACGTTCCTCGACTCCGCCTGACGGCCTCGCCGGGTCAGGTTCTTGCGTCGTAAGCCGGAGCTGGGAGAATCGCGTCATGGCCGAGCCGGCCCCCGACCTGCTGGAGGCGGGCGAAGCGGCGCTGGCCGCCGGGAACTGGGCGGCCGCGCGCAACGCGTTCGAAGCCGCGCTCGAAGGCGGTGAGACACCGGACGCGCGCGACGGCCTGGGGCGGGCGCTCTGGTGGATCGACGGCGGGACGGCGGCGGTCGCCGCCCGCACGCGCGCTTACGCCGGCTACCGTCGCGCCGGCGACAAGCGATCCGCCGCACGTGTGGCGCTGTGGCTTGCGCACGAGTACGCGGCCGCATTCGCCAACCGGGCCGCAGCCGCGGGCTGGTTGACGCGCGCCGCCGGGCTGCTCGACGGCCTTCCCGAAGGTCCGGAGGTCGTACGCCTCGAGCTGGCTCGGGGTGAGCAGGCGGTCGACCCCGTGGAGGCGGCTCGGCATGCGAAGTCCGCTCTGACGGCCGCCCGGGGGCTCGGCGATCCGGACCTCGAGATCGCGGCGCTCGGCCGGCTGGGCCTCGCCGAAGTGCGGCTCGGCGCCGTCGAGTCCGGGATGGCGCGATTCGACGAAGCGATGGCGGCGGCACTGGGCGGCGAAGCCGAGCAGCTCGAGACGCTCGGTGAGCTCTGCTGCGAGCTGATCGCAGCCTGCGACCTGACCGGTGACATCGATCGGCTCGGGCAGTGGAACCGGCTGCTCGGCGAAGCGAACCACGGGGACGGCGAGCTGCCGGTCATGAGCTTCTGCGCATGCTGCAGCGCGGAGGCGCTGATCGCGAGCGGTCGGACGGATGCCGCGGAGCGCGAGCTCGCACGCGCCCTCCGCGCGGCCGAGCAGAGCGGCGCCGAGGCTCGCTGCGTCGATCCGCGCGCGCGGCTTGCCGACCTGCTGATCCGTCAAGGTCGCTTCGAGGAGGCCGAGCAACTGCTTCCGGGCGCGGACGGAGACGGCTGGACGGTTCGCGCTCGGGCTGAGCTGCACCTCGCTCGCGGGGAGGCGGGCGCCGCGGCCATCGTGCTCGAGCGAAGGCTGCGCCAGATCGGCGAGGCGAGCCTGCTGGCGGTTTCGGTGCTCGACCTGCTCGTCCAGGCTCGCATCGCCGAGGGCGAGCTCGATGCGGCCGCCGACGTCGCTGCTCGGCTCGGAGCCCTTGCAGATTCCTCTGAGATCGAGCGGATCAGGGCGTACAGCGAGCGTGCACGCGGCCGAGTCGCGGCGGCCCGCGGCGACGATGGCGCGCTCGATCGCCTCGAGCGCGGGCTGGCCTTGTTCGGCCGCCTCGGGATGAAGGTTGAGACAGGGCGTACGCAGCTCGATCTGGCGCGGACGTTGCAGCGCATCGACCGCGTCGCCGCGGTGACGGAGGCGCGCGGCGCGATGGCGATTCTGCACGCTGCCGGCGCTGCGTACGAGCGTGATGCGGCCGCTGGGCTGCTCCGGGAGCTCGGCGACGAGGCGCGACCGCCCTCAGGGCGAAGCGCCGAGCAGCTGACGGGGCGCGAGCTGGAGGTGCTGCGGCTGCTCGGCGAGGGGCTCCCCAACGCCGAGATCGCCGCACGTCTGTTCATCAGCATCAGGACGGCGGGCAACCACGTGAGCAGCATCCTGACGAAGTTGAGCCTTCGCAACCGCTCGCAAGCCGCCGCCTTCGCACGCACGCACCTGGAGGAAAGACAGGGAGCCGAATAGGGAGTCCTCCTCATGACCCGATCGGGGCCGCGCGGGATGCTGGGCCTCCAGAGCTCAATCACCAGGAGGGCGGCCATGCCGAAGGTTTCCAGAGAGGGCGCGTCGATCACCCACGAGGCGCCCGGTTACGAGGGTCGGTTCGAGGATCTGGGCGGCTACACGGTCGCGTTCGAGACCTACAGCGAAGACGCCGACTTGGCGCCGCTCTTCGCCGGGCTTCCGGACGACCGCTGCCAATGCCCGCACTGGGGCGTCGTGCTGAAGGGCGCGGTGACGTACCGCTACGAAGCCGGCGAGGAGACGATCGAGGCCGGCGAGGCGTACTTTGCACGGCCCGGCCACACGCCGATGCTGCACGCGGGCACCGAGGTCGTCGAGTTCAGCCCGACCGCCGAGCTCGAGCGCACGATCGAGGTCGTGTTGCGCAACGCCGAGGCCGCGCAGGCCGGGTCATGAGGCGCGCAGCAACGATCCTCGCGGCCGCCGCGCTCACTCTCGGCCTCGCCGCCGGACCCGCGATGGCCGATGCGCAGCGCTCCGCGAGCTGCGTCGGCTTCGAGGCCTCCAGCATCTCGCCGCCCGGGTCGCTCGCCGAATTCCCCGGCGGCATGCCGTCGCTGCGGCAGTGGATCGGTACGACCTTCCCAGGCGTCCCGCCGGGAGTCGTGGTCAGCGCGGTCGCCGGCTTGCACGAGGGTTCGCACGAGGCATGCGACGAAGCCGCCGAGTGACGGTCAGCGCGGGAGCGGCGCGCCTTCCGTGAAGTACGGCGCGCGGTTCCCGCGGTCGACCTGTTCGCCCAGGCGCTCGATGATCATCGCCCAGGTGTAGGCGCACATGGCCATCTCGCCGTCGGCGTGCTCGTCGGCCCAGCCTCGGTGCGTGAAGTGCACGACCGTGCCGCCGTCGCCGGCGGGCTCGAGCTCCCACGCGATCGACGTGCCGATCCAGTTCGGGAAGCCGCCGACCGGCGTCCACTCGACGCGGCGGCCAGGTTCGAGCGCGTCGATCCGGACGTCGAGCGTCTTGGCCCAGTCCGGCCCGAAGCCGAAGCGGGCGACCTCGCCGGTCTGCTCGGGCACCTCGAGCTGGTCGGTCCAGTTGCCGGCGAGCCCCTCCTCGGTCGTCAGGGCCGCGTAGACCTCGTCGGGCTCCGCGTCGACGGTCTTGCGGAAGTGGATGGAAGGCATGCTGCGCTCCTATCGGTCGTTGACGATCCAGGGATCCGGTCCGGGCGCGTTGCCGGCCGCGGCGGACGCGAGGCGCTCCAGGTAGTGCGTCCAGCCCTCGCCGTGGGGGGCGCGCATCGGCTCCGGCAGGCCGTGGTGGAGCAGGACGACGCGTGTGCCGTCGCCCTCGCGCTCGAGCGTCACCTCGACTCGCGTCGCGCCCGGCTCGATGACGCGCCCGTCGCCCTCGAAGCCCCATGTGAACACCACGCGATGCGGCGGCTCGACTTCGACGTACTCGCCGAGGACCACGTCGCGCCCGTTCGCGTCGACGCGGAACGTGCCGCCCGGCCGTGGGTCGAGCAGCGCGGCGACGCCCATCCACGCGGTCATCCGCGACGGATCGGTGAGGTAGGGGAAGACGACGTCGGGCGGTGCCGCGATCATCACCTCGTGGCGCAGCGGCTCAGTTCCGCTCGGCATGGCGCCTCCCGGACGCGTGCTCGCGCTCGGCAGCCCGCTTGAGCCGGCCGAGCGCGTCGGGCCACATCGAGTCGACGTAAGCGCGCACCTCCGCGAGCCCCTCGGGGCGGGCGCTGTACCAGCGCCGCGTGCCGTCGCGGCGCTCGCTGATCAGGCCTGCCTCGAGCAGGATCCGGAGGTGCTGGGAGATCGCCTGCCGCGTCACGTCGAAGCGCTCGGCGATCTCGCCCGCGGTGCGCTCATGATCCGCCACGAGCGCGAGCACCTCGCGGCGGCGAGGCTCGGCGAGAACCTGGAAGATGTCGGCGCTCATCTCGACCATGGCAAGTATACACTTGCGAAAGTAGTGACTTGCAGAGTCTAGGAGGTACTCGCTTGGCTGTCGACGTCGTGTCGGAGATCGCCATCGCCCGGCCGCGTGCGGACGTCGCCGCCTATGCGTGCGACCCGGACAACGCCACGGAGTGGTACGAGAACATCAAGTCCGTCGAGTGGAGGTCGCCGCCGCCGCTCGCGGTCGGGACGCGCCTGGCGTTCGTCGCGACGTTCCTCGGGCGCCGGCTGGAGTACACCTACGAGGTCCGCGAGCTGGCGCCCGGCGAGCGGTTCGTGATGAGCACGGCCGAGGGGCCGTTCCCGATGGAGACGAGCTACGGCTTCGAGGACGCGCCCGAGGGCGGCACGCGGATGACGCTCCGCAACCGCGGCGAGCCCGCCGGTTTCGCGAAGGTCGGCGCTCCGCTGATGGCCCGGGCGATGCGCCGCGCCAACGGCAAGGACCTGCGCCGGCTCAAGTCGATTCTGGAGCGGACGGGTCAGGCCGCCGCGCGCACCGCGTCGTAGTCGTCCTCGAGTTCGACGCGCACCAGGGCGGCGACGAGCCGCGGGTACTCCTTTGCGCCGGCGAGGTCGGCGAGCTTGCCGGCGTCCTTGGGCAGCTTCAGCCGGCCGGCGGCGTCGAGCGCGCGTCGGTCCGCGAACGGGAACAGCTCCTCCCAGGCGACCTGCGCTTCGCGGAAGAAGATGTCCACGCCCACGTTGCCGAGGCCCTTGAACTCCTTGAGCAGCCGGCGCTCGGCCGCGGGGTCGCGCTCGGCCCGCTCGCGCAGCCTGCGAAGGTCGCCGCCGTACCGCTCCAGCAGATGGTCGGTCAGGTCGCCGAGCATGGTCGCGGTGCGCTCCTGGTAGCGGGCGTAGCCGGCCTCGTTGAGCGCCTTGACGCGCTGCTGCCACGTCGACTCGGCGAGCTTCCGCGGGCTGCGCCAGCCTCGCTTGGCCAGGTTTCCCGCCGCCTCGACGGCGATCTTGGAGTCGATCCGCGCGCTCATCAGCATCGCCGCGCAGAGCAGGCGGTAGAGCACGGACGGCGTCCCCTTGGCGACATCGATCCCGAGCTCGCCGGCAAACGTCCTGCCGTGGCGCTCGAGCAGCGCGCGGATGGTCTCTTGCCTTGAGGACATGAGCGCGGGCTTGGCGGGTCTGTGGATGCGGGTTACCCGCGCCGCCGAGCCGTCGATCGTCGTGCGGGCCGGGACCGCGGGCCGCCGGCGCGGGCGTCGCTTGTCGTGACCGGTCCCTGTCGTGGTCGCCGTGCGGGGCGTCTACGGCAACGGCGGCAGTTACGGAGGAAGGTCCGGTTTGCGCCGGTCAACGCCGGTCGTCTGCGCGATTCGGGGGCGCGACCGGCGTTGACGGCGTTATGGCCGTGAACGCCGGTCGTCTGTGCGATCCGGCGGCGCGACCGGCGTTGACCGCGGCATCGCGCCCGTCAACGCTGCGCGCCTGGTCACGCGCGGCGGCCGTGCAGCGTTGACGGCGACATTCGCCGTGAATGCCGCACAGAGACCCGAACGTCGCTGGTGTGCAGCGTTGACGGCGTCTCGCGTCGGCGGCCGACCGCGGAACCGCCGCCGACCTCCCGGCTCCTTGCTTCGATGCCGCCGTTGACCTTGACGCTGCGAGCGCGGGCGCCGACCGCGGAACCGGGGGACGGTCAGCTGCGTACGAGCGCCTTGAAGTGGTCGCCGCGTTGTTCGAAGGAGCTGTACTGGTCATAGGAGGCGCAGGCCGGGGAGAGCAGGACGACGTCGCCGGGGCGGGCGGCGGCGCGCGCGGCGGCGATCGCCCGCTCGAGATCGCCGCATTCGTGCAGCGCGACGCCCGCGGTCGCGAGCGCTGCCTGCAGCCGGGCGCTTTCCTCGCCGATCAGGTAGGCGGCCCGGCAGCGTTCGCGCACGGCGGCGGCGAGCGGCGCGTAGTCCTCGCCCTTGCCGCGGCCGCCGAGGAGCGCGTGCACGCCGCCCGCGAACGAGCGGATCCCCGCCACCGCCGCGGCGACGTTGGTCGCCTTGGAGTCATCGACGTAGAGGACGCCGTCGACGCGCGCCACCTCCTCGAGCCGGTGGGCCACGCCGGCGAAGCTTGCGAGCGCGGCGCGCACCGCTTCGGGAGCGATCCCGCGCGCGAGTGTGACCGCGGCCGCGGTGATCGCGTTCTCGAGGTTGTGCAGGCCGCGCAGGCGGATCTGATCGACCGCCGCGAACGGCTGGTCGCGCCAGACCAGCCGGCCGTCGCGCACGACCAGGTCGGGCGCGGCCGCGGCGAGCTCAGCGCCGGCCGCGAGCGGCGAGGCGAACTCGATCCGGCGCGCCGCGCCCGCGTGCGCGAGCCCCGCCGGCACGACCGCGAGCGCGTCCGGCTCCTGGTTGGCGAAGATCCGCAGCTTGGCGTCGCGGTAGGCGTCGAAGGACCCGTGCCGGTCCAGGTGGTCGGGCGCCAGGTTGATCAGCACAGCCGCCTCGGGAGCGAACGCGAGCGTGTCCTCGAGCTGAAACGAGGACGCCTCGCAGACCACGACCGCGCCCGCGTCGAGCGCGCCGGCGAGCGATGTCAGCGGCGTGCCGACGTTTCCCGCCACCGCGACCGGCAGGCCGGCCTCGCGATGGATCTGGCCGACGAGCTCGGTGGTCGTCGTCTTGCCGTTCGAGCCCGTGATCGCGATCAGCTCGTTCGAAACGAGCCGCCAGCCCAGCTCGAGCTCGCCGATCACCGCCATCCCACGCGCCCGCGCCGCGCGGACGACCGCCGCCTCCAGGGGGACTCCCGGGCTCTTTACCAGCGTGCCGACGCCGTCGAGCAACCCGACGCCATCGCTCGACCCGTGGACCGCGACCCCGGCCGCCTCGAGCTCGCCCGCCACCGCCGGATCGACCGCGCCGGCATCGCAGCCGATCACCTGCTCGCCGAGCGCGCGCAGCACACGCCCGGCCGCGCGACCGGAACGTGCGAGCCCGACGATCAAGAAGGGACCGGGCGGCAAGGGCGGGCGAGGCGCCACACCGCCCATTCAAGCGGCTACGCCGGGCTCGATGTCACACGCAGGCGCCGGCCCGTCTCCAACGGGGTGATGGACCGTCATCGACCCGAGAGGACCACAATGCCGACGATCGAGATCTACCGCGTGAAGATCGACCCGGCCGATGTCGAGCGCCTGCTCGAGATCCGCGCCGCCGCCGTCGCGGAGTTCCAGAAGCAGGTTCCGGAGCTGCTGCAGGCGGAGCTCGTGCGGCTCGAGGGCGACGTCTGGCTCGACATCCTGCGCTGGAGCGAGCCGGTCGACCCGGAACGCATCGGCAAGGCCGCGGAGTGCACGCCGGTGAGCGCCGAGATGCACGGCCTGATCGCCGCCGAGCTCGGCCACGGCCGCGGCGAGCTCGTCCACAGCACGGGCGGCGCATGAGCGACCGCACGCTAAATGAGCTCGCGCGGCGGGCCGCCGCCGGCGACTCCGAAGCGCTCTCGCGCCTGGTCGAGGAGGTGCAGCACCCGGTCTACCGGCTGGCGCTGCGCTTCCTCGGCCATCCCGAGGACGCCAAGGACGCCAGCCAGGAGATCCTCGTGCGGCTGATCACGCACCTGGGGTCGTTCGAGGGGCGCTCCCAGTTCATGACCTGGGCCTGCAGCGTCGCCGTGCGGCAGCTGATGCGGACGCGCAGGCGCCAGGTCGAGTCCTCGGTGAAGGACGCCGAGACGTTCGCGGCGTTCCTGGACCAGGGCCTGGCCGAGCGCGACTTCACGGCCGAGGAGGCCGAGTACCGGATGCTCTGCGCCGAGGTGCGGATCAGCTGCACCTACGGGATGCTGCTGTGCCTGTCGCGACCGCTGCGCGTCTCCTACATCCTGGGCGACGCGATGGGGATGCCGGACACCGTGGCCGCGGAGATCTGCGGGATCTCGCGCGCTGCGCAGCGCCAACGGCTGGCTCGCGCGCGCCAGACGATGCGCACGATCATCGCCGGCCGCTGCGGGCTGGTCGACGCTGCGAACCCGTGCCGCTGCGGCCGCCAGATCGAGAGCAGCCTCGCGGCCGGCATCCTCGACCGCGACGACCCGATGTTCGCCCGGCATCCAAGGACGGACAGCGGTCCGATCGAGACCGGAACCATCGAGCGCGCGGCCCAGCAGCTCGACCTCGCCCTGGCGATGAGCGAGGTCTACCGCTCCGATCCGAGCTTCGCGGCGCCGCGCGAGGTCTGGGAGCGCGTGCAGAGCGCGTGCCCGGACCTGCTGGGCTGATGCCGGAGGCGATCGATCCCGAGCACATCCTGGGCGAGCTGCGCGCGCGGGCGTCTACCGCTTCGCCTTCGGCCTCCCCGGAGCGACCATCACGCGGCTCTTCGGCGCGATCCCGGCGCGGCCGGCGAAAGGCGACGCCGTCGCGCTTCCCCGCCACGACCTCACGCGCCTCGACGAGCTCGCGCCGCACCCGGTGTATGCCTGGATGAGCTGGGTGCAGATCCTGGCGCCGACGGCCGCCCGGTTCGAGTCGCTGCGGCCCCTGCTCGCCGAGTCGCTCGAGCTCACGAGATCGAGGTGGGAGCGGCGGCGATCTTCTGGGCCACCTCGTGCAGGTCGGCGCCGATGATGTCGGGCCGGTCACCGAGCGGGCTCAGAGCCTTCCCCGGCCGGCGGACGAACGCCGCCCTGCAGCCGGCCGCAAGCGCGCCGGCGATGTCCCACGCGTGCGCGGCGATCAGACGGACATCGCTCACGCTCGCCTCGAAGCTGCGGGCGACCATGTGGTACGGCTCCGGCCGCGGCTTCAGCGCCTGAACCTCGTCGGCGGAGAGGATCGCGTCGAACCGCTCGGCGAGGCCGGCGTGCGCGAGCTGGTCTCGCGCCACGTCCAGCGGCGAGTTCGTGAGCGCTGCGAGCCTCAGGTCCGTCTCGCGCAGTCGATCGAGCGCGGGCGCCGCGTCCGGGTGCGGCGGCAGACGGCGCATCTCGTCGAGGATCCGCTGGCCGTCCTCGGCGTCGAGTCGCACGCCTGTCATCTCGGCCAGCATCGTCAGGGCGGCGCGCTGTGCGCTCGTGAAGTCGACATAGCGCCCGGTGAGCCCGCCGACGAAGCTGAGTTGCAGCATCTGTGCGAACCACTGCGCGCGCGCCGCCGCGCTGCCGAACGCCCGCTCGAACAGCGGGTCGAGCGCGGTGAGGTCGAGCAGCGTCTCGTTGACGTCGAAGGCGATCACGCCGGGCATACGCGGCCCTTACCCCTCCGCAGCTCGTCAGATGCCGCTCGAAAGACCGTCCTCGGGAAGGAGGCGAGCTCGTGCGCGCGGACGAGGTGGCCGCGAGCGCGCGGGACTATGGTCTCGATCATGTTTCGCTCGCCGCCCGTCGCGCGGCGGCGCCGCTGGGTCGCCTCGCCGCGCACCGACCTCGCGCTCGCGCTCCTGCTCGGCGTGGCGCTGCTGCAGAGCGCTTCGGACGGGGACGGGCTCAAGCAGCCGGCATGGGCGGTCATCGGGCTGCTCGAGCTGTCCGCGCTGCCGCTCGCGCTGCGGCGCTCGCGGCCGCTGGCGGTGCTCGCGATCACGCTCGGAGCCGCGATCGTCGGCGATCTGCTGTTCGTCGGGTTCCAGATTCCGGGCCCCGCGATCGCGCTGTACACGGTCGCCGCGCACTGCGAACGGAAGGTCGCCGTGGCCGCTGGAGCCGCGACCGCGCTGGCGCTCCTCGTTCCCGCGCTCGCGGGCGGCGGCGTCGCGGAGCCGACATTCGTCGTCGCGGTCTACGCCGTCTTCGCCGCCGCTTGGGCGCTCGGCGACAACCTGCGCACGCGCCGGGCGTATCTGGCGGAGCTCGAGGCGCGCGCGGAACGCCTCCAACGCGACCAGGAGGAGACCGCCCGGCGGGCGGTCGCCGAGGAGCAGGCGCGGATCGCGCGCGAGCTCCACGACGTGATCTCGCACAACGTCAGCGTGATGGTCGTGCAGGCCGCCGCGGGCGGCGACGTCTTCGCGACGCGTCCCGACCGTGCGCGCGAGGCGCTCGGGTCGATCGAGGCCACCGGTCGCGAGGCGCTGGTCGAGCTGCGCCGGCTCCTCGGCGTGGTGCGGCCCGCGGGCGAGGGCGCAGCGCTGGAGCCGCAGCCGGGCCTCGCGCGCCTGCCCGAGCTGATCGAGAACGTGACCGCGGGCGGCCTGCGCGTCGAGCTGACGGTCGCCGGCGAGCCGCGCGGCCTGCCGGCCGGTGTCGACCTCTCGGCCTACCGGATCGTGCAGGAGGCGCTGACCAACACGCTCAAGCACGCGCGGGCGGCCAACGCCCAGGTGATGATCAGCTACGAGGACGCGAGCCTCGAGCTGGAGATACTCGACGACGGCTCGGGCGCGGGCGTCGCCGGCAGCGGGCGGGGGATCATCGGAATGCGCGAGCGTGCGGTCCTGCTCGGCGGCGAGCTCAGGGCCGGGCCGCGCCCGAGCGGCGGCTTCGGAGTTCGCGCCACGATGCCGCTCGGAGGCGCCGCGACATGAGCATCCGCATCCTGCTGTGCGACGACCAGGCGCTCGTCCGCAGCGGCTTCCGCCTGATCCTCGAGTCGCGCGACGATCTCGAGGTCGTCGGCGAGGCCGAGGACGGAGTGCAGGCGCTGGAGCTCACCTGGCGCCACCTACCCGACGTCGTGCTGATGGACGTGCGGATGCCGCGCCTCGACGGCGTCGAGGCGACGCGGCGCCTCGTCGAGGCAGGCGCCGACGCGCGCGTGCTGATCCTCACCACGTTCGATCTCGACGAGTACGTCTTCGAGGCGCTGCGCGCTGGAGCGAGCGGGTTCCTGCTCAAGGACGTGCAGCCGGCCCAGCTCGTCGACGCGGTCCGGGTGGTCGCGCGCGGCGAGGCGCTGCTGGCGCCGACGGTCACGCGGCGGCTGCTGGACCGGTTCGCACACGCGCTCCCGGGGCCGCCCGAGGAACCCCCGCCGGAGCTCTCCTCGCTCACGGAGCGCGAGCGCGAGGTGCTGGTGCTGCTCGCCGGTGGGTGCTCGAACGCCGAGCTCGCCGAGCGACTGTTCCTCAGCGAGACGACCGTGAAGACGCACGTGTCGAGCATCCTGCGCAAGCTCGGCCTGCGCGACCGCGTGCAGGCAGTCGTGCTGGCCTACCAGGCGGGGCTCGTGCATCCGGGCTCTCGTCCCTGAGAAGTAGGCGGCGCCGGCAGGACCGTTCGTTTGCACCAGGCCGGATCGCGCCTTTGCCCGATGGCAGGCGGCCGCCGGCGCCGTAGCTTCGCAGCCATGTCCGATATCCCGGTCCGCCTGGACCACGTAACCAAACGCTACGGCCCGACGGTGGCCGTCGACGACCTCTCGTTCGAGATCCGCCCCGGCGCCGTGACGGGCTTCCTCGGCCCCAACGGCGCCGGCAAGACGACCACGCTGCGCATGCTGCTCGGGCTGGCGGAGCCGACCGCGGGATCCGCGACCGTCTTCGGGCGCCCGTACGCGGAGCTCGACGACCCGCTGGGCACGGTCGGCGCGGTGCTCGAGACAGCCACGTTCCATCCGTGGCGCTCGGCCCGCCGGCACCTTCGCATCGTCGCGGCCGCCGCCGGCATCGCCGGTGAGCGGGTCAGCGAGGTGCTGCGCCTCGTCGACCTCGCGCACGCGGCCGACCGCCGCGTCGGCGGCTTCTCGCTCGGCATGCGCCAGCGCCTCGGGATCGCCGGCGCGCTGCTCGGCCGGCCCCGCCTGCTCGTCCTCGACGAGCCCGCCAACGGGCTCGACCCGGAGGGCATCCGCTGGCTGCGGACCCTTCTGCGCGACTACGTGCGCGACGGCAGCAGCGTGCTCATCTCCAGCCACCTGCTGTCGGAGGTCGCGCACACCGTCGACGACGTCGTGATCATCGCCGACGGGCGGGTCCGTGCGCACTGCGCGCTGGACGAGCTGACCGCGACCAACCTCGAGGACGCGTTCTTCGAGCTGACCACGACGATCAAGGAGACGGCATGACCCCGATCGGCGGACTGCTTCGAAGCGAGGCCCTCAAGGCGGCGACGATGCCCGTCACCTACGGGCTGCTCGCCGCGATCCTCGCCATGACGGCGATCAACACGGCGCTCTCGCTGAGCGACCCGCACGCGAGCCTCGCGGTCGCGGGCACGGCGCGGCACGCGATGAGCGCCGGCCGCGACTTCGCCTTCCTGTTCGTGGCGCTCGGCGCGGTCGGGGCCGCCGGCGAGTTCCGGCACGGGACCGCGATCCCGACGTTCCTCGCCACGCCCGTCCGGCGCCGCGTTGTCGTGGCCAAGATCGCGGCCTACCTCGCCTTCGGGCTGATGGTCGCGCTGCTCGCCGCCGCGCTGCAGCTCGCGATCGTCCTGCCCTGGGCGGCCGCGAACGACCATGTCCTCGGACCGTGGAGCGCGGACGTGTTGGAGCCGGTCGCAGGCAGCATCGCGGCGGGAGCGTCCTACGCCGCGCTAGGCGTGTGCGTCGGGCTGCTCGTCCGCAACCAGCTGGTCGCTCTCGTCGTGGCGCTCGGCTGGTTCACCGTCGCCGAGAACGCGCTCGCGATCCTGACCCCTGGCATCTCGCGGTTCCTGCCCGGCGGTGCCTTCTCCGGCGTCGACTCCGATGGGTTGCAGCTGCTCCCGCTGCACACGGCCGTGCCGCTCGTCGCGGCGTGGGTGATCGCGATCAGCGCCGTCGCGCTGCGCACCACGCTCCGGCGGGACATCGCGTGAGCTCGAGTCGGAGGGCCCGGCGGCTTCCTTGAGGTACTGGTGCACGAAGGCGATCGCCATGCTGCCCTCGCCGACCGCGGCGGCGACGCGCTTCACGGGGCCGAAGCGCACGTCGCCGCACGCGAAGATGCCGGGAACGCACGTCTCGAGCAGGTACGGGTCGCGCTCGAGCGGCCAGCGCCCCGCCGCGCGCATCTCGGAGCCCGTCAGCACGAAGCCGCGGTTGTCGAGCGCGATCTCCGGCGGGAGCCACGCCGTCTGGGCGTCTGCGCCGATGAAGATGAACATCCCGGACGAGCCGAGCCGGGTCGTGTCGCCCGTCTCGCGGTTGCGCACGTCGATCGCCTGCAGCGAGCGCTCGCCGCGGACGGCCAGGATCTCGGTATTGAAAATCGTGCGGATGTTCGGACGCGTCCCGATCTGGTCGACGAGGTACTGCGACATGCTCTTCTCGAGGCTCTCGCCGCGGCAGAGGATCGTCACGCTCCGCGCGTGGGTGGAGAAGAACAGCGCGGCCTGCCCGGCCGAGTTGCCGGCGCCCACGATGTGGATGTCGTGGCCGTGGGTGTTCGGCGCCTCGCTGCGCGCCGCGCCGTACGAGATGCCCTTCCCGGTCAGCCGGTCGAACCCCTCGGCCGTGAGCTTCCGCCAGGCGACGCCGCAGGCGATGATGATCGTCTTCGCCCGCAGGACGTCACCGCCGTCGAGGTGAACCTGACGCGTGGCCGCGTCGATCCGCGTGATCGAGCGCGTCACGAGGATCTCCGCGCCCAGCCTGCGCGCCTGCTGCAGCGCGCGGCTCGCGAGCTCGTCCCCCGAGACGCCCGAGGGGAAGCCGAGGTAGTTCTCGATCCGCGACGAGGTGCCGGCCTGCCCGCCGGGCGCCTCGCGCTCGACGACGATCGTGCGCAGGCCCTCCGAAGCGCCGTAGACTGCCGCGGCCAGGCCTGCTGGGCCGGCGCCGACCACCACGACGTCGTACACCGCCGCCGCGGCCTCGGTGCCGAGGGCGAGCAGCTCGGCCACCCTGCGGTGGTGCGGGCGTATGACGGTCTTGCCGTCGATGATCCGGATCGCCGGCAGGTCGGCTTCGTCCGGCAGCGGGCCGCCCCACGTGTCCTCCGCGTCGGGCGCCTCGGGTGTGAGCCACTTGTACGTGACCTGGTTGCGGTCGAGGAAGCGCCGCAGCTCTGTGCACGATGCATCCCAGCGATGCCCGACGACGATCGCGCGTGGCGGGGGCGGCTCCGCCGCCAGGCCCTGCAGCCCGCGCGATCCGCTCATCCGATACGCCGCCAGCCTCCCGACCTCCTTGCCGACGTCGGGCGTCACGGCCGCGATCGAGTGGTAGTCGCGGGCCTCGACACGCATCACCCGCGACGGCTGCGCTGCGCGGAAGCCGACCGGGAAGACGGTTCCGAGCGCGAGCGGCACCTCGCCGAAGATGTCGCCGGGGTGGCGCACGCCGACGACGCGTTCCACGCCGTCGACGCGCTTCACCGGCTCGATGCGCCCCTGCAGCACGGCGAAGAGGGCGCGCTCGCCGCCCTCGTCCGCCGCGTACTCGCCCGCCGCGAGGCTGATGTCGGCAGCGACCTGGGAGAGCCGTTCGCGCTCGGCGTCGTCCAGTGCCGCGAACAGCGGAACCGCAGCGATCTCGTCCGTCGTCACCACGCTCGGCAAGCGTACTCGCTCGCCGACGCGTCAGGCCTCGGCGGGCACCGGGTCGGGCCGGACGAGGACCGTGTCGGCGACCGGGACGATCTCGTCGACCGGCAGGTCGGCGGAGTCCGCGTGGGCGCGGATCGCCTCGGGGCTCTCGGCCTGGTAGATGCAGACCGTGCCGAGCTCGCCGCTCGGCTCGGAGACGACGTAGCTGCGGATCCAGCGCACGCCCGAGTCCTGCTTGTCGCCCTCGGCGGTCGAACGCTTCGCAGCGGCCTGCAGGTCCTCCGGGGTCCTCCAGCCGTTGCGGCGGTGGATGACGTAGAGCTGCATGGTGGGACTCCTTCCCGGACCGGGTCGGCCCGCTCGAATCGACTGTGCCGGCAACGTATTCGCGGTCGCGGGTCGCCCGCTACCGTCGCATTGCCGTACTTACGGTGCGGCGATGCCGTAGTTAGCCTTGGCCCATGAGCGCTCGCAGCGGGCTTGTCGGTCGCGGGGAGGAGCTCGCCCGGCTCGAGGGACCGCTCCGACGGGCCCGCGCCGGCGAGGGGTCGATCGTGCTGCTGAGCGGCGAGGCGGGCGTCGGCAAGACGCGGCTCCTCGCGGACTTCGCGGCGCGGTCGGAGGCGGTCGTCCTGCGCGGCGCGCCGAGTCACGGGACCGGCGCTCCCTTCGGCCCGGTGGTCGCGGCGCTGCGCAGCCGGCTGCGTGACGATCCGGGCGTCCTCGCCGATTGCGGCCCGCTCCGCGGGCAGCTCGCGCTCCTGCTGCCGGAGCTGGGGGATCCCGCGCCGGAGGTGGACCGCCCGGCGCTGTTCGAGGCGATCCGCGGCGCCCTGGCGCACGTCGCCGCCGAGCGCCCCGCGCTCCTCGTGCTGGATGACCTCCACTGGTCCGACCAGGCGACGCTCGAGCTGCTGTCCGCGCTCGCCGAGCCGCTCGGCGAGCTGCCGGTGCTGGCGATCGCCGCCTATCGCTCCGACGGGCTCGCGCGCGACCACGGGATCCGGCGGGTGCGCAACGACCTGCGCCGCGCCGGGCGGCTCGACGAGATCGTGCTGCGGCCGCTCGACGCGGACGACACGGGCGCGCTGCTGGAGCAGGCGCTCGGCGAACGGGTCGCTCCCGCGCTCGCCGGCGCGATCCACGACCGCACCGAGGGGATCCCGTTCTTCGTCGAGGAGCTGGCCGCGGCGCTGCGGGTCGGCGGCGCGCTGCGGGCCGGGCGGCGCGGGCTCGAGCTCAGCGGCGACGGCGACGTGCCGCTGCCCGACACGGTGCGCGACGCGGTCCTGATCGGCGCGTCGGAGCTCTCCGAGGAGGCCGCCGCCGCGGCCGAGGTCGCCGCGGTGGCCGGGGAGACGTTCGACCTCGAGCTCGTGGCGGCGCTCGCCAGCGACGCGGGCGTGTCCGAGCTGCTGGAGCGCGGGCTGATTCGCGAGGACGGGTCCGGCGCCGCCGGCTTCCGTCACGCGCTCGCGCGCGAGGCGCTCTACGCGGACGTGCCGTGGATGCGGCGGCGGGCGCTGCACCGCGCGCTCGCGGAGGCGCTCGAGCGCGCCGGCGCGGAGAGCCGCGCGGTCGCGCGCCACTGGCTCGGCGCGCGCGTCGGCTCGTGCGCCCGCGAGGCGCTCCTGCGCGCGGCTTCCGAAGCGGAGGCGATGCACGCGTATCGCGACGCGGCGGAGGCGGACCGGCAGGCGCTCGAGCTCTGGCCCGAGAGCGGCGACGACGCGCGCCGCGCCGGGGCTCTGGCGCGCTACGCGCGCTGCTCACGGCTCGCCGGCGAGCTCGCGGAAGCGGCGCGCGCGTGGCGCGAGCTCGCCGCCATGCGCAGCGGCGCCGGCGACGCGCGCGGCTTCGCGGACGCGCAGCGGGAGCTGGCGGCGGTGCAGGACTTAAAGGGCGACCGCGAGGCGGCGTTCGCGGCGCGCCGGATCGCCGCCGAGGCGTACGCGGCCGACGGCTGCCCGGCCGAGGCGGCGGTCGAGCACCTGGCGATGGCCAACCAGCGCCGCCTCGCGGCCAGGCACGCCGAGGCGATCGAGCTGGCGGAGGCGTCGCGCGTGGAGGCGGACGCCGCCGGACGGATCGACCTGCGGATCCGCGCACTCGGGCTCGAGGGCCTCGCCCAGGCCAAGCACGGCGACTACGAGGGCGGCCTCGAGCGCGTCCGGGGCGGCCTCGCGCTGGCGCTCGAGCACGACCTCACGGGCGTCGCCGCCGAGCTCTACCAGCGCCTCAGCGTCACGCTCTATGACTCGGCCGACTACCGGCGCGCCGAGGAGGCGCTCGAGACCGCGCTACAGCTCTGCGAGGCCAGTCCCGACGCCGGCACCGAGGTCGCCTGCGTGACCTGCATGGCATACGTGCTGCGCGAGCGCGGGGAGTGGTCGCGCGCCGCCGAGATGTGCCGCGAGCTGATCGCGCAGCGCACCGCGCTGTTCGTCGCGGAAGGCCTGCTGGGAGCGATCCACGCGTTCGAGGGCAAGGGGAGCTCTGCCCGCCGGCTGCTCACCTCCTCGCTCGCCACCGCCGCGCGCATAAGCCACTACAACATGACGGTCGACACGACCGCGGCTCTCGCCCGCGTCGCTGCCGCCGAGGGCGCCGACGACGAGGCGAGCGAGCGCTGCCGGGCGGTGCTCGCGCACTGGGAGCACAGCGACGACCACCACTACGCCGTCGGCGGAATCCGCTGGGCGGCCGGCTACTTCGCCGCGCGCGGCGATCGCGACGGCGCCCACGCCTGCGCCGAAGCGCTCACCCGGATCGTGTCGGAGACCGCGCACCCGGACGCGCTCGCGGCGCTCGCGCACGCGATCGCCGAGATCGCGCTGCTAGAGGGCGACGCCGAGGCCGCCGCCGACCAGCTCGCGCGCGCCGTCGAGCTCCACCGCGGGCTCGACCTGCCGTTCGCCGGGGCCGAGATCGAGCTGCGCGCGGGAGTCGCGCTGGCCGCAGCGGGCGAGCGCGAGCTCGCCCTGGAGCGCCTCCACGACGCCTACCGCACCGCGCGCAGGCTTGGCGCGCGGCCGCTCGCGCTCGACGTCGCCCGCGAGGTCGCCGCGCTCGGCGACTCCGTCGTGACCCGCCTCGGCAGCCGCGCCGCCCGCGACGTCGACGGCGGCGGGCTTTCGCGGCGCGAGCGCGAGGTCGTGCGGCTGCTGGCCGTCGGCCGCACGAACCGCGAGATCGCCCAGGCCCTGTTCCTCAGCACGCGGACGGTCGACATGCACGTGCGCAACATCCTGCGCAAGCTCGACTGCCGCTCGCGCGTCGAGGCCGCCGGCCGCGCGGGCGAGCTGGGATTGACCGGCTGAGCTGGGTCCGTGGCGCTCGCGCCTCGGTGATCGCACTAGGATCCGGCTCGTGACCGGACTGCGCGAGCGCCTCGACCAAGACGTCGTGCTGGGAGCCGAGGGGTACCTGTTCGAGCTCGAGCGGCGCGGCTACCTGAAGGCCGGCCCGTTCGTCCCGGAGGTGGTGCTCGACTTCCCCGAGGCGGTGCGGGAGCTGCATCGCGAGATGCTCCGCGCGGGCGCCGAGGTGATGGTCGCCTTCACGTACTACGGGCACCGCGACAAGCTGCGGTCGATCGGGCGCGAGGACGACCTCGAGCCGCTCAACCGCAACGCGCTGCGCCTGGCGCGCGAGGTGGCGGCGGAGGGCGACGCGCTCGTGGCCGGCAACATCTGCAACACCTGGGTCTACGACCCCGACGAGCCGGAGGGCACGGGCGAGACGGTGCGCGAGATGTACCGCGAGCAGGTCCGCTGGGCGGTCGAGGAGGGAGCCGACCTGATCGTCTCCGAGACGCACGACTACCTGGGCGAGGCGCTGATCAGCCTCGAGGCGATCAGGGAGTCGGGCCTGCCTTCGGTCGTCACGTTCGCGTCGACCGACGAGGTGACGATCGACGGATACGACTTCGTCGAGGCGTGCCGGCAGCTGGAGGCGGCCGGCGCCGACGTCGTCGGCCTCAACTGCTCGCGCGGGCCGCGCACGATGCTGCCGATCCTCGAGCGGATCAGGGCGGCGGTCGACTGCCACGTCGCCGCGCAGCCCGTGCCGTACCGGACGACGCCCGAGCAGCCCAACTTCGAGGCGCTCAAGGACGCCGACGGCGTGCGCGGCTTCCCGATCGCGCTCGAGCCGTTCCAGTGCAACCGCTTCGAGCTGGCCGAGTTCGCCGCCGCGGCGCGCGACCTCGGCGTCGGCTACATCGGCCTCTGCTGCGGCGGCGCGCCGCACTTCATCCGCGCGATGGCCGAGCGCCTCGGCCGGACGGTTCCGGCCAGCCGCTACTCGCCCGACATGGCGCAGCATCCGATCCTCGGGGAGAACGTCGGCAAGCAGGCGGAGCGGTTCGTGAACTGGAAGGACTGAGCTGAGCGAGCCGCGGGTCGCCGTCGTCGGCGCCGGGGTCGTCGGCCTGGCGTGCGCTTGGGAGCTGCGCCGCCGCGGCGCCGATGTCGTCGTTCTCGAGCGCGCACGGGTCGGCGGCGGCGTCTCGCGCGGCAACACCGGCTGGGTCTCGCCGAGCTTCACGTACCCGCTGCCGGCGCCCGGGATGGTGCGCGAGGGCGTGCGCCAGCTGCTGACCGGCGGCGAGGCGTTCGTGCTCCGGCCGAGCCTCGATCCGGCGTTCGCGCGCTGGCTCTGGACGTTCCGGCGCAGCTGCAGCCCGGCGCGCTTCGACGCCGGCGTCCGCGCTCTGCTCGCGCTCAACCGCCGGACGCTCGAGCTCTTCGACGCGTACCGGGACGCGGGCGTGGCGTTCGAGATGCACGCCGCCGGCCTCGTCGTCGCGGCCCGCACCGACGGCGGGCTCGACATCTACCGGAGGACGTTCCGCCGGCTGCGCGAGCTCGGCTACCGGGGAGGGGAGATCGACGCGCTCGACGCCGCGGCGCTGGTCGCGCTCGAGCCCGCCCTCGACCGCGATGGCGTCGTCGCCGGCATGCACGCGCGCGTCGACCGCTTCGTTCGCCCGGAGGAGCTGACCGCCGGGCTCGCCGAGCGTCTGCGCGGCGAGGGAGTCGAGGTCCGCGAGGGCTGCGAGCTGCGCTCGCTGGAGCGGCGGCCCGGCGGCTGGGAGCTTGGGATCGACGCGGGCGACCCGGTGGCGGCGGACCGGGTGGTCGTCGCCGCCGGTCTCCCGACCGCGCCGCTGCTGCGCCGCCTCGGCGTGCGCGTCCCGCTGATGGGCGCGCGCGGCTACAGCGTCACGGTCGCAGGCCGCGGCACGCCGCCGCGCCACGCGCTCTACCTCGCCGAGGCGAAGCTCGGCCTGAGCCCGTTCGACGGCGGCGTGCGCGTCGCCGGCGTGTTCGAGCTCGGAGCGCGCAGCGCCGACGCCGCGCCCGGCGCCGGCGAGCGGCTGCTCGCGGCTGCGCGACCGTACCTGTCCGGCTGGGAGCCGGTCGCAGACGGTCCGGTCGAGGCGTGGGCGGGGCTACGGCCGGCGACGCCCGACGGGCTGCCGCTGATCGGAGCGCTGCCCGGGCTCGACGGCGTGTTCCTCGCCACCGGGCACGGGATGCTCGGCGTCACGCTCGCCCCCGCGACTGCCGACCTGCTCGCCCCGCTGGTGCTCGAGGGCCGCGCCGCGCCCGAGCTCGCGCCGTTCGATCCGGTGCGAACGGCGCGTCAGCGATAGCGCACGCCCTGGCGCTCGAGGACCGCGCCGCGCCCGAGCTCGCGCCGTTCGATCTGGCGCGAACGGCGCGTCACAGGTAGCGGACGCCCTGGCGTTCGAGCTCGGCCTGCACGAGCGCGACGTCGACGCGGTCGAGCTCGCGGCCGGTCCGGAGCGAGACGGCGGCCGCGATGCCCGCGCCCTGCCCGGTGACCGCGCAGCACGCCATGTTGCGCGTCGCGGCATGGGCGATGCGGTCGCCGCCGATCGCGCGGCCCGCGACGAGCAGGTTCCTCACCCGCTTGGGCAGCAGCGCGCGGTACGGGACGTGCATGTAGCGCCCGGTCGTGGGCAGGATCAGGACGCCGTAGCCGTCGACGAACTCCGGATAGATGCCGATCGAGTCGTCGAAGCGCGCCTCGCCGCGCACGTCAGCCTCGGTCATGTTGTATGCCGCGTCGATCTTGCGCGTGTCGCGGATCCCGATCGTCATGCCGAAGTTGCGCAGCCTCGCTCCCGCGCATCCCGGCGTGTAGCGGCGCAGCGCCGCGATCGCCAGCATCGCCTGGCGCCGGCCCTCGATCTCGAAGCGCGCCAGGCTGTCGGGATCGGTGCCGTCGCAGCCCGCCAGGTGGACCAGGTTCATGTAGGTGAGCTCGCCGCTGTCGTGCACCGCGCCCCAGGTCCCCGCGATCGTGTCCAGGCGCGCCGGTATCAGCCCGTCGCGGATCGCCTGAGCGAACGGCTTGCGCAGGAACGGCGAGTACACCGCGTCCTCCTTGCCGGACGTCTCGATCACCAATTCGCCGGCCGACCAGTCGCCGTAGGTCTGCGGGTCCGCGCGCACGCCGTCGAGGAACGCGCGCTTGTCGACTCCGGCGAGGTGGAACATCACGGACGCCGCCTGCATCTCCTCCGGCGGCGTCTTGAACGCCGGGGCGCCCGCCCGCTCGGCGACGTCGGCGTCACCGGTGGCGTCGACGACGCGCCGGGCGAGGATCGCCTCGCGACCCGCCTTGGACTCGACCACGACGCCCGCGACGGCGTCGCCGTCCATGACCGGCGCCACGAACAGGCGGTGGAGCATCGGGTGCACGCCCGCCTCCTCGACCAGCCTGTCGGCGACCACCTTGAAGCCCTCCGAGTCGATCTCGTAGGAGAGCGACTGCGACTCCGGCACCGCGGCGCCCATCTCCCTGGCGCGCTCCTCGAATTCGCGGCCGATGCCGCCGGCCTCGACCGTCGCCTCGTGCCGGTACCACGCGATGTCCTCCACGCCGACGACCGTCAGGTTGCCGCCGAAGCATCCGAAGCGCTCCACGAGGGCGACGTCGACGCCCGCGCGCGCGGCCGCCAGCGCGGCGCCGAGGCCGCCCGGACCCGAGCCGACGACGAGCACGTCGGTGCGGTGGACGACATCGGTCGCGCGCCGGCTCGGCGATCGTCGCGGCGTCCCAGCGGATGGCCATCGACAGCGATCTTCGCAACCGCGGCGCGGCGCTCGCCGCGCCGCGCCGCGTTCAGGCTCAGTGCAGCTCGATCTTGCGCGCGACCGCGCGCCGGACCTTGCGCCGATCCTCCCGCGATCGCGGCGAGCGCGTCAACGCCGCACGCCTCGCGGCGCTGAGGTGGCGCTGCCGCGTCGTGTGCGGCGGGCTCGGCGTCTACGTCAACGGCCGGCTTTGAGAGAGCGGGGCCCGGCCGCCTCCCAAAACGTTGAAATATCAGCGGATCTCGCGGCTCGTTCGACGTTTTGCTCCTTATAGCCCGCAAAACGTCGAACGAGGCCTGCGAATCGGCGATCTATTCAACGTTTTGCGCACCCGGCCGACCGCTCCCTCCCTTCAATGCCGCCGTTGACGTAAACGCCGGTCGCGAGACGGCGACGGATCTCACCCGACCGGCAACGACGCACGGATCTCGGTTCCGCCCCCCGGCCGGCTCGCGAACCGTCATGCCGCCGCTGAGCGCCTTGATCCGGTCGGCGAGCCCGCGCAGCCCGTGCCGCCGGCGAGCTCCGCGCCGCCCGCGCCGTCGTCGCGCACGACGACCTCGAGCCGGTCGCCGAGCCGGCGCACGATCACCTCGGCGCGCGACGCGCGCGCATGCTTTCCGACGTTCGCGAGCGCCTCTGAGCAGAGAAGCCAGACCGTCGTCTCCGCCGCCTCCGGCAGGCGTCCCTCGGGCACGTCGACGTCCACGTCGAACGGCAGCGCCGCGGCGATATCCTCGAGCGCCTCGGCGACTCCGCCGGCGGCCGCGGGGGGGACGCCCGTGGCAAGCTCGCGCAGGTCGCCGTGGGCGCGCGCGAGCGCACCGGCGAGCTCGTCGAGCGACTCGCCGGTCCCGTTCACGATCGCGTCGAGCCGGTGGGATGCGATGCCGAGCCGGCGCTCGACACCCTCGCGCCGCGCGGCCTCGAACCGCGCTCCCGCGCTCGTCTCCCACCCAGGCGATCGCTCGATCGGAGCCGGCGAGTTGACGCGGTGCGCGTTTGCGTCATAGGGTCGGTCGCACGAGCGCTTAGGAGGCCCCCCGAATGGAGAACGAGTACCGCCCCGAACTCAAGGCGCAGGTGACGGTCGACGACGACGGGATCGTCCGCCACCTCCTCCACACGGAAGAGCCTTGGCGCCCGCCCACGGAAGGCGCGCTGGATCCGCTCCGCGCGGCGGTCGAGTACATCCGCGCCCAGTCCGGCCTGCTCGGGATCGCGGACGCGACGCTGGAAGGCATCGACGAGCGGGTCAGCTACGCGGAGCCCCGGATGGAGCAGGACTCGTACCGGCTGGTCGACCAGAAGCAGCAGTTCGACAGCGCGACCTTCGCCTTCGCCCAGACATACCTCAACGTCCCGGTCTGGCGCCGCGGCATCAGCGTCACCGTCAAGCGCGACTCCAGCGGTGTCGTCGAGAGCACGAACACGACGCTGCCCGGCGTCCGGGTCGGGATGCCGTCGGGTGAGGCGATCGACCGCTGGCGGGAGCTGGCCAACGGCCGGGCCGGCGGCGCCGGCGAGGAGGCGGCCGGAACGCCGGCCGACCGCCTGGTCGCCGACGCGCTCGGCCTCACGGGGGAGGAAGCGGCGGAGACGGACGCGGGGCCGGCCCTCCCCGACGCGGCTCGGCTGCGCGTGAACCGCGGACGGCTCTTCGTCTACAGGTACGACCCCGAAGAGCGGCAGCCGCGGGCGCACGGGGACAAGCTGCTCGACTTCGAGAGCCGGGACGACGAGCTCACGTTCCCGCTTCCGCCGGTTCCCGCGAGCATCCAGCCGGGACGCGACTACCTCGTCTCCGAGGTCGTCTTCGCCATGCCGTTCGCCGGCATGGAGAAGCTGAACTGGCGCGCCCTGGTCGAGGTCGAGACGAACGCCGTGCTCTGGCTGCGAGCGCTCATCGCCGGCGTCCGGGGCCTCGTCTTCACCTACGACCCGATCACATCGACCGGCGTCCTAACGAACACCGCCGACCGGCCGAACGGCACCCTGAACGCGCTGCGCGACGACGTCGTGCTTGAGCGGCTGAACGGGCCGGTCGCCGGCGTCCAGTCGCTGGCGGGCTCGCACGTAGTGCTCGCGGACGACGACGCGCCCACGATCGCACCGCCGACCGCGGCCACCGGCACCGACTTCGACTACGCCGCGCGCACGAACGACTTCGCCGCCGTCAACGCGTACTACCACGCCGACAACTTCTTCGCGGTGATCGAGGACCTCGGCTTCGACCGCGATACCTACTTCGACGGCACGACATTTCCCGTCCACGTCGACCACCGGGCGAGCATCGGCGATGCCGGCGGCATCGAGATCAACGCGTTCTGCTCCGGCGATGCGGAGGGAGACGGGATCGGACTCGTCGGATACTGCCTCGCGCATCTGGGCGACACGGCCAACCCGTTGGGTCGGGCGGTGGACAAGTACGTCCACTGGCACGAGATCGGCGGGCACGGGATCCTCTGGGACCACGTGGATTCGCCGAACTTCGGCTTCAGCCACAGCGCGGGCGACGGGCTGGCCGCTCTCCAGAGCGATCCGGAGTCGCTCCTGCGCGAACAGGGCCTCGTGGAGCGCTTCCGCTACACGCCCTTCCGGCCGATCCGCTGGCTCAACCGCGACGTCGCCACCGGCTGGGGATGGGGCGGGGCCAACGATGTCGGCGGCTACTCCAGCGAGGAGATCCTCGCTACGACGCACTTCAGGATCTACCGCTCGATCGGCGGCGACTCCGACAATCTCCAACGGCGCCGGCTCGCCTCCCGCGTCGTCTCGTACCTGATCCTGCGCGCGGTCGGCGACCTCACGCCGCTCACCAATCCGGCAAGCGCCGACGCATGGTGCACGCGGCTGATGGCGACCGATGCGTTCGACTGGACGTCCGAGGGCCTCACGGGCGGCGCCTACCACAAGGTGATCCGCTGGGCATTCGAGGTGCAGGGGCTCTTCCGGCCGCCGGCGGCCCCCAACACTGACCCCGGCGCGCCGCCGCAGGTCGACGTCTACATCGACGACGGGCGCGCCGGCACGTACGCGCCGTACCTGGCCGATTTCGCGGATACGACCGAGATCTGGAACCGGCGGTTCCCGGACGGCGGCACGGCGCACGAGGATCCGCTCGCCGGCTTCCCGAGCTTCGTCTACGTCCGCGTGCGCAATCGCGGCACTGGGACCGCCACCGACCCCTCCGTGAAGCTGTTCCGGGCCGACCCGGCGAGCGGCCTCGAGTGGCCGGGCGCATGGACGCCCGCGGCGACTGCGCAGCTCGCCGCCGGAGGGCCGATCCCGTCCGGCGGCCAGCGGGTCGTCGGGCCCTTCTCCTGGACGCCTGCCGCCGCCGGGCCGGTCTCGCTGCTGGCGAGCGCCGCGGCGACCGGCGACGCGAGCAACGCGGACACGGTGAGCGGGCCGATCGCGCACTGGCGCCTGATTCCGAATGACAACAACCTCGCGCAGCGCGACGTGACGGCAGCCACCGCCAACCCCTGCGAGCAGATGGGGGCGCTTGCCGACTACGTCGCGACGCTCAACCTCCATCACGGCCTCGAGCAGAGCCTGACCGCCAAGCTCCGGAACGCGAAGCGCGACTGCGAGCGCGGGCACAAGACGCCGGCGTGCAACAAGCTGGGTGCCTTCGACAACGAGGTCGCGGCGAAGACCGGCAACGGCATCACCGCGGCGCAGGCGACCGTGCTCCGCGGCCACAGCGCCGCGATCAGGACCGTCCTCGGGTGCTGAGCGGTCAGACGAGCCAGTCGATCGGGTCGTAGCCACGCGACCGCTCTGTCGGGCCTATCCCGCCACGAGCGCCGCCAGCTTGTCGAACGCGGCGCTCCACCCGGCTTCCGCGTGGCGGCTCTCGGCGTACGGGCCGTCCGTCAGGATCATCCGAGTCCTGCCGCCGAGGTCGTGCAGCTCGATGCGCGTGATCGTCGGCTCGTGCGTGCCGGCCTGCGGCATCGGATCCGAGCGCAGGACGAGCAGCTCCGGCTCGACGAGCTCGATGATCTCGTAGCCGATGGCGAACTCGCCGCCTCCGCCGCGCCGGACCATCGTGAGCTCGTAGCGCCCGCCGACGCGCAGGTCGATGCGGATCCGATCGCGCGGCGTGTC
>Ga0126313_10000131_pt1 | contig 31864 bp, 38 predicted proteins | sample Plot105A_FD_89954 | JGI IMG/M metagenome (GOLD analysis project Ga0126313, IMG submission 89954) | Serpentine soil microbial communities from UC McLaughlin Reserve, CA, USA - Plot105A | ecosystem: Environmental > Terrestrial > Soil > Grasslands | place: USA: UC McLaughlin Reserve, Lake County...
AGCAGACCGGTACTAATGCTTCGAGGGCTTGACGGATTTTGATTCCTTGTTCGGGCGCGCTTCGGCATGTCTGGCCAACTGTGCGGTTTTCAAGGTCCGGCGAGGGGCCCGGTCTCGCAAGCTCTCGGTGGCGATAGCGAGGGGGCCACACCTCTTCCCATTCCGAACAGAGCAGTTAAGCCCCTCAGCGCCGATGGTACTTGGGCCTCGCGGCCCTGGGAGAGTAGGTCGCCGCCGGTTTATCTCAGGGCGCCTCGAAGAGGTCACCCTGAGAAGAGGGCGTCCCGGGGGCGCCCTTTTGATTTGGAGCGGCCTACACTCCGCGCTCTCATGTCGGCGCTCGTGATACTGCTCATCGTCCTCGGGGTCCTGATCCTGATCGTGCTCGTGGGCGGGTTGATCGCCATCAGGCGGCGGGACCGCTCCCTGGGCGACGCCTACGTCGAGCACGTCGCCGCCGCCGACAGGGCTCTGGAGGAGGCCCGAGCCCAGGACAAGGGCTGGGATCGGGGGGTATTGGAGGAGACGGCCCGGAGGGCCGTCTCCGAGAGACGTCCGGGCTGGCGCTACGATGCGCTGCACCTGGTGCTCGTCGACGACCGTCCGGGCGTGGCCCAGGATCGGGCGGAGCTCGTTGCCGTCGGCGGCGGTGAGGAGGTGCGCGTGACGCTGGCACGCCACGACGCCGGTTGGGTCGCCGAGAAGGTCGAGTAGGCGCGGCGGCGTGAGGGCCGCCTTCCAGCCCGAGAACGAACTGGAGCGGGAGCTCGCGGCAGATCCGGAGGTCGCTCGCGGCCTCGCCTGGGGCGAGCCGCGCTCCAGCCACCCGGAGGGGACCGTTGGTGCCCACGTGGCCGACCTGCTCAGGACGATCGAGTCGTGGGGCGAGACCGAGCCCCGGCGGGGCGAGCTTCGCTTCCTGGCGATCCTGCACGACACGCTCAAGTACCGCGTCCGCGACTGGCTCCCGAAGGTGGGCGAGAACCACCATGCCACCCGGGCCAGGCGGCTGGCCGAGCACTATACGACGGACGAGCGCCTGCTCGCGGCCATCGAGCAGCACGACCGGCCGTACGCGATCTGGCGCCGCACCCGCCGGCACAGCGCGCGTGAGCGCCGGGCCGTCGACCGGCTCGTGCGCCGCGTCCCCGACCTCTCGCTCTTCCTCCGCTTCGTCGAGCTCGACGGCTCGAGCGAGGCGAAGAACCCGGAGCCGATCGCGTGGCTACGGGCGGAGCTGGGCCGGCGGGGGCTGCTCGGCTAGCGCCGAGCCAGGCAGCGCTGCTGCGCTAGCGCCCAGCCAGGCAGCGCTGCTGCGGAGGCGACGGCGCCCCGGGCCGGCGCCGCGGCGCGAGCCGCGCACGCTCCCCGTGCGCAAGCGGCCGCCGGGCCGCGGGGGTGGCGGCCGGCGCTCCTAGGAGGGCGCGCCCGTGGGCGCTACCGTGGAACGCGGCCGCTCCGCCCGCGACGATGCGGCGGGCCGGGCCCGCTCCAGCGTCCGCGGCGGACGATGCCGCCGCGGCCTCCCATCCGGAGCTCGGACCGACCCGGTCAGAGACGGCCGGCAGGGCGCTCGTGGGCACCGACGCAAGCGCGCCGAGGCGATACTCGCCGAGCGTCGAGAACTCGACGAGCGCGTCGAGCGCGGCGCCGAACCGGTCTCTGACCCGTGGGAACATGCGTTCGGGAAGCTACGAGAGCCCGCGGACGGAAGCGCCGATTCGCTGCAAGGTTCGTTGCAGGAGCCGTTGAGCGGACGGAGACCGTGGCGGCGTGGCGCGTCGCCGCACGCGCCGGTCAACTGGTGAGGGTCAGCGCGAAGATCGCCGCGAGCGTGGCCGTCCCAAGCGTCAGCCATGTCACGTAGTCGCCTGCGTGGCTGGTCTGCAGGGCGCGCAGCCTTCCAAGCACGCCGGCGGCGAGGGTCTCGGCGCGGTCTACCGCGCCGGGCGCGCGCTCGCGGAAGAGGGCGACTGCCGCAAGGCCCAGGGCGAGCGCGACCGTGAGCAGGCCGGTGGCGACGCTGCCGACGCCGGGCTGGATCGTCTCGGCCTCTGCCTGGAGTCCGGTCACTCCGTGCAGCACCGCCGCCGCGTAGGCGGACCGATCCACGAAACCGGCCCCGGCGTCGAGCGCCGCCTCGCGCATGCCCGGCACCAGGCCCAGCGCCAGGCCGGCCACCGCCAATGCGACCGCCGGCGTGGTCATCGTGCTCGGCACCCGGTCGTGGCGATACTGGAGCTCGGGGTCCACTTCGTCCGGGGCCGCCGCGGCCCCTGCGGCGATCGGGTCGGTCCGCGGGCCCCAGCCGACGAACACGCGGCCGGCTGCCCGGAGCAACGCGCCGCTCGTCAGCGCCGAGGTCACCACGAAGACCACCGGCAGCCAGCCATATCCGGCGTCACCAGCCGCCTCCTCGATGAGCGCCTTGCCGAGCCAGGGTCCGAACGGTGGGAGCGATGCCACCCCGAGCGCGCACAGAACCACAAGCGGTCCTGTGACGCGCAGCCTGCGCGCCCGACCACGCAGCCGCAGCTCGTCGACGCTCTGGAACAGGTGCTGAAGGGCTCCCACGGAGACGAACAAGGAAGCCTTCAGGCAGCCGTCGGCCGCGACCAGGAGCGCAGCGCCCGCCATGGCACCGGAGTCGAGCAGACCCAGTCCCGTCAGGAACAGCCCTATCTGGGCGATGGTCGCAAACGCCAGCATGCGCTTCAGGTGCCGGGCTCCGAAGCACAGCAAGGCACCGACCAGCGCCGTGAGCACGCCGGCGCTGATGAAAACGACCTGGAGGGACTCCTCGCCTCCGCCGAGAGCGCCCGAGAACACGGTCCAGTACACGCGCGCCAGGGCGTACAGGCCGAGCTCGCTCATCGCCGCCGAGAGGAGCATGCACACGGGCGTGGGCGCCACGGAATAGGCATCGGCGAGCCAGAAGTGGAAGGGCACCACGGCCGCCTTGGTGAGGAACCCGACGGTGATGAGGGTGAACGAGATGACGACCAGCCCGTCGACGTGACTGCCGGCCAGCGTCTGCCCGATCTGCGCCATGTTCAGCGCCCCCGTACGCCCGTACAGGAGCGCTATCCCAGACAGGATGAAGAAGGCGCCCACGCTGTTCGTCACCGCGAAGTTGAGGGCCCCCTGGATCGGGCCCTCTTCCTCGATGTCGTAGGCCACCAGCGCGTAGGCGGACACGCTCAGCAGCTCGAAGAAGACGAACAGGTTGAACAGGTCACCGGTGAAGCTGAACCCGACCATGGCCGCTAGGAAGACCAGCATCAGCGCGTGGAAGAAGGGCCCCACCACGACGAAGTAGCGCCACGAGAACATGAAGGCGCCGACGAAGGTCAGCGCCACGAACAGGGCCAGGCCGGCCCCGATCTCGTCGATCGCGAAGGAGACGCCCACTGCGGCCCCGTGGCGGGGCGTCCAGCCGCCGAACCAGTAGACGACCCGCCCGTCGGCCACGTCCGAGAGCACGAGGGCGCACAGCACCGCCACGCCGATCGCTGCGGCGAGCGAGGCCGCGTCCACGACCGGGCGGGGCAGCACCACGGCCGCGCCGACGAGCACGGCGGCCACCACCAGCGGGATGGCGACGGCGAGCGGCGACAGGTCGGCCATCCTCAGGCCTGCGGCCGCTTGGGGCGCAGCTCCTCGGGATCGAGCGTCCCGTAGCGCTTGTGCGTCTGCACAGCGAGCGCCAGGAGCAGCGCCGTGACGGTGGTGCCGACGACCACGTCGGTGAGCGTCAGCGCCTGGACGATCGGGTCGACGGCGGGCGTGGTCGGCGGCACGTCGGCGAAGATCGGCGGCTCCGCGTCCTTGACGTAGCCGATCGACAGCAGCAGGAGGTAGGACGAGGACTGCATCACCGCCAGGCAGACGACCAGGTGGAGCAGGTTGCGGCTGGTGACGATGCCGTAGAGGCCGACGAGCACGAGCCAGGCCGCGACGACGTAGGGCAGGACGCTCATCGGACCTCCCGGCGACGCTTGATCAAGGTCTGCTGGAGGAACTCGGACAGCATGAAGGCGAACCCGCCGGTGACCGCGAGTCCGACGGCCAGGTTGCCCAGCGGAATCGTGCCGGCGGAGATGAGCTGCCCCGCCGTCTCGATCGGGAGGAAGTTCTCGAAGAAGGATCCCGCGAAGAGCAGCCCGCCAATGGCGATGAGCACGAAGCCGGCGGCGCCCGCGCCCTCGGCCGCCTCGATCAGCGCGGTGGGGCCGACCCGGCGCATCGTCATGTAGTCAGCAGTCAGGTAGGTCAGGAGCAGGCCCGTGGCCAGGATGACGCCGCCCTGAAACCCCCCGCCCGGCGTCTGGTGGCCGTGTAGCACCACGTAGATGCCGATCAGCACGGTCGGGGCCACCAGCAGCGTTCCCGTAACGCCGACCACCAGGCTCGTCTCCGGCACCCGCCGGCCGGGGACGTCGTCGTCGGGGGTGGCGACGTGCTCGCCTCGTAGCGTGCGGAGCAGGCTGGCCACGCCGACGACCGCCGCGAAGAGGATGAACTCCTCCCCGAGCGTGTCGAATTCGCGGAAGTCGAAGTTCACGGTGGTGACCACGTCGGTCGAGGCCCGGTCCGGGACGGACAGCCGGTTCAGGAGCTGCCCGTAGGCGCCGTCGAAGCTCCCGAAGTCGGGCAGTCCCACGAAGCCCCAGACCAGGGCTGCGAACAGCGCCGTTCCGGCGACGGCGAAGACGCGGAGCCGCAGGCGCGCGTTCACTTGCGGCGCTCCTCCTCCCAGCGGACCCGCGCCAGCGCGAGCAGGATCATGAGTGGCAGGGCCACGGCTCCGACCACCGTCTGCGAAAGAGCCACGTCAGGTGCCTGGAAGACGAAGAAGAGGAGGCCGAGGACCAGGCCGTAGAGCGAGGCCATCAGGGCCTGGCGGAGGGGGTCGCGGGCCAGCACGACGCAGGTCCCGCAGACCGCGACCAGAAAGAGCACCACGGCCTGCAGCGGCTCTATGGGTGCTCCTTCTGGCGGTGCTCCTCCTCGAGGATGACGAACCGCCCGTGCCGCCGGATCCGGATCGCCCGAGCCGTGGCGTGCACGAGGATGGGACTCGTCGCAAGCAGGATGACCGCGGTCAGCACCGCCTTGACGCCCATCGACGAGAGTGGCTCCTCGACGAGCACGGCGGCCGCGATCGCGACTGGCGCGACGGTGGCGGCCGGCCCCGTGAAGTGAAGCTGCTCGAGCGGCCCCTTTGACGCCAGCAGGCCCAGGCCGCTGAGCAGCACGGAGGCAACGCCGAGCCCAAGCAGCACATCGACCGCCACCTTGCTCATACCCAGCGCTCCAGGAAGCGGACGAACGTGAGGGAGCCCGCGAAGGAGAGCAGGGCGCTGACCAGGGCCAGGTCAGCGAACGGATCGCGGTGCAGGCCTTGCGCGATCAGCAGCAAGGTCAGCGTCGTGAGCGTGGACGCCAGCTCCAGCGCCACGAGGGCGCTGATCCGAGACCCGCGCATCACGATCCAGATGCACGGCCCGAGGCCGAACAGCATCACGGTCGCCGCGATCAGCCAGGCGTTCACGACCCGGGGTCCAGGTCAGGGGGGCTCTCGGTCCTGACGAGCTGGTGCACCAGTGCCGTCTCGCGCGGCTCGTCGAAGCCGACGACCACCGTGTTGGGAGAGACGCAGCCCAGCCACTTGGCCACCACCGCGCGGGCCAGGGTGCGTGGATCGCCACCCTCGGCCTCCGCGAAGTGGACGGTGCGGTAACAGCCCTCGATCGGCTCCCGCCGCCACACGGCCAGGGCGAGCGCCCGGAAGATCCGAGCGGAGTCGACCACGATCTCGCCTGGCACGCGAAGCAGGGCGAGCGCCCAGCGCAGATCGGGGGCGAAGGGCGCGTACCCCTTGGAGCGGACCACCTCGGCCGCCGTAGCCGAGAGGGTGGCCGCGACCGCACCGGCGACGAACTCGGCGCCCTCCGTCTTGAACACCAGCAACATCCAGAGCCCGAAGGAGACAAGCCACCAGGCCACGAAGAAGGCCGTTCGCTCCAGCGGTGTCTCGAGCGCACGGGGTCGGCCCCGGGCTATCAGGCTGAACTCGCGCGAGGGCCGCCTTCGCCGTCGCTCCTTCACTTTACGCAGCCTAAGGGCCTATCCCTGTCGGGGTGCGTCCGGGGCGTTCCAGGACCGAGCCGGCTCCCCTACAGCGAGGACCAGATCTCGATCTTCGTACGCGTCCGTGCGATGACCTCGTCCGTGAACTCGCTAGTTGTGGAGTGGCCGGCGAGATCGGGAGTCCGTACGCCGGTCGCGGTCGCCTCGAGCGCCGACTCGTAGATCGCCCGCGAGGCGGCATCGGCTCCCTCGTGGCCCAGGGCCCCCGCGTAGTGCAGGAGCGCGGCCGCGGCGAGGATCATCGCCATGGGGTTGGCGATGTTCTTGCCCCGCAGGGCGGGAGCGGTGCCGTGCGGGGCCTCCGCCATGACGGCGCTCGGCTCATAGTCCTCATCCAGCGCCAGCAGCACCGACTCGGCGCCGGCGATCGAGCCGAACAGCGGCATCACGAGGTCGGACAGGCAGTCTCCGTCACGGTTCAGGGCGGGGATCACTAGCGGGACGTCGGCCCGGCCCGACACGAGTCCCGCATAGGTCGCATCGATCAGCACCGGGCTGTAGGGGACTTCGGGGTGCCGGTCCGAAGCGGAGTCGAGCTCTTCCTTGAGCATCCCTTCGTAGACGGGGCTCACCGTCCACTTCGGCCCGCCGTAGACCCGCCCGTGGATCCGCTCGGCGGTCCTGAAGCTGTACTCGGCGACCGCCCGGCAGACCCTCCGCGAAATGCGCTCGGTGCGGTAAGCGGCCTCATCGCCGTCCTCCTGCTCCCGCCACTGCTTGGCGCCGTAGGCGTCGCCCACCGCCATCCGCACCACGGCGATCGGATAGTGGACGCCCGCCACGGGCGTCACCCCCGGAATCCGGCGGCCGGTCCGAATGATGACCTGGCAGTCCAGGGCCTCGCGCAGGAGGCGGTTGGGGCTGCCCACGTCGTCGGCGCCCTCGGGGGTGATCGTCGCTGCCTTGAGCCCGAAGCAGGCCTCGTGCATCGCGGTCGCCGCGGCGGTCACGACCTCGTTGTTCGTTCGGCGCCGGTTCTCGAGCGAGAGGTCGTAGTGCTCCAGCTCGGTCTCCACCCTCGTCACCGCCGGATCGAGCACCCGGACGGCCTGGTCGAGGAGCTCCTGTCCGGTCTCGTCTCCCTCGAGGACAATGATCCGCAGGCTCACGGCATGAATCTAACCGCGAACAGCCGCTGCACCTGGTGCGGCGCCACCGTGGAGCCCCACGACGGATACCGCGCTGGCGAGCTGCCCGGCGCGCGCCGGGCGGTCTTCTGCCGGCTGGAGCACGTTGTGCCGTGGGCGATCCAGGGGCCAGACTGGGAGCCGGGGGAGATCGAGGGGGCGGAGGGTCTCACGTCCTGCGCCCAGTGTGGTGAGCCGCTTTCGGACGTCTACGTCGTCCTGGTCCGCCACCGAGGAGAGCACCGGGTCCCGGACGGCTTCTGCTCGGTCGACCACATGGCCAGCTGGGCCAAGTCAGGAGGACGCTGGCGCCAGCCCTAGCTCCTCGGCGTTCTCCTCCATGGCGGCGATCACGAACGCGACGTGCTCGTCGAAGTCCACCCCCAGCTCCCCCGCGCCGTCCCGGACCTCCTCGCGGTTCACGCCGGCGGCGAAGCTCGGCTGCCTCAGCTTCTTCTTCACGGACTTGGGGGTCATTCCCTGAACCCCGGTGGGCCGCACCAGCGCACAGGCGGCGACGAAGCCCGACAGCTCGTCGACGGCGTACAGGGTCTTGGCCATTCGCGTCTCGCGGGGGACCCCCAGGAACGTGGCGTGCCCGGCGACCGCGTCGATGAGCTCCTGGGGGTAGCCGCGCTCGCGGAACAGCTCCAGCGCCTTGCGTGGATGGCCTGTCTCAAGGTCCGGGTAGCGCTCGTAGTCCAGGTCGTGGAGGAGGCCGGTGGCCGCGTACAGCTCCTCGTCCTCGCCCCACCTGCGGGCGTAGGCACGCATGGCGACCTCCACTCCGAGCAGGTGCTTGCGCAGCGAGTCGCTCTCAACCCATTCCTCCACGAGCTGCCAGGCCTCGTCACGCGTGGGGCGCACGCAGGGCAGGGTATCCACCGGCCGGCCCGAACCAGGGAGGGATGCCCTTCGGTACCCTTGCGCGGCCGCTCGAAGTCCCGACCAGGGCGGTCCCCCGCATGGAGAAGTTCATCATCGAGGGCGGTTACCCGCTGTCGGGCACGGTCCTGCCGGCGGGCAACAAGAACGCCGCGCTGCCCCTGCTCGCAGCCTCGCTCCTCACCCAGGAGGAGATCGTCCTGCGCAACATCCCGCGCATCCGCGACGTGGAGGCGATGATCGAGCTGCTCCTGCGACTCGGGGTAAAAACGCGCTGGCTCGAGGACAACGTCGTCTCCCTGCTCGCCGACGAGGTCAACGACGCCGAGGTCGACGCGGAGTGGTCGGAGCGCATCCGGGCGTCGTTCCTGCTCGCCGGGCCGTTGCTCGCCCGCTGCGGCATCGCCGAGATGCCGCCGCCGGGCGGAGACGTAATCGGGCGTCGCAGGCTGGACCCCCACCTTGACGCTTTCCGGGCCCTCGGCGCCGAGGTCACGGTGGATCGCGGGTACAAGCTCGAGGCGCCCCGCGGTCTGCGGGCGTGCGACTTCTTCATGGACGAGCCATCGGTGATGGCCACGGAGAACGCCATCATGGCCGCGGCGCTCGCCCCGGGGGCCACGGTGATCCACAACGCCGCCTCGGAGCCGCACGTTCAGGACCTGGCTCGGATGCTGATGCAGATGGGGGCGCGGATCGAGGGGATCGGCTCGAACCGGATGGTCGTCCATGGTCAGGATCGCCTCGGCGGCGCCGACTACACGATCGGGCCGGACTACATCGAAGTCGCCAGCTTCATCGCCCTCGCCGCCTGCACCGGCGGCGAGCTGAGGGTCAAGGACACCGTTCCGGAGGACCTCCGGATGACCCGGCTGGCGTTCGACCGGCTCGGCTGCAAGATCGACTTCGAGGGCGACGACGTCGTCGTGCCACCCGATCAGAAGTTGCGCATCCGCGACGACGAGGGCGACGCGGTGTCCAAGATCGAGGACGGTCCCTGGCCGGCGTTCCCGGCGGACCTCACCAGCATCGCCCTCGCGCTGGCCACCCAGTCCGAAGGGCTCATACTGATCCACGAGAAGATGTTCGAGAACCGCCTGTTCTTCGTGGACAAGCTCGTATCCATGGGCGCTCGGGTTCTGCTCTGCGATCCGCACCGCGTGGTCGTGAGCGGCCCGAGCCGGCTTCACGGCGAGCGCATGGAGAGCCCGGATATCCGCGCGGGCATGGCGATGCTCATCGCCGCGCTGTGCGCCGAGGGCGTGTCGGAGATCGGGAACATCCGGCAGATCGACCGCGGCTACGAGCGGATCGACGAGCGGCTGCGGGCGCTGGGGGCGCGTATCGAGCGCGTCGCGTCCGAGCGCGTGGAATCAACCGCGTAGCGGCGCCGACTCGAGGAGGCGCACATGACCCACCCGATCCCGCCGGGCACCCGCGACGTGCTCCCGGACGAGATGCGGGAGCTCCGCGTGCTTACCGACCGCCTGCGCGCTGCCTTCGAGCGCGCCGGCTACGGCGAGGTGTGGACGCCGTCCCTGGAGTACGAGGAGGTGTTGAAGACGGGTGACGACCGAGCGGCCGGCGCCGGCTACCGGCTGTTCGACGAGCACGGGGAGGTGCTCGCGATGCGCTCGGACATGACGATCCCCATAGCCCGCGTGGTGGCGAGCCGCTACCGCGACGCAGAGCCGCCCTTCCGCCTCTGCTACTTCGCCCACGCCTACCGCCAGGTAGAGCGCGGCACCGGGCAGCAGCGGGAGTTCCTCCAGGGAGGGATCGAGCTGGTTGGCGTCCGCGCGCTGGAGGCCGAGGCGGAGGTCATAGCGCTCTGTGTGTCCGCCCTCGAGGAGGCGGGGCTTCGCCGCCACCGCCTCGGGGTCGGGGACGGGCAGCTCTACAGGCACCTCCTGGTGGCGTTGGAGGTGCCGCAAGAGAGCCACCTTCCCCTGCTCGAGTCCCTGTCCCGGCGCGACCTCGCGGGGCTCGAGATGCGGGTGGAGCAGCTCGGGCTAGCCGGGCGGGACCGTGACCTGCTCGTCCGCCTTCCCCAGCTGCGGGGCGGGCCCGAGGTGCTGGAGCGCGCCAATGGGCCGGTAGCGGACGCCGTGGAGAGCCTCCGCGGCCTCTACGGCCTGCTCTCCGAGCGCGGGGTGGCGGACCGGGTGATATTCGACCTCGGGCTCGTGCGGGAGCTCGGCTACTACACCGGGGCGGTGTTTGAGCTCTACGACCCCGCCGTGGGCTTCGCGCTCGGCGGGGGCGGCCGCTACGACGAGCTGATTGGCCGCTTCGGGAGGCCGTTGCCTGCCTGCGGGATCGCGCTCGACGTGCAGCGGGTGCACCTGGCGCAGGCTGCCGAGGAGGGGTTGAAATGAGGCTGCCAGCTGGCAGCTGGCAGCTGGCAGAGGCTAGGGCCCAAGGCCCTGCCAATTGCCAACTGCCAACTGCCAACCCAGAAGGACATCGGCGATGAGCCCGCCGCTCACGATTGCCGTACCGCGCGGGGCCCTCTTCGGCGGCACGCTCGACCTGCTTGACCGGCTTGGGCTCGACACGTCGGAGGTTCGCTCCAACGAGCGGAAGCTCTTGTTCGCCGAGGCGGGCATAGTGACCATGCGGCCGAGCGACGTGCCCACCTATGTCGAGCACGGAGCGGCCGACATCGGAGTCACCGGCAAGGACGTCCTGCTGGAGCAGTCAGACCGCGAGGTGTACGAGCTGCTCGACCTCGGCTTCGGGCACTGCCGGATGGTTGTCGCCGCGCGCGCGGAGGACGATGCGCTGGGAGAGTCGCTGCGCCGCCTCGGCAGGGTGCGGGTGGCCACCAAGTACCCGCGCATCGCGGCCCACCACTTCGCCGAGACGGGTCGCCAGGCCGAGATCGTCGAAGTCAAGGGCTCGGTCGAGCTGGCCCCCCTCACCGGCCTGGTCGACGGGGTGGTGGACCTCACGGCCAGCGGCCGCACGCTCTCCGAGAACCACCTGGAGGTGGTGGAGGAAATCGTCGCCTGCACGGCTCGGCTGATCGCCAACCCGGTGGCCCACAAGCTGAAGGCGGCCGAGATCGACGCGCTGGTGGAGAGGATCCGCTCGGAATGAGAATCGAGCGGCTCGAGAACGCCTGGTACCGGCCGGGGCTCCCGGTCACGGTGGAGGAGCCGGTTCGCCAGATCCTAGCCGAAGTTCGGGATGAGGGGGACGCGGCCGTGCTGCGGCTGACCGCGCGCTTCGACGAAGCGGAGCTTCGGCCCGAGCAGTTGCAGGTCGACCCGAGGGAGCTGGAGGCGTCGCTCGGCACCCTCGAGCCCGATGTGCTCGCGGGGCTGCGTACCGCGATCGCCAACGTCCGCGCGGTGGCGGAGGCGCAGCTGCAAGAGCCGCTGCTCGTGGAACTCCCCGAGGGGCAGCGCGTCGAGGTCGCCGAGCTGCCGGTCCGCCGGGTCGGCATCTACGCCCCGGCTGGGCGGGCCGCCTACCCCTCCACCGTGGTGATGTGCGCCGTAACGGCCCGCGCTGCGGGGGTGGACCAGATCACCGTTTGTGCCCCTCCCGGCCCGGGAGGCCGGGCGCATCCGGTGATCCTCGCCGCCTGTGTGCTCTGCGAGGTGAACGAGGTGTACAGGATGGGCGGGGCCCAGGCGGTGGCGGCGCTCGCCTATGGAACGCGCTCCGTCCCCGCGGTGGACGTGATCGCGGGACCGGGAAACGTGTACGTCCAAGAGGCCAAGCGGCAGCTCGCGGGGCAGGTCGGGGTCGACGGAGTCGCGGGCCCCAGCGAGCTGGCGATCATTGCGTCCGCCGGTGCCGACGCGGAGCTCGTGGCGATCGACCTCCTCGCGCAGGCGGAGCACGGCGCGGACACTCCGCTGTGGCTGTTGTCGGCCGATGCCGACGTTCTCGACGCCGCGGTCCTCGCGGTCGAGCGGCTGGCGCGCGAACGGCCCGGCGTGGCCGATGCGCAGCTCCAGGCGGTGCTGGTCGAAGAGGTACGGACGGGTCTGCGCTTCGCGGATGAGATCGCGCCCGAGCACCTCGAGCTCGTGGGCGAGGAGGCCGAGGCGTTCGCCAGTCAAGTGCGTGCGGCAGGCTGCCTGTTCGTTGGGGCCGGCGCGGGCACCGCCTTCGGCGACTACGTGGCGGGCTCGAACCATGTCCTCCCGACGGATGGCGCCGCGCGCTTCCAAGGCGCTCTCTCGCCCGCCACTTTCCGCCGCCGCATGGCTAGGGTGTCATTGCCGGGCGAGGCGCCCGCCCGCCTGGCGCCCCCCGGCGCAGCGCTGGCCCGCGCCGAGGGCTTTCCCGTGCACGCCGAGTCCATGGAGCGCCGCGCGTGAGCGATTCTGAGCGACAGCGAAGCGCTGAGATCTCCCGACAGACCGCCGAGACGCAGGTCCAGCTGACGCTCGACGTCGACGGCGCCGGTGAGGGCATCCGGCGGACGGGGGTTGGGTTCTTCGACCATCTGCTCGACGCGATCGCCAAGCACGGGCGGCTCGACCTCGACTTGCGGGTCGAGGGCGACCTCGAGACCGGCCCGCACCATACGGTGGAGGACACCGGGCTGGCGTTCGGGCAGGCGCTCGACAGCGCTCTCGGCGACCGTGCGGCCATCCGCCGCTTCGGCCAGGCCACGGTGCCCATGGACGATGCACTCGCAAGCTGCGCGATCGATGTTTCGGGGCGCCCCTATACGGCGTTCCACGCGGCGCTGCCGGACGTCCGGGTGGGGGACTTCGACACCGACCTCGCCGAGGAGTTCGTCCGCGCCGTGGCGAGCGCGGCCAAGCTGACGGTACACGTCCGCGTGGAGGCGGGCACCAACGCGCATCACATGGTGGAGGCAGCGTTCAAGGCGTTCGCCCGGGCGTTGCGTGAGGCCATCGAGCCCGACCCCGACGAAAGCGGGATCCCGTCGACAAAGGGGCTCATATGACGCGGATCGCGATCCTCGACTACGGGATGGGCAACCTGCGCTCCGCGGAGAAGGCGCTCGAGCACATGGGAGCCACTGTGTCCGTAACGCGCGATCATGAGGAGATCCGGACGGCCGCGGGGATCGTGCTCCCCGGCGTCGGCGCATTCCCCAGGGCGATGGAGGAGGTGCGGCGGCTGGGCTTCGACGAACTCTTGCGCGAGCGGCTCGCAGCCGGACTGCCCGCGCTCGGCATATGCCTCGGCATGCAGCTCCTGTTCGAGCGCTCGACGGAGCGCGGCGGCGCCGACGGCATCGGCCTGCTCGAGGGTCGGGTGGAGGAGCTCCAAGCCGACGGCCTGAAGATTCCCCAGATCGGCTGGAACCCGGTCGCCTGGCGCCGCGACAGCCCGCTGGGCGAGGGGCTGCCACAGCCGTGCGCGTTCTACCACGTGCACTCGTACGCGCCGCGGCCCGCGCACGAGGAGGACGTCGTCGGCACTGCCGTCTATGGGTCGGAGTTCGCGAGCGCCGTGGCGAGGCCGCCCCTGTACGGAGTGCAGTTCCACCCGGAGAAGTCGGGTCCCGACGGTCTGCGCCTGCTCGGGAACTTCGTGCGCGCCTGCGCGGGATGATCCTCCTCCCGGCGGTTGACATCCGCGACGGCAAGGCCGTTCGCCTGCGTCGAGGACGGTTCGAGGAGGAGACGATCTATGCCGACGATCCGGTCCAGGCCGCGCGCTCGTTCGTGGAGGAGGGAGCCCGCGGGCTGCACGTGGTCGACCTCGACGGCGCACGCGCGGGAGAGCCCACGAACCTCGACGACCTCGAGCGGATCACCCGCGAGCTCGACGTTCCGGTCCAGTACGGCGGCGGCCTTCGCTCGCTCGGGTCGGTGCGGCGAGCCCTGGCCGCGGGCGCCGAGCGGGTCGTGCTCGGGACCGCTGCCTACACGGAACCCGGTTTCCTAGAGCAGGCTCTCGAGACATGGAATCCGCGCGTGCTGTTGGCGGTGGACGTCCGTGGAGGGCACGTGTCGGTGGCCGGGTGGACGAAGGAGACGCAGATGCTCCCGGAGGAGGTGATCCGCCGCATGCAGCGCGTCGGCGTGACGCGCCTCGTATACACGAACGTAGATCGCGACGGCACGCTCGAGGGTCCCGACCTGGACGAGGTCCGCCGGGTCTCCCAGACGGTTCGCGGCCGCTTCCTCTACTCCGGCGGGATCTCCTCCCTCGAGGACCTGCGGGGGCTGAAGGAGCTGCGGCTCGTGAACCTCGCGGGCGTGATCTCGGGCAAGGCGCTGTACGAGGGCCGCTTCGCGGTGCGGGACGCCCGTGAGCTGCTGGAGGACAAGCCGTGACCCTGCTGAGGCGCGTGATCCCCTGCCTCGACGTCGACAAGGGGCGCGTGGTCAAGGGCGTCGAGTTCGTCGACATCCGGGACGCCGGCGATCCTGTCGAGCTGGCCGCCCGCTACCAGGACGAGGGGGCCGACGAGATCGTCTTCCTCGACATCACCGCTTCGCACGAGCAGCGCGATACGGTCGCCGCCCTCGCGCGGCGCTGCGCCGACGAGGTGTTCATCCCCGTCACGATCGGGGGTGGGGTGCGGTCGGCCGAGGACGCGCAGGCGGTGCTCGACGCAGGCTCCGACAAGGTGTCCGTGAACTCGGCGGCCGTGGCTCGCCCCGAGCTGCTCGGCGACCTCGCCGAGATCTTCGGCGCCCAGTGCGTGGTGCTCGCCATCGATGCTCGCAAGGAGCCTCACGGGAGCTACGCCGTGTACGTCAACGGCGGTCGCACGCCGACTGGCCGCGACGCCGTGGAGTGGGCCCACGAGGGTGTGGAGCGCGGCGCGGGCGAGATCCTCCTCACCAGCATGGACCGCGACGGCACCGAGGACGGGTACGAGCTGGAGCTGACGCGGGCCGTCGCAGACGCGGTTGACGTGCCGGTGATCGCCTCCGGCGGCGCCGGGACGCTCGACCACCTGGTGGAGGCGGTGGAGGCGGGCGGCGCCGACGCGGTGCTCTGCGCCTCGATCTTCCACTACGGTCACCACAGCGTCCGGGAGGCGAAGGAACACATGCGCTCGGCGGGCATCCCCGTGCGGCTGTAGGGTCGCGCGGACAGCGCTCATGTCACGCGCTCTAGGTTCGCCTTCGCGACACTACGGGCGTGACGGTCGCGGTCCACGACCTGCGCGAGCGGATTCGCCGCCTGCCCGGCATGGACCGGCTGTTGCCCGCCCTCGTGGGGTTGCCGCCGGCCTTCCTGGTCGGCGGCGCGGTGCGCGATCTGCTGCGGGGTGCGCACGCCGTGGACATCGACGTCGCCGTCGGGGGGAGCGCCCGCTCCGTCGCACGAGCGCTCGCCGAGCGGCTGTCGGGGCGAGCGGGCGAGCACGAGCGCTTCGGGACGGCGACCGTCCAGGCCGGCGAGCTGTCCTTCGACGTGGCCGGCACCCGCAGCGAGGCTTACGAGCGCCCCGGTGCGCTGCCCCGGGTCGAGCCGGCCACCCTGGCCGAGGACCTCGGCCGACGTGACTTCACGATCAACGCGATGGCGATCGGCCTGACCGGCGACGACCTCGGCCACCTCTACGACGCCCACGGCGGACTTGAGGATCTGCGCCTGGGCGTGGTCCGAGTACTTCACGAGCGGAGTTTCATCGACGACCCCACCCGGCTGCTCAGGGCCCTCCGCTACGAGGCGCGCCTCGGATTCGCAATGGATGCCGACACGGAGAGGCTGGCCCGGGAGGCGGTGGCGGGCGGCGCCCTCTCGACCGTCTCGGGAGAGCGTCTTCGCGACGCTCTCCTGGCGCTCTTGTCCGAGCAGGAGGCCGCGGCCGCGGTAAGCCGGATGCACGAGCTGGGCATCGACCGGGCTCTCCATCCGATGCTGGAGGCCGACGCGGAGCTGGTCGCCTCGGCGGCGCTCGGCGCGGTCACGATCGGTGCCGACCGCGCCCTGGCCGGCCTGGCGGCTCTGGTCCATTCCGATCCACTCGTTCTCGGCTCCTGGCTCGACGAGCTCGGGGTCTCGGCCCGCCAGCGGGCGGTGGTCCTCCAAGCCGCGCGGTCGGCGCCGAGCCTGGCACGGAAGCTGCAACGCGGGCAGCGGGCTTCCCGTATCCGCGAGCTGCTGGCGGGCGAGCCGCTCGAGTCGTTCGCGCTTGCGCTGGCGTTGGGTGCGCCCGGCGAGCCAGTACTTCGCTGGGTGACGAGCCTGCGTCACGTGCGGCTGGAGATCAACGGCGACGACCTGATCGCCGCCGGCGTGGCCGAGGGGCCCGCGATCGGCCGTGCGCTGGACGCCGCGCTGCGCCAAAAGCTCGACGGCGAGCTATCCGGGCGCGAGGAGGAGCTAGAGGCCGCGCTGGCGGCCGCCAGGAGCGAGGCATGAGCGAGATGCTTCTCGACACGATCGACCTGCCGGGGGCCCGTGCGGTCTTCTCGACCCGCGTCGGCGGCGTCAGCGAGGGCCCCTACTCGTCGCTGAACCTGGGAATCCTGACCGACGACGACCCCGGGCGGGTGGCGGAGAACCGGCGCCGGGCGGCACACGCCGCCGGGCTCGAGCCCGGCGCGATCGCGATGGGTTGGCAGGTGCACGGCACGGAGATCAGGAAATGGGACAGACCGGGGCCGGCCTACGCCTCTCCCGGGACGGACCTGCCCCGGGTGGACGGCCACCTCACCGAGCGCCCGAGACTGGGACTTCTCGTGCTGGTGGCGGACTGCTTCCCGGTTGCTCTCGCTGGGGGCGGCCGCGTTGCGATTCTGCACTGCGGCTGGCGCGGTCTTGCAGGCGGAATCGTGGCCCGGGCCCTGTCGAGCTTCGAGGATCCGCCCGCGGCGGCAGTGGGGCCGGGGATCGGGGCCTGCTGCTACGAGGTGGGAGACGAGGTGCGGGAGCGATTCACCGGAGTCGAGGGGGCTGTGCGCGGGCGGATGCTCGACCTACGCACCGTCGTTCAGCACGAGCTCCGGGACGGCGGCGTCGAGTCGATAAGTCACCTCGACCGCTGCACGAGCTGCAGGGAGGACCTCTACTTCTCTCATCGCCGCGACGGCGGCGTCACCGGTCGGCAGTCGGGCCTGGTGCTGCGTGCCTGACCCCTTCACCGGCCTCGACGCAGCCGCTGTCCGCCGCAACCTCGAGTCCGTGCGCGAGCGCATCGCGGCGGCCGGGAGGGATCCCGGAGACGTGGAGGTCTGCGCGGCGATCAAGTACGTGCCCGCCGAGGAGCTCCCGGCGCTGGCCGAGGGGGGCGTCGAGCTGGTGGGCGAGAACCGCGCGCAGGACCTGCTGGCAAAGCAGGAGCGCCATCGCGACCTGTTCACCTGGGACTTCATCGGGGCGCTCCAGAGCCGCAAGCTAAGGGACGTCGCGCCGAACGTCCGCCTGATCCACTCCGTAGCGTCGGACTCGGTGCTGCGGCGGCTCCATGACCACCCCGTCGAGGAGCTGCTGGTCCAGGTCAATGTCGCGGGGGAGGAGGGCAAGGCGGGCATCCCGCCGGGCGAGCTCGCGGGGTTCATTGCCCGCTGCCCCGCACGCGTCAGCGGACTGATGACGATGCCGCCGCTCGTGGAGCGCCCCGAGGACAGCCGTCGCTGGTTCGCGCGTCTGGCCGAGCTTGCCTCCGAGCACGGCGTGGAGCGCCTTTCGATGGGGACGACCCAGGACTTCGAGGTCGCCGTGCAGGAGGGCGCGACGATCGTACGCCTGGGCGAGGTGCTCTATGCCGACTGAGGTGGGACCCCCGAGCGCTCCAGGAAATCGGCGATCCCGTGCGAGAGGCGCGCCCCGCGCCAGGCGATCGGGGTCTCGTCCTCGGCCTCGACCAGCAGCTCCGCCCGAGGCAGCCGCTCTGCGTACTGGCGCGCCACCTCCAGCGGATGGACGCTGTCGGGCCCGTCGCGGCTCCCGACCACCAATGTCGGGATCTCCAGGGACCGCAGCGGCTCGAGGCCGTCGAAGGCCTCGGAGAACGGGACGACGCGCAGGGCGTCCGCCACCGCCTCCGGGTGCTCATGCCGCTCCATCCGCTGGCGCGTCGCCTCACGTGCCACTCCGCGCCACCGCTCCGGCATGTCGTGGGGGACCGAGGCGTCGACGAAGCTGTCCACGCCCTCCTCGAGCGCGCTTGCCAGCCGGGCCCACACCTCGGGCGGGACCCGAGTTGTGCGGTCGCCCGTGTAGGCAGGGGTGATCTGGACCAGCGCGGGCACTCGCTCGGGCTGGGCCAGCGCGAAGGCCATCGCCGAGGCCGCGCCCATCGAGCTGCCCACCAACACGGCGCGTTCGAGCTCGAGCTGCTCGAGGACCCGCTCCAGGTCGGCGATCAGGTCCACGTACTCGTAGTCCGAGGCGTCCGGAGCGGGGGAGGACGAGCCATGGCCGCGGGCGTCGTAGGCGACCAGGAGGTAGCCGCGCTTCACCAGATGTCGTGAGCCCTGCACCACGTTGCGGCGCGTCGCGCTGAGGCCATGCAGGAGCACGAGCGGCGGACCCTCGCCCGCGGTCTCGCCGCTCAGCGCCACGCCGTCTGCCCCTCTCAACTCGATCTGGCTGGGTCTGGGGGTCGCGCTCACGCTCGCTGCTCAATAATCTGTAAACAAGAGGGATTTCGACTTCGTAGGCGAAAGACGGGGTTCAATGGCGCTTCGCGATACATGGCACCGTGCGTTGGTCTATTTCGGCCTGGCCGAGGAGGAGGATCCCCATTACGAGCCGGTGCCCGAGCCGGAGCCCGAGGCGGAGATCGAGGATCGCTACCGCGAGCGGCCGAACGTCCGACGGCTTCAGCGCAAGCGCCGGGACGAGTTTGACGACATCTTCGCCGATGAGCCACGCGGATCGGGCCGCGATACACGGGCCTTGCGCCCGGTGGCCGGGAACGGTCGCGCCTCCGGCGGCGAACTGCAGGTGCACCTCGTCGTGCCGAAGAACTTCAACGACGCGCAGCAGGTAGCCGATCAGTTCAAGCACTCCATCCCGGTGATTCTCAACCTCCAGGGCACCGACACGGACCTGTCGAAACGGCTGATCGACTTCTCCTCGGGCCTCACTTACGCGCTCGATGGCGGCATGCAGCGCATCGCCGACAAGGTGTTCCTGCTCACGCCGCGCAACGTCGAGGTATCGGCGGAAGAGCGCGCGAGGCTGATCGAGAAGGGCTTCTTCAACCAGAGCTGACAGCTGGGCGGCTGGCGGCTGGCAGCTGGCAGAGCTTTGGCCAGCAGTCTCCGCCCGCTGCAGCCGGCGAAGCCGGCGCACTGCCAGCTGCCAGCCCTGATTAGGCTTCCGCTCCGATGCGAATCGGGCTTATCGGTGCCGGCAACATGGCCTCCGCGCTTGCGCACGGGCTCGGCGTGCCGGTGATCGTTTCCGACGTCGTCCACGAGAAGGCCGCTGCGTTGGCGCAGGACACCGGCGGTGAGGCCGTGGCGTCCAATGCCGAGGTGGCCGAGCGTTCCGACGTGCTCGTCCTCTGTCACAAGCCCGCCCAGCTCGACGAGGTTGCCGAGCAGGTGGGCGGCGGTGCGAAGGTGGTCGTGACGATCCTGGCGGCGACCACCACGGCCGAAGTGGAGGAACGCTATCCGGGCGTGCCCGTCTACCGGTTCATCCCGAACATCCCGGCCGAGGTAGGACGCGGGGTGCTGTGCTACGCGCCCGGCTCTCGTGCGGCGCAGGGACCCGAGCGAGAGATCCTGGACCTGTTCTCGCGTGCCGGCCTGGTGATGCCGCTCGGTGACGAGGCGTTGCTCGAGCCCGCGATGGCGCTGATGAGCTGTGGACCGGCTTTCATGGGGCTGGTTGCGGAGTCGCTCGTCGACGCGGGCGTGCACCACGGGCTGGCCCGCGAGGACGCGGCCCGCATGGTCGCCGAAACCATGGCCGGGACCGCGGAGTACTTGAAGGCACATGCTCTCGACACCGAGGCGCTTCGCGAGAAGGTGGCCACGCCGGGCGGCGTCACCGAGCGCGGGCTGATGAAGCTCGAGGAGGGGACCGTGCGGGCCGTGCTCCGCCTGGCCGTGGACTCCGTCGTGGAGGCGACCAAGTGACGCTGGTGCTGGCGGTCACGCGGGACGATGTCGCCGACTACATCAACACGCTGGTGCTCCTCTACCTGGTCCTGATCTTCATCAGGGTCATCATGAGCTGGTTGCCCCGCATCCCGTACAACCGCTATCTCGACGTGGCGCTCAACTTCGTACGGGACGTCACGGATCCCTATCTCAACCTCTTTCGCCGCTTCATGCCGCCCGTACGATTGGGGCCAGGGGCGCTGGACCTGAGCCCGATCGTGGCGATATTCGTGCTGATCATCGTCCGCTCGCTCGTCGTCAGCGCGATTCAAAGCTGAGCCTTGATGGACCCACGGCTTGCGGGCGTGGCGCGTGCCATCGCGACGGCGGGCGTCGTGGTCGCGGTCGACCAGGCCAGCAAGCAGGCGGTCGTCAGCTCGCTCGGGCGCGGCGAGCGGGTGAACGTATTCTTCGGCCTCGACTTCACGAACACGCGCAACACCGGCGTTGCGTTCGGAGCCCTCCAGGGCGGCGGGCTCCTGGTAGCGGTCCTGATCGGACTCGCCCTGGCCCTCGTGATCGGCTGCTTCGGCCGCAACGCCGACCGGGCATGGCTCTGGCTGCCGGTGGGCCTGCTGGTCGGAGGTGCGCTGGGCAACCTCGCGGACAGGGCGCGGGATGGCGCGGTGATCGACTTCATCGACCCGGTCGCCTGGCCGGCCTTCAACCTTGCAGACGCGTCGATCGTCGTCGGTGTGCTCGCGCTGCTCTACCTCCTCGAGGGGGGCCGCGGTGAGGATCGAGCTCAGGGCCGCTGAGGGGCACGCGGGCGCGCGTCTGGACGCGGTGCTGGCGAAGCACCCGGGCGTCGGCTCGCGGGCGCGCGCCCAACGGCTGATCGAGGCAGGGTTGGTGACCGTCGACGGGGTCAGGCGGCCCAAGGGCTGGCGGCTGTCACCGGGCGACCGGGTGGCGGCCGAGCTCGACGACGAGATGCCTGTGAGCGGCCCTCCTGCCCCGTACGAGGTCGTCTACGAGGACGAGCACCTGATGGTGGTGGACAAGCCCGCGGGTGTGGTTACGCATCCCGCGCGTGGAAATCGAGCGCCCACGCTGGCGGAGTCGCTCGCCGCCCGCGGCGCCGCGGGAGGCCCCGATCCCGAGCGCCCCGGCATCGTGCACCGGCTGGATCGGGACACCTCGGGTCTGCTGATCGTGGCGCGCTCCGAACAGGCCCACAGGGCGCTGCGGAAGATGATCCGGGCCCGCGAGGTGAGGCGCGAGTACCTGGCCCTCGTGGACGGCCACCCTGACGCCGACCGCGGAACGATCGACGCCCCGCTCGGCCGGGACCGCCTGAGGCGGACCGTGGTGTCAACGCGCACCGACCGGCCGCGGGGGGCCGTCACGCACTTCAGGGTGGTCGAGCGCCTGCCACGGACGGCGCTGCTGCGAGTCCGGCTCGAGACGGGCCGCACCCACCAGATCCGCGCCCATCTCGCCGCCATCGGCCACCCGGTCTGCGGCGACCGCGCCTACGGGGGCCGGGAGTGCGGCAGGCGGCTCGGGCTGGAACGCCAATTCCTGCACAGTGCGGCGGTGATGTTTAGGCACCCTTTCAGCGGGGAATTGGTGCACTGCGAGTCCAAACCACCCGCGGACCTGCGTCGCGCACTCGATGTGGAGAAGCGGGAGCCAGTCTCCGGAGGGCCAGACGGGGACTGAGACATAGAACGAGGCGGCTTCCGAGCCGCCTCGTTCGTCTTATCGGGGTAGTACTTCGGAGTAAGAATGCCGGGGGCTTCGGGACATCGCCGAGGCCCCGCCCGCCCGATTCCGGCCCGAGGCGCCCCGGCGGTGGCGCTCTGACGGTCGCGCCGAGTGTCTCCACAGGCTTGCGGGCGGCGGGGCGTCTATCCTTCCCGGCCGACAAGGCCAAAGCGACCCCGCCCGCCGGCGGTGCGGCCCTGCCCGGCAGATTCCACGCCGGGTCCGCGCGCCAGCGGTCGGGACAGACGTACGACACAAGGGGAAGCACACCGTGGCACACGAGGTCACACTCAAGGAGCTGCTGGAGGCCGGCGTCCACTTCGGCCACCAGACCCGCCGCTGGAACCCGAAAATGCGGCGCTACATCTTCGGCGAGCGGGCGGGTATCCACATCATCGACCTGCAGCAGACCGAGAAGCTGCTTCGCGAGGCGCAGCAGTTCGCCGGCGAGCTGGCCGGACGCGGGGGCACCGTCCTATTCGTGGGGACGAAGAAGCAGGCCCGCGACACGATCGAGCAGGCCGCCAAGAGCACCGCGATGCCCTACGTCCACCAGCGCTGGCTGGGCGGGCTGCTCACGAACTTCCAGACGATCTCCAAGCGAATCAAGCGGCTGCACGAGCTGAGCGACTGGACCGAGAGCGGCACGCTCGAGCTGCTGCCGACGCGCGAACGAATCGCGGCCGAGGGCGAGCGCGACAAGCTCGAGGTCAACCTCGGGGGCGTGCGCGACATGCAGCGCGTGCCGGACGCCGTGTTCGTCGTGGACCTCAAGACGGAGGCGATTGCCCTGCGGGAGGCGGCACGGCTGAAGATCCCGATCATCGGCCTGGTCGACACCAACTGCGATCCGGACCCGGTCGATTTCGTGATTCCGGGGAACGACGACGCCATCCGCTCCTGCAAGCTGATCATCGAGGCGATCGCGGGAGAGGTGGCCGAGAAGTCGGCCCGCTTCCGACGGGAGGAGGAGCGGGCGCGACTCGAGCGCGAGGAGCAGGAGCGCCGCGAGGCCGAGGAGCGCGCCAGGCGCGAGGCCGAGGAGCAGGAGCGCCGCGAGGCCGAGGAGCGCGCCAGGCGCGAGGCCGAGGAGGCCGGCTTCTCACCGGATGAGCCGGCTACTCCGGCACCGGCTGCGGCGGCGCCGCGCGAGCGCCGTACCTTCGACCCCGATGAGGAGAGCTGATGGCTTCGACCGAGGACGTCAAGACGCTTCGAGAACGCACGGGCTCCGGGATCATGGACATTCGGGACGCCCTCGAAGAGGCCGAGGGGGACCTCGACAAGGCCCAGGAGATCCTCCGGATCAAGGGTCACGCCCAGGCCGCGAAGCGGGGGGGCAAGACGGCCGCGGAGGGCGTCATCGCGAGCTACGTGCACGCCGGCGCTCAGATCGGCGTGCTCGTGGAAGTCAACTCCGAGACCGATTTCGTGGCTCGTAGCGACAAGTTCCAGGCGTTCGCCCGCGAGGTGGCCCTGCACGTAGCCGCGGCCGCCCCGTTGTACGTGTCCGAGGAGGACATCCCGGACGAGGACCGCGAGCGCGAGATGCGGATCTTCCGGGAGCAGGCGGCCGCCGACGGCAAGCCCGAGGATGTGCAGGAGAGGATCGCCGAGGGCCGCATGCGCAAGTGGCTCGAGGAGGTCGTGCTGCTCAACCAGAAGCACGTGAACGAGGAGAAGCACGAGACCAGGACGATCGAGGAGCTCCGGGCCGAGGTCGCCGCCACAACGGGCGAGAACGTCGTCATCCGGCGCTTCGTCCGCTTCCAGGTCGGGGAGGAGTAGCACGCTGTCGCAGAACGGACAGCCGGCGTTCCGCCGCGTCCTCCTGAAGCTGTCGGGCGAGGCGCTCATGGGCGACCTCGAGTACGGGGCGGACCCCGGCCGCATCGCGGCGATTGCCAAGGCCGTCCAGGCCGTGGCGAGGCGCGGCGTGGAGGTGGCGATCGTGGTGGGAGGCGGGAACGTATACCGCGGCTTGAAGGGTGCCGCGGCGGGCATGGACAGGGCGATGGGCGACTACATGGGCATGCTCGCCACCGTGCTCAACGCGCTCGCCCTGCAGGACGCGCTCGAGAAGCTAGGCGCGAACACCCGCGTGCAGTCCGCGATCACGATCTCCGAGGTCGCGGAGCCCTACATCCGCCGGCGCGCGATCCGCCATCTGGAGAAGGGGCGGGTCGTCATCTTCGCCGCCGGCACCGGAAACCCGTTCTTCACGACCGATACCGCCGCGGCCCTGCGGGCGCTCGAGATCCACGCGGAGGCGATCCTGATGGCCAAGAACCACGTGGAGGGGGTCTACAGCGCCGACCCCCGCGAGCACCCCGACGCCGAGTTCATCGAGGCCATCACTCACCGCGAGGCGATCGAGCGGCGGCTGGCCGTCATGGACTCCACCGCCCTGTCTCTCTGCATGGACAACGGACTCCCGATCTACGTCTTCAACATGGACGACGAGCGCAACATCGACCGGATAGTGTGCGGCGAGCGGGTCGGGACGGTAGTGAGCACGTGAGGAACGGGGACCTTGGATACTCACGCTACCCGCTATGAACGACCTGATTAAAGACTTCCTCGACGAGGCCGCCGGCCGGATGACGAAGTCGGTCGAGGCCACGCGAAACGAGCTCGCAACCGTGCGCACGGGCCGTGCCTCGCCTCACCTGCTCGATCGAATCCAGGTCGACTACTACGGCGCGCAGACGCCGCTGAAGCAGCTCGCCCAGGTATCGGCGACCGAGGCGCGCCTGCTGACGATCACCCCCTACGACAAGAACTCGATCAAGTCGATCGAGAAGGCGATCATGGAGTCAGACGTGGGGTTGACGCCGTCGAACGACGGCAACGTGATCCGCCTGACGATTCCCGAGCTGACGGAGGAGCGCCGCAAGGAGCTCGTCAAGGTGGTGCACGGGATCGCCGAGCAGGGCCGCGTGGGTGTGCGCAGCATCCGCCGCGACGTCATGCATGACCTGCGTGAGCTCAAGAGCGAGGGCGAGGTGGGCTCCGACGACGAGCACCGCGCCGAGACCGAGCTCCAGAAGCTCACGGATACGCGCGTCGGCGAGATCGACAAGCTGCTGGCCGGCAAAGAGGAAGAAATACTCGAGGTGTGACGGCCTCAGCCGCGGCTCGCTACGTCGCGATCATCACCGACGGCAACGGCCGCTGGGCCCGACAGCGGAAGCTCCCGGTGATCGAGGGCCACCGGGCCGGAGCCGACACCGTCAAGGCGCGGCTACGCGACGCCGTTGAGTTCGGCATCTCCGAGCTGACGGTCTACTCGTTCTCCACCGAGAACTGGACGCGGCCGAAGGCGGAGGTGGACGCGCTGATGGCGATGTTCGCCGAGCGGATCGACCGGGAGACCCCCGAGCTCGACCAGGAAGGCGTGCGGATGCGCTTCATCGGGCGTCGCGAGGGCATCGCCCCGGAGCTCCAGGAGCGTATGGAGTGGGCTGAGGGCGTGACCGCGGACAACGACCGCATCACGCTGTTCGTGGCGTTCAACTACGGGGGAAGGGCGGAGATCGTCGACGCTGCGCGGACGTTTGCGGGGGACACCGAGGATGACTTCCGCCGCCACTTGTACGCGCCCGAGATGCACGACCCCGACCTGCTGATCCGAACGAGCGGCGAGCTGCGCATCTCCAACTACCTGCTATGGCAGGTCGCCTACTCGGAGTTCGTCTTCCGGGACGAGTTCTGGCCGGACTTCTCGCGCGAGGCGTTCGTCCAGTCGCTCGAGGAGTTCGCGGCGCGCCGGCGCCGCTTCGGAGCGCGCTAACGTCATGGCCGCGCCGCGAGAGCGCCGCCAGCGCTCCGACCTCGGGGCGCGCGTGCTCACCGCGATCCCGGCGATCGCCTTCGCGATCTTCATCATCGTCGAGGGCGGTCTCGTGTTCGCCCTCGGGATCCTCGCCCTGGGGGTCGTGGCGCTGGGCGAGCTGTCGATGATGTTCGCCCGGGTGCGACCGCCCATGCTCGCCGGCATGCTGGCCTTGGCCGGGATGGTGCTGGCCGCCCACTACGGACAGCCAAAGGACCTGCTGATCGCGCTGGTGGCGTCATTTCCCGTGGCTTTCTTCCTGGCCCTTCTGCGGCCCCGCCGCGAGCACGTCTCCTGGGCGCTCGCGGTGACCTTCTTCTCCGTGCTCTGGGTGGGGCTGCCGCTCGTCCACGCCGTGTTGCTCAGGGACCTTCCGCATGGCGACGGCCTGATAGTGGACGTCCTGATCGGCACTTTCCTCGGCGACACCGCGGCCTACCTCGGCGGCCGCGGCTGGGGCCGCACGCCGCTGGCGCCGCGGATCTCCCCCAACAAGACGCTGGAGGGAGCCGTGACCGGCTTCATCGGGGGCACCCTGGCCTTCTGGTTCGCCGGCCTCTACCAGGACTGGTTGTCGGGAAGGGATGCGATCGTGATCGGTGCCTTCGTGGCGCTCGCGGCGCCCGTCGGGGACCTTTTCGAGTCCTTTATCAAGCGCGACCTGGGGGTCAAGGACACCGGCCGCTTCTTCGGCGCCCACGGCGGGGTGCTGGACCGCCTCGACGCGGTGCTGTTCACGGTCGTGGCCGGCTACTACGCGGCTGTGGGCCTGGGCTACGCCTAGTCGCGCGGGGGCTCCGCACCTTGCGGGTCACAACATACGGGACCCACTGAAACGCTGAGACGAACCGCGAACGCTAGAACTGTGGCGGTTGCCCGAACATCTCCGGCAGGCGGGCGATCACCTGGAAGTCACCCTCCACCTGGAAGCGGTCGTCGAAGAAGAGCTCCTGGGGGTTGACCTCGTTGGCGATCAGGCGGACGAAGTCCGGGATCGAGAGCTTGAGCCTGACCGCGGGGTCGGCGCCGGCGCCGGGGATCGCCCTGGCACGCGAGTCCTCGATGTGGATCGTCCAGCAGGCGGGCGGCTTGCGGTTCCCGTGGTGGTCGAGCTCGTAGAGGATGTCGCCCTCGAAGCCGAAGGCGAACTGGGGGTCGAACTGCCGCGCCATGCCGGTGAAGATCGCCCGCTGGGCCACCTGGTTGCCGAAGCGCCGCTCGAGCTGCTGGTCGCTCGCGCCCCGCACGAATCGGGCGAGGGCTTCCTGCCCCTGTTTCTCGACCGTCCTGCGAGCCTCCCGGGCCAGCTCGGAGGCTCGCTGGCGCAGCCTAGGCTGCGGCCGTCGCGCTCGCTCCGCGCGGGCCACCTCCGCGGGCTCGTCGATCGTGTAACCGGGCGGCGCCTGCCGCGGCGGGTCCCGCCGGGCCAGTGCCGCCTCCATCGCGGGAGCCAACCTCTCGAGCTTCTCCTGCTCCCGGCCCTCGGCCCGCTCCGCGAACTCGGGCATGACCTGTTCCGCGAACAGCTCGATCGACTCGCAGATGTGCCCGTGCTTGTTGGGGCCCGCCTGCATCACGAAGATGATCTGGTCGACTCCGACGGCCTCGTAGCGCCTGCAGAGGTCACGGACCTGCTCGGGCGTGCCGATCGCGCCTCGCAGCGAGCCGAGCCCGTGCTGCATGATCCTGATCCCCAGCGGCGCGGCCTCGGCGGTGATCAGGGACCGGGAGAAGCCCTTCTGGGCGCGGTTCGCGTTGAACTCGTCCCACACGCTCGTGCTGCCGGGCTGGTGCCGGCCCATGCCGTAGTAATGAGCCAGCGAGTAGCCGAAGAAGTGGGCGCCGTCGATGCCGCGGTCGATCGCGGTCTGCTCGTCCTCGTGGCAGAGCATCGGAAGGACGACGGCAACGACCGGATTGACCGCGAAGCCCACCGGCACGCACTCCTCGGACTCGATCAGCTCGTGGTACTCCCTAACCCACCTGCCCGCGTCCTCCGGCTCGACGAAGGCAAAGGAGAGGGCGCCGATCCCGTTGCGGGCCGCGAAGTGGATCGTCTCTCGACGGCTGCAGGCCACCCAAAGGGGCGGATGCGGCCGCTGCAATGGCTTGGGAACGACGTTTCGCGGCGGCATCTGGAAGTACTCGGACTCCCAGCCGGCGAATGGCTCCTCCACGAACATGCGGCAGATCGCCGCCATCGCGTCCTCCCACATGGCGCGCTTCTGACGCCGGTCGAACAGGAAGCCGCCGATCTCCGCGCCGGAGCTCGACTCGCCGGTGCCGAAGTCGAGCCTCCCGTCCGACATCAGGTCGAGCGTCGCGGCTCGTTCGGCAACCCGGGCGGGATGGTTGACGGCCGGCGGGATCTGCACGATCCCGTGGCCGAGGCGAATACGATGCGTGCGCGCCGCCGCAGCCGCAAGGAAGACCTCGGGCGCGGAGGAGTGGGAGTACTCCTCCAGGAAGTGGTGCTCCACTTCCCAGACGTAGTCGAGGCCGACCCGATCGGCGAGCTCCGCCTGGGCGAGCGCGTCCTTCAGCAGCTGGTGCTCGGCACGCTCCTCCTCCCAGGGGCGGGGGTTCTGGTGCTCGTAGAAGATCCCGAACCGCATCGCAAAGCCTGGCTGGCCGGCCAGCCGCATGCTATCGGAGAGCGGGCGAGCGGCTGAGGCCTTCAGCACCGCGGAAATCCGGCCGACTCGCCCGCCTAGACTGGAGTGGGTGCGCAGGCTCCTCATCCTCGGGTCAACGGGCTCGATCGGAACCCAGGCGCTCGACGTGGTCGGGCGCAGCGGCGAGCTCGAGGTGGTCGGGCTGGGCGCATCCTCCAGCTGGGAGCGGCTCCTCGAGCAGGCGGAGCGCGCCGGCGTGCGACGCGTCGCGCTGTCCGACCCGGATGCCGCGGCGAGGGCCTCCGAGCGCTGGACCGACGAGGGCGAGGTGCTGGCCGGCCCGGAGGGCGTCGCCGAGCTTGTCACGGAGTCAGCTTGCGACCTGGTCCTGAACGCGCTCACCGGTGCGGCGGGGCTGGGACCGACGATCGCGGCGCTGGGCGAGGGCATCGACCTCGCGCTCGCCAACAAGGAAAGCCTTGTGGTGGGCGGGGAGCTCGTGACCGCGCTCGCCGAGGCGACGGGCGCGCGCATCGTCCCCGTCGACTCCGAGCACTCGGCCCTCTACCAGCTGATCGGCGCGGAGCGTCCGGGGGCGGTCGACCGCCTCGTGCTGACCGCCTCGGGCGGGCCCTTCCGCGGCGCCAAGGAGCTGAGCGAGGTGACGCCGGAGCAGGCCCTCGCGCACCCCACCTGGGACATGGGGGGCAGGATCACCGTCGACTCCGCCACGCTGATGAACAAGGGGCTCGAGCTGGTCGAGGCCCATCACCTGTTCGGCGTCCCCTACGACCTGATCGACGTAGTGGTGCACCCGCAGTCGATCGTCCACGCCCTCGTCCACCTGAACGATGGCTCTTCGCTCGCCCACCTCGGCTACCCGGACATGCGGGTGCCGATCTCCTACGCGCTGCATCACCCGGAGCGGGCCGACGTGCCGGTCGAGACGCTCGACCTCGCCGCGGTGGGGCGGCTGACCTTCGAGGAGCCGGACCTCGAGACCTTCGCCTGCCTGCGTCTCGCCTATGAGGCGGCCAAGGCGGGAGGCTCGGCCCCCTGCGTGCTCAACGCGGCCGACGAGGTGGCCGTTCACGCCTTCCTCGGGGGCAGGATCGGCTTTCTCGACATCCCGCGGGTGATCGAGCGCGCCCTCGACGAGCTGCCGGCGCAGCCGGTGCGCCACTTCGAGGACCTCTATGCGGCGGACTCGGAGGCTCGGGAGCTCGCCCGCCAGCTGGTCGAAGGCGTCACAGCATGAGCTGGCTGCTCGCCTTCGTCGGGTTCGCCCTTCTCGTGATCCTCCACGAGCTCGGGCACTTCAGCGCCGCCAAGGCGGTGGGCATGCGGGTGGAGCGCTTCTCGCTGTTCTTCCCACCGACGCTGCTGCGCAAGAAGGTGGGTGAGACGGAGTACGCGGTGGGCGCGATCCCCGCTGGGGGCTACGTGAAGATCAGCGGCATGAATCCGGACGAGAGCCTCCCCGACGAGGTGCGAACCCGGGCCTACTACTCGCAGCCGGTCTGGAAGCGCATAGTGGTGATCTCGGCCGGACCGGCCGTCAACTTGGTGCTCGCCTTCCTGCTCCTGTTCGTCTTCTTCTGGGCGATCGGCCCCGAGACCGGCAGCACGCGCGTCGGGACGATCGAGAGAGGCTTTCCCGCCGCGACCGTGCTGAAGCCGGATGACCGGATCGTGGCGGTCGACGGCAAGCGGGGCGACGCCCCCACGCTGGCCAAGCAGATCGCCTCACACCGCTGCGCCGAGAGCCCACCGGTCAACCGCTGCAGGGCGCGGACCCCGACGACGCTGCTCGTCGAGCGCGACGGCAAGCTGCGGCGCGTGAAGGTGGCCCCCGAGTACGACGCCGCCGTCAAGCGCACCCGGCTCGGATTCTCGTACGCGCCCGGCCCGCGAGACCCCCTCCCGTTCGGCGAAGCCTTCGACCTCACCACCAACCGGTTCTGGTTCATCAGCAGGCAGACCGTGGCCCTGCCGGCGCGCCTGTTCGACCCCGAGAAGCGCAAGGAGATCACCGGTGTGGTGGGCTCCTACGAGGTCACTCGGCAGACGATCCTCAACAACGTCGCCGACGTCATCGGGATCATGGCGATCATCTCCCTCTCGCTGGCGATAGTGAACCTGTTCCCGTTCCTGCCGCTCGACGGGGGCCACATCTTCTGGGCGATAGTCGAGAAGGTGCGGCGCCGGCCCGTGCCCTTCAGCGTCATGGAGCGGGCCGGCGTGGTCGGCTTCATGTTGGTCATCGGGCTCTTCCTGCTCGGCCTCTCGAACGACATCGACCGCCTCTCGGGACAGGGCTTCCAGGTCAGATAGCCTGCGCCTCGCAGACGCGAGGGAGGATCATGGAGACGACTACCGCCGAGCGCGCGACCGCCAAGCCCGTCGGATTGGACGCCCAGACCATGTGCGAGGCGTTCCGGAAGACCGCCGAGGCCCATCCCGACCGTCCCGCCCTGCGCACGAAGGGCGACGAGTTCAGCTGCACCTGGGGCGAGTACGCGGAGCGGGTCCGCGACGTGGCGGCGGGTCTGGCCGCGCTGGGCGTCGGCAAGGGCGACACCGTGGCCGTGATGCTCACGAACCGTCCGGAATTCCACCTCGCCGACGCGGGGGGCATGCACCTCGGCGCCACCTGCTTCTCCATCTACAACACCTACTCGCCGGAGCAGATCGAGTATCTCGTGGGCGATGCCGGCAACCGCGTGCTGCTCACCGAGCAGGCCTTCGTCGACCGCGTGCTGGCAGTGCAGGTCAAGGACAACGCTCTCGAGCACGTGGTCGTCGTGGACGGGGATCCGCCAGACCGGACGATGTCGCTGGAGGAGCTCGCGGGGCGGGGCGACGACGCCTTCGACTTCGAGGCCGCCTGGCGGGCCGTTACGCCCGACGACTTCCTCACCCTGATCTACACCTCGGGCACCACCGGGCCGCCCAAGGGGGTGCAGATCACGCACCGGAACATGGCGGAGACGGTCCGCTCCTACGACCAGATCATCGCCTTTCCTGACGCCGGGCGGGTGATCTCGTACCTGCCGATGGCCCACGTGGCGGAGCGCAACGTGAGCCATTACCTGCCGATGATGCTGGGCTTCACGGTCACCTGCTGCCCCAACCCGCGGGAGGTGACCCAGAACATGCCCGAGGTCGCACCGACCTGGTTCTTCGCTGTGCCGCGGATCTGGGAGAAACTGAAGGCCGGCCTCGAGGGGATGCTCGAGGGGCTCGAGGACGAGCAGCAGAAGTCCACGATCAAGGGCGCCTTGGACGTCGCCCTTCGCCGGGTCCGCGCCGTCCAGTCGGGCGCAGAGGTGCCGGAGGAGCTCGAACGCCAGTGGCAGGAGGCCGACGCCAAGGTGCTCTCGAACGTCCGCAACATGCTCGGCCTCGGCGAGATCGAGGCCTGCAACGTGGGTGCGGCCCCGACGCCGCCCGAGGTGATCGAGTTCTTCCATGCGCTGGGGGTTCCGCTCGCGGAGCTGTGGGGGATGTCCGAGA
>Ga0126313_10000132_pt1 | contig 31806 bp, 32 predicted proteins | sample Plot105A_FD_89954 | JGI IMG/M metagenome (GOLD analysis project Ga0126313, IMG submission 89954) | Serpentine soil microbial communities from UC McLaughlin Reserve, CA, USA - Plot105A | ecosystem: Environmental > Terrestrial > Soil > Grasslands | place: USA: UC McLaughlin Reserve, Lake County...
GACGAGCTCCGGGGCGCCCTCGTACGGGAGCCCGATATGGAAGAACGGGCCGACCGTCTGGGACGGCGTCGGCGAGGTCACGTCAGGTCTCCACCGGGGTGGCCTCGCGGCCCCTCAGCACGACGTCGAACTCGTACGCGAGCGCCCATTCCGGCACCGTCTCGCCGAGGTCGAAGCGGGCGATCATCCGCTCCCGGTCCCGCGGGTCGCGCACCGAGTGGAAGATCGGGTCCTGGAAGAAGAGCGGGTCGCCTGGAAAGTACATCTGGGTCACGAGGCGGGTGACGAAGGCGGGCCCGAACAGCGAGATATGGATGTGGGCCGCCCGCCAGGCGTTGGGGTGGTTCCCCCACGGATAGGCGCCGGGCTTGATCGTGATGAAGCGATAGCGCCCCTCGCCGTCTGTCAGGCAGCGCCCCCCGCCGTCGAAGTTGGCATCGAGCGGAGCGGGATGCAGCTCGCGCGCGTGCCGGTAGCGGCCGGCGGCGTTCGCCTGCCAGATCTCGATCAGCGTGTTGCTCACGGGCCGCCCGTCGCCGTCGAGCACCCGGCCGTGGAGGATGATCCGCTCGCCGACCGGCTCTCCCTCGTGCTGGCGGGTCAGGTCGTGGTCGAGCTCGCCGACCGGCCGGTCCCCGTAGACCGGCCCCGTGACCTCGGAGAGCGTGTGCGCCAGCGGCACGAGCGGCTGCTTGGGGGAACGCGTGCGCGTGGCCACGTAGTCGGGGTGGAGATAGGGAGGATCGGCGTTCTCGCGCCGGTAGCCGATCACCCGATTCGTCACTTCCATTACTCCGCCTCCACCACCATCGCTATCCCCTGTCCCACCCCGATGCACAGTGTCGCGAGCCCGTAGCCGCCGCCCCGCCGCCGCAGCTCCGACACCAGCGTGGTCAGGATCCGCGCCCCGGAGCAGCCGATCGGGTGGCCGAGCGCCACGGCGCCGCCGTTCACGTTCACGATCTCGGGGTCGAGCTCCGGCCACTGGCCGAGGCAGGCGAGCGACTGCGCCGCGAAGGCCTCGTTGAGCTCCACGAGCTCGAGGTCGCCCCAGCCGATCCCGGCGCGCCCGAGCGCCCGGTTGGCCGCCTCCACCGGGGCGATCCCGTAGAGGGGCGGGTCGACCGCGTGGAGGCCGCGGGAGACGATGCGCGCGAGCGGCTCGCGGCCGATCGCCGCGGCGCCCTCCTCGTCGGCGAGCAGTAGCGCCGCCGCCCCGTCGTTGAGCGGCGAGGCGTTGCCCGCGGTGACCGTGCCGTCCTCCCGGAAGGCCGGAGGGAGCCTCGCGAGCTTCTCCAGCGAGCTGTCGGCCCGGATCGGCTCGTCGCGCTCGAGCTCCACGCCGGGCACGTCGACCGTCTCTTCCGCGTAGGCGCCGCTCTCCCAGGCCGCGGCCGCGCGCTGGTGGCTCCGCAGCGCGAACTCGTCCTGGCGCTCGCGCGTGATGTCGTAGCGCTCGGCGAGGATCTCGGCTCCCTCCCCGAGCGAGACCGTCCACTGGTCTGGCATCTCCGGGTTCACGAGTCGCCAGCCGAGCGTCGTGGAGACGAGCGTCCGATCGGAACGGGCGAACGGTTTGTCGGGCTTGAGTACCACCCAGGGCGCGCGGCTCATCGACTCCACGCCGCCGGCGATGCACATCGACGCGTCTCCCAAGGCGATCGCCCGGTTCGCCTCGATCGTGGCCTCCATGCCGGAGCCGCACAGCCTGTTGACCGTCGCGCCCGGCACGCTGGTCGGCAGGCGGGCGAGCAGGAGGGCCATCCTGGCCACGTCGCGGTTCTCCTCGCCGGCGCCGTTGGCGTTGCCGAAGAAGACATCGTCGATCCGCTCCGGATCGAGCTCCGGGCAGCGCACGGACAGCGCGCGCACCACGCGCGCGGCGAGGTCGTCCGGACGGACCCCCGCCAGCGCGCCGCCGTAGCGCCCTGTCGGCGTGCGCACCGCGTCGACGATGTAGACCTCCTCGGCCATCAGGCCCTGGCTTCGAGCGCCTGGTTCAGCTCCCGCAGGACGCCGAGCTCCTCCTCGGATGGTGAGTCGGTCTTCTCCAGGTCGTCGGCCACCCGCAGGTCCCAGCCGGTCTCCTCCTGTGCCTGCTCCACGGACACGCCGGGGTGGATCCGCCTCAGGGTCAGCTCGCGGCTCTCCGGGTCCGGGCGCAGCACGCCGAGGTCGGTGATCACGACCATCGCCCCGCTGCCGGGCACCGAGGAGCGGAAGTCCACGCGCTCGACGAACGTGCGCGGCGACTGGCGGATGATCACGATCACCTCCTTCGCCATGGCGGCGATCTCGGGAGCGCCGCCGCCGCCCGGCAGGCGCACCTTGGGCCGCTCGTAGTCGCCGATCACGGTGGTGTTGAGGGCCCCGAAGCGGTCGACTTGGGCGGCTCCGAGGAACCCGACGTCGATCCGTCCGCCCTGGAGCCAGTAGTTGAAGATCTCCGGCACCGGCACGACCGCGTCGGCGGTCTCGGCGAGCTCCCCGTCCCCGATCGAGAGCGGCAGCGTGGCCGGCTTGGAGCCGATAGTGCCGGATTCATAGACAAGAACCGTCCGCGGCGCATGAGTAAGCCGCGCCAAATTCGCAGCCGTACTCGGCAACCCGATACCAACGAAGCAAACGGTGCGATCGGTCAACTCCCGAGCGGCAGCAACAGTCATAAGTTCGTCTGCACTGAAGTCAGCGCCCATGGTCCTGCTCTGCCAGCTGCCAGCTGCCAGCCGCCAGCCCAAGATGCTCAACCATCCAGTCCCGGAACCCCTCGCGATCCCGGCTCACCTCATCCCAACGTTGATAGAAGCGGTTATCGCGGTCGTAGTAGTCGTGCGCGTACGAGGGGTGGGCGCCGTGCGGCGCCTCCGCAACTGCGGTCACCACCCAGGTGGGCAGCACGATCGCGCCCGGCCGCGGCTCGAGCTCGTCGACGACTTCTTCCACCGTGACCAGCGAGCGCGCGGAGGCCAGCACGATCTCCTTCTGGACGCCGACGATCCCCCAGAGCTGAACGTTCCCGTGGCGGTCCGCGCGCTGGGCGTGGACGATGCCCACGTCGGGGCGGATCGCGGGCACCGCGGTGAGCTCCTCGCCGGTGAACGGACACGTGATCGGGGCGAGGGTCTCGGAGTGCTCCATCAGCTCCGTGCCCTTGTAGCCCCGCAGCACGGCGAACGGCAGTCCCGCCGCGCCCGCCGCGTAGCGGTTGGCCATCCCCGCGTGGCTGTGCTCCTCGATCTCGAGCGGGACCGGCCAGTCGTTCTCGACCGCGTCGCGGAAGCGGTGCAGCGAGCCCACGCCCGGGTTGCCGCCCCACGAGAAGATCAACTTGCGGGCGCAGCCCATCCCGATCAGCTGGTCGTAGATCAGGTCGGGGGTCATGCGGATCAGGGTGAGCTCGCGTTTCTCCTGGCGGACGACCTCGTGGCCCGCCGCGAACGGGATCAGGTGGGTGAACCCCTCGAGGGCGACGCTGTCGCGGTCGTGTACGAGATCACGGACGGCCTCGTCGAGCGAAAGAAGCTCAGCCATGGTCCACCATCCTGAGAACGTCGCGGAGGTAGAGCAGGTGGTCCTTCATCGCCCGCTCGGCGCGAGCGGGGTCGCTCTTCTCCACCGCGGCGAGCAATGCCTCGTGCTGCTCCACCACCGCCGACTGCACCACGGCGCCGTGAAGGACCTGCATCAGCGAGGGCTGAAGCACCTCGAACACCCAGCCGATCAGGGCCTCCGCCATGCGGTTGCCGGCGGCCGCGGCGATCGCCCTGTGGACCTCGCCGTCAGTGGCCGCCAGTGTCTCCAGGTCGTCCGGGTCGGCCGCCGCCTCCGCCCGCACCGCCTCGCGCAGCCGCCTCACCTGCTCCGGGCCGGCCTGGTAGGCCGCCCGCCCGGCCAGCGGCACCTCCAGCAGCAGGCGCGCGTCGAGAAGCTCCTCGAGCGTCACGGCGCCGGTCTCCAGCATCATCGCGATCGAGTCGCTGAGGCTGCGGCTCATCCCGTCCTCGGCCGTGCGCGCCACGAAGATCCCCCCGCCCGGGCCCTTGCTGGCCCGGATCAGGTTGCCGCTGGCCAGCAGCTTGAGGGCCTCCCGAAGGGTGGGGCGGCTGACCCCGAACTCGGCGGCCAGGTCGTCCTCGCGTCCCAGGAAGTCGTCCGGTCTCAGCCCCTCGCGCTGGATGTGGTGCTGGATCTGCGCCGCCACCTGCTCGCTCGCGCCGCGGATCGGCGAGGCCGCGGGGGCGCGCGGCTGGCTGCTCACGTCTCGCTCCATCTCGACGCTCGCTCGTCCACCACGCGCCGCGCCTTGCCCTCCTGGCGCGGCAGGATCCCCGGTGCCACCGGCACCACACGCACGCGCAGGCCGAGCTGCTGGCGCATCAGGTCCTGGAGGCGCCGCCCGGCGGCGCCGTCCGAGAGCTCCACCTCGAGCTTGATCTCATCCATGCCGGAGGGCTCCGAGTAGAAGGTGATCCGGAACTCGCCCGGGCCGCTCACCTGCCGCACCGCTTCCTCGATCGCCGACGGATAGACGTTCATGCCGCGGATCACGACCATGTCGTCGGTCCTGCCGACGATCCCTCCCGGCAGCCAGCGATCGTCGTGCCCAGCGGGGCAGCGCTCGCCGGAGTTGACCACCACGTCGCCGGTGCGATAACGGAGCACCGGGAAGCCCGTGCGGCGAAGCGGTGTGAGCACCAGCTCGCCCCGCTCTCCCTCGGGGACCGGCCGCGCCTCGGGGTCGAGGAACTCGCAGTCGAACTCCTCGTCGTACACGTGCATCCCGCCGCCCTCGGGACAGGGGTAGCCGAAGGGACCCACCTCCGTCAGCCCGGCGTGGTCGAGGCAGCGCGCGCCGAAGCACTCCTCGATACGCGAGCGGACCGCCGCCAGTGAGGCGCCCGGCTCGCCGGTGCAGATGACCCGCTCGATGGACTCGAGTGCGGCCTCGAGCCGGTTCTCCACCGCCACCTCGAACAGCCGCAGCGCGTAGGTGGGGGTGCACATCAGCGACGTGGCCTCCACCTCCGCGATCGTCTGCAGCCGCTGAACCGACGTCATGCCGCCGAGCGGGATCGCCATCGCCCCCAGCTCGAGCAATCCCTCCTTGGCGGCCCAGAACTGAACATGCGGCCCGAAGGAGAACGCGAGCGCCACCCGGTCATCCGGACGTACCCCGGCCACCGCCAGGGTGTCGGCGAACAGCCTCCGCCACCAGGCCCAGTCGTCGGCCGTGTCGAGCACTCTCAGGGGCGGTCCGGTCGTGCCGCTCGTCTGGTGTAGCTGCGTGTAGCTGTCCAGCGGATACGTGAGATTGGTGCCGAAGGGCGGGTGGCGCCGCTGGTCGAGCACCAGCTCGCCCTTCTCGAGCAGAGGGACCTCGTCGCGCCCGGCCAGCCGCGCCCTCTGCAACGGGTTCCGTTCGAGAACGAGCTCGAGCAGCTCTCCGGTCCGGTCCTCGCGGGTGGCGGTCAAGCTCGCGCCGGCTCCTGCTCAGTCTCCGCGGCGGGCTGCTTTCGCTTGATCGACCTGTAGACGTGCGCACGCAGCCGGGCGAACTCCTGAAGCTCCTTGGTCTCAACCTGGTCGCGGGGCTCCGGCAGCTCGACCTCGAGCACCTCCTGCACGGTGGTGGGGGCCGGGGTGAGCACCACGATCCGGTCGCCCAGGTACACGGACTCGTCGATGTCGTGGGTCACGAAGACGACGGTGACGCCGTACTCGCGCCGGACCTCGAGGATCAGGTCCTCCAGGTCGGCCCGGGTCTGGGCGTCGACGGAGGCGAACGGCTCGTCCATCAGCATGATCTCCGGCTGGTAGGCGAGCGCTCGCGCGATCGCCACCCGCTGCTGCATCCCTCCCGACAGCTCCCACGGATAGCGGTCGAGGAAGCCCGTCAGGTCGACCGAGCGCACCGCGCTCTCCACGAGCTCGCGACCCTCGGCCTTGTCGAGCCTCTTCCGCCGCAACGGGAAGGCCACGTTCTGGCGGACGGTCATCCAGGGGAACAGGGAGCGGCTGTACTCCTGAAAGACCAGCGCCATCAGCTCCGGCGGGCCGTCGATCCGCTGGTCATGCAGGCGGGCCTCGCCGCCGGTGGGCGGGAGCAGGCCGGACATGCACTTGAGCAGCGTGGTCTTGCCGCAGCCGGAGGGACCGACGACGCAGACGAACTCCTTCTCCTGCACCTCGAAGTCGAGGTCGCCGATCGCCTCGACGGCGTCATTGCCTTCCCCGTAGGTCTTCTTCAGGTGGTCGACTCGCAGCATCCAGGTTCCTCCTAGCTAAGGGCGCTCGCCCGGGCGCCCCGGTGCCAGCGCAGGACGCGCCGCTCGATGAGGACGAAGGCGCCGTTCAGCGTGTAGCCGAGGATCCCCAGCAGCAGGATCCCGGACCACATCTCGGGGATGGCGAAGGTCCGCTGGGACTGGAGCACGAAGTAGCCGATGCCGTTCGTGCTCGCCACCATCTCGCTGATCACCATCAGGATCAGCGCCAGCGACAAGCTGGTCCGCATCCCGGCGAAGATCTGCGGGCTCGCCGCCGGAAGCATCACGCGCCGCATCCTGTCGCGCGGCGAGATCCCGTACACCCGCGTCGTCTCTCGCAGCGTGGGATCGACGCTGGTCACGCCGTCGATCGTGTTCAGCAGGATCGGCCAGAGGCAGACGAAGGCGATGATGAAGATCTTCATCGAGCTGCCGACGCCGATCACCAGGATGGCGAACGGCAGCAGCGCGGGCGGCGGGATCGCGCGCAAGAACTCGACGATGGGCGCGGCGGCGCGGCGCGCCCGCGGCGACAGCCCCAAGAGCAGCCCGGCCCCGACCGCCACCACCACCGCGATCCCGTAGCCGGCCGCCATGCGCTCGAGGCTCGGCACCACGTCGCTGCCCACCCGCTCGAACACCCAGGTGTCCTTGAAGGTGGTGAGGATGTCAGTGAGCGGCGGGAAGTAGTAGGTCTCGCTGCCGGCCGACAGGACGCCCCACAGGACCAGCACCAGGATCGGCACCGTCACCTCGAGGCCCCTGGCCAGCCAGCGCTCTTGCCGGGCGGTCATGCCGCCGTCTCCCCGGGCCGGTGGGACGGGTGCCAGTGGAGCACGCGCCGCTCGGCCAGCACGAAGATCGTGTTGAGGGCGAGGCCCAGGATTCCGGTGGCGATGATCAGGGCGTACATGAGCTGCTCGTCGCCCCCCGAGCGGGCCACGTTGATGGAGCGGCCGAGCCCGGAGGAGCCGATCACGAGCTCGGCGGTCACGGTCAGGATCAGCGACACGGCCGAGGCGATCCGCACGCCGGTGGCGATGTAGGGGATGGCGCTGGGGAGCGTGACCCGGAACAGCCGCTGGATGCGCGAGAAGCCGAACGAGCGCGCCGTGTCGGTCGCCACCGGGTCGACGTCCTGAACCCCGTAGAGGGTCGCCACGATCAGCTGCCAGAAGGCCGCGAAGGAAGCGAGGAACACCTTGCTCTTGAGCCCCGTGCCGTAGATCAGGATCGCTAGCGGGATCAGCGCCACCGAGGGGATCGGCCGCAGGAACTCGATCACCCCGCGCGTGGCCCGGTAGAGGAGCCGGCTCGAGCCGATCACGATCCCGAGCGGGATGGCCAGCGCCGCCGCGATGCCGAGCCCGAGCGCCCAGCCCTGGAGGGTGTTGCCGACCGCCTTCCAGAAGCTCTCGGTGGTGAACTGGTCGGCGAGCGTGCCGAGCGTCTTGCTGATCGGCGGGAAGTGGTTCTCCGGCAGGACGCCGATCCTGGGCAGGACATCGAACAGGACGAGCACGCCGAGCACGCTCAGCCAGGGCAGCAGCGCGTCCGGCACGCGAAGCCTTGGGGCGGGACGCCGGGCTGATCTGGCGAGCGTGGCCATTAGGGGCCCTGTACCCATTAGATCAAAAAATATGACCTAGCCCCAGGGGCACCGTTCCATCTAGCCGGGCCAGTGGCCCGGTACTCCGGAACGGTGCCGGTAGCTGCCGACCGAGAAGGCGTCGAAGAGCTCCCGCCGCCGATCCGGCGTGACCCCGGCATGACGGTAGCCGGTGTCCACACCGAGCGAGCCGCGCGCGCTTGTCGCGCCGCGGTCGACACGCGCTCAGGGCTGGCGGATCAGCTCGTCGAGGCTGGGCTCCGTCTTAACGAAGCCGTACTCCTTGGCGAGCTGGGAGGTCTTCTCGATGGTCGGCCTGCCCAAGTCTTGGCTCCAATGCGGCAGGATCATCTTCTCGGCCGCCGGCCGCGGGATCTTCGTGTACGAGAGCACGACCTTGCGGACCTCCTGCGGGTGAGTCTGCGAGTACTGGAGGGACTTGTTGATCGCCCGGACGAAGCGGTCGACCACGTCGCCGTTCTTCTCGATGTACTGCTTCGAGGCGAAGTAGGTGGCGACCGTGAATGTGGGGGCGGTCTGCTCGAACGGGTAGAGCAGCGGGCGCGCTCCCTGCGCGAGCCCCTGGGTCACGAACGGCTCGACCACCCACACCGCATCCACGCGGCCAGCCTGCAGGGCGCTGTTCATGTCCGGGAACGGGACCTCGACGTACTTGACCTTCTTATAGTCAGCGCCTCTCTGCTTTAGCGCGGTGTTGACCGTCAGGGGACCGACATTCTGGAGCGTGTTGACCGCGATCGTCTTGCCCTCGAGGTCCTTCGGCGAGCGGATCGAGCTGTTGCCCTTCACGAGCACCGCGTCGTAGGCCTGCTTCGCCGTGGGCTTCTTCCCGCCCGCAACGCCCTGCGCGATGATCTGCACCGGCAGGTTCTTCGAGCCGGCGATGATCAGGGAGGTGGCGTTCGAGAACCCGATCTGATCATCGCCGCTAACGACCGCGGGCACGATCGCCGCGCCGCCCTCGGCGACCTGTGGCTTGATCGTCAGCTTCTCCTGCTTGAAGAAGCCCTTCTCGATCCCGACGTAGAGGGGCGCCACGTCCACGATCGGGATCACGCCCACCTTCAACGTGGCGGGCTTGCCCTCGCCGCCCCCACCACCTCCATTGTCCCCGCAGGCTGCCACGGTCACGGCGCAGGCGAGCGTCGACATAATCGCGAGCGCTGTCCGCAAACGCGCTCTCATTGCTCCTCCTCACTCGTCAAATCATCTGGCTTTTTCCCGGCGCCCGAAGGCCTAAACGCCGCGAAGCTCGGCGAGCGCCTCCAGCGCCGCCTCAGCGACTCTGGGCGCCCGCTCCTCGTCCATGCGCGTGAGCGGTGCCGACACCGTGATCGACGCCCGCGGAATCCCCCCTGCCACGGGGATGGCCACCGCCACGGCGGCGACATCGTCCTCGCTCTCCCCGAAGTTCGTGGCGAACCCCCGCCTCCGCACTGCCTCGAGCGCAGTCTCGAGCTCCTCGAGGCTCGACAACGACCGCGGGGTCATCCCCTCCAACCACCCGTCGGCGTAAAGCGCGTTCAGCTCGTCCGCTGGAAGCTGGGCCAGAATCGCCTTGCCGGCCGCGGTGCAATGGGCCGGCATGACGCGGCCCACGCGGGAGCCAACGCGGAGCCCCCGGGAGGTCTCGACGGAGTCCAGGAACAGCACAGCGGCACCTTGGAGCTTGACGAGATGGACGGTTTCCCCGACCTCGCCGCTTAGACGCTCCAGAACTGGACGTGCGAGGCCGCGCAGGTCCAGGCCCTCGACCGCCGACTGCCCCAATCTGATCAGCGCCGGGCCGGCGGTGTAGGCCTTCGTCCGCACGTCCTGCCGGGCGAACCCGTGGTACTCGAGCATCGCCAGCACGCGATGGGCCGTGGACCGCGCGGTCCCGAGCGTCGCGGCTGCCTCCGAGACCCGCAGCGGGTCGCCCTCCCCGAGCAGCGACAGCAGCCTCAGAGCGTTGTCCACGGAGCCAAGGGGATAAGCTGGCTTGTTCTGCATAGAGGAATGATAGTCTGGCATGTGTAACGATCGCCTGCCCGGGTAGGGCGCCTGACAAGAGGAAGCTGCAGTGCCGGCTACCACAACAGCCGCCCCTGAGTCCCGCTGTGACCCGGAGGTCTTCCGTCAGGTCATCGGTCACTTCGCGAGTGGTGTGACCGTCGTCACCGCCCGTCACGACGGCGCCCGCTTCGGGATGACGGCCAGCGCGGTGACCTCGGTCTCGCTGGAGCCGCCCATGCTGCTGATCTGCGTGAGTCGCGAGGCCCCGACGCGTGCCGCGGTCAGCGGGTCCCGGGTCTTCGGCGTCAGCATCCTCGGGGAGGACCATGGGCACGTCGCCGAGCGCTTCGCGGCGCCGCGGCGGGACAAGTTCGAGGGCCTCGAAGTGAACGAAGGTTCCTCCGGCGTTCCGATGCTCGCCGATGCGCTGGCCCGGCTCGAGTGCCGGGTGAGGGAGGAGTTCCAGGGCGGCACGCACTCGGTCTTCATGGCCGAGGTCGAGAGGGCGGAGGCGAGCCCGGGCGCTCCGCTCGCCTACTTCCGCGGCCGCTTCGGGCGGCTCGAGCTGGCCGAGGACGAGGCGACCTACGACGAGCTCCGCGCCCGGGTGCTGAGCGGGCGGTTCGGTGTCGCCGAGCCGCTCGACATCCCGAGCATTGCCCGCGACCTGCGTTGCGAGCGCTGGCACGTCTACCACGCGCTCACCAAGCTGGTCGCCGAGGGGCTCGTGGCGCGCGACCCCGAGCAGGGCTACCTCCTCGGGCCGATCGACCTCGACACGATCGACGACGCCCTGGACGGGCGCTGCGTGATCGAACTCGGGGCCGCGGAGCTGTCGGTGGGCCACGTCTCCGCACAGCAGCTTGCCGAGCTGCGCCGCAGGATGGAGGCCACCCTGCCGCTGATCCGCGCCGGCCGCTTCGTCGACATCGACGCCTTCGCGGGGGCGAACGCGGACTTCCACGAGCACATGGTCGGCCTCGCTCGAAGCGAGGCCCTGACACGCGCCTACCGGCGGCTGACCATCCCCGGCATCATGGCGCGCAGCCTGCGGCGCTCGGACGTGGCCGACGACGGCCTCGTCGAGGACCACAGCGACCTCGTCGAGGCGTACGAAAGTGGGGACCTGGCCGGGGCGAAGGCGGTGATCGAGCGCCACACCGAGAGGTCCAAGCGCGTCCACCGCCGGGCATACGAGGCCGCGGGCGAGCAATGACGACCACGGAGGACGGTGACAGGAGCAGATGGCCCAACTCACGCGAACGCAACCACTGACCGGCGCGGAGTACCTCGACAGTCTGTGCGACGGGCGCGAGATCTGGATCGACGGCGAGCGCGTGCGCGACGTGACGGAGCACCCCGCGTTTCGCAATGCGGCTCGCTCGATCGCGCGGCTCTACGACGCCCTGCACGATCCCGACACCCGGGACGTGATGACGGCGGAGGATCGGCAGGGCATCCGGACGCACAAGTTCTTCATGCCCTCGTACTCGCCGGAGGACCTGCTCGCCTCGCGTGAGGCCATCGCTCACTGGTCTCGCCTCTCGTACGGCTACATGGGGCGCACCCCCGACTACAAGGCGTCGTTCATGGCGACGCTCGGCGCCGACCCGGGCTGGTACTCCCCCTTCGAGGAGAGCGCCGAGCACTGGTACCGGGACTACGCGGAGAAGGCGCTGTTCCTGAACCACGTCCTGATCAACCCGCCGATCGACCGGGACAAGGCCGTGCACGAGGTGGAGGACGTCTACGTCCACGTGGTCGACGAGCGCGACGACGGGATCGTGGTCTCAGGCGCCAAGATGCTGGCCACGGGTTCGGCCGTCACCCACGCCACCTTCGTGGCACAGAACAGCGCGGTGCAGCTCGAGGAGGGCAAGGCGGAGGACTACGCGCTCGTGTTCATCGCCCCGATGGACACGCCCGGCAAGAAGCTCCTTTCGCGGAACTCCTACGAGCAGGCGGCGCGGTCGCCGTGGGACAACCCGCTCTCGGCCCGCTTCGACGAGAACGACGCCGTCGTGGTCTTCGAGGACGCGTTCATCCCGTGGGAGAACGTACTCGTCTACCGCGACATCAAGAAGGCCACGGGCTTCTACGCCCAGTCCGGCTTCATGCCGCGCTACACCCTCCAGTCGGGCACTCGACTGGCCGTGAAGCTCGATTTCCTCTGCGGCTTGTTCCAGCGCGGCCTGGAGACGAACGGCACCGCCGGCTTCCGCGGTGTCCAGGCCAAGCTCGGCGAGCTGGTGGGCTGGCGCAACCTGATCTGGGCGCTGACCGACGCCCTCTGCTACGACCCGATGGAGGGCCCCGGCGACAGCCTGGTACCGAAGATCGAGAACGCCGTCCTGGTCCGCCTGTTCGGCACCATGGCCTTCCCCAAGGCGCGGGCTCTGTTCGCCGAGATCCTGGGTGGCGCTCCCATGGTCGCCCCCTCAAGTAACCGGGACCTCCAGAGCGAGGAGCTCCGGCCGCTGATCGACCGCTTCTACCGCGGCTCGACGGGCGACGCACACGACCGGGTCAAGCTCTTCAAGCTGATCTGGGACGCCGTGGGCACCGAGTTCGGGTCGCGGCACGAGTGGTACGAGATCAACTACAGCGGCAACCAGGAGCAGATGCGCCTCGACATGGCGAAGTTCTCCGGCGGCCGCGGCATCCTCGACGACTGCCAGGCCCTGGTCGACCAGTGCATGTCCGAGTACGACCTGGACGGCTGGAGCGGCGGCAACTGGTTCGAAGTGCCCTAATCCCGATCAGCTTCTCGAGGTCGGGCTCTGCTTGATCAGCTCTTGCTGCTCGCTAGCTCGGACAGCAGCTCGATCGTCAGCCGGTTGGTCCTCGTTCCAGACCGGCAGCTTGATCTGCCGAGCCGCCTTCGAGGGATCTCGGTGTAGTCGAGCGGCACCTTTCGCACCTCCGGCGGGTGCGAGTGGGCGTAGCGAGCGACCTGTTCATCGCCTCGACGAAGCGGTCCACCATCTCCGGGTTCTCTGCGCGTACTTCGTCGAGGTGAGGTCGTGGTAGCCGGGCCAGTGGCCCGGTAATCCGGAACGTGCCGCTAGCCGCCCGGCGAGAAGGCGTCGAACAGCTCCCTCCGCCTGCCGGGCTCGACGCCGGCGTGGCGGTAGCCCGTGTCCACCTTGATGCTCCCGCCCACGACCCGCGACACGCAGGTGCAGATCTTGTCGCCCTCGGCACGCTCCTCGTCGCTCAGGAAGACGTCGCGGTGGTCGATCTCGCCCTCGGCCTCGAGTACCTGGACCGCACAGAGGCCGCACTCGCCGCGCAGGCAGTCGTACATGACGTGGACGCCGGCCTCGCGCAGGGCGGAGAGCATCGTGCGGCGCTCGGGCACCTCGACGTCGACGCCGTGGTCGTCCACGTGCACGAGGAACGGCTCGGGGGCGTGCTCCCCGCTGTTGGCGAACGTCTCGAGACGAAGGCCGGCGGGGTGGCGGCCTTGCGCCGCCCAGGCGCGGCGGCAGGCGTCGATCATCCGGCGCGGGCCGCAGAGGTAGAGCTCGGCCTCCTCGTGGAGCTTCGCGAACTCCTCCGCGACGTCCATGCGCGTCCCCTCGTCGGAGACGCACAACCTGAGCCGGTCGCCGAGCCGCTCCGAGAGCTCGTCGAGGAACGGCATCTCGGCCCGCCGCCGTCCGGCGTAGATCATGCGGAAGGGCTCGTCACGGCGCTCGAGCACGTAGGCCATTCCGACGATCGGCGTGATGCCGATCCCGCCGGCCACGAGCAGATACTCGGGCGAGCCATAGCTGAGCGGGAAAAGGTTCTGGGGGTCGGAGACGGAGACCCGGTCGCCCGGCTCGCGGGCCCGCATGTACTCCGAGCCGCCGCGGCTGTCCGGGTGGTGGCTGACGGCGATCCGGTAGGCGCCGTCGGCGGGCCGGTCGCCGACGAGCGAGTAGTGGCGTACGTCCGGGGCGCCGTCGATCTGCACGCGGACCTCGATATGGCTTCCCGGCGGATAGGAGCGCGCGCCGCCTTCGGGCGCGATCTCGATCATCCGCACGTCGCCAGGCAGGTGGTGCACTGCACGGACTCGAGCGTCGTTCCAGGTCAGCTCGTAGCGCATGTCCTCACGCCCCCGGCAACGGCAGCCGGATGAGGGTCCCGCCCGGCAGCCGCTCGCGCGACTGCTTGTCGTGCAGCGCCACGTCGAGGTTCTGCGAGGCGAGCCGGGCGTGCTCGCGCGCGACGTCCTCCGCGCGGCTGCCCTGGCGCCGTTCGATCGCGTCGAGCAGAGCGGCGTGATGGTTCAGCGCCACCAGCAATATCTCCCGCGAGCGCTCGAGTCCGGCCTGCGCGAGGACGAACGCGCTCGGCGAGGCGAAAGGGAGCGAGACCGCCCGCTCGATCGCATGCTCGATCACCGGGCTCTGCGCGCACTCCACGAGCCGGGCGTGGAACAGCTCGTTGAGCTCCACGTAGTCCATGAACGACTCGACGCTGCCGTCGCGCTCGTGGACCACTGCCTCCATCTGCTCGGCGCAGGCGCGCATGCGGCCGAGCACGGGCCGACCCACGCCGCGTTCGGCCGCCAGCCGCGCGGCGGTGCCCTCGAGCACCCCGCGCAGCTCAATCGCGTCGTCGATGTCCCGGCGCGTGAACTCGCGGACGACGTAGCCGCCGCCATCGAGCGCCTGGACGAGGCCCTCGTGCTCGAGGCTCGCCAGAGCCAGCCTCACCGGCGTGCGAGAGACGCCGAGCCGCTCGACCAGCTGCAGCTCCGCCAGGCGCTCGCCCGGCTCGAACTCCCCGTCGAGCAGAAGCTCACGGAGCTGGAGCAGCGCCCGGGTCGTCTGGCTCTGGCCGCTCACCGCTCAGCCCGGACCATCTCGTCGATCAGGCGCCGGGCCCACATCGCGCCACCGTCGATGTTGAGGTTGTAGAAGATGCGATCGGGGTTGTCGTCCATCGCCTTCTGCTGGGCGGCGAAGACCACTTCGTCCTCGCCGAAGATGCCGCGCACCCCCTCGCGCAGCTCCGTGGTGATCGACTGGTCCTCGAGTCGGTAGTTGCGGACGAACGCCCAGAAGTAATGGCAGGTGCGGTCCGTCTCCGGTGTGACCGTGTTGAGCACGAAGCCGTTCACGCCCTCCGAGCGGTCGCCCTCGGGCGCGCCCGTCCCGGTGGGCGCGACGCCCACGTCGATGGCGATCGTCGTGGGCGGCTCGAAGTTGATTATCTGCCAGCGGTCGGCCTTGCCCTCCTTGCCGATCGAGGCCAGCTGCTTGGCCCAGAAGGGCGGCGGATCGATGTCGGTCATCCAGCGGATCACCCGGGCGTACCCCTCGCCGTGGGTCACGTCGAACGGAGCCTCGGCCACTGCGCGGTTCCCGATGCTTCCGCCGTGCACGAACGTCTCGTGGGTCAGGTCCATCAGGTTGTCTACGACCAGCTTGTAGTTGCAGAGCGCGTGGATCGTGTCGCCGTCGCCCGCCCAGCTCGGGTCGTCGTTCCAGTGCAGGTCGGGCACCTTGTCAGGATCGGCGAGCGCCGGGTCGCCCATCCAGACCCAGGCGAAGCGGTGGCGCTCGACCACCGGGTAGCTCTTCACGCAGGCGACCGGGTTGATCGTGTCCTGCGAGGGCATGAAGACGCAGCGGCCCTGGGAGTTGTAGATCAGGCCGTGGTAGCCGCAGGCCACGTCGTCGTCCACGAGCTTGCCCTGCGAGAGCGGCAGCATTCGGTGCCAGCAGGCGTCCTGGAGGGCCGCCGGCCTGCCGTCCTTGCGGCGGTACATGACCAGGTTCTGGTCGCAGATCCGGCGGGGCAGGAGCTCCTGCTTCAGCTCGACGTCCCAGGCGGCCGCGTACCAGGCGTTCTTCGGATAGTCGGGCGTCTGGAAGGTGGGGGGCGCCTCCTCGATGGAGTCGCGCTTTTTCTCGAGGTAGTTCTCGGTGACGCTCATTGCTCTCCTCCCCTGAGGGAACTCGGGAGCCCTTCTTTGCATGCAATACCCGGCCAGGGCAAGCGGAAACGGGGCTCCTGGGTGCCCCGTTTCCATCTCATTGCATGCAGCTACTGCTGCCGGATGAGCTCGTTCAGGTCGGGCTGGTTCTCGATCAGCCCGTATTTCTTGCTCAGATCGGAGAGCTGCTCGATGGTCTGCTCGTTGAGGTCCGTGCGCCAGACCGGCAGCTTGATCTTCTGGGCCGCCTGCGGCGGGATCTCCGTGTACTTCAGCAGGATCTTCCGAACCTCCGCGGGGTGCGACTGCGCGTAGGTCAGCGACTTGTTAATCGCCTTCGCGAAGCGATCCACCACGTCTGGGTTCTTCTCCGCGTATTGCTTGGACGTGAAGTACGTGGCGACCGTGAGGTCTGGCGCGGTCCGCACGTAGAAGGGGTCGATGCCCTTTGCCTGGCCGGCCTTGCCCTGGCTCACGAACGGCTCAACGACGCAGGCGCCGTCCACGCGATGCCCCTCGAGCGCCGCGTTCATGTCGGGGAAGGGCACCTCGGTGAACTTGAGCCTGTCCACCGCCACCCCTTCCTTCTCGAGCGACGCCTTGATCGTGACCTCGCAGATGTTCTTGAGCGTGTTGACGGCGATCGTCTTGCCCTCGAGGTCCTTGCCTGTCTTGATCGGCCCGTTCTTCAGCACCAGCAGGTCGGCCCAGGCCTCCTTCTCGCTCTTCCCCGCCAGCACGCCCTGGCTGATGATCTGGACGGGCAGGTTCTTGGAGGCCGCGATCAGTAGCGAGATCGTGTTGGAGAAGCCGATCTGGAAGTTGCCGCTCACCACCGCCGGGGTGATCGCGGCCCCGCCCTCGGCGAGTTGCGGCTTGATCGTGAGCTTCTCCTGCTTGAAGAAGCCCTTGTCGATGCCGAGGTAGAGCGGCGCCACGTCGGCGATCGGGATCACGCCGACCTTGAGCGTGGCGGGCTTGCCTTCGCCCCCGCCGCCGTCGTCACCGCCGCAGCCCGTCGCCACGACCACGGCGCAGGCAAGCGCCGCGATCAGCGCGACCGCTCGCAGCTTCCCATCTCTTCCCCGCATGGACCCTCCTCGGCCTCAGAAACTTGCGTTTGGCGGCCGGCTTCGGCCTCCAGAAGCCCTATACCCAAAGATCAGACAATTTGATCTAAGGCCCTTATCGCTTATCTGACGCCCACGTAGTTCTCGGCCAGCGCGGTGGCGGCGGCCCTCGACGAGACGACGTGGTTCAGCTGCGCCCTCTGGAGCTGCGTCTGGAAGCCGTCGTCGTCGTCTGGCATGCGGTGGAGCATCTGGGTCATCCACCAGGCGAAGTACTGGACGTGCCAGACGCGCTCCAGGCATTGGTCGGAGTAGGCCTTCAGCCGCGAGTCGTCATTCCGCGAGTACCAGCGCGAGAGGCCCTCCGCCAGCACCCGCACGTCCGCCACCGCGAGGTTGAGTCCCTTGGCGCCGGTGGCGGGCACGATGTGCACGGCATCGCCGGCCAGGAAGAGGCGGCCGTACTGCATTGGCTCCGCGACGAAGCTGCGCAGCGGGGTGACGCCCTTCTCCACGATCGGCCCCTCGGCAAGCGACCAGCCCTCGCTCTGGAACCGCCTATGCAGCTCCTCCCAGATCCGCTCGTCGGGCCAGTCGTCGATCGGCTCGTCCGGCTCGCACTGCAGGTAGAGGCGTGTGAGCTCGGGCGAGCGCATGCTGTGGAGGGCGAAGCCGCGGTCGTGGCGGCAGTAGATGAGCTCCTCGCTGGACGGCGCCACCTCGGCCAGGATCCCGAGCCAGCCGAACGGGTAGACGTGCTCGTGGTGGGTGAGCACGCCGTCGGGCACGGCGTCGCGGCAGACGCCGTGGAAGCCGTCGCAGCCGGCGATGAAGTCGCATTCGAGTTCGCGTTCCTCACCCTCATGGCGGAATCGGAGCTTCGGCCTGTCGGAGTCGAGCCCCTCCGGGCGCACGTCGTCGACCTCGAAGAGGAGCTGTCGGCCCGTCTCGAGCCGCGCGGCGATCAGGTCCTTGACCACCTCCTGCTGGCCGTAGATCGTGATGCCCTTGCCGCCCGTGAGCTCGTCGAAGGGGATCCGGTGGCCCTTTTCGCCGAAGCGCAGCTCCACGCCGTGGTGCACGAGCCCCTCCCTTTGCAGCCGCTCGCCCACGCCCATCTCGATGAGCAGGTCGACGGTCCCCTGCTCGAGCACCCCGGCGCGGACGCGCTGCTCGACGTAATCGCGGTCGCGGTCCTCGAGCACCACCGAGTCGATTCCCTGGAGGTGCAGCAGGTGGCCGAGCACGAGACCCGCCGGGCCCGCTCCGACGATCCCGACCTCTGTTCGCTCGCTCACCGCCTTACTTCTTCCCCCGCCGGGTAGTCCTTAGGCGTATCGCAACGGCAGTCGACACTCCGGATCGCCTCGGCGCGCGTGGCCGGCGCTCGCTGATAACCGGCACGGCGCTGATCGTGGCAACCGTCATGCCGGGCTTCCTGACCGCCAGCCTGGCGCCGCGGATCCGCGGCGACTTCGCCTTCGGCGACTCCGCCCTGGGGATCTCGATCGCCCTCTTCTACGTGGTCTCGGCGGTGGGCTCGACCCCGGCGGGGCGGCTGGTCGACAGGGTCGGAGCGCGGCGCGGCACCGCGCTGGTGGCGGCGTTCACGGGCATCTGCTGTATGGCGATCGCCCTCTTGGCGCGGTCCGCCACCAGCCTGACCGCGCTTCTCCTGCTGGGCGGAGTGGGCAATGCGCTGGGTTCGCCGACCGTGAGCACCCTGCTCAAGCAGGAGGTGGCGGTTCACCGCCAGGGGCTCGCCTTCGGCGCGCAGCAATCCGGCGCGTCGCTCGGCGCCCTGCTGGCGGGCCTGGCCTTGCCGTCCGTGGCGATCCCGTTCGGCTGGCGCTGGGCCTTCGTCGTCGCAGCCGTGCTCACGCTGGCCGCGGCCGCCTTCGCCCCCCGCGCGCCGGCGCCCTCCGCGGCGACCGCCGCGGCTCGCCGCCCCCGCGGCCTCACCTCCGTCCACGCTCTTGGGCTGGCGGCCGTGCTGGCGAGCGCGGCCGGCGTGGGCTTCGTGTCCTTCCTCGTCACCTACGCCGTGGACAGCGGCATGAGCGAGGGGGCCGCCGGACTGCTCTTGGGCGGTGTGAGCCTGATGGCGACGCTCAGCCGGATCGGGGTGGGCCTGTTCGCCGACCGCGCCGGGCAGGAGCCGCTGCGGCCGGTGGCCGCCATGCTCGCCGCGAGCGTTGTCGGCTACCTGCTGCTGATCGCCGGCGAGCCGGCCGTCATCGCGCTGGCCGCCGTGCTCGCCGGTGCCCTCGGCTGGGCCTGGCCGGGCGGGCTCAACCTCGCCGTGGTCCAGCGGAGCCCTGACGCGCCCGCCTGGGCTGTGGGCGTGCTGATGACCGGACTGTTCACGGGCGCGGTGGGGGGCCCGCTGATCGTCGGGCTGCTCGCCGAGCACGAGCTGTTCACGGCCGCCTGGATCACCTGCGCGGCCTTGGCCCTGCTGGCCGCGGCGACCCTGGTGGCAACGCGGCGCTGGGAGCGGCGTAGGCGCCTCTGACCACCGCTGCTGCGACCATGCCCGGCCATGAGCGGCATCCCGCCGGGCACGCGTCCACCCGAGGACAGGGCCCCGACCATGGTTCTCAGGCCCGCGTCGGCCGAGGCGGTCCGCGGCCGCCGTGCGGCGCTGGCCGTCGTGGTCGGCTTGGGCATCACGGCCGCGCTGGGCGGCTATTTCCTCGGGCGCTCCGGCGGTGAGGACCTTGACGCCGCCCGGTCGGCCGGGACTGCCGAAGGGCGGCACGTGGCCACCGCCGGGACCAGCCGGGCCGGCTACCGGGACGGCTTCGCAGAGGGGCGGCGGGCCGGCTACAGGCAGGCGTTCCGCAGGGAGTACAAGACCGCGTACAAGCAGGCCGGAGGGCCGTGAGGGCGGCCACCGTCAGCGTCGCAGTGGTGCTCATCACCGTGTTGCTCGGATTGACCGGGTTCGCGATCGGACGCGCCAGCAGGACATCGGGGTCCGAGGCCGATCAGGCCCGGGAGAGCGCCCGGGCCGAGGCGTCGCGCGACGCCAAGCGGGTCGCCTTCACCCGCGGCCGCCGGCTGGGCGTCACCGCCGGTTCAAGGAAGGGCCGAGAGCTCGGCAGCAAGGCCGGCGAGCGCCGCGGGCTCGCCGCGGGCCAGCAGGCCGCCGCCGGCCAAGGGACCACCGGCTCGACTAGGACCGACCAGGGGACTGGCGGCGGGTCCACAGGCTCCACCGGCTCCACCGGTTCCTCCGGCTCGACCGGCTCGACCGGGGGCACCGGCTCGACCGGGGGCACCACCAATGGCACGCCCTCGGTCGACAGCCCGGAGGGCAAGCGACTCCTGCAAACGCAACCGGAGTGCCGCGAGCATCCCCCGCCGCCGGACTACCACGGACCGGTCCAGTGCTAGCCCGCCCGCTGCCAAGATGTACCGGGCATGGGTCGCGCCGCCGCTAACGGTCTGCCTCCAGGCCCACACCTCCCGCGCTGGCTTCAGACGGCCGGCTTCATCTTCCAGCCCGCCCGCTGGGTAGACGCGAACCGCCGCCGCTTCGGCGACATGGTCACCTTTCGGACGCTGTTCGACTCCTGCTTCGTGATGGTCTTCGACCCCGACCTGGTCAAGCAGGTTTTCCGCGGAAAGCCCGACCAGCTACGGGCGGGCGAGGCCAATGCGGTCCTCGGTTCGGTGGTGGGCGAGCACTCGCTGCTCCTGCTCGACGGCGCCGAGCACCTGCGCGAGCGAAAGCTGCTGCTGCCGCCGTTCCACGGCGAGCGCATGCGCGCCTACGAGGAGGTGATGCGGGAGGCGGCCGACCGTGCCATCGACTCCTGGCCGGTCGGGCAGCCCTTCCCGCTGCTGCCCTCGATGCAATCGGTCACGCTCGACGTGATCCTCCGCGCGGTGTTCGGGGTCGAGGAAGGACCGCGGCTCGAGGAGCTCAAGCGCCGCATAAGGACGCTGATCGACCCGACCTCCAGCCGCTTCGGCCTGCTGGTCTTCGCGCTGAGCGGGGGCCGCATCGGTACCGGCGTGGGGGAGCGCTTCGAGCATCAGCGCGCGGCGGTGGACGAGCTTATCTACGAGGAGATCGCCCGCCGCCGCGACGCGACCGACCTCGACCAGCGCGGGGACGTCTTCTCGATGCTGCTGCTGGCCCGCGACGAGGAAGGCCAGGCTATGACCGACCGCGAGCTGCGGGACGAGCTCGTCACCCTGCTGGTGGCCGGCCACGAGACCACGGCCACCGGCCTGGCCTGGGCGTTCGAGCTCCTGACGCGCAACCCCGAGGCCGTGGAGCGGCTGCGGGCGTCGCTCGCGGCCGGCGACGGGGCCTACCTGGACGCGGTGGTCAAGGAGTCGCTGCGCGTGAAGCCCGTGATCGCCGGGGTGGGCCGAAAGGTTCGCGAGCAGCCGTTCGAGCTCGGCGACTACGAGATACCGGTCGGCATCGAGATCAACCCGTCGATCGCCGCGATCCACCGCCGCGCCGACCGCTACGAGGACCCCCGCTCCTTCCGCCCCGAGCGCTTCCTCGCCGACGAGGCCCCCGGCACCTACACCTGGCTGCCGTTCGGCGGCGGAACGCGGCGCTGCATCGGCGCGAGCTTCGCGATGTTCGAGATGAACGTGGTGATCCGGCGCGGGATCGAGCGAACCGACCTGCGCGCCGCCGACCGCCGTCCCGACAGGGGCATCCGCAAGGGCATCACCTTCGTGCCGAAGCGCGGGGCGCGGGTGGTGATGCGCGAGGCACCGAGAGCGGCCGAGGCGCAGAGCCCGCTAGCCGCATCCCCTTCGGCTCAGTAGCTGCCGGCTGAGCACGTCCGGCCTCCTGGGTCGGGAGGGCGGACAGCGTATGCAGCCGCCGTGGCGGCGGGCGGCGGCTGGCAATGCTCGGGCCAAACCAGGAGCATCCCCGGAGCGACTCTCCATGGGTGAGCTGGCCTTCGACGAGGAGACGGGCAAGCAGCTCGAGGCGCTGTATCGCGTCGGCGACGCAGTGCGTCGCCGCAGGCTCGTGCGGAGCGCGCTCGGCGCCACCCGCGGCGAGCGGATCGCGGACGTCGGTTGCGGTCCTGGCTTCTACTGCGCCGAGCTGCTGGAGGAGGTCGGTCCCGACGGGACGGTCGTCGGTCTCGACAGCAGCCCCCAGATGCTCACGCTGGCCATGCGCCGCTGCGAGGGACACGACAACGTCGAGTTCCACGACGCCGACGCGACCTCGCTGCCGGTGGAGGACGCGAGCTTCGATGCCGCCCTGTGCGTCCAGGTCCTCGAGTACGTCGAGGACGCGACCGCCGCGCTGGCGGAGCTGCACCGCGCGCTGCGTCCAGGCGGTCGCGTCGTCGTCTGGGACGTCGACTGGTCGACCGTCTCCTGGCACTCGGCCGACCCGGACCGGATGCAGCGGGTGCTGGACGCCTTCGACGAGCACCTCGCCCACCGCGAGCTACCCCGCACGCTCGCGTCCCGCTTGCGGTCCGTGGAATTTCAGGACGTCGAGGTGGAGGGCCACAGCTTCGCGACCGCCGATTTCGACCCCGACACCTACGGCGCCTCGATCACGCCGGTGATCGAGGGCTTCGTCGCCGGCCGCAAGGGGGTCAGCGAGGACGAGGCCCGGGCCTGGGCCACGGAGCAGCGGGAGCTGGGCGAGCTGGGCAGGTTCTTCTTCGCCTGCCTCCAGTTCTGCTTCACGGGGAGGCGATAGGACCAGCCCCCGTCGCATCTAGCTGAGCGCCCTGAACAGGGATCGATCTGTCGACTCGCCGATGGACGGCGTCAACCGAGCGGTGAACGTCCATTCGACCACGCCATGAGGGGGTCATATGGACGTTCGCGGCTGGCGACCGTGCGTGCGCCCGAACTGGCGCATGATGCGTCTTGGCCGGCGCATAGAATTGACCCCCACCGTGAGCCGCCAGCGCAGCGCCGACCTTTTCCCGACCGACCAGCCGATCCCGGCGAGCCAGATGATCGGCCGCGCCTCCGACGTGCGGGAGGTGGCGGGCGCGCTCGCGGGAGGCGCGAGTGTGGTGATCGCGGGTCCCCGGCGGACCGGCAAGACGAGCGTCTGCGATGCGGTGATGGGCCGGCTTGCGCGCCGCGGCTTCTACACGGTGGCGGTCGATCTCTTTCGGATCGCCACCGCGGCGGAGCTCGCGGAGGCGCTGGTGGCGAAGGCGGTGTCGAACCGGTCGGCGCTGCGGCGCATCGTGTATCGGACGCGTCGGGCGGGGCGCCTCCTGGCCGATGCCGCCGAGACCTCGGCGGTGGTGACGTCGAAGGCGCAGCTGGGCGAGGAGCTCGAGGTCGCCTTCCGTCCGGGGCTTGCCGATCGGGACCCCGATCGCTATCTCGACTACGCGCTCGAGCTGCCGGGCCGCATCGGGGAAGCGGACGGCAAGCGGGTGGTCGTCTTCTTCGACGAGTTCCAGGAGATCGCCAGCCCCCAGAAGCCCTACGGCGATCCCGACCGCCTCACGAAGCGGATGCGGGCGATCTTCCAGCGCTCCACCGAGGTCAGCTATCTCTTTGCGGGCAGCCTCGAGCACCTGATGCGCGATCTGTTCACGCCGACCCACCGGGCGCTGCACCAGTTCGGTGGGTTTCACGACCTCCGCCCGATCGAGAGCGAGGACTGGGCCGCGGGCCTCCGGGAGCGCTTCGCAGCGGACGGCTGCACGGTCGACGATCAAGCACTGGATCGCCTGATCGAGTACGGCGAGCTGCATCCGCGCAGCACCATGCTGATCGCCCAGAAGTCTCACCTGACGACCGTGGAGCTGGAGACCAGGTCGGTGGACTTGAGCATCGTGGAGCAGGGCTTCCTCGCCGCCCTCGCGAGCGACCGGATCAGTCACGAGCAGACCGTGGAGCGGATCAGACGACTACACAAGCTCGGGCTGGTGATTGCCGAGCGGCTCGCGCGGGGGGAGCCCGTGTATACGAAGCTGGCCCGGGGTGCCGTGCGCCGGGCGCTCGAGGCGCTTCGCGACGCGGCGATCATCGAGAGCCACGGCCGCGCCCTCTGGCGGTTCACCAATCCGCTCTTCCGGCGCTACTTGCTGACCATTGGTCCGTTCGACTAGAAGTCTGCGTTGCGGCGCATTATGCGCCAAATGTGGCGCATAACCGCCGCTAGGGCTCGAGCAGTCGCAGTCCTGCTAGGGCTCGAGGCGCCGCATCGCCGCTAGGGCTCGAGCAGCCGCCGTTCCGCCGCCCAGCGCGAGATCTCGTGCCGGCTCGAGAGCTGGAGCTTTCGCAGCACGGCCGAGGCGTGTGCCTCGACCGTCTTGGTCGAGATCTCCAGGCGGCGGGCGATCTCCTTGTACATGTAGCCCCGGGCCAGGTGCTGGAGCACCTCCCGCTCGCGCGGGGTGAGCTGGTCGAGCTCCGGGTCGCCCGGCGCGGGCGGGGCGCCCGCGAAGGCGTCGAGCACGAAGCCCGCGAGCCGGGGCGAGAAGACCGCGTCGCCATCCTGCACGCGGCGGACGGCGTCGGCGAGGTCGGGGCCGGAGATCGTCTTGGTCACGTAGCCGCGGGCGCCGGCGCGGATCACCGCGATCACGTCCTCGGCCGCATCCGACACCGAGAGGGCGAGGAAGCGCGTCTCCGGATGCTCCGGCGCGATCCGGCGGATCACCTCCACGCCGCCGCCGTCGGGCATGTGCACGTCCAGCAGAACCACGTCGGGGCGTGTCTCGCCGATCCTGCTTACGGCCTCCTCGACGGTCGCCGCGTCGCCGACGATCTCGACCAGGTCCTCGAGCTCCGACCGCACCCCCGCCCGGAAGATCTCGTGATCGTCGACGACCACGACCCTGGGGCGCGTCATTCGAGCACCAGCTCCACCTCGGTTCCCGAGCCCGGCGCGCTGGTGATGTTCGCGCTTCCGCCGTTGCGCTCCATGCGGCCGACGATCGACTCGCGGATGCCACGGCGGTCCGTGGGGATCGCGGCGGGGTCGAAGCCCGGGCCGCGGTCCTTGACGAAGACGCGCGCTCCTCCGTCCGAGGCCTCGGCGTAGACGGCCACTGGGGAGCCTTGTCCGAACTTCGCCGCGTTCACCATCGCCTCGCGGGCGGCGGCCACGAGGGCGTCTGCCTTCGCGTCGAGGTCGCGGTCTCCCACGGCCACCACCTCGACCTGCACGCCGTGGGCCTGCTCGACCGCCTCGGCCGCGTCCTCGAGCGCTGAGGCCAGCCTGCGCTCGGCCGAATCGCGCTGCGTTCGGCCCGACAGCCAGCCGCGCAGCTCACGCTCCTGGCGGCGCGCCAGCGCGGCCACCCGTTTCGGGTCCTCGGCGCGCCGCTGGACGAGGGCGAGGGTCTGGAGGACGGAGTCGTGAAGGTGCGCCGCCATCTCCGCCCGCTCCTGCGAGCGGATCCGCTCGGCCCGCTCCGCCGACAGCGAGCGCACCAGCCGCAGGATCCAGGGCGCGAAGATCACCCCCAGCACGATCACGACGACCAGCACGGCGAGGACCACGTCGCGCGCCGCCACCAGAGACCCAGTGGCTTGGAGGAAGGCCAGGCCGGCAGCGATGACGAGCGCGACGCCGAGGCCCGTCCGGGAGACGGTGCCGGCGCGAGTGGGCTTGGGTGGCTCGGGCTCCGGTCGGACCTCGGCCGGCTCCTCCGCGGGCTTCGTCGACTGCCGCCAAAGCAGGGCCCCTCCCGCCGCCACCAGCACCAGCGGCCAGACCACCGCGTCCGAGAACCAGATCCCGAGCTCGCGGAAGGTGAGCAGCAGGCTGAGCGCGAGAAGCGCCACGCCGAGCGCCACCTCGACCGAGCCGCGATCGCCGGGGATGCGCCGGGGCGCCGCTTCGCCCTCGCCCCGCGGAATCGCGACCCAGGCGAGCGCGTAGAGCACGATCCCCAGCCCGCCCGCCAGGGCGGCGGCGACGAACGCCACGCGGACGATGAGCGGGTCGATGCCGAGCCGCTCACCGAGGCCCGCGCACACGCCCGCGAGCACCCGCCGGCCCGGATCCCGCCGCAGCGGCGGGGTGCCACCGGTCGCCGTAGCCGAGCTGTTGGCCATAGCCGTGCCCATGATCGCAGCGGATTACGCGCGCCGGCTGAGGCCGAGCGCGACCAGGATCGCCCCCATCGCCGCGAAGGCGATGGGGGCGAAGGTCCCGAAGCTCAGCTCGATCGCGTCGAGCCGGTCGAGGAGGAGCACCACGCCGAGCGCGGCGAGGACGAGTCCCCCGACGAGCGAGGGAACGTCGGGCTTAGGCACGACCCGGGGCCGTCGTTCCGCAGCCCTCGTTTCCGTCCGAGGAATCGCGCTGGTCGAAGCGGCCGCGGTGGTCGAAGCGATCGTTCCGCTCGTGCTGGACCTCGAAGGCACCGACGCCCACGTCGGCATCCACGACCACCCTGCTGCCTTCGGCTCGCGCCGCCGGACGGTCGACCCACTCGACGTCGAGGCCCCCGCTGTCGCGATCGAAGACGCTCACGGCGCCCATCCCGACGTCGGCCGAGGACGCCACGCAGACGTCGCGCGGCACGAGCACCAGAGCGTCGCCGACGCCGACCTTCAGCTTTAGCCTCGTGTCGCCGCGCGGGAGGTCGGCGCCGCGCAGGTCCACGGTGAGCTGCCCCATCCCGATCTGGTAGCGGTCGCGCAGGTCGGCGGCCGAGGCGGGCCGGTAGTCGCGCTGGCCGACCCCGCCGTGCAGGTCGACGTTCGCCGCGGAGACGAAGCCGACGCCGAGCGCCAGGGCCAGCACCGGCAGGAGCAGCAGGCGGAAGCCGCCCGCGAAGGCGCTCACCGTCAGGGCGAGCCCCGCGGCGATCACGATCCCGGCGGCGACCGCCCCTCCGCCCACGCCGGCGGCCCAGGCCCCGCCCGCGAAGATCGCGAAGCAGACGAGGAGCACGCCGATGCCGAGCGCCGCACGCCTCGCGACGTCGCCGGCCCCGCCATCGGCGCCCTCGCCCGAGACGAGCCACCAGACGAGCAGCCCGATCAGCGCCAGAACGGCCAGGGGCAGGGCGATACCTGCCACGGCGAGTCCGCCCACTAGCAGGAAGGGCCCGCCGACCAGCACCAGCACGACGATGGCGACGATGGTCGCCGTACTGGTTCGATCCGTTCTCGCCGGCGGTGGCGGCGCGCCCTCCGGCGGCTCGTTCGGCACCAGCACCAAAAAGGCGAGGTATGCGAGTGCGCTCGCGCCGCCGAACAGCAGCAGCACCACGGCGGCGATGCGCACGATGATCGGGTCGATTCCGAAGTATCGGCCGAGCCCGCCGCACACGCCGCCGATCACGCGGTCGCTGCGCGAGCGGTAGAGCCGGCGGGGCCGCTGCGGCTGAGCGGGGGGCTGCGGTTGGCTGGGGGGAACCTGGGCTTCCATGAGTCTCCTTCGTCGAGGTGCGAGCTTGTACCCCGATCGTGCCGCCGCCGGCCGCGGCCGACAATTGGGAATCCTCCCTAGGGGGCGACCCTGGGACGCTCCGCCTCGGCCAGAAGGCGGTGCAGCTGCTGGATCACGACCGAGCCGTCTCCGACCGCCGACGCGACCCGCGCGGCCGACCCGTGCCGCACGTCTCCGATGGCGAACAGCCGCGGCATGCTCGTCTCCATTGCGAGGGGCGCGCGCTCGAGCGGCCAGGTCGGGACCACGCGTCCCTCGTGCACGAGCTCCGGCCCCGTCAAGAGGTAGCCACCCCTATCGCGTTCCACCTCGGCAGGGAGCCAGTCGGTGTGCGGCCTGGCGCCGATCAGGAGGAATAGCCCCGCGGCCTTGACGTCCTCTGTCTCGCCCGAGGGTCTCTTGCGCAGGGTCAGCCGGCGAAGCCGGTCGTCGCCGCTGCCACCCACGATCTCCGTCCCGAGCCTTACGGCCACGTTGTCGGTCGCCTCGAGGGCGTCCTGTAGGTAGCGCGACATGCTCTCCGCGAGCTTCTCGCGGCGCACGAGCAGCGTGACGTTGCAGGCGTGGCGAGCCAGGTGCAGGGCGGCCTGGCCGGCCGAGTTGCCACCGCCGACCACGAACACCTGCTGTCCGGCGAGCGCCTGAGCTTCCGTGCCGGAAGCACCGAAATACACGCCGGCGCCCGTGAGCCGGTCGAGCTCGGGGATGTCGAGGCGCCGGTAGGAGACGCCGGTGGCGAGGATCACGGCGCGTGTCGAGACTTCTTCGTCGCCCGCCAGCGTGAGCCGCAAACCGTTGTCCGCGGGAGTCACCGCGGTCGCCTCGCGCATCATCACGAAGCGGGCGCCAAAGACCCACGCCTGCTGGTAGGCGCGCTGTGCGAGCTCGGCGCCGCTGATGCCACGCGCGAATCCGAGGTAGTTGCGGATCAGCGAGCTCGACCCCGCCTGCCCGCCGAGCGATTCGCGCTCGACCACGAGCGTCCGCAGCCCCTCCGAGGCCGCGTAGACGGCGGCGGTCAAGCCGGCCGGCCCGGCGCCGACGATTGCGACGTCAAAATCACGGCGATCGCCGAGCTCGGTCCTGACGCCGAAGGCGGTGGCGACCTCGGCCTTCGTCGGGTCCGTCAGCACCTGCCCGTCCCGGACGATCGCAACCGGCAGGCTCGCCGCGTCCAGGCCCGCTCGGTCGAGCAGGCGCCGGCCCGCCTCCGAGTCGCTGCGCTCGAAGACGTAGGGAACGCCGTTGCGCGCCAGCAGGCTGCGCAGCTCGTGCGTGCGCGCCGACCACTCCTGACCAACCACGGTGATCTCGCTCGCGGACATGGAGAGCGCCCTCGACCACTCGTGCAGGAACTCGACCACCGAGCGGTGGAACAGCTCGTCGGGCTTTCGCTGGGGCTTGATTACGTAGTAGTCCATGTCGCCGCGCGCCATCCCGCCAAAGATCGCCTCCGCGGTCGAGGGATCCGCCCAGGCGCCCCAGTCGATCAACAGCGCGCGCCTCGCCAGCGGGTGCAGCTCGCGCGCCCGTGCGAGCAGCTCGGTCCCCTCGAGCCCGGGCATCCACTGGTCTGCGAGCACGAGGGCGACCTCGTCGCCGGCGGCCTTGAGGTTGGTGAGCACTTGAGCGGCAGCAGTAGCCGAGGTCTCGCAGAGGATGCGATAGTCGCCCGCATAGCGCCGGTACAGCTCGGCCCGGATCTGCTCGCGCGCCGCAGCGTCGTCCTCGACCGCCATTACCACGGGCTTAGCCGGCATAGGGCGAGTCTAGAGCGGGCTTCTGTGAGCCACGTCTCGTTTCAGGCTGACGTGTCGGGTTATCGTCGCCGGCGGACCGCAGCAACGACCCGGGAGGCCGAGATGAGAGACCACGAAGTCGTCGTGGTGGGGGCAGGACCCAGTGGGATCGGGTCCGCCCTGGCGCTGAAGGACGCCGGTGTACGGCCGTTGGTCCTCGACCAGACAGACCAGGTCGGCTCGTCCTGGCGCGGCCGCTACGACCGGCTCCGCCTCAACACCTGCCGCCCCTTCTCCTATCTGCCGGACAGGCCCTTCCCCAAGGGCACCCCGATGTTCCCGAGCCGCGACCAGCTCGTCGACCACCTCGAGCGCCATGCCAGCGAGGACGGAATCGAGCTCCAGCTCGGCACGCGCGTCGATCGGATCGAACGCGACAACGGCGGCTGGATGGTGGTCACGTCGGGCGGCGACGTCCGAGCGCCACAGGTGATCGTGGCGACCGGCTACGAGAACCACCCGTTCATCCCCGACTGGAGCGGCCGCGACAGCTTCGCGGGCCAACTTCTGCACGCGCGCGAGTACAGGAATACGGAGCCGTTCCGGGCCAAGCGGGTCCTGGTGGTCGGCCCGGGCTGCTCGGGGATGGAGATCGCCTACGACCTCGCCGAGGGCGGCGCGAGCAAGGTCTGGATGTCGGCGCGCACGCCGCCGAACATCGTGCTGCGCGAGGGTCCGGGCGGTCTCCCAGGCGACATGCTGGCGGTCGCGCTGCTGCGCTTCCCGGCGCGCTTCGGCGACGCGGTTGCGCGGTTCGGGCGGCGGATGGACGTCGGGGATCTGACCGAGTACGGCCTGCCGGTGCCCGAGGAGGGCGTCTTCTCTCGCCTGAACCGGCTCAAGGTCGCGCCTGCGATCGTCGACAAGGCAGTGATCGAGGCGATCAAGGCGGGGCGGATCGAGGTGGTGCGTGGCGTCGAGTCACTCGACTCGACCGAGGTTCGGCTCGCGGGCGGCGCGCGCATCGAGCCGGACGTGGTCATCTGCGCCACGGGCTACCGCCGCGGGCTCGAGTCGCTGGTCGGCGATCTCGGCGTGCTCGACGAGCGCGGCATGCCGCGGGCGGTCGGCGAGGAGCCGGCGGCCGACGGCCTGCGCTTCATCGGCTACGTGCCACGGCCGGGCGGCCTCGGCTACATGGCCAAGGAGGCAAAGCGTGCGGCCAAGGCGATCGCTCGCGAGCTACGGACGGCGGGCGGCTCGCCGCCGCGGCGCGAGGAAGCGCTTGCCGCGGCGGGCTAGCCGGAGCGCTCCCACAAGGGCCTGAGCACGAGCTCAAGGCGCGGTGAGGTACTTGCCCGCGCCGGGTAGGGGGGACCGATGCTGACCAAAGCTCTGCACGACCTCGGCCTCCGCGGCTGGCAATTCCACACCGCCGCGATCGGCTCCGTCGGGCTCTGCATCGGCCTGTGGATCCGGGCCAAGACGGTGGACCAGGTGGAGCGCGGCAACGCCGAGCGACGCGCCCTCTTCGTCGGGCTGTGGCCGCCCACGTTCTGGCTGATAGGAGACTCGCTCGAACAACGCGCGCTACGGCGGGAGAGCCGGCCATGGCGCAGAGGCTGAGCCTCTCCCGGCGGCTCGCCACCGCCGCGCGCTGGCCGCTGGGAGTCGGGCTCACCTCGTGGCGCTACATGTGGCGGACCACCCCGATGCACCGTCACGAGACGCGTGCCTCGTGGGAGGCTCACGCGCCGCCCCCGCTGCCGTCGGGCGCCGAGCGCAGCGAAGTGCAGTGGCCGAGCGACGGAGTGGGGCCCCTCTTCCACCGCCTCTACAGGGCGCGAATCCGGGACTCCGACATGGGGCCCGACGAGCTCCTGACCCGGGTGAGCAGCGATCCGGACGCCGTGAGCCCGACCGAGTTCGCGAGCTTCCAGAAGGTCGAGGGCGACAGCGGTCGCATGCGGGTAGGAGACGAGTTCGTGGTCCGCATGCCGGGCCCGTGGGACGGGCCCGTCAGGGTGGTGGACGTGACGCAGACCTGGTTCAGGCTGGTGACTCTCGAGGGGCACCTCGAGGCAGGGCAGATCCGGTTCGGTGCCGAGCGCTCTGACGGCCTCGTCGACTTCTCGATCGAATCCTGGGCTCGCAGCGCCGACCGGCTCTGCGACGTCCTCTACGACCGGCTGCGGATGGCCAAAGAGGTGCAGCTTCACATGTGGATCTCCTTCCTCGAGCGCGTGGTGGAGCTCTCGGGCGGCCGCAGGGAGGGCTGCGTGGACGTGCTCACCCGCCGGGTCGAGCAGGTGCCGGATGACGCCTGAGCGGACGCTGGCGGACCCCGAGGCGAAGCGGGCGCTCAACGAGCTGCACGACAAGCCGCTCAACTTCGATCTCTCGGAGCGTGACCGGTACACGCCCGAGAACGGCTGGCGCGTGGACGACTACCGTCAGCCCCTGCCCGCCGAGTCGCCGGGCCCGCCGGACCCGAGCGGCAGCTGGGAGGTGGCCCGGCGCCTGATGTGCGACTACGAGTTCGCCGATCCCTCGATCGTCCGCGCGATCTACCATCCCGACCGCCCGCTCGACCAGCGGGACATGCTTCTCGAGATCCGCTTCCTCGGACTCCGCTTCCACTCCGGCGTGCGGGTGGGCGGAGTCCGCGACGACACCCGCGAGGTCGACGGCCGAGAGGTGCGGACTTGGGGCTGGAACTACCGCACGCTCTCCGGGCACCTCGAGATGGGGCAGATGGACTACGAGGTGTGGAAGTGGCTCGAC
>Ga0126313_10000135_pt1 | contig 31567 bp, 35 predicted proteins | sample Plot105A_FD_89954 | JGI IMG/M metagenome (GOLD analysis project Ga0126313, IMG submission 89954) | Serpentine soil microbial communities from UC McLaughlin Reserve, CA, USA - Plot105A | ecosystem: Environmental > Terrestrial > Soil > Grasslands | place: USA: UC McLaughlin Reserve, Lake County...
GGCCTCGTGCACGCCGACCTCGACACCCTCGTCACGGCACTGTACGTCACCATCGACGACCTGTTCGGCCCCAGGCATGGCCCCGGTCGCAAGCCCAAGCTCAGCGATGCCGAGCTGGTCTGTCTGGCCGTCGCCCAAGTGCTGCTCGGCTGCGACAGCGAACGCCGCTGGCTGCGGTTCGCCGGCCGGCGGCTGGGCCAGCTGTTCCCGTACCTGCCAACGGCCTCGGCCTCCAACCGGCGGCTGCGCCGGGCCGCGGCGCTGGTCGCTCTGGCCCTGGGCGAACTGGCGGCCCGAGCGCCGAGCTGGTGGGATGAGCCGCGCCTGGTCGACTCCACCCCGGTGCCGTGCGCGGCCAGCCGCCAGACCGTCAAGCGGTCGGCCCTGGCCGGGCATGCCGGCTACGGCTACTGCAAGAGCCATCACCGCTACTTCTGGGGCTTTCGCCTGTAGGTGCTGGCGACCCCGGACGGCGTGCCGGTCGCCTGGTGTCTGGCCACTCCCAAGCTGGGTGAGCGCGAGGTGGTCGCGGCCATGCTGGACCACGAGCGCCCCCGGCTGCGGCCGGGCTGCGCATCGTGGTGACAAGGGCTTCGCCGGCCGGGAGTTCCAGCAGCTGGTCAGCGGCTATGGCGCGGTCCTGCTGCGCCCCGACCGGGCTGATGAGCCGCATCGGTTGGGGTCGCTGGGTCGCTGGCGCCAGTGGATCGAGAGCACCTTTGACACCCTCAAAGACCAGCTGGGGCTGGAACGCCACGGCGGCCGGACCCTGGCCGGTGTCTGGGTCCGGGTCGCCCAACGCCTGCTCGCCCTGGCCGCGGCGATCTGGTGGAACTGGCAGATCGGCGCCCCCGACAAGCGTTCCCTGGTCGCCTACGACCACTGAGATCCCCTCCACCCAATCGGAAGCAATCATCTAGGCCGCGGCGGCTCAGGTCCGCAGGTAGGAGGCGCCGTTGACGTCGACGATGGCGCCGGTCAGGTACTCGGCTCCAGGGCTGGCCAGGAACACGACCACGCGGGCGACCTCCTCGGCGGTCGCGGCCCGGTTGAGCGGGCTCTGGGCGCGGATGCTGTCGCCGCCCGGGCCGTGGAGGAACGGGGCGGCCATGTCGGTGTCGACGAACCCGGGGGCGACCGTGGTCACGTAGATCCCGTGGCGGCCCAGGGCCCGCGCCATCGACTGGCCCAGGCTGTTCAGCCCGGCCTTGCTGGCCCCGTAGGCCGGGTGGTCGGGCTCGCCCCGGAACGCGCCCCGCGAGGAGACGTTCACGATGCGGCCCCCGCCCGCGGCCACCATGGAGGGGACGACGGCGTGCAGCAGGTTCGCCGGCCCGATGAGGTTGGTCTCGATGGTCTCCCGCCAGATCCGCCCCCACTCCTCGTAGGTCGTGGCCAGGATCGGGTGCTCCCGGTAGATCCCGGCGTTGTTGACCAGCACGTCGATGCGGCTCAGCCGGCCGAGGATGCGCTCGGCGAGCGACCACGCCTGGACGGGGTCGGCCAGGTCGGCCTGGAGGGCCAGGTGGCCGCCGCCGGGGAGGGCGGCCACGGTGTCGTCGGCCGCCTGCCGGGCGGCCCGGAACTGGACGGCGACCGTGGCCCCCTGGGCGGCGAACTGCTCGGCCACGGCGCGCCCGATCCCCCGGGAGCCGCCCGTGACCAGCACCACCATGCCGTCGAAGCCCACCCGCATAGGGTGCCTGGTCGCAGCCGTTGACGTTACCGCTTACAGACTTACACTGGAACTGACGGACGAGGAGGATCCAATGGGCACCGAACTGGAGGGGGCCGGCCGCTACCGGGTCGGGGACGCCGACCGCAACCGCGTCGCCGACCTGCTCAAGGAGGCCCACGCGGCCGGCTACCTCACCCTCGAGGAGGTGGACGAGCGGCTCGACACCGCCCTGGCCGCCCGCACCCGCGGCGAGCTGGACCGGCTGGTCGCCGACCTCCCGCCCGAGTGGCGGGCCAGCCAGGGGCACGGCCGGCCGCCGGCCGGGCCACCCCCACGCCGTCGCCCCGCCGCCCCGCCGGAGCTCGCCTGGCTGCTGCCCCTCGTGGTGATCCTGGCCGCCCTGGTCGTCTTCGCCGTGCTCACCCGCGGCGTCTGGTTCTTTCCCTGGCCACTGCTCTGGATCTTCTTCTTCTTCGGCCGCCGGGGCCGCGCCGGCTGGCGCCCGCCCCGCTGGTGACCCCGCCGGCATCGCCTGACCCCAGGGGGCGTTCCCGGCGTGGGGGCCTGGCGTTAGGCTGGCCTGCGCGATGGTCGACAAGGGTGACCCGGCCCGCCGGGGAGCGGGGCGGGCGTTCGTGGGCCGCGACCGCGAAGGACACCAAGGGCCTGCGCCACCTGGCCCGGCTCCTCGCCCATCCGGCGCGGGAGCAGCTCCGGGTCCTCTCCGACCTGGTCGCCGGAGCACCCCGGGGCCGGGGAGGATACCGACACAGACGGCCGGTGAACGGAGGCCCAGGGTCATGCGGGAGCTGGTCGTCACCCAGAACATCACCCTCGACGGCGTGATCGATGCCGCCGAGGGCTGGTTCGACCCCTCGGACGGTGAGGGGACCGACCAGTCGGACCTCATCGAGGCGGTGCACGAAGGGATGGCGACCACCGACGCGCTCCTCTTCGGGCGGGTGACGTTCGAGCAGATGCGCGGCAACTGGCCGCTGCAGACCGACGACGTCACCGGCGTCCGCGATCACCTCAACCAGGCGCACAAGTATGTCGTCTCGCGAACCATGCAGGACCCGGCGTGGGAGCGTTCGACGGTGCTGCGCGGGCCGCTGCTGGAGGAGGTCCATAAGCTGAAGGCGGAGCCGGGCAAGGGCATCGTCGCCACAGGCAGCATGTCGCTGATGCCCGAGCTGGTCGCCGGGGACGTGGTCGACGAGTACCGGCTGTTCGTCTACCCGGTGGTCCTCGGCCGAGGCCGGCGACTGTTCGCCGACGCCACCGGCGTGCCACGGCTCCGCCTGGCCGAGACCCGGCCGTTCCGGGCCGGCGTCGTGCTGCTCCGGTACCGCACCACCCGCGACCGGGGCCAGCCGGCGTGACCTCCGGGGGCCCGGCGGCCGCCGCCGCCGACGCGGGTGGACGGTCCTGGTCGTGCTCCTCCTGGCGGCCGGCTGAGCGGTTCTACACCGAGGTGCGGGGTGGAGCTGGCGCTGCACCTGACCGACGAGCCGGCCCGGGCGTTCCGGGAGGCGAGCCGGGCCATCGGCCGGCCGGTGCTCTCACTGCGCACCGACGACTGCCGGCGTGACGCCGAACGGCTCAAGGCCAACGGCGTGGTGTTCGTCCGGAGCCGGCCAGGATGGAGTACGGCGGCATGGACGCGGTGTTCGACAACACCTGTGGCAACCTGGTCAACCTCCACCAGGACTGAGGAGGGTGACCCGGCCGGTCCTCCCCCATCAGGGGGAGGGACGCGGGCGCCGATCTCCCCGGCGAGGGCGATGCCCGAGCCTCCGGCCGCTGCCAGCATCACTCAGCGGCACGCGGACCCATGTGGGAGGCGATCATGGACAACGACGGTGGACGGTGGTGGCTTGGCGCGGAGACGGCGGTCGGCGGGCTGCTGTTGCTGCTCGGGATCCTGGTCCTGCTCGGCCAGGCCATGGACCTGGACCTGGGGCGGATCGGCTGGCCGGTCTTCGTGATCGTCCCCGGGCTCGGCCTGCTGGGCCTCGGCCTGGCCGCGCCCGGCCGGCTGGGCGAGGTGCTGTCCATGGCCGGCGGTGTGGTCACGATGGCCGGGCTGGTGCTGCTGGTCCAGAACGCCACCGACCGGTTCGAGACCTGGGCCTACGCCTGGGCCCTGGTGCTGCCGGGCGGTGCTGGCATCGGACGGCTGCTGGTGGGGCTGGTGCGCGGCCGCCGCGACCTGGTCGCCGGCGGCGGCTGGCTGATCGGCGCCGGGCTGGCCGTCTTCCTGAGCTTCGCGGTCCTGTTCGAGGTGGTCATCGGGATCGGCGGCCACCGCAGCGGGCCGGCCGGCCGCTATACCCTGGCCGCCCTGCTGCTCCTGGCCGGTCTCGTCCTGCTCGGCCGCCGGCTGCTGGCGGCCAGACGCCCACAGGAGGATGACCCATGATCGCCCGGATCTGGAGGGGCGCCGTCCGCCGGCGGGACGGCGACGCCTATGCCGAGTACATGCGCCGGACCGGCGTGCCCGGCTACGCCGGGACGCCCGGAAACCGCGGCGTCTGGATGCTGCGGCGCGACGTCGAGGACCGGACTGAGTTCGTCATGTTCACGCTCTGGGACTCGCTGGACGCCGTGAAGGCCTTCGCCGGCGAGGACCACGAGACGGCCGTCTTCTATCCCGAGGACGACCGGTTCCTGGTCGAGCGCGACCTGACCAGCACCCACTACGAGGTCGACACCCACCGCCCGCCGGACCGAGGGTGACCGGGCCGGTTCGGAACTCGAACCACCCGGCCGGCCGCCCGGTGGGTAGCGTGCGCTGACCACCGAGCACCTCACCCTGCAGACTGCCAGGGCCATCACGGTCAACGAGGGCAACGGCCGCACCGCCCTGTACATCGGGGCGCTGTCCAGCAGCCTGGTCGCCCTGGCCCTGGTCGCCCAGCAGCCGAGGCTCGGCGGGCTCGCCCCCATGTCGCCTACCAGGCCTACCGGTTCACCCGCATGAAGGCCACGGTCGCGGCCCTGTTCCCGACCCGCGCGGGCGCCGCCGCCGGCTGACCGCAGACGGCGCCGAGGCGGTCACACGTCCTGCTCGGGGATCGGGTCGCGGGCCTCGGGGTCGCGGCCGAGCACCGACCGGCCGCCGTCGACCGGCACGGTGGCGCCGTTGATGAAGCTGGCGTCCTCCGACAGCAGGTGGGCCACGGCGGCCGCGACCTCCTCGGGGCGACCGACCCGGCCGAGCGGGTGCAGCAGGCCCATCTCCTGCTCGACCCGCCTGGCCGCGGTCGGCTCCTGCTGCTCCAGGAACGCCTGGTAGCGGTCGGTGGCGATCGAGCCAAGGGCGACGGCGTTGACCCGGATGCCGTGGGGGCCGTAGTCGACGGCCAGCGCCCGGGTCATTCCCTCGATGGCCGCCTTGGCGGTGGCATACGGCAGGGCGCCGCGGACGGCCCGCTGTGCCTGGTGGGACGAGACGTTGACGATCGCCCCGCCCGTGCCCGCGGCCAGGAACCGGCGGACCGCGGTCGCGCAGCCGACCACGGCCGGGCCGAGGTTGAGCCCGATCAGCTCCAGGACCGTGGCCGGCGGGTCGGAGTGGATCCAGGCGTCGCGGAACATGGCCGCGTTGTTGACCCAGCCGGCCAGCGTGCCCGCGCCCTGGGCCAGGTCGGCGGCCCGGGCGGCCACGGCCTCGTCGGCGGCGTCGCCGGCCACGGCCATGACCCGGGGCCCGGCGGGGTGATGGCCGGTCCACTCCAGCGCGGCCGGGTCCAGCTCGACCGCGACCACGCCGGCCCCGTCGCCCAGCAGCCGCTCGACCAGGGCCCGGCCGATGCCGCGGCCGCCTCCCGTCACCACATAGGTTCTGCTCACCCTGCGCCTCCCGTCGATTCGGTCCTGTCCGTGGTCGCGGTGCCGATGATGCTTAGCTGGACCGACACCCCGCCCGGAAGAGGAGACTGTCCATGGAGACCAACGGCAAGCTGCCCAGCTACCCCGACCTGGCCGGCAAGGTCGCGGTGGTCACCGGCGGGTCCGGCGGGATCGGCGCGGCCACCTGCCGGCTGCTCGCCGCCAACGGGGCCAGGGTGGCGGTCAACGGCCGCGGCCCGGCCCGGTCGCCGAGATCCCCGAGGCTGACCGCGGCCTCCTCCCGAGCGGGTTGCCTGCGCGCCGGACGAGGGCTAGTGTGCCCAACGGTCAAGCAATCTGCTGATTGCTTGAATAGTGGTTGAGGGGACGCGATGGGCGACCAGGCGGCCAAGACGGCCCTGTACGACGAGCTCGCCCTGGTCGGCAAGGCCCTGGCCTCCGGGCGGCGCATGGAGCTGCTAGAGGTGCTGGCCAACGGCGAGCGCACGGTGGAGGCGCTGGCTTCCGAGGCCGGCCTGTCGGTGGCCAACACCAGCCAGCACCTCCAGGTCCTGCGCCAGGGCGGCCTGGTCGCGACCAGGCGGGCGGGGACGTCGATCTTCTACCGGCTGGCCGATCCGGCCGTCCTGGATCTGTGGCGGCTGCTCCGGAGCGTGGCCTCGGCGCGGCTGGCGGCCGTGCGGCAGCTGGCCGCCGCCTACCTGGGCGACCGCGACCAGCTGGAGCCGGTGACCCGCGAGGAGCTGGCCCGGCGGCTCCGCGACGGCGAGCGCCTGGTGGTCCTGGACGTCCGACCGGCCAGCGAGCACGCGGCCGGGCATATCCCGGGGGCGGTGTCGATCCCCGTCCGGGAGCTGCGCCGGCGGCTGGCCGAGCTGCCCCCGGACCAGGAGATCGTGGCGTACTGCCGGGGCCCGTTCTGCGCCTTCGCCCACGAGGCGGTCGCCCTGCTGCGCGAGGAGGGCTTCCTGGCCCGGCGGCTGGAGGACGGGTGGCCGGAATGGGAGGCCGAAGGGTTGGCGGTGGCCCGTGGCTGACCCGCGCGGCGACCAGGACCCGGCTCACCGACCGGCCAGGGTGGGCATCCACCCGGTGGTCGACGAGGGGCTCGGGAACAGCGCCTATGTGGTGGAGCTGGGAGACGGGCGGGCCCTGGTGGTCGACCCGGCCCGGGACCCGGGCGCCTACCTGGCCGTCGCCGAGCGCCTCGGGCTGACGATCGCCTACACGGCCGAGACCCACCTGCACGCCGACTTCCTGACCGGGAGCCGGGAGCTGGCCGAGGCCGGTGCCCGGATCCTGGCCCCCAGGGCCAGCCGGCTGCGCTTCTTCCACCGCGGCCTGGAGGACGGCCAGCAGGTCGACCTGGGCGGGCTGGCGCTGTGCGCCATGGCCACCCCCGGGCACGCCCCCGAGCACCTGTCCTATCTGCTGATGGACGGCGACCTGCCGCTGGCCCTGTTCAGCGGGGGGGCGTTGCTGGTGGGCGCCGTGGCCCGCACCGATCTGGTCAGCCCGGGCCAGACCGAGCCGCTGGCCCGGGCCGCCCACCGGTCGCTGCGGCGGCTGCTCGAGCTGCCCGACGACCTGGCCGTGTACCCGACCCACGGGATGGGGTCGTTCTGCTCGGCCCCCGCCGGGGACCAGCGGACCACCACCATCGGCGCCGAGCGGCGCCACAACCGGCTCGCCGCCGCCGAGGACGAGGACAGCTTCGCCGCCATGCTCCAGACCGGGCTCGGCTCGTACCCGCGCTACTTCGGCGGCCTGCGCGAGCGCAACCGGCAGGGCCCGGAGCTGCTCGGGCCACGCTGGCGGGCCCTGGCCGAGCTCTCGGTCGACCAGGTGAACGAGCAGCTGGCCGCCGGGGCGACACTGGTCGACGCCCGGCCGGTCACCCGCTTCGCCTCCGGCCACATCCCGGGCGCCCTGTCGATCGCCCTGCGGCCCCAGTTCGGCACCTGGCTGGGCTGGCTGGTCGACCCGGGCCGGCCCCTGGTGTTCGTACTCGACGACCAGCAGGACCGGGCCGAGCTGGTCCGCCAGTGCCGCACCATCGGCCACGACCGGCTGGTCGGCGAGCTGGCGGGCGGGATGGCCAGCTGGCGGGCCGCCGGCCTGGACGAGCAGGCCGTGCCGGTGGTCGGCCCCCACCAGACTGGCGCCGGCCCGGTGCTGGACGTCCGCCAGGCAAGCGAGGTCGCCGAGGGCCACCTGCCCGGGGCCGTCGCCGTCGAGCTCGGGGCCCTGGCCGGCGATCCGTCCCCGGCGGTGCCCGAGGGGCCGCTCACGGTCATGTGCGGCGCCGGCCAGCGGGCCATGACCGCGGCCAGCCTCCTCCAGCAGCGCGGCCACGACCAGGTGCGGGTGCTGCCGGTCAGCGCGGAGGACTGGTCCCGGGCCACCGGGCAGGCCCTGGCCGTCCCCGACGCAACCCCCGAGGCCACCGACCGCCACCCGCCGACCCGCGGCCCGGTCATCGAGGTCCTCTACAGCCACGGCTGCCCCTGCTATCCCGAGGCCGTGGCCCTGGTCGAGCGGGTCCGCGACGAGTTCGGCATCCAGGGCGAGGTCCGCGCCGTCCTGATCGCCGACCAGGGGGCGGCCGAGCGGGCACGGTTCCCCGGCTCCCCCACCGTCCGGGTCGACGGCCGCGACGTCGAGCCCGGCGCCGACCCGCCCGCCGAGATCACCCTCGACTGCCGCCTGTACCGCCACCCCCACCGCCTCTCCGGCCAGCCCCCGGAACGCTGGGTCCGCGACGCCCTGCTGAAGGCAACCGATCGCGCCTGACCCGGGGGCGCTGGCCGGCGGACGGCCCCTGCTCGCCCGGGCAGGCGACGCAGCCTCCACCGCTCCGGATGAGCTGGACGGGCTCCTCGGGCGGGCCGGCCCGTCTCGACTCGACTTCGGCGGCCGACGTCCCGGCCGGCCTGCCCGCCCCGGCCTCCGCGGCCTCCGCGGTGGTCGGCACGCCGCGGAGCATGACCGTGGCCACCACGGCGATCCCGACGGCCACGACGGCGCTGATCCCCGCCGTCACCTGGAGTCCGGTGGTGAACGACTCGCGGGCCGCGGCCAGCAGGGCCGCGCCGGCGCGGGCCGGGAGCTGCTGGGCGACACCCACCGCGCCGCCCAGGGTGTCGCGGGCGGCGGCCGAGGCCTGGCTCGGGACGCCGGCCGGGAGGCGCTCGGCCAGCCCGCCGCGGTAGATGGCCACCCCGATGCTGCCCAGGATCGCGATGCCGAGCGCCCCGCCGAGCTCGCTGCCGGTCTCGGAGATGCCCGAGGCCGCCCCGGCCCGCTCGGGCGGGGCCGACCCCACGATCAGGTAGGTCGTGGCCGTGAACACCGGCGCCAGCCCGAGGGAGATGACGCAGGAGGCGACCACCAGGATGGCCAGGTCGGCGGGCCCGCCGACCTGGGTCAGCAGCACCAGACCGGCGGCGGCCATGGCCAGGCCGGCCCCGATCACATAGGCCGGGCGGACCCGGCGCAGGATCTGCGGGGCCAGGTTGGACCCGAGGATCAGCCCACCGGCCGACGGCAGCGACCACAGGCCCGCCTGCAGGGGCGACAGCCCGAGCACCAGCTGCAGGTACTGGGCGACGAACAGGAAGTAGCCGACGGCGATGAAGATGCCGAGCAGGTTGGTCGCCAGCGACGCGTTGAACGCCGGCACCCGGAACAGCCGAGGGTCGATCATCGGGTCGGCCAGGCGGAACTGGCGGCGGACGAACACCACCCCGACCGCCACCCCGGCCAGGATGGAGGCGACGACCAGCGGGGAGAACCCGTCCTGGGCGATCTCCTTGATCCCGAAGATCACCGTCAGCACGGTGAGCAGCAGCAGGGCTGCGCTGAGGAGGTCCAGCCGCTCGGCCCGCGGGTCGCGGTACTCGGGGAGCACCCTCGGCCCCAGGACCAGCAGCAGGGCCATGACCGGCAGGGTCAGCAGGAACACCGAGCCCCACCAGAAGTGCTCCAGCAGCACGCCGCCCACCACCGGGCCGATCGCCCCGCCGGCCGAGAAGCTGGTGATCCACACGCCGATGGCGGTCGTGCGCTGCCTTGGGTCGTGGAACATGCTGAAGATCAGCGACAGCGTGGACGGCGCCAGGGTCGCCCCGGCGACGCCGAGCAGGGCACGGCTGAGGATCAGCATCTCGGGGGTGGTGGAGAACGCGGCCACCACCGAGACCATCCCGAAGGCGGCCGCCCCGGTCAGCAGCAGCCGCCGGCGGCCGATCCGGTCCCCGAGTGTCCCCATGGTGACCAGGAACCCGGCGACCATGAAGCCGTAGATGTCGGTGATCCACAGCAGCTGGGCACTGCTCGGTTTGAGCTCTTCGCTCAGCGCCGGCACGGCCAGGTGCAGCACGGTCAGGTCCATCGCATACAGCAGGCAGGCCAGGGCCAGCACGGCCAGCCCGATCCATTCCCGCCGCCCGGCCCGCGTGGCGCCCTCCCGTACCGGCTGGCCGGGTCCGCTCATGCCCTCTCCTCATCGCCGCTGATGATGTCGGGACCAGTGTCGCCGAGCGCCCGGACACCGGCCGTGATCTTCCACTACCTGTCCGGCGACCCGCTCCGAGTGACCGTCCTGAGCCCACGCCATCGCCGGATTCTGGCGCGCCCAGAGACCCTGTCATCTGCCGGCGAGCCGGTCGGCGGCCGGGGCGAAGGCTTCCATGTCCTCGTCGGAGACGACGTAGTAGGAGAGGTGGTGGCGCTCCCGGCGGGCCTGCAGGCACTCGACGATCCGGTCCACCGGGCCGACCAGGACCGACGGCATCTCCAGGACCTGGGGGGCGGCGGCGGCGCCCCAGCCTCGTTCGGCGGCCAGCCGCTCGGCCGCCCTGGTGTGGTTGTCGGCCACGGCGACCGTGACCATGGCGTTGAACTCCAGCTCCCCGAACCGGTCGCCGGCCGCCTCCCGGACCCAGGCGACCTTGCGGGCGATGGCCGCCGGCGAACGCTCCTCCAGGTCCTCGGAGATCGTGCCGTTGGGCAGGGCCCTGGGGAGGATGCCGACGATGTCGGCCTCCCGCCCGGCGAGGCCCAGCATCCGCCGGCTGCCGGCGCCGACCAGGATGGGCGGACGGGGCCGCTGGGCGGGCCGGGGGAAGCTCTCCAGCCCGGTGACCGTGTAGTGGCGGCCGGTGAAGGTGAGCGCCGGCCCGGTCAGCAGGCCCTTGAGGACGGCCAGGGCCTCCTCCAGCCGATCCACCCGGACCCCGGCCGGGTCGAAGGCCATGCCGGCCCGCTCGTACTCCTCGCGCAGCCAGCCGGCGCCGACGCCCAGCTCGAAGCGGCCTCCGGACAGCACGTCCAGGGTGGCGGCCTCCTTGGCCAGGAGCACCGGGTGCCGGTAGTCGTTGTCCAGGACCAGGCTGCCGAGCCGCAGCGTCCGGGTCGCGGCCGCGGCCGCCGTCAGCGCCACCAGGGGAGCCAGCTGGTCGCCGAACGGCTCGGCCACGAAGTGGTCGCGCAGCAGCAGGGTGTCGTAGCCGAGCGCCTCGGCCCGGCGGGCGGTGGCCAGCAGCTCCGGCCCCGACCGGATCGACTCCCCAACCACCCCGAACCGGAACCGCCGCCTGCTGTCCTCCATGTTGGCTCCCCATCCGCTGGCTGTCCCGGCCGGTGCCGGGTTCTTGCCCATCCCTACAACACCGGTTCCGCCGACCCGGTTGCAGCGCCCGGCCGGCGCCTCAGGGCCGGGCGCCCGCCATGGCGCGGAGGAGGCGGCCATCGACGCCGGCCAGATCCGGGCGGCATCCGCTAGGTCGCCAGCAGGCCCTGACCAGGCAGACCACCCCGGCCATCGCCGGGCGGATTCGGCGATGCCCGGTTACGCTTGGTGCTGCTTCGCGGATTCAGGAGATGGGCCATGGCTTCAGAGCAGGAAGAGGAACGCGCTCAGCAGCTCGAGGCGCTACGACGCTACATGGTCCGGCTCGACAGCGAGTGGGAGCCTCCCACCCAGCTCGGCGTCCAGGCGGACCGCCCGGGTGGCGAGGCTGTCGAGCGGGGCTGGCGGCCGCCGTGGCGCTGGCTGCTCATCACCGGCCTGCTGGTCGCCGTGGCCCTGGTCGGCGGTCTGGTCGTCGGCGCGGTGGCCTGGTCCGACGACCGGGGGACGGCCGATACCCCGAGGGCGGCCGCCACCGCCTCCACGGGCCGGGACGCCGGGACCGCCTCGGCGGCACCGGTCGCCACCCCGGCGTGCAAGACGGCCGTCGACCGGGCCAACGAGATGCTGGCCAGCGCCGTCAAGCTGCGGGGGGCGCTGGCCGAGCAGAACCAGGTCCTGAACGACCCGGCCAACCGGGACGTGCCGGTCGGCGAGGTGCTCCAGCGGCTGGCCGCGACCCGGCAGGTGGCCTCCAGCGAGGAGACCACCTTCAACCGCGCCCTGGACGCCTACCGGGCGATCGTGGACAAGTGCGACCTGCGGGCGCCCTGAGCGGCGTGCCGGTCACGTCTCGAGCGTGGCGAAGACGATGACGTTGGACCGGTAGTGGCCGGCGGTGGCGTCGAACTCGCCGCCGCAGGTCACCAGCCGCAGCTCCGGGGTCAGGGTCGGGTAGTACACGGCGTCGGTCGGGAACCGCCGCTTGTCGTACTGCTCGGTCCGGTCCACCGCGAAGCGCAGCGACGAGCCGTCGGCCCGGGTGATGGCGATGACGTCGCCCCGGCGCAGCTCACGGAGCCGGAAGAACACCGCCGGGCCGCGCTTGGAGTCGACATGGCCGAGGATGACCGCCGACCCGGGGTCGCCGGGCCGGGTCCCGGGCGCGTACCAGCCCGCCACCTCCCACCGGCTCGGCACCTCGACGGTCCGGTCCCGCGCCCGGCCGAGCCGGTCCAGCGGGCTGGCCACGCCGATGCTCGGGATCTCGATCCGGACCGGGACCGGGGTGGCCTGGTAGCCCCGGGTCGAGCGGAAGCCGCGGGCGGCGTCGACGCCGCCGGCGGTCGTCGCCGGCGCCGCGGAGGTGGCCGGCGGGTCGGCGGCACGGCCTGCGCTGGCCGTCGAGCAGCCGGCCACCAGCGCCACGGCGGCCAGGCCGACGGCCAGCCGGCCACGCCCCGGCGTCATCGACGCCAGGTCGCGGTCCCACCACCACCGGTCTGGGAGCCCCCCACCGGCAGCTGCAGCTTCACGGTCCGCTGGATCGCCCCCACCAGGGTGTTGGCCACGCCCAGCATCTGCCCGTAGCCCTGGACCTCCATCTCCTGCGCCTCGTCGAACCGCTTGGCGGCGTAGGCGTTGACCTGGTCCACCAGGTGCTGGTCGTGCTCGCCGAGCGCCTCGGTGATCGGCTCCAGCGGCAGCTCGTTGCGGACGATGTCGCTCAGGTACAGCGCCAGCCGGGCCCCGTAGCCGCGCATCTTCTCCCTGACCAGCGCCTTCTCGGCCTCGTCGTTGCTGGCCACCGCGGTCGAGTAGTCCAGCAGCCCCTCGACGTGCTCGGCCCAGGCCGACTGGAACTCCTCGGCCTTCTTGGGGCCGACGATCGCCCCCATGCCCTTGGTCAGGGCGGCGGTGTTCTCGTTGACCTGGGCCGCGGCCGCCTTGAACTCCGGCGCCCCGGCGAAGGTGGCCCGCTGGGCGTCGATGATCAGCTGCATGTGCTCGCCGAGCAGCATGCCGAAGGCCGTCCGCAGCTTCTCCACCGGCGCGTCCAGCGCGGCCGCGGCCTTGGGCGCGCTGGCCGCGGCCAGCGAGGTGCCGGCCGCGAACATGTGCTCGTAGGCGTCCCGCTCGATCCGGTACGCCCGGTTGTAGTCGTGGCCGGCGTAGGCGTCGGCCTGGTCCATGACCTGCTGCACGTGGGTCCGCAGCTCGGCCGCCGCGTCGCTCGCCTTGGCCCGGCCGTCGCTGGCCTCGGCCAGCCAGGACCCGTAGGCGTCTGCGTCGGCCAGCAGGGCCGCGCGGGCCTTGTCCTTGGCCGCGGCGTCGTTGCCGGCCACGGCGTCGGCGTAGGAGGAGACGTCGCCGGTCATCCGCTGCCAGACCTGCTCGAAGCGGTCGCCCTGGGCGGCGCCGTAGGCGCCGGCGACGATCTGGCCGAGCTCCTCGGTGTACTCCTCCAGCTCGTGGTCGGCGGCCTCGCGGTAGGCGGCGTTCCCGGTCACCACGCTGCGCGTCTGGCGCAGGGCGAGCAGGGTGTGCACGGCGAAGTACTGCTGCAGTTCGGCCGCCAGGTCCTTGGGGGTGGTCGCCTTGGCGGCGCCCTGGTGCTCTCCGTGCTGCTCGGTCGCCTGAGTCGAGGAAGGTGAGCTGGACTGCCGGCTGGTCGGCTTGGAGTCACAGGCGGCCGCGGCCGCGAGCAGGACGATGGCGAGGATGATCGGACCGGTCCGTGAACGCACGATGCCCCTCCTTCTGGCAGCGCCCGGACCCCCAGCCTCGAGCGCCACGCCAGTTTGGCATGCTATGCGCTCCTGTGCCGGCCTGCCGGATGGAGCGTGATGGGGCCTCGATGTGGCCGGCGGCCGAGCTGACCGGCCGGGGCGGACGCTGGGTCCAGGTGGCGCTCCGGTCGAACAGCAGGAAGAACGTCGTAGTCCAGCCGTGGCGGTGATCAGGTGGACCGCGTTGACGGGGGGTCCGGGGCGTCCGTAGCCTGCCCCCGACCGTCGGAGCTGGGGAGGCCATGGGCAGGTTCGAGGATCGCGTGGCCATCGTGACCGGTGCCGGTTCGGGGCTGGGGGCGGCCATCGCCACCCGGCTGGCCGGGGAGGGGGCCAGCGTCGTCTGTGTAGACCTGACCAACGCCGCGGCGGGGACCGTCGAGGGGCTCGGGGACCGCGGGTGGGCCGTCCAGGTCGACGTGGCCGACGGCGACGACGTGGCCCGGCTGGTCGGGGACGTGCGCGAGCGCCACGGGCGCCTGGACGCCCTGTTCAACTGCGCCGGGGTCGACGGCATGGTGGCGCCGCTGACCGAGCTGACCGAGGAGAACTTCGAGCTGGTCGTGCGGGTCAACCTCAAGGCCCCGTTCCTGCTGATGAAGCAGGCCATCCCGCTGATGGTCGAGGGCGGCGGCGGTGCGGTGGTGAACGTCGCGGCCACCCTGGCCGTCGCCGCCGCCCCCGGCTTCGCCCACTACGGGGCGGCCAAGGCGGGCCTGCTCCAGCTCACCAGGACGGCGGCGCTGGAGTACGGCCAGGGCGGCGTCCGGGTGAACGCCATCTGCCCCAGCGTCGTCGACACCCCGACGCTCCGGGCGACCATGGCCGGCCTGCCCGAGGGGGTCCTGGACGCCGTCCTCGGGCGACAGGGCATCCGCCGCCTGGCCGGAGCCGAGGAGGTCGCGGCCGCGGCCGTCTTCCTGGCCAGCGACGACGCCTCCTACCTGACCGGCGTGGTGCTGCCGGCCGACGGCGGCTACCTGGCCGGCTGAGCCGAGCCCAGCTCGTCGAGCAGGGCCTGGGCGACCGACGACGACGCCAGGTCGCCCTTGCCCTCGGCCACGGCCAGCGCGTCCCGGGCCGCCCGCCGCGCCTCCGCGGGCCGGCCGGCCAGCCGTAGCACCCGGGCCAGAGTGAGCAGCGTCCAGGTCTGGACCAGGGGACAGTCGGTCGCCGCGGCCACCTCGACCGCCTCGGCGGCCAGCCGCTCGGCCTCGGCGGCCGACCCCCCGCGCGCCAGGGCCGTGGCCCGGGCCATGCGCCACTCGCCCTGGGCGGCCACGTCGTCGCTGTCGGCGGCGGCCGCCTCGGCGAGCTCGCTCAGCCGCTCGGCCTCCTCGTCGCGGCCCCCGGCGGCGAAGACCGCCTGGGCGAGCATGGCCGCGTGGATCGACAGCGCCCCGCCCCGCTCCCCGATCCGCCGAAGCGACCCGTACGCGGGCCGCAGGACCCGCTCGGCCTCGGCCGGGCGGCCGGCCAGCAGGTAGGTCCAGGCGCCGAAGTCGACCCGGCCCACCTTCCAGAGCTTGCCCGCCAGCTCCTCGCGGATGGCGTCGGCCCGCCGCAGCAGCCGCTCGGCCTCGTCGAAGCGCTCCAGCATGGCCGAGCAGAGGGCGAGGCTGTCCAGCACCATCATGGTCGGGCGGGGCGCCCCGCCGAGCTCGGCCAGGATCCGCTGGCAGCGCTCGGCCGCCTCCGCCGCCGGAGTCGGCCCCAGGGACAGGCTGGCCGAGATCCCCCCGAGGATCCGGGTCTCGGTCCGCCGGTCACCCACCCGGCGGGCGTCGTCGACGATGCGCCAGCCGACCCGCTCCAGCTCGGCCAGCCGCAGGCGGCGGTTGGAGGCGTGGGCGATGAGCCGCCAGCCGTTGGCCAGGCCGGCCCGGTCGCCGGTCTGCTCGAACAGGGTGATCGCGGCCATGGCCTCCCGCCGGGCGTCGTCGGTCCAGCCGCGTGGGCTGGTCGTCTCGCGCAGGTACAGCTCCGCGACCGAGCCTCTGGCGGCCTGGCGCCGGTCTCCGGCCGCCCGTGCCCGGTCGACGGCCTCGCCGATGACCTGGCGGGCCCGGCTCCAGTCCCCCGCCTCGGTCAGGGCGTCTCCGAGGTCGAGCAGCGGGTCGAGCCGTCCCGGGTCGCCGGCGGGCAGCAGGCTGACGGCGCGGCCGAGCAGGTTGACGGCCGCGGACGCGTCGTCGCGGCCGAGCGCCCGCCGCCCACCGGCGGCCAGCCGGGCGGCCCCCTGCCTGGCCAGCTCGGAGTCGCGGAGGCCGGCCCGCCCCAGCTCGGCGCGGTTCCGGTAGGCCTGCTCGAAGTGGTAGCCGACGATCTCGTCCAGTGCCGGCGCGTCCCCCGGGCCGCCGTCCAGCCATCCGGCGAGGCGCTCGTGCAGCTCGGCCCGGCGGCGCTTGGGCAGGGCCTCGTAGGCCACGTCGCGGACGAGCACGTGCCGGAAGCGGAAGCTCCCGGCCGGGCCGTCGGGGTGGACCAGCTCCCGCCGGGCCAGGGCGGCCAGGTGCCGGCCCACCGCCGCCCGGGCCGGCTCGGGCGACAGCGCCTCGACCGCCCGCCGGTCGAACACCTGCCCGACCACGCTGGCCCGCTCCAGCACCGCCCGCTCCTCGGCCTCCAGGCGCTCCAGGCGGGCGGCCAGCAGGGCCGAGATGGTCGCCGGGACGGGGACGTGGGCCAGGTCGGCGGTGGCCGTCCAGCGGCCGCCGGTCCGGGTCAGCACGCCCCCGTCGAGCAGCTCGGCGACCAGCTCCTCGACGAACAGCGGGTTGCCGCCGGCGGCCTCGGCGATGGCGCGTGCCACCTCGCCGGGGAGGGCGGCGCCGCCGAGGCGGTTGGCGACGAGCCGGCCGCACGCCTCCACGCCCAGCGGCTCGAGCACGACCGGCAGGACGTCGGGCGCGGCCGCGCCCCACCATGGGCGGTCGTCCAGCAGCTCGGGCCGGGCCGTCCCGACCAGCAGGAGCGGAGCGCCGTGGACGGCGCCGACCACCTGCTCGACCAGGTCCAGCAGGGTCGGCTCGGCCCAGTGGAGGTCGTCGAGCACGACCACGAGCTGCCGGCGGCGGGCCAGGGCCTCGAACAGCCGGGCCACCGCCCATGGGACGTCCTCGCCGGAGGCGGTCCGCCCGGCCGCCCCCTCGATGCCGGCCAGCGCCTCGGCCACGTAGGCGGCGTGCTCGGTGCCGTCCAGCAGCCCCCGGAGCCCGGCCGACCTCCCGCCCGGGGCCTCGGGCCCGCCGGTCACGACGGCGTCGCGGACCACCTCGGCGACCGGCCAGTAGGTCAGGCCCTCCCCGTACTCCAGGCACCGGCCGCGCAGCACCGTCGCCCTTCCCCGCACCGTGGCCACGAACTCCTGCACCAGGCGGGACTTGCCCACCCCGGCGGGGCCGAGCACGACGGTGAGGAGGCCGCGCCGCTCCCCCACGGCCCGCTCCAGGCCGCCGGCGAGCAGGCCCAGCTCCCGGTCGCGACTGACCATCGGCGCGTCCAGGTGGCGGGCATGCCCGGCCGCGTCGGGCCGGACGCCGAGGAGCCGGAAGCCGGCCACCGGATCGCCCTTGCCCTTCAGGGCGAGCGGCGCCACCGGTTCGACGGTGACCGCGTCGCGGACGAGCTGCCAGGTCCGCTCGCCGATGAGGACCTCGCCGGGGTCCGCCGCCTGCTCCAGCCGGGCGGCCACGTTCACGGCGTCGCCGACGACCACGTCCTGGCCACCGACGGCGTCGCCGACCACCACCTCCCCGGTGTTCACCCCGGTCCGCAGCGCCAGCCGCACCCCCAGGGCCGCCTCCAGCTCGGCGTTCAGCTCCTCGAGGGCGCGGCCCAGCTCGCCGGCCGCCCGCACCGCCCGCAGGGCGTCGTCCTCGTGCAGCCGCGGGATACCGTAGACCGCCATCACGGCGTCGCCGATGAACTTGGCCACGGTGCCGCCGTGCCGAGTGAGCACCTCGGCCGTCCGGTCGTAGTACCGGGTGACCACCTCCCGGAGCGCCTCGGGGTCGAGCCGCTCGCCGAGCGGCGTGGACCCCACCAGGTCGCTGAAGACGACGGTGACGGTCTTGCGGACCTCCCGCGGCTCACCCGCGGGGGTCAGCGGCGCCCCGCAGGCCAGGCAGAAGCGGGCCCGCGCCGGGTTGTCCTCGCCGCACCGGGAGCATCGTGCCATGGGCCGCCAACCAGATTCCGTCGTACGCGTGGGGGGTAGAAGGTATCAATGACCAGCCGGGAGTCCATGCTGTACGGGCGACAGGAGGGGCGCGCGCCGGCTTCCGGCCTGCTGGCCGGCGAGCCGCAGGCCGACCGGCGGGCCTGGCACCCGGCCAAGGCCACGGTCGACCCCGACGGCGCCTGACGGGGGCCGGCCGGCTACCGCGTCGCGGCCAGCAGCTCCTTGCCTGGCCGGGACCTCCCTGCTGGCCGGCGGCGTGGGGTCCCTACTCGAACAGGTCCTGGTAGTCGGGTGGGAGCCGGTCGCTGAGCCGGTCGACGGCGGCGACGTCCTCCTTGAGGGTGGCGAACACCGCCCGGGCGTCCCGGCGCCCCTGGTCGGGAGCGGCGCCCACCCGGGCGGCGATCCGGCGCACGAACTCGCCGGCGTCGAACGCCTCAGCCGTCTCCGGGGCCGCGTCCAGCGGCTCCCGCAGCTCGCGGGGCAGGGCGCGGGCGAGCTCGCCGGCGGCCGGCTGGCCGAGGCGCTCGGCCAGGGTCAGGAGGGTGGCCGCGGCCGCCCGCTGGGCCCCGTCGCGGTCGAGCCCGGCCATCAGCTCGACACTCTGGAGGAACTGGAATTGGTCCATGCCCGGACGCTACCACCGCAGGCCGGCCTTGAACCGCAGCAGCCCCGTAGGCGCCGATGCTGGCCGGCGCTCCGGCCAGGACGGCCGTGACCGCCGGCAGGGCGCTGCCGGGGCCAGCTCGAAGAACACGTAGAAGCTGAACTCGTCCCCGGTGCGGCTGTCCATGAGGAACCGGTATCGCTCCCCCGCCACCTCAGCCTCCTCGTGGGCCGCCGGACGTCGCTCCTCCCGTTGTGGGTCGGCGGGCCACGCCAAGCCCTTGATGGTCGGGGCGCCGGACGTCGACATAGGCGCCGAGGACCCGGTCGGCGAGCAGGCCGAGGCAGGAGAGGTTGGGGAACCCCGGGCCCTGGGCGAGCCCGGCCAGGATCGGCAGATGCAGCCTGGGCCGCAGGCCCGGGACGGCCAGGTCGTGGCCGATCACCCGTTCCAGGGCCGCGCGGGTCGGCGGCCGGCCGGGGGCCTCGCCGACGGCCTCGGCCAGGGCGTCGTGGGCGCCGCGGCCGAACAGGGAAACGAACCACAGCGGGTCGAAGCCGACCGCCACCACCACCCAGTCGAAGGCCAGCCGTTCCCGGCGCTGGTCGTAGTCGACCTCCACGACGACCTTGGCCTCGACCGGCTCCAGGTGGGTGACCCGCCCGGCCAGGGTGCGGACCAGCCCGGCCCGGTCGAGCAGCTCCTGGACCTGGACCGAGAACACGCCCCGGTCGGTGCGCTTGAGGAACTCGCGGCGGTGCCGCTCGGCCAGCTGCCGCCAGCCGGCGGCGTCGGGGTCGGAGTACATGCGGTTCTCGGTGAAGCTCTCCCCGCGGGTGTAGAGAACCCCGTGGTCGGAGACCAGCTCGATGACCGACCCCTCCGGGAGCAGGCCGACCAGGGCGCTGGTGATCGAGCCGGCGGTCTCGCCGCTGCCGACCACGCACACCTCGACCGGGCCGCCGGCGGAGAGCGCCGCCCCGGCCGTCCAAAAGCTGCGGCCGTCCAGGATGCGGGGATGGTGGTCGGGCAGGACCAGCGGCGCACCTGGTCGCTGACCTGCCCGGAGGCCGGGCCCCAGCTGGGCGCGTACGGGAAGCCGACGTCCTTCTCGGGCGGCGTGCTGAGCGGCTGGCGGCGGTCGGTGTAGCCGGAGGTCCCGGACCAGTTGGTGGCCACGCCGGCCCGGTCGATGAGCACGAGGTCGGGCACCTCCCGGCCGCTCCGGGCCAGGGCGGCCCGCTTGGCCGCGATGGCCAGCCCCTTGGGCCCGGCCCCGACGACGGCGAGGCTGGCCAGCGCCTGCATGGCGTCCTTCCTGACGGGTTGGGCGGAGAGAGCGTTCAGGATCTGTCCGTGGATGGTTGCACGGCACCGCGGGGCTACGCAGTCCCGCGGTCGCCGTCGGGCCGGCCGAGGGCCGCCCGGGCCAGGTGGGTGAGGGCGGCGGTGACGTCGGCGGCCGACCGGCCCCGGTCCCGCTGGTGCTGGTACAGCTCCGGGGCGAGCGGGGCGAGCAGCGCGTCGACCAGGGCGTCGAGGCGGCTCTGACCGGCGACCGGTTCGCCGCCCGCGTCGACGACCAGGGCGCGGACGTGGGCGTGCCAGAACCCGTAGGCTCCGGTGGCGAACCGCCGCGAGCCGGTCTCGGCGCCCAGGGCCAGGTGCAGGTGGCGTTCGAGCAGCTCGACCATGGCGGCGTAGAGGGCGGCCAGCCGCTCGGCGGCCCAGCGGACCGCGGCGGCAACGTCCTCGTCCGACGCCGGGAGCACGACACCCTCCGGCGTGTGGTGCACGAGATGCCCGAAGTCCTCCGCGGCGGCGGCTCGGGCTCGGTCGTCGAAGCGGATCTCACCATCCAGCGGAGGCGGCGACGGGCTCCTCCTGGTAAGCGACACGGTGGCACCTCCGTCATCGACTCCGTCGCGCCAGACAGAGGGTAGGTGACGGCCCGCCCGACGTCTTGAACGAATTTCACCCCCGCCCGTAGGTGAGGTGCCGGCATGGACGACGACGGCGAGATCGGCCCGTTCCGTGTCAGGTCCCCCAGGCCGAGCTGGACGACCTGCGCGAGCGGCTGGCCCGGACCGCCTGTCGATTCTCACCCTCACTGGGCTGATCCCACTCCTCCCTGCGAGGACCGCGGGTTGAGCGGGTTGGCGCGAGCTCCCAGCCGGGCGCCGAGCACGAGGCCGGGGAGCCAGAACAGGAGGTGGAGCACGATGAACACCGGGTGCAAGGTGTCGAGGACGGCGGCGGACGTCGAGTCGACCTGCACGGGTTCGCCGTCGAGGAGGGAGACACCGTCCTCGGCGTACAGGTGGGCAGCCTCGGTGGCGGCGACCGGGAGCATCGCGACGGCGCTGAGCACCGCGACCGCGGCGGCGACCACCAGGCCGCGCGAGAACGAACCCAGGCGCTTTGGCCGCCAGCGCACCGACCGCGAAGAAGACCAGTGGCGGGACGAACAACGTGAAGTCGCCCACGCCGTCCCCCACCCGTGCCCGCGACAACCCCAGCAGACCCAGCGCCAGCGCGACGGCGACGCCTCCGGCGAGCAGCCACGTCCACGCGGTGAGCGTGCGCCGTACGACGACCACGACGACCACCGCCCGGGCGAAACGCCGACGCTCGCGCGGATCCTCGACCGCGGCCAGCTCGCTGCGTACGGCGGCGATCCACTCGTCGCTGGACCGGGCGACATCGCTCCCCGGAGCGTCGGTGCCGTGCGCCAGCGGTAGGTCAGGATCCCGCCGCGGCGGCGAGTGGCGCACCCAAGAGGCGGTGAGGAACGGGGCGTTGATCAGAAGGTCCCAAACCCGCCGAGCGCGGCTCGGCCGAACGACACCACGCCCACGACACCGAGTGTGACGAACGCCGCGATCCGGGCCGCCCGCTTCGGGGTCACCGCACCACCCCCGCGACCGCTCCGCCCGCAGCCGCGCCGGCGATCCCAGGGTCGGCGGCGGCGCCACACTCAGGCGCACGCGCCGCCGCCTCCAGCCGCAGCTCGCGGGCATACTCCGCGCCGTCGGGCGGAGATCCGGTGGCGGTGACGTGCCGGCCGCCCCTGCTCCACTGAGGGCCTGTCACCGCCGGTTGAGGAAGTCGAGCAGGTCGGCGTTGAACTGGTCCTTGTACGGGGCGACCTGGGCCAGGCCGTGGGGGGCGCCCGGGTACTCCTTCAGGGTGGCGTCGGGGACCAGCTCCACCGACCGGCGGGCCGAGGCGTCGATGGGCACGATCTGGTCGTCGTCACCATGGACGATCAGGGTGGGCACGTCGATGCGCCGCAGGTCCTCGGTCAGGTCGGTCTCGGAGAAGGCCTTGACGCAGTCGTAGGCGCCCTTGAGGCCGACCTGCATGCTCCACAGCCAGAAGCTGTCCCGCACCCCCTGCGACACCTGGGCGCCGGGCCGGTTGGCGCCATAGAACGGCTCGCTCAGGTCCTGGTAGAACTGGCTGCGGTCGCCGGCCACCCCTTGGCGGATGGCGTCGAAGGCCTCGATCGGAGTCCCGCTGGGGTTGGCGTCGGTCTTGAGCATCAGCGGCGGGATGGCGCCCAGGAGCACGACCTTGGCGACCCGGGTGGCGCCGTGGCGGCCCAGGTAGCGGGTGACCTCGCCCCCGCCGGTGGAGTGGCCGACCAGGATCACCTCCAGCAGCCCCAGGGTGTCGATGAGCCGGGCCAGGTCGTCGGCGTAGGTGTCCAGGTCATGGCCGGTCCAGGGCTGGCTGGAGCGGCCGTGGGCGCGGCGGTCGTGGGCGATGGCCCGGTAGCCGTTGTTGGCGACCAGCATGGCCTGGTCGTCCCAGGCGTCGGCGTTCAGGGGCCAGCCGTGGCTGAACAGGACCGGCTGCCCTTGGCCCCAGTCCTTGTAGAAGATCTGCGTGCCGTCGGTGGTGGTGATCGTGCCCATCAAGTTGCTCCTTGGGTCCATGGCCTGCGGGTTCGTCGGGCAGGCGGGTGCGCACCGGCGGCAGGTCAGCTCACGCTGCGGCCGCGGCGAGAATGAGACGGGTCACCGCCTCGGGGCGGGAGACCATCGGCAGGTGCGAGGCCTTCACCGTGACGATCCGGGCGTGGGCCCGTTCGGCCATGGCCAGCTGGGTGGCCGGCGGGATGACTCGGTCGGCGGTCCCGACCAGCGCCCACGACGGGATGTCGGCCCAGGCCGGTGGCCCCGACGGCTGGCCGAGGATGACCGTCGAGGCCGGCCGCTGGCTCGCGGCCAGGACGGCCGCCTTCCGGGCCGGCAGGTCGTTGGCGAAGCAGGACGGGAACACGCTCTGCTTGACATAGGCGTCCACCGCCCCAGGAGGAGCGCCGGGATAGGGCACCAGGTCGAAGATCTGGGTCGGGTCGCCGGCCACACAGGAGTCGGGCTGGGCGCCGACCAGCTGGGCGATCGTCTCGCCCTGGGCGGGGAGGAAGGCGTCGACGTAGACCAGCGCCTTGACGTCCCGGTTGCCGGCGGCGCCGGCGGCCCCGATCCGGCTCAGCGCCAGGCCGGTGAGGCCCAGCAGGAGCAGGGCGGTCACGATCCAGCGCAGCCCTGGCCGGCGGATCGCGCGCAGCGAGGTCATGGCAGCTCCCCTTCCATCCGGCGGACAACCCAAGCAGCCTGAACCCAGCAAACCAGGCAGTCAAGCAACCACGACCGGCCAGGTTGCGCAGCCCCCCCGGCCTCCTTCGCTTGGCCACAGTGGACGCCCAGGCGTTCGCCGGTCACGCCGCCGAGCAGCCCGTCCAGCGGCAGCGCGCCGAAGACCAGGAACCGGATGCTGGCATTCATGCGGCCGAGCAGCCCGGGTGGGCACACCCCGGCGGGCAGGGCCAGCACGGCGAAGGCGACACTGTCGGCCGCGGTGAGGAGCCCCGACCTGGAGCGGCGAGGCCCGCAGCCCGAGCACGGCGACTATCGGCAGCGCGATCGAGCCAAGCTGGGAGCCGAGCTCGCTGACCGCCGCTAGCCGGGTATGGCGTCGAGGGCCTCGCGGGCGCGGTCGAGGGCGGTGGAGGGGTCGGCTCCCAGCTGGCGGGCCTGGACGGCGAACCAGCGGGCGGCCTCCTCAAGGCGGTGGCGGGGGTCGGGCGTCTGGGCGGCGGCTGGCCGCTCGCGGACGTAGGTACCGTGGCGGCCGCGGCCGGCGATGACCCCGTCGCGCTCCAGCTCCCGGTAGGCCCTGGTCACGGTGCCGCCGGCCAGGCCGAGGTCGCTGGCCAGCTGGCGGATGGTGGGGAGCCGGGCCCCGGGGGCGAGGACGCCGCTGGCCACCATGGTCGCGATCTGGGCCCGGAGCTGCTCGTAGGGTGGGACCGGCGAGTCGGTCCTGACGTGCAGGATCATGCCCTGGCCCGCCTCACCAAGGCCGGTGTGGCCGTGCGATGGGGATGGCCGACCAGGACCCACACGGCCAGGGCGGCCAGGGCGCAGCCCCAGGCCAGCCCGACGGTGGCTGTCCTCACCGGGCCCGACACGAGGTTGGTGGCGACGTTGGTGAGCTGCAGCGACAGGCTGAGGAGAACGATGGCCAGCCCGGCGCCGGCGGCGGCGTGGACCGAGGTCGACCGCTGGGCGTTGTCGACCGCCAGGGCCATGGGGTCGTCGACCGGCTGCGGGCGGCGCACCATTCGCCGCTGGAGCAGCTCGACCGCCACCGTGACCCCGACCGCGACGGCCGCCGTGGCCAGTGCGCCACCGCGCCCCCGGAGCACCAGCTCCCGGACCGGGGCCGGCGCCACCGGCCCCCAGGCGATCACCGGTACCAGCGCGACCACGGCCAGCGCGGCCAGCCGCTGGCCGACCACGACCCGGGCGGGCAGGGACCCGACGAGGCGGCGCGGCACCAGCGCCGCCGACCGGACCAGCCGGCCGTGCGGCCGGGCCCAGCTCCACTCGGCCACCAGGACGCCGGCCAAGTATCCGGCCAGCCAGGACCGGACCCCGAACAGCCCCAGCGGCCAGGGCGCCGGCAGCCCCCTGGTGGCGGCCCAGAGCGCGTAGGGGACGGTGCCGGTCACGAACGGAACCGCCCCGCCGACCGTGCGGAACAGGCGGCTGCGGCGCAGGTACCGCTCGGCCGGTTCCCGCTGCCCGGCCGGCAGGACGGTGAGGCCATGACCGGACGCCCAGGTGTCGACGGCCCCCGGGTTGAGCGGCCGGCGCGCGGCCAGGATGGCGGCCACGGCCAGCCACAGGCACGCCGCCCCCCAGACGGCAAACGCCCACCACAGCTCCTGCGACACCGAGCGGCCCCTCCTTTGCATCAACGTATTGATACGTTAGGACGTCAGGGGCGAGGGGTCAACTGCGGGCGCGGGACGCCGCCGGCCAACTGGCCCAGCGGGTGCCACCATGCATGGGAGCGTCCCACCCCGCCCGTGGCCCGAGGAGCGACATGATCACCACCACCGGAACTGACCCATGAGCGAGCAGGCACCCAGCTTGGGCGGGAAGATGGACTGCGCCAGGGTGATCTGGGGCTGCTGGAGAGCGATCTCGCTATCTGGGTACACCCCCACAGTCCCTGAGGTGGGAGTTGGACGAGGCCGAGCGGACCATCGCCGGCGGTGATGGATGCGGAGCGGCTGGGGCGGCTGGGACCACCGTTGGGACCGCTGGGCGGCGGGCATTTGGGCCCGCGGGGGCTGGCGGGCCTGCTGCGGTCGGCCGGGGGCGTGTCGAGGCGGAGCGGCTGGACATGGTCTATGCCGATGCGCAGGCATGGTGGGCGAGCAGTGGGCTCATGGTGAGCGGCGACCGCTGGAGCGGATGGGCAGGCGAGCCCTGACCGCCTACCGGGCGGCGGCGTTCGCCGCGATCGAGGCGTGCCGCGAGGCCGACGGGGTTGCATTGGCGGGCGGAGGTGATCTACGCCGTTGCCACCAGCTGAGGACACGAACGGCGCGCAACCGCGACCGTGAAGCGGACCTGACCCCACGGCATCGACCCGACCCGGAGGGAACCATGCGGCACCTTGGCATCCTGGCCCACAGCGCGGAAGGGGCGGCGCTGTGCTTTCGCGCCTTCTGCCAGGAGGGGTTCGCCCGGCTCGGGCCGCATGAGCACCCGGACGTGACGCTGGACTGCATCGCCCTGGCCCGCAGCATGCCGGCCTGGGACGACGGTGACCATCGCTCGATCCGGGCCACGCTGGCGGTGAGCGTGGAGCGGCTCGCCGCCGCGGGGGCGGACTTCCTCGTCTGCCCGGACAACACCGCCCACCTGGCCCTGGAGGAACCGGGGCCCGACCTCGCCGTTCCGGGCCTGCACATCGCCGAGGTGGTCGCCGACCGGGCCGCCGCCGACGGCAGCCGACGGGTCGGCGTGCTCGGCACCAGGTACCTGATGGACGGCCCGGTGTATCCCCGAGCCTTCGCCGCCCGCGGGATCGCCGCCGAGGTCCCGGACGCCGACGACCGGCAGCGCATCAACCAGGTCATCTTCGACGAGCTGGTGAACGGCGTGTTCTCGGAGGGCTCGCGCCGGGAGTACGTGCGCGTCATCGAGCGGCTCGCGTCACGCGGCTGTGACGCGGTCGCGCTGGTCTGCACCGAGATCCCACTGCTGGTGACGCCCGAGGTCTCGCCGCTCCCCACCCTGGACTCGACCCGCCTGCTGGCCCGGGCCGCCCTGGAGGTCGCCATCGGCGACCGACCCATGCCCACCTGGCGTGGCGGCCCGACCGGATCGGGGAGGTAGCTCGACCGGGCACCGACGTATCGCCGCCGGCTCGGGCGAGCCGCGTGCGGGCTGGCGGCTGCCGACCACCGGCACCGGGCCGAGATCGGCATGCGACCATTGCACCACTCGTTGCCTGTCCGGGAGCGGGCCTGCTGAGGGGTCTCTGGGGAAACATCGGACGCTTCCGCGCCTGGATCTAGGCGCATCGTCCGATGCCCGGCCTGTCCCGGAACCGTAGCGTGCCCATGAGCGCTCCAGGTCTGGCGTCGTGCGAGGCGATCCAGGCGGCGGCCATCTGACGCGTGTGAGAGGTGGGCGACATGATCCAGGTGCAGGGGTTGACCAAACGCTATGGGGACAAGGTCGCGGTCGAGGACCTGAGCTTTGTGGTGCAGCCGGGCAGGGTCACGGGGTTCCTGGGCCCGAACGGCGCCGGGAAGTCGACCACCATGCGGCTGATCCTGGGGTTGGACGCGCCGACCCGCGGGTCGGCAACCGTGAACGGCAAGCCGTACCGGCGGCACGTGGCGCCCTGCGTGAGGTGGTGCGCTCCTGGAGGCCCGCTCGGTCCATCCCGGCCGCAGCGCCTACCACCACCTGCTGGCGATCGCCCAGACCGGCGGCATCGCCCGCTCCCGGGTGGACGAGGTGGTCGACCTGGTGGGCCTGGGCCAGGTGGTGCGCCGGCGGGCCGGTCGCTTCTCGCTCGGCATGGGCCAGCGCCTCGGCATCGCCACCGCCCTGCTGGGCGACCCCAGCACGGTCATCCTCGACGAGCCGCTCAACGGCCTCGACACCGAGGGCATCCGCTGGGTCCGGTCCCTGCTGGGGGACCTCGCCGCCGACGGCCGGACGGTGTTCGTCTCCTCCCACCTGATGAACGAGATGGCCCTGACCGCGCAGCACCTCATCGTCATCGGCCGGGGCAGGCTGATCGCCGACACCGGCGTGGCCGACTTCGTCGCCCGGGCCGGGGGCGGCGTCGTGCGGGTCCGCAGCACCGATCCGGAGGAGCTGGCCGCCCGGCTCCGCTCCCCGTCGGCGGCCGTCTCGCCGGGCGAGGGCGGGGCCCTGACCGTGTCCGGGCTGAGCACCGACGAGGTCGGCCGCATCGCCGGGGCGGCCGGGATCACGCTGCTCGAGCTGACCGCCCAGCAGGCCTCGCTGGAGGACGCCTTCATGACCGTCACCCGGGACGCGGTGGAGTTCCGCGCGCCCACGACCATCGGAGCAGAGCAATGACCACCCTGACCCAGCCAGCCGCGCAACCGTCCTCCGAGAGCGCCCGCCGGCGGGTCACCCAGGCCAAGGTGGTGCGCTCGGAGTGGACCAAGTTCCGGACCCAGCCGTCGACGGCGTGGTCGCTGCTGGCCACGGTCGCCCTCATCGTCGGCTTCGGTGTGCTGTACTCCCTGGTCAGGGTGACCAGGCCCCCGCGCTCGCCCGCCGAGGTGGCCAGCTTCGACCCCACCGCCATCGGCCTGGCCGGCGTCCAGCTGGCCCAGATCGCGGTCGGGGTTCTGGGAGTGCTCCTGGTCACGAGCGAGTACGCCACCGGCATGATCCGGACCAGCATGGTCGCGGTGCCGCGGCGGCTGCCGGTGCTGTGGGGCAAGGCCATCGTGGTGGCGCTGACCGCGCCCCTGCTGTTTGTTCTCCGCGACCTTTGCAACGTTTCTGGTCAGCCAGTCGGTTCTGTCCAGAGAGCAGCTCGGCACCTCGCTGCACCAGCCGGCGTGGCCAGGGCGGTGCTCGGCAGCGCCCTGTACCTGACCGCCGTGGGGTTGCTCGGGTTGGGCCTGGGCGCCCTGCTGCGCAACACCGCCGGGGCGATCGCCTCGCTGTTCGGCCTCCAGATCGTGGTCGGCTTCCTGCCGGCGTCGGTGGCCGACAAGGTCTCGAGATACCTGCCCACGCCGGCCGGCGTCGCCGTCACCAACGTGCGGCCCGACCCGGCCTCGCTCCCACCCTGGACCGGGTTCGGCCTGTTCTGCCTGTACACGGTCATCCTGCTCGGGCTGGCGGCCTGGCTGTCGCGCCGCCACGACGTCTGATCCGGCGGGCCCCGCGAGCGGCACCGCTAGGCTCGTGGCATGGGGAACCGGAGTCCCTACCGCGTCGAAGCCGTCCGCCAATTGGTCGCCGCCCACCTGCCCGGTGGTCGGGTCGGCTCGGTGGTGCCGGTCGGTGAGGGCACCGACCACCTCGCCTACGAGGTCGACGGCGAGCTGGTCGTGCGCTGGAGCAAGGAGGCCGACGTGGTGGCGCGGGCGGCAGGGGTCGACCGGGAGGCTCGGCTGCTTGCCACCGTCGCCACGATCTCACCGCTGCCCGTCCCCGAACCCAGCTTCACGGTCCCCGAGCGGGGGGTGTTGGCCTACCGCAAGCTCCCGGGCCTGCCGCTGCTGGAGCTGCCGCGGCCGCGGTGGCCGGCGCATGGCGGCTCGGTCGCGGCCACGCTCGGCGAGCTGCTCACCGCCCTGCATGCCGCACCGGTGGAGGACCTGACCGCGCTGGTCGACCTCGACGACCAGCCGCCGGCTGACTGGCGACGCGAGGCAGCGCAGACCTGTGCGACGGTCGCCGGTGAGGTGCCGGCGGCGCACCGCCGAAGCGTGGCGGCGTTCCTGGAGGCCCCACCGCCGGCCGACGACTGGACGCCGGTGTTCTCCCACAACGATCTCGGGATCGAGCACGTCCTGGTCGACCCGGGCACCTGGGCGGTGACCGGTGTCATCGACTGGAGCGACGCCGCGATCGTGGACCCGGCCGTCGACTTCGGGCTGGTGTACCGCGACCTCGGCCCGGCCGCCGTCCGCGCCGCCATGGGCCGCTACCGGACCGAGGTCAACGACCTCGACACCCTCGCCGAGCGGGCCGTCTTCTACGCCAGGTGCAGCGTCTTCGAGGACCTGGCGTACGGCATCCGGACCGGGCGGGACGCCTACGTCGACAAGAGCCTGGCCGCGATGGCGTGGCTGTTCCCATCCTCCGCGCCAGGGAGCCGCCCACCCGGCGCGTAGGATGTGTGGGCCCGGGACGGTGGCCGCTCGACGGACGGGAGGATGTTGCCGGCATGGACAAGCGACAGGCGCGCGCCCTGCTGGAGGAGGAGCGTCGGCGGCTGGAGCGGCTGCGGGCCTCGGTCGCCGCCGACCGCGAGCGCGTGGCCAGCGCCCCGGAGGGCGCCGAGGACCTGGTCGACGAGGCCAACCGGCGGGTCGGCGAGGAGACCGACGAGGCGGTCGCCCGCCAGCTCGGCAACCGCCTCCAGGCGCTGGAGCGGGCCGAGGCGCGCCTCGCCGCCGGCACCTACGGCCGCTCGGTCATGAGCGGCCGGCCCATCCCCGACGAGCGGCTGGAGGCATTCCCGCTCGCCGAGCTGACCGTCGACGAGGAGGCCGCCCGCGAGCGGACCGAGCGGCCGTTCGCCGAGGGGGTGGAGCGGGCCGCCGACGGCGAGGACGGCGCCACCCTGGACGGCGAGGACCGCGCCGGCCGCGACTCCGACCGGCTGGAGGCCGCCCGGCTGGGCCCGTCCCGCGAGCCCTTCCAGGTCCTCGAGGACCCGGCGGTGCAGGACAACCAGCTGGTCGACGACGACGAGACCACCTTCGACGAGCCGCCGCCCGAGCTCGACCCGGGCCTCAAGGAGGAGCGGTTCGAGCCAGGCGACGAGGAGTCCCGATGACCGACGCGTCCGCCGCCCCATCCCCCGAGAGCCCCTTCGCCCAGCACGGCCGGCTCGCCGAGCTGGTCAACGGGCTGCGCTTCCAGCGTTACGCGCTGTTCCTGGCCGGGCTGGTGTACGAGCACGCCGACGGCGGCCTGCACCGCGCCGTCGCGGTCGCCGACCGCGAGGGCAGCGTGCTCGCCTGGGACGCCGGGGAACCCTTCCACCTCGGCGGTCGGGTGCCGGCGTCGCGGCTGTTCGACGACGAGCTGACCGACCGGTCCGAGGGCGCCCTCCTGCGGGCGCTGGCCGACCTCAACCGGGAGTTCGTGGCGCACGAGGTGGCCGACCTGACCGACGGCCGCCACAGCGTCAACGAGGTCGCCACCCGGGTCCTGCGCCAGTGGCTGCGGCCCGAGCGCCCACCGGCCGCGGTCCTGCGCGCCGAGGTCCTGGGGGTCTTCCCGGTCGAGGTCACCGATGACCTGCTGGAGACCTTCCGCAGGCTCGCCAACCATCCCGACCGCGGGCCCCTGGTCGAGTACGCCCTGCAGGTCATCAACCCCTGACCGGCGCCCCTCAGTCCTCGGCCGACAGGGCCGAGGGGTGGGTGGTCAGCGGCGTGACGTCGATGTCGAGGTAGGGGCCGAGCGGCAGGCCCGAGAGGATCTCGTGCAGCCGCCGGTGGCTGTCCACGTCGAAGACGCTGACGTTGGCGTAGCGGCCCACCACCCGCCACAGGTGCCGCCATTCCCCGCTGCGCTGCAGCTCCTGGGCCCGCTGCCGCTCCTGCGCCTGGAGCCGCTCGATGGCCTGCCGGTCGGCGTCGGGCGGGATGCGGACCTCCATGGTCACCAGATACAGCACGTCGGGTGTCCCCCTGGTCAGCGTCGGGCGTAGCGGGCCACGCGGTCCTCGTCGAGGTCGATCCCGAGACCGGGCCCGTCCGGCAGGTGCAGGGCCCCGTCCCGGTAGTCCGGCGGCTCGGCGAGCAGGCCGTCGGTCATGAGCAGGGGCCCGAACAGCTCGCTCCCGTAGGTCACCGCCGGCAGCGTGGCCAGCAGGTGGGCGCCGGCGAGGGTGCCCAGAGAGCTCTCGATCCCGGTGCCGCCGTGGCAGGGAATCCCGGCCGCCTGGGCGACCGCCGCGATCCGCCGGGTGGCCAGGTACCCGCCGGACTTGCCGATCTTGAGGGAGAAGACGTCGGCGGCCCGGCGGGTGGCCAGGGTGAGCGCGTCGTGGTCGGTGCGCAGCGACTCATCCGCCATCACCGGGATCCGCAGCAGCCCGGACAGCCGGGCCAGCGCGTCGGTGTCCCACGCCGGGGTGGGCTGCTCGACCAGGTCGACGCCGGCCTGCTCGAGGCGCGGGAGCAGCCGGGTGGCGGTCAGCTCGTCCCAGGCGCCGTTCAGGTCGACCCGGACGCTGGTCACCTGGGCGAGCGACGAGGCGATCTTCTCGA
>Ga0126313_10000136_pt1 | contig 31271 bp, 29 predicted proteins | sample Plot105A_FD_89954 | JGI IMG/M metagenome (GOLD analysis project Ga0126313, IMG submission 89954) | Serpentine soil microbial communities from UC McLaughlin Reserve, CA, USA - Plot105A | ecosystem: Environmental > Terrestrial > Soil > Grasslands | place: USA: UC McLaughlin Reserve, Lake County...
GACTGCTTGAAGCCGCCGAACGGGCCCGCGTCGTTGTCGGTCAGGGGGTCGTTGATCCACACCGTTCCGGCCTTGATCTCTCGCATGCAGCGCATGGCCGTCTCGAGGTCACGCGTGTAGACGTTCGCTCCCAGGCCGAAACGGGTGCCGTTGGCGAGCTCGATCGCCTCGTCGAGCGAGCCGACCGGAACGATCGGCGCCACCGGCCCGAAGGTCTCCTCCCGCAGCAGGTCCGTCTCGGGCGGAGCCCCGGTGATCACGGCGGGAGAGAAGTAGTGGCCGCGCTCCCGGGCCGCGTCACCGCCGCCGATCACGAGCTCGGCTCCCGCCTCGACCGCTGCCTCGACCTGCGCCACCACCTTCCCGCGCTGCGCGGCGGAGACCATCGGTCCGATGTCGGTCTCGGCGCCCAGGGGGTCTCCGACCACCAGGGCGCGCGCGTGGTCGACGAAGGCGCCGAGGAAGTCGTCGTACACGTCGCGCACGACGTAGAAGCGCTCGGCCGACGTGCAGACCTGACCGGCGTTGAGATACGCGGCCCAGGCGCCCCCGCGCGCCGCGACGTCCACCTCGCGCCGGACATCGGCGCAAACGATGAACGGGTCCTTGCCACCCATCTCCAGGTTGATGCGCGCCACTCGCTCCGCGCAGCGCGCCGCGATCAGCTTCCCCGTCTCGACCGAACCCGTGAACGCGACGCAGTCGACCCGCTCGTCGGCCACGATCGTCTCGCCCACGCCGCCCGCGCCGGCCAGTAGGTTCACCACGCCGGGCGGCAGGTGCTCGAAGCAGGGGGCGAGCATCAGGGTGGAGACCGGCGTGAGCTCCGACGGCTTGGCCACCACCGTGTTGCCGGCCGCGAGGGCGGGGGCGAGCTTCCAGGCGAGCAGCAACAGGGGGTAGTTCCACGGCACCATCGCCCCGACCACCCCGAGGGGCTCCTTCAGCACCAGCGACAGCTGCGTGGACTCGATCGACGGGATCACCCGACCGGCGAAGTTGCGGCCCATCTCCGCGGCGGCCGCGGTCCAGCCGACCTCGTCCGAGTTCTCGATCAGCGGCTTGCCTCCCTCGAGGGTCATCGCCCGCGCCAGCTCGGCGGTGCGCCCGCGCAGCCGCGCCGCCACCTCGTGCAGCAGCTCGCCGCGCTCGACGGCGGGGGTGGCGGCCCAGGCGCGGGCCGCCTCAAGCGCCGCGGCGACCGCGGCGTCGATCTGCTCGGGCGAGGGGAGGCCCACCCTCGCGACCCGCTCCTCGGTGGCCGGGTTTTCCACCTCGAGCGGCGCCCCCTGGCCCTCGACCTGCTCGCCCCGGATCAGGAGCCGCGTCTCCATGAGCGGCACCGTAGCCGAGACCGGGGGTCGAGGCGCGCCGTCACAACGCGAACCGAAACCCGCGGCGAGAGCGATCCGCTCCGCCCGGTCCTACGGGGCCGCCTCGAGCGCGCCCCGCGGGTGTGGGGCTTCCTGAAGAGCTCGTGCGGCTTGCCGTCGAGCACGGCATTCGCTGTCGCCTCGCTATCGCCTCGAGCTCCGCGAGGTCGCTCGAGTGGGCCTGCTGGCTGTCGAGGACATCGCCCCCGCCCAGGGCGCAGGACCGAGTCACGATCTCGGGCGGATCCGAGAGCACGGGGAGGTCGAAGTCCGGCCGCTCCCAGTCGAAGCTGAGCCCGATGTTCAGCGCCTGCCGGTGCCGCTCCGTGAGGTAGCCGAGCCCGAACCTGTAGCTGATGAAGCTCAGGATCGACTCGTGGCCATAGGGCCGGTCGCGTCGGGACGAGCTCTCCCCCGGGGTCCGGATAGGCCCGAGGCTGAGTGGCGTCGGCATACCCGGGCAGCCAGCCGAAATAGTGGTCGAACGACCTGTTCTCCATCATCAGGATGACGACGTGGTCGATCGGGGCGTCGCGCGGCGGCGGCAGCCCTGAGCGCCCGTGCGAGGCGCTGGTCGCCTCGGCGACGAGCGTCTCGACCGGTAGCCCGGCCGACCCGCTGAGGCCGGCGGCATAGGCCGCGCGCTCGAGGAACTCGCGCCGCGAGAGCGCCGAGCTCGAGAGCTTGGGCTCCACGGGGCGCGGAGGCTAGAGCCTCGCCCTGATGCGCGCCGCGTCGGCCTTCCTGCGGGCGCCGTTATTGCGATGCAGCGCGCCCGACTTCACGGCCTTGTCGATGCGCGAGACGAGGGCGCGATACTCCTCGTCGGCGCGCGCGGCGTCACCGCGCTTCACCGCCTCTTCCAGGCGGCGGAACCAGGTCTTCACCTGGGAGGTGCGGCGGCGGTTCTCGAGCCGCTCGCGCTCCGCCCGCCGTATCCGCTTTTCTTGTGAGGCGATGTTGGCCATGAACGGACCGAAGCCGCGCCCGGATGGATCTGGCGCGGCCGCCGCGGAGTCTAGCGGGGCCGCGCCGGTCGGCGAGGCCCGCGGACGGCGCCTCGCCCGCAGCACCGCGTTCTTCTCGTTCGCGACCGGTCTGTCTCGCGTGCTGGGGCTGGTACGCGAGGTGGTGGCCGCCAGCTACTTCGGCGTGAGCGGCGCTATGTCGGCGTTCACGATCGCCTTCCAGGTTCCCAACCTGATGCGCGCCCTGTTCGCGGACTCCGCCCTGCAGGGGGCGTTCGTGCCGGTGTTCACCGAGCTGCTCGAGAAGGGCGAGCGCAAGGAGGCTTTTCGAATCGCCTCGAGCCTGTTCCTCCTGATCTGCGTCGTGCTCGGGGTGATCACGGCGGTGTTCATCCTCTTCGCCGAGCCGATCATGTCCGTGTTCGCCCCAGGCTTCGACGACAACCCGGCGCTTCGGGACCTGACGGTCAACCTCTCGCGCCTACTGTTCCCGATCGTCCTGCTGCTGGCCCTCTCGGGGGTAGTGGTCGGGATGCTGAACTCCTTCGAGCACTTCAGCGTCCCGGCGCTCGCGCCGGTCGCCTGGAACGCGGTGATCATCGCGGCGCTCGCCGGCCTAGTCCCGGTGCTGCCGCAAGACGACGAGATCTACGCGTACGCCATCGGCGTGCTGGTGGGCACCGTCGTCCAGTTTCTGTTGCCGCTGCCGTGGCTCAGGGGCCGGGGCGGGCGCTTCACCTTCGCGCTCGACTGGCGCAACGAGCGCGTGCGGCGGGTGCTCAAGCTGATGCTCCCCGTGACGATCGCCCTGGGGCTGATCAACCTCAGCCTGCTGATCAACTCGCTGTTCGGCACGCTGGTCTCCGAGCAGACCCCCGCGGCGATCGACAAGGCCTTCCGGATCTACCAGCTGCCGCAGGGGCTCTTCTCGATCGCCATCGCGACGATCCTGTTCCCGACGCTCTCGCGCTTCGCGGCCCGGGGGGCCGTCGACGACCTGCGGCGCACGATGACCAACGGAGTCCGCCAGGTGATGCTGCTCCTGATCCCGAGTGCCGTGGTGATGGCGGTCCTGGCGGAGCCCATCACGCGCCTCGTCTACCAGCGCGGGGCCTTCGGCACCGGGGCCACCGACCTGGTGTCGACGGCGATGGTCTGGTGGTCGATCTCGCTGCCCTTCCAGGGGGTGAGCCTGCTCTTCTCCCGCACCTTCTTCAGCCTCCAGCGTCCCTGGGAGACGACCGCCCTCTCGTTCGCCAACCTCGTGGTCAACACGGCCCTGGCCGCAGCCCTGCACGGGCCGTTCGGAATCGGCGGGATCGTCATCGGCACCGTGGCCGGCACGATCGTGATGTGCGTCTCGCAAGGCTGGATACTGCGCCGCGACCTGCGCGGGATCGAGGGCAGGGAGATGCTTTGGTCGGGGACGCGAATGCTCGTGGCCGGCGGACTGCTCAGCGGGGTCGCCTACGGGGCCTGGTACACCCTCGACCAGCTGCTTGGCCGGGCGTTCGTGGCGCAGCTGGTCTCCGTGGGCGGGGCGATCGCTCTTGGGGCCACGGTCTACGCCGTCGCGGCATGGGTGATGGGCGTCCCCGAGATGCGACAGATCCGCACGCTGCTGACCACTCGGGGCTGACAGGCGTCACTACGGCGGCCGAAGGCGCCGACGACCTCAGAGTGCCGGCTGGAGGTCCGCATGGGCGTCCATAAACTCGGTGGCGTGGCACGGCCCGCCGCGAACATCCGCAACTTCTCGATCATCGCCCACATCGACCACGGCAAGTCGACGCTGGCCGACCGCATCCTCGAGCTCACGGGTGCGGTGCACCCACGCGAGCACCGCCCGCAGCTCCTCGACTCGATGGACCTCGAGCGCGAGCGCGGCATCACGATCAAGGCGCAGGCCGTGCGGGTGGAGTACACCGCACGCGACGCCAAGCTCTACCGGCTGCACTTGATCGACACGCCCGGCCACGTGGACTTCACCTACGAGGTGTCGCGCTCACTCGCGGCCTGCGACGGCGCGCTGCTGCTCGTGGACGCGTCGCAGGGTGTCGAGGCGCAGACCGTCGCCAACACCTACCTGGCGATCGAGTCGGGTCTCGAGCTGATTCCCGCGCTCAACAAGATCGACCTCCCGGGCGCCGAAACCGAACGTGTGGCCCGCGAGATCGGTGAGCTCCTCGGCGAGGACCCGGGGGGCGTGCTCCGCGTCTCTGCCAAGACCGGCCACGGGGTCGAAGAGCTTCTCGAGGCCATCGTGGCGCGCATCCCGGCGCCGGAGGGCGACGCCGCCGCCCCCGCCCGGGCGCTGATATTCGACTCCGAGTTCGACCAGTACCGGGGTGTGATCGCCTACGTTCGCGTCGTCGACGGCGAGCTTCACAACGGCGACGCGATCGCGGCCATGCAGGCGGGAACGCAGGCGGACATCGACGACATCGGCTTCTTCGGGCCGAGGATGACGCCGGTGGACGGCCTCCGTGCCGGCGAGGTCGGCTACGTCATCACGGGCATCAAGGACGTCTCCCAGTTGCGAGTGGGCGACACGCTCACAGCCAAGGCCCGCCCGGCCTCCGAGCCGCTGCCCGGCTACAGGGAGGTCAAGCCGATGGTCTTCTGCGGCCTGTTCCCAGTTGACACTGACCAGTTCTCCGACCTGCGCGACGCTCTGGAGAAGCTGGCGCTCAACGACGCGGCGCTGTCGTACGAGCCCGAGACGAGCCAGGCCCTGGGCTTCGGGTTCCGCTGCGGCTTCCTCGGCTTGCTCCATATGGACATCGTCCGCGAGCGGCTCGAGCGGGAGTACGACCTCGAGCTGCTGGCCACGACTCCCAACGTCGAGTACGAGGTGCAACTCACGGACGGTGAGCGCATCACGGTCCACTCGCCGAGCGAGATGCCGGAGCGCGCCCGCATCGCGGAGATCCACGAGCCCTACATCCGCGCGACGATCCTCTGTCCCAAGGAGCACGTGGGCGCGGTCATGGAGCTCTGCCAGGAGCGGCGCGGCACGCACGTGGACATGAGTTTTCTCTCGGAGCGGCGGGTGCAGCTCCGCTACGACCTGCCGCTGGCCGAGATCGTTCTCGACTTCTTCGACCAGCTGAAGTCGCGCACGAAGGGGTATGCCTCGCTCGACTACGAGGTGCTCGGCATGCGTCCCGGGGAGCTCGTGAGGCTCGATATCCTGCTGGCGGGCGACAAGGTGGACGCGCTCTCGATGGTCGTGCACCGCGAGAAGGCCTATCCGGCCGGGCGGGCGACCTGTGAGCGGCTTCGCGAGCAGATCCCCCGGCAGCAGTTCGAGGTGGCGATCCAGGCCGCCATCGGCTCGAAGGTGATCGCCCGCGAGTCAGTCAAGCCGACGCGCAAGGACGTGATCGCCAAGTGCTACGGCGGCGACGTGACCCGCAAGCGAAAGCTGCTCGAGAAGCAGAAAGCGGGCAAGAAGCGCATGAAGCAGGTGGGGAAGATCGAGGTGCCCCAGGAGGCCTTCCTGGCCGTGCTCGAGCTGGGCGGCGACAGCGGCTCCTGAGGAGAACGGCTCCCCGGGCGTCCCTGACGTTCCGTCAGGCATATTGACGCTAGGTCAGGGATCCCCGGAAGCGAGCCCGCGGATCATCTCGCTGAGCCTTTAGCTCCCGCTTAGAGCGCGGCCGTAAGTTGGCCGCCGTGACGACCGACACCCTCACCGAGCCCGCCCCGGATCCCACCGTGGACTCGCTCCAGCTCCTGCTGGACGGGATAGCCAAGACCCGGCTTCTCACCGCCGAGGAGGAAGTCGAGCTGTCCAAGCGCATCGAGCGGGGCGACCTCGCCGCCAAGAACCGCATGATCGAGGCGAACCTGCGCCTCGTCGTGTCGATCGCCAAGCGCTACCGCAACCAGGGCCTGCCCTTCCTCGACCTGATCCAAGAGGGCTCCATCGGGCTGGTTCGCGCCGTAGAGAAGTTCGACCACCGCAAGGGGTTCAAGTTCTCCACCTATGCGACCTGGTGGATCAGGCAGGCCATCTCCCGCGCCATCGCGGACAAGGCGCGGACGATCCGGATCCCGATTCACATCGACAACGTCTTGAAGAAGCTCGATGGCGCCCAGCGCAAGCTGGAGGCCACGGGCGACCGCGATCCGACGGTCGAGGAGATCGCCGCGCTCGCGGGGGTCGACCCCGAAGAGGCCGACCTGATCATGCGTGCCTCCCAGGCCCCGGTGTCGCTCGACAAGCCGGTGGGCGAAGACGCCGACGCCGCCCAGCTTGGTGACCTTATCCCGGACTCCGGCGCCGATTCCCCCTTCGACGTCGCGGCCGAGAACATGATGCACCGGGGCCTGCGGGAGGCGCTCGAGAACCTCTCCTACCGGGAGCGGCGAATCATCGAGCTCCGCTGGGGCCTCGGGGACGAGCAGCCGCGCACGCTGGACGAGGTCGCCCGCGTCTTCGGCGTCACTCGGGAGCGCGCGCGCCAAATAGAAGAGGGGACGATTCGGAAGCTTGCCTCCCTCTCGGAAGCCCAGGCGCTTCGCTACGTAGCCTGAGAGACGGCCTGGCAGCTGGCAGTGCGGCGGCTTCGCCGCCTGCAGCTGGCAGAGACTGTTGACCAAAGCTCCGCCAGCTGCCAGCCGCCAGCTGCCAGCCCATCTATATTCCCCCGCCGTGACGACCAACGCCGGCAAGACGTACGACCCCGCGACGTTCGAGGTAGATGCCGATCGCATCAGGCAGTACGCCGACGCCGTCCACGAGGCGGGCGCGATCTACCACGATCCGGAGGCGGCCCGTCGAGCGGGCTTCCGTGACCTGGTGGCACCTCCGATGTTCGCGGTGGTGTTCTCGGCGCCGGCCCTCGGCCCGGCGATAATCGACACGGTCGGGGAGAGCTTGCCGCGTATGGTCCACGGCGGCCAGGAGTTCGTGTGGGGCGAGCCGGTGTGCGCCGGCGACACCATCACCACCGAGGCGTGGGTCAGGGACGTCTACGAGAAGGACGGCAAGGTCTTCTACGTGTTCGAGTCGGTCGCGAAGAACCAGCGCCGCCAGGAGGTGGCGCGCGCGACGTGGACGAACATCGTGCGATGAAGGCCGGCGACTCGATACCCGAGCTGAGGGTCACGCCGGACGCGGGGCTGACGCGGCGCTACAAGGACGCGTCGGGCGATCCGAACCCGATCCACGTCGACGAGGAATTCGCCAAGAGCGTGGGGCTGCCGGGCGTGATCTTGCACGGCCTCTACACGATGGCGCAGGTGGCCCGGGCCAACACCGCCGCCGTCGGCGGTGACCCGCGGAAGCTCAAGCGCCTGTCGGTCCAGTTTCGCGGGATGGGCTTCCCCGAACAGGAGATAACAGTGACCGGGACCGTCAAGGAGGAGCGGGACGGCAGCGTCGTCGTGGACACGGTCGCCGAGCAGGGCGGAAAGCCGATCATCCGCAACGCCGAGGCGGAACTCCGGCCCTGAGGCACAATCTAAGGGCCGTGCAGATCACGCGCCGTCAGAACTTCATCCTCAAGAAGGTCATCGAGGGCCACTTGGCGCTCAAGCAGCCCGTGGCCTCGAAGTGGATCGCCGACCAGGACGACATCCCCTGGGGCCCTTCCACCGTCCGGGGTGAGCTGGCCCGGCTGGAGGAGGCCGGCCTCCTCGAGCATCCCCACACCTCCGCCGGCCGCGTCCCCACCGACATCGGTTACCGCCGCTACGTCGACGAGCTGCTAGCCGAGGGCCCGCTGCCGGTACCGCGCAAGGCGGTGGAGCTCACGGACATGCGCCGCGAGGTGGACGAGGCGATGCGGGCAACCACCGAGCAGCTGTCCCAGGTGACGAACCTGCTCGCGCTGGTCACCGCCCCGCCGATCGAGACCACGACGATCCGGCGGGTGGAGGTGCTCCTGCTCCAGCCCCAGGTCCTGATGATCGTGGTGATCACCTCCACCGGCGGGGTCACCAAGCGGGTGATCTCCTACGACGAGCCCGTGGACCCGGGCCTTGTGGGGTGGGCGGGCAGTTACCTGAACGAGCTGGTGGGTGGTATGGACGTGGGAGCGCGGATGGTCCACTCCAGGCTGGGCGACCCCGCGCTCGCCGAGGCCGAGCGCGGCTTCCTCGACACCCTCGCGCCTGTGTTCACGGAGCTCGAGGACACCGCCGGCGACACCCTCTTCGTCGACGGCGCGGCCCGCCTGGTCTCGGAGCACCGCTTCCAGGAGCTCCCCCAGCTCGGCGACCTCATGAACGTGCTGGAGCAGCGGGTCGCGCTGCTCTCGCTGCTGCGCGAGTCGCTGGAGGAGCCGACCGTCTACCTGCGGATCGGCCACGAGAACCGGCGGCCCGAGCTCCACTCGCTCTCGATCGTCGCCGCGAACTACGGCGTGCCGCGCCGCAACCTCGGCGCCGTCAGCGTCGTCGGTCCGCTGCGGATGGACTATCCGCGAGCGATCATGGCCGTGCGGCAGGCCGCCTCGGAGCTGTCCCGCTTCGTCGCCGAGGTCTACGACGAATGAGACGTGACCCCTACGAGGTCCTGGGAGTCTCGCGGGACGCCGACGACAAGGAGGTCAAGAAGGCATTCCGGGCGCTCGCCCGTGAGCTGCACCCGGACGTGAACAAGCACGACCCGGAGGCCGAGGAGAAGTTCAAGGAAGCCGCCGACGCCTACGAGATCCTCTCGGACGCCGAGCGGCGCGCGGTGTACGACCGCTTCGGCTTCGAGGGCCTCGATTCGCGCGGCTACGCGCCCACCGCGCACAGCTTCGGCTCGTTCGCGGACATCTTCGACGCCTTCTTCGGCGGCGATCCCTTCTCGGCCTTCGGGCGCGGCGGCTTCCGGGCGGGGCCGGGACCCATGCACGGAGGCGACGTTGCCGTTGAGGTGGAGGTCGGCCTCGCGGAGGCGGCCCAGGGAACGACCGTGGAGGTCCAGTACGACGTGGTCGTCGCCTGCGAGCGCTGCGGCGGCGACGGCGCCGAGCCCGGGACGCCCGTGGATGTGTGCGAGCGGTGCGGGGGGTCGGGCCAGCTGCGAGCGGTCACCCGTACCGCTTTCGGGCAGCTGGTCCGCACGCACCCCTGCGCCGCCTGCGGCGGGGAAGGCAGGATCGCGCGCGAGCCCTGCTCGGCGTGCTCCGGCCGCGGTCAGCGCGCGGTGCGGAAGGCCCTCGACGTCGACGTGCCAGCGGGGATTGCCGACGGGCAGCGGATCCGCCTCACCGGGCGAGGCCACGCCGGCGAGGGCGGGGGGCCTCCCGGCGACCTGTACGTGGTGGTGCGCGTTGCGGAGGATGAGCGCTTCGTACGAGATGGGAGCGACCTGGTGACGGCTGTCGATGTGCCGGCGCCTGCCGCCGCCTTGGGCACCAAGGTCAAGGTCCCGACGCTCGCTGGTGAGCAGGAGGTCGACGTTCCGGCGGGCACGCAGCCCGGCACCGTGGTCAACCTGCGGGGCCGCGGGATGCCCGCGCTTGGCCGCGGCCGCCGGGGTGACCAGCTTGTGGTGCTGAACGTCGTGGTGCCTCGCAATCTCGAGCCCAGGCAGAGGGAGCTGCTCGAGGAGCTTGGCGCCTCGCTGACGGAGGAGAACCTGCGCGAGGCGAGCGACGATTCGCTGTTCGACAAGGTGAGGCGCGCGTTCCGCTGATCCGGCTCGCGGTCCGAGCGCCCGCCGAGGCCGCCGAGCTGGTGCTGGCCGAGCTGGTGGAGCTGGCACCGGCTGGCGTCGAGCAGGTCGACGGGCAGGACTTCGTCGAATACGCGCTCTACGGGGCACCGGGCGAGCTGCCGGACTTGCCCGAGGGCGAGGCCGAAGTGGCCGGGGTGCGCGTGCGGGTCGCGGGCCGCGAGGTACCCGACGACTGGGCCGAGCGCTGGAAGCGCTTCCACGTACCGGTTCTGATCCGGGGTCGTCTGTGGGTGCGCCCGCCGTGGGAGGAGGAGGCCGTTCGCCCGGGCGTCATCGACCTGGTGGTGGACCCCGGGCGGGCGTTCGGGACGGGCTCTCATCCCACGACGCGTCTCTGCCTCGAGCTGCTGCTTGAGCTCGAGCCGTCCGGCTCGTTCGCCGACCTCGGCTGCGGCTCCGGCGTGCTGGCCATCGCGGCGGCCATGCTCGGCTTCGAGCCCGTGACCGCCGTCGACTCCGACCGTGGTGCCGTCGAGGCCACCCTCGCCAATGCCCGGGCGAACGGCGTCGCGCTCGGGCGGACCGAGCGGATGAACCTGCGCGAGCAGCCGCCGCCCGAGGCGGAGACCATGGCCGCGAACCTGACGCGACCGCTGCTGCTGCGCGTCGCCCGGCTGATGGGCCGCGCGCCCCGGGCGCTCATCGTGTCGGGCCTGCTCGAGAATGAGGCGGACGGCATCGCGGCTGCCTTCGGGCAGCTCGCCGAGCGTCGCCGTCTCGTGGACCGGGGCTGGGCCGCGGTGCTGCTCGGCCGTTAGCGTGGAGAGAGGTCTCGGTGTCAGCGCACCACGCGCTGGGAGAGGACTCCCGCCACCTCCTGCCACCAGGCCCGCGACTGCTCGTCGGCCGCCCGCCGGATTCGGTCGCGACAATAACGGAAGAGCTGCCGCGGCCCTCCCGCGGCCACGACGCCCTCGCCCGTCACGGCGAGGCGGCCATCCTCGAGCTGCACGAGCGCCCCGGGCTCGCCGCGCCGCATTCGCAGCGAGCGCAGCACGGGGACACCCTCGACGCTGTCGGGTGAGCCCGGGTCGCCGAACTCGTCCTTCCACGGCCGCACGCTGAAGATGGCTGCCCGGCCGTACATCGGGACGACCAGGTGCTCGGGCTCTCGCACCGGACCGGACCGCCAGCGCTCGAACAATCCCTGCACCCCATCGCGCTCGCGCTGCCTGACCAGGATGTGCAGGCGGTCGCCTCCCTCGATCTCGGTCGAGCCGCGGGGCAGCAGCGCTTCGTCCCCGCGCACGATCACGCTGACGAGGGCCTCCCGCGGCAGTTGGAGCTCCCGCACCATGGCCCCCACCACGGCGTCGCCTTCCGCCACCGGGAACTCGACGACCTCCGCGCCGAGCCGGCGGATGGTGCCGACCTCGAGCAGGGGGCGCGACAGTGCCGGCTCGTCCGTGGTGAGCTCGAGTCGCTCCGCGAGCGTCTCGAACGTGACGCCCTGGATCAACGTGGACGTCAGCACCACGAAGAAGACGATGTCGAAGAAGGGATCGGCGTTGGGGACGTGATCGATCACGGGGAAGGTCGCAAGCACGATCGGCACCGCACCACGCAGCCCGGCCCAGCCGAGCAGCACGGACTCCCGCACCGAGAAGTGCGCCCAGGCGGTGGCGCCCAGCGCCGCCAGCGGCCGCGCCAGGAACATCAGGACCGCGGCCACGAGCAGGGCGTCACCCGCGATCTCGTCGAAGCGGCTGGGGAAGACCAGCAGGCCGAGCGTGAAGAACACGGCGATCTGGCTGACCCAGGCGAGCCCGTCGTGGAAGTCCGCCACGGTCCGGCGAGCCGGGATCTGCACGCTGCCGAGCACCAGGCCGGCGACATACACGGCGAGGAAGCCGGAGCCGTCCAGGCGGTCGGCGCCGCCGAAGGCGAGCGCGGCGGCTGCGATGGAGGCGACCGGGTAGAGGCCGGTGGTGGCGAACCGCACGCGGCGGAAGCTCGTCGCGGCGGCCTGTCCGACGGCCAGTCCCACGGCGGCGCCGATCGCCAGCTGCTTCACGCAGAGCCAGGCCATGTCCGGCGCGCCGAAGCCCGGGTGCTGGATCGCCTCGATGAGCCCCAGCACCAGCACGATCGCCACCGGGTCGTTCAGCCCCGATTCCGCCTCCAGCACGCGTGCCAGCCGGCGCTCGAGGCTCGAGCCCCGCAGCACCGAGAAGACGGCCGCGCCGTCGGTGGCCGCGACGATCGAGCCAAGCAGCAGGCCCTGGAGCGTGCTGAGGTCGAGCAGGAGGGCGGCGGCGAGCCCCACGATCGCCGCGGTGGCCGCCGTCCCGAGGGTGGCCAGCGACAGGCTTGGCCACAGGACGGGCCGGATCTCGTCCCAGCCTGCGGCGAGGCCGCCCTCGAACAGGATCAGCGCGAGCGCGATCACGCCGATCGTTCGGGCCAGCTCGACGTCGTCGAGGCTGTGACCAAAGTCGATTAGGCCGAGCCCATCAGAGCCGATCACCATCCCCAGGCCCAAGAACATGACCAAGCCGGGGACTCGCAGCCTCCCGGCCACGAGCGTGGCCCCGATCCCGAGGGCGAGCAGTACCCCCGCGAGCAGGATCAGCGTGCCGTCGCTCATCCGGCCGCCGCTAGCCCGCCACGTCCGCGAGCGGCCACAGCGAGTCCCACTCGAAGTCCGGCTCCTCGGGGCGGGGGCGCTGCTCGCGCTTGCGGTTGACCCAGGCGGTGCGGAAGCCGAGTCGCCTGGCCGGGCCGATGTCGTACTTGAAGCCGAAGGCGACGTGGAGGATCTGGCCGGCATCGCCTCCGAGTCGGTCGTGGACGAGCTCGAACGTCCCGAGCGCCGGCTTGTAGGCCCGGGCGTCCTCGGCCACGACGACGTCGTCGAACTCGATCTCGAGCTGGTGCAGCGTGTGCTCCATGATCGAGCGGTCGGTGTTCGAGACGATCGCCAGCCGCAGCCCGGCCTCCCTCGCTCGCCGCAGCGCGGGAACGGTGTCGGGGAAGGGCTGCCAGCTCTCCATCGATCTCACCAACGCGCGGGCGTGGTGCTCGTTCCAGCGGTAGCCGCGCTCGCGGACCCACGCCGTGAGGCTGTCCCGGAGCACCTCGGCGTAACGCCGGTAGTCGCCCTGGATGAGCTCGAACTGGAGCTCCTCCCACCGCTCCCGCAGCGCCCTGCCGGGCCCCGGGTCCTCGTCGCCGCTGCGCCGGGCCAATTCGTACAGGAACGCGCCCAGCCCGCCCTCCCAGTCGACCAGCGTGCCGTAGCAGTCGAATGTGGCCGTGGTTATTGCCCGGTCTGCGATCGCTCTGCCCTCCTAAACTGAAGTCATGTCCGTGCTGGAACGAGTGCAGGATGACGTGGCGACGGCGCTGAAGGCGCGCGACCGCGAGCGCGTGCACGCGCTGCGCCTGATCGCCAGCGAGCTGCAGAAGGCGGCCAAGGAGGGGAACGGCGATGACCTGGCCGTCCTCCAGCGCGAGCGCAAGCGGCGGCTTGAGGCCGCCGAGGCCTACCGTGAGGGCGGCAGCGAGGAGCGCGCGGCCGCGGAGGAGCGGGAGGCCGAGATCATCGAGAGCTACCTTCCCGAGCAGATGCCCGAGGCGGAGCTCCGCGCGACCGTGGGCGATGCGGTGGCCGAGTCCGGCGCGTCCTCTCCGAGGGACATGGGCAAGGTGATGTCGATCGTGATGCCGAGGGTCAAGGGGCGCGCCGAGGGCAAGCGGGTGAGCGAGCTGGTCAGGGAGGCCCTCGGCTCCTAGTGCGCGCCCAGGTGGAGCTCAGCAACGACGTCGCCGCCGAGCTCGCCGGCGGGAACGACCAGGTCATGCGGACGCTCGAGGCCCACCTCGACTGCGACGTCTTCCTGCGTGGCAACGTGCTCACGCTGGACGGCGCGAAGGGCGACGTGTCGCTGGGCGAGACCGTCGTGCGCGAGTTCGGGGACCTCGTCCGCCAGGGGCACGAGGTCTCGCCGGGGACCATAGAGGCCATCTCGGAGGCGCTCGGGCGGCACGAATCGCCCAGCACCATCCTCGAGGACGTCGTGTGGCGCCACCGCTCGCTCAAGGTGGCTCCCAAGACCGTGAACCAGAAGCGCTACGTGGATGCGATCCGCGGTTCGACCGTCACCGTGGGGATCGGCCCCGCCGGTACGGGGAAGTCGTTCCTGGCGGTCGCCATGGCGGTGGCCGCACTGGCCCGCCGCGAGGTCAACCGGATCGTGCTGACGCGGCCCGCCGTGGAGGCCGGCGAGCGGCTCGGATTTCTGCCGGGGGACGTAATGGCCAAGGTCGACCCATACCTGCGGCCGCTGTTCGACGCGCTCTACGACATGCTCGAGCCGGAGCGGGTCAACCAGCACCTCGAGCGCGGCGTGATCGAGGTCGCGCCGCTCGCCTTCATGCGCGGCCGCACCCTCAACGATGCCTTCATCATCCTCGACGAGGCGCAGAACACGAGCCCCGAGCAGATGAAGATGTTCCTGACCAGGCTGGGGTTCAATTCGAAGATGGTCGTGACCGGGGACATCACCCAGATCGACCTGCCGAAGGACCAGCGCTCGGGCCTCGTGATCATCGGGGACATCCTCAAGGACGTCGAGGACATCGAGTTCGTGCGCTTCGGAAGCGAGGACGTGGTGCGCCACAAGCTCGTGCAGCGGATCGTCGCCGCCTACAACGAGTACGCCGAGAAGCAGGCGCCGGCCCTCCGCGAGCACGCCGCGCGGCGGCAGCAAGGCTGATCGAGCTGGAGCTGATCGGCGCGCCCGAGGCGGTGCGGCCCGCCGCGCTCGCGGCGCTGGAGGCGGCGGGCGTCGTCGAGGGGCACTTGGCCGTGGCCGTCGTGGGGCCGGAGCGGATCCGGGAGCTCAATCGCGAGCACCGCGGGCTCGACGAGCCGACCGACGTGCTCTCGTTCCCGGTGGACGAGGTCGGAGCGCCGGCCGGGCCGCGTGAGCTCGGCGACGTTGTGATCTGTCCCGAGCACACCGAGGAGCTGACCGAGGCGGTCGTCCATGGGGTGCTCCACCTGTGCGGCTACGACCACGAGACCGACTCGGGCGAGATGCTGGATCTGGAGCGGCGGGTCCTGTCGTCGTTGTGAGTCGTGCGGGCTTCGTGGCGCTGGCGGGTCGCCCCAACGCCGGCAAGTCCACGCTCATGAATGCCATCGGCGGGGGAAAAGTGGCGATCGTGTCCGACAAGCCGCAGACGACCCGGCGAGAGATCCGCGGCATCGCCACCGGCGAGAACTGGCAGCTCGTGCTCGTGGACCTGCCGGGCGTGCAGCGGCCGCGTGACGCGCTGACCGAGCGGATGCAAGGGCGGGTGGAGCGCGCGCTTGCCCACGCGGATGCCGCCCTGCTCGTCGTGGGCGGCGACCAGCGGGTGGGTCCGGGCGATCGCTTCATCACGCGCGCGATCCGGAACGTCGGGCTGCCCGCGGTGACCGCCGTCAACAAGGTCGACCTTCTCGACACTGGCCGCACCATGGAGGCGCTGTCGGCGGCCGCGGAGCTCGGCGTGGAGGGAGAGGTCTTCCCGGTGAGCGCGAACAGCGGCACAGGAGTACCCGAGCTGGTGGAGCACCTGGTCTCGCTCCTGCCGGAGAGCCCCCTGCTCTACCCCCCGGACCAGCGCACCGACCTCCCCGAGCGAGTGCGGCTTGCGGAGTTGGTCCGCGAACGGGCGCTGGCACGGACGCGCGAGGAGGTGCCGCACGCCGTCGAGGTCCAGGTGGAGGAGCTCGAGGAGCGGGACGATGGCTCGCTGCTCGTCCAGGCGCGCATCTGGGCCGAGACCGAGTCCCAGAAGGGCATCCTGATCGGAGCGGGCGGGCGAATGGTCAAGGCCATCGGCGCCTCGGCGCGCCGCGAGATGGAGCTCGAGACGGGGCGGCGCGTTCACCTCGACTTGAGCGTTCGCGTTCGCAAGGGCTGGCGACGCGACGAGGCGCTCCTCGACCGGCTGGGTATCGACTAGGAACTCCCGAAGCGGAGGCGGGCGCTACCTGCGAAACAGGATCTCGTAGTGGTCGACCACCGGATCCCGTTGTGCCTGGGCCGTCGTCTCGGCCCTCGCCCTCATCTCCTCGGCAAGCCTGTCGGTCGCCCGCATGTCGTCACGCGTCTCCCAGAACGTCATCGCCGCCGCCTTGCCCGCATTTTCATCCACCATCACGATGACTCCGTCGAACCCGGACTGCTGCTCCAGGACCGGAAGCGACTGCTGCTCGAACTCCGTGACCGTCTGGGTGAGCCGCTCCGGCGGCAGACCCGCCCACCGGCTCAGCCGTGCATGCATCTCACACCCCCACTGCTCGAAACTCGGCTGGAGGATGCCCTCCCGTGATGCCGAGATCAAGTCCGCCCTACCCCGGCGTCGCCCCGACCGCGGCGTTGGACGCGCTTGGCGCTCCAAACGCGTCCGTTGCGACAATGCTCGGGGTGGACCCGCAGATCGAATTCGACGAGAACGGCCTGGCGCCGTGCGTAGCGCAGGACTGGCGCACCGGCGAGGTGCTGACGCTGGCCTACATGAACGAGGAGGCGCTGAGGCGCACCCGTGAGAGCGGTGAGGCCTGGTTCTGGAGCCGCTCGCGCGGCGAGCTGTGGCACAAGGGGCAGACGTCGGGCAACGTCATGCGCGTGCGTGAGCTCCGCTTCGACTGCGACCTGGATGCAGTGCTGGCGCTGGTGGAGCCGGCCGGTCCGGCCTGCCATACGGGGGAGCGGACCTGCTTCCACAACGGCGATCTGTCACCCGCGCCGCACGAGGCGCTGCCGCGGCTCGAGCGGGTGATCGCGGAGCGCCGGGCCAAGTCGCCCAAGGGCAGCTACACGGCCGAGCTGCTTGCGGAGCCGGTGCGGATCGGTGACAAGGTGCAGGAAGAGGCCGAGGAGGCGGCTCGGGCAGCGCGCGAGGAAGACGACGGGCGCCTGGCGGCGGAGGCGGCGGACCTGCTGTACCACCTCGCGGTGCTGCTCGCTTCGCGCGGGCTCAGTCTGGACGACGCCTCCGAGGAGCTGAATGTCCGTCGCCGTTGAGCCCGCCGAGCTCCACATCTTCCCCAGCCTGGAGGAGGTTCTGGCACTGGCCCGCGAGCACACGCTCGTGCCGTTGCGCCACACGTTCGTGGCCGACACCGAGACGCCCGTGTCGGCCTACCTGAAGCTGCGGGGCGGCGGGCCGTCCTTCCTGCTCGAGTCGGCCGAGCAGGGGCAGCGCTTCGGACGCTGGTCGTTCCTCGGCTTCCGCCCCCGGACGGTGATCCGCTGGAGCGAGGGCGATCCCGGGGACCCGTACGCGCTCGTCGAGGCTGAGCTGGGCCGCTACCGGATCGCACCGCTCCACGGACTGCCGCCGTTCGCGGGCGGGGCCGTCGGTCTCTTCGGCTACGACCTGGTGCGCAGCGTGGAGCCCACGGTGGGCCAGACGAACCCCGATGAGCTGGGCCTCCCCGAGCTGGCGCTCATGGTGTCGGATCTGCTCGTGGCGTTCGACCACCTCAAGCACGAGGTCACGGTGCTGGCCAACGTGTTCGCGGAGGAGGACGTCGAAAGGTCCTACAGGGCAGCGGCCAGCGCCATCGCAGACGTCCGCGAACGGCTCGCCGGCCCTGTGCCGCGGGTGCTCGCGGGGCCGCGAGAGGCGCCCGAGTTCGACTCGAACATCGGGTACGACGGGTACACCGCCGCCGTCGAGCGGGCCAAGGAGTACATCCGGGCCGGCGACGTCTATCAGGTGGTGCCGAGCCAGCGCTGGAGCGCCGAGGCGCCGGTGGGCGCCTTCTCGATCTACCGGGGTCTGCGCACGGTGAACCCCAGCCCTTACATGTACTTCCTGGACTTCCAGGACTTCGAGATCGCGGGCGCGTCGCCCGAGTCGCTCGTCAAGGTAGAGGGCCACCGGGCGGAGCAGCGACCGATCGCCGGCACGAGGCCTCGCGCCGGCACCACCGAGGAGGACCTGAAGGGGGCGCGCGGTCTGCTCGCAGACGAAAAGGAACGGGCCGAGCACGTGATGCTCGTGGATCTCGGCCGCAACGACCTGGGGCGGGTCTGCGAGTACGGCAGCGTGAGCGTGGACGAGCTGATGGTGGTCGAGACCTACTCGCACGTGATGCACATCGTGAGCTCCGTGTCCGGCAGGCTGCGGGCAGGCGTGACCGCCATGGACGCCCTGCGGGCCTCGCTCCCGGCCGGGACGCTGTCGGGGGCGCCGAAGATCCGGGCCATGCAGATCATCGACGAGCTGGAGCCGACCAGGCGGGGTCCCTACGGCGGGGCGGTCGGGTACCTGTCCTACACAGGTGAGCTCGACACCTGCATCTACATCCGTTCGGCGCTCGTCAAGGACGGCCGGGTGTACGTGCAGGCTGGCGGAGGGATCGTGGCGGACTCCGAGCCGGGCTACGAGGTGAGGGAGACCGAGGCCAAGGCCCGGGCGGTGTTCGACGCCGTACGGCTTGCCTGCTCACAGGCGGAGTGGCCATGACCCGGAGCCTCGTGATCGACAACTACGATTCCTTCACCTACAACCTCGTCCAGTACCTGGGCGAGCTCGGGGCGGAGATCGAGGTCGTGCGCAACGACGAGGCGACGGTGGACGAGCTGCTCGCCCGCGGCTTCGACCGGGCGATCGTGTCGCCCGGTCCCTGCACGCCCGCCCAGGCCGGGATCTCGAGCGAGGCGATCAAGCGCTTCGCCGCGGCCGGCACACCGGTGTTGGGCGTTTGCCTGGGCCACCAGGCCCTGGCCGTTGCCTTCGGCGGGCGCGTCGTGCGCGGGCAGCCCGTGCACGGCAAGACGACCGGCGTGGAGCATGACGGCGGAACGATCTTCCAGGGACTCGAATCCCCCCTCGTGGTGGGCCGCTATCACTCGCTCGTCGTAGACCCCGACGTTCCGGACGAGCTCGACGTCTCGGCTCGCTCCGGGGACACCGTGATGGGCCTGCGCCACCGCGCGCTGCCGGCGGAGGGCGTGCAGTTCCACCCCGAGTCGATCCTTACGGATTCCGGCATGGCGCTCCTCGGGAACTTCCTGGATGCCTAACGCCGTAATCACCGACGCGATCGACCGCCTTTGCGCCGGGCAGGACTTGTCCGCGGACCAGGCGTCTCGCGTGCTCCGCGAGGTGATGTCCGGCAATGCCTCCGAGGCGGAAACCGCAGGCTTCCTGGTCGGGCTGCGGACGAAGGGCGAGACCGTCGCCGAGATAGCCGGCCTCGCGAGGACCATGCGCGAGCTGGCCGCGAAGGTCCAGGTCGCGGGCGAGCTCGTCGACACCGCCGGCACAGGGGGTGGGCTGCCCACCTTCAACGTGTCCACGACCGCCGCCTTCGTGGCCGCCGGGGCGGGCTGCAAGGTGGCCAAGCACGGCAACCGCTCGGCGACGAGCCAGTGCGGCTCCGCCGATGTCCTCGAGGCGCTCGGAGCAAGCATCGAGTTGGAGCCCGCGGCGGTGGCCGAGTGCATCGACGCCGTCGGCTTCGGATTCATGTTCGCGCCGCGCCACCACCAAGCCATGCGGTACGTGGTGCCGGTCCGCAAGGAACTCGCCGTGCGGACGATCTTCAACTTCCTCGGCCCGCTCACCAATCCGGCTAGCGCGCGGCGCCAGGTGATCGGCGTGTCCGACGGCGGGTACCTCGAGACCATCGCAGCCGCCCTGCGCGAGCTCGGCACCGAGGCCGCCTTGGTAGTGTCGAGCGCGGATGGCCTCGACGAGTTCAGCGTCTCGGGGGCAACTCAGGTCGTGGAGCTGAAGGGCGGAGGGCTTAGGAGCTTCGAGGTCACCCCCGAGGAGGTTGGCCTGGAGCGCGCCGCCGACGGCGCCGTGGGCGCGGGTACGCCGGAGCAGAACGCCGAAGTGCTGCGGCGCGTGCTGTCCGGCGAGTCGGGCACCGAGCGTGCATTGGCCATCCTCAACGCGGGCGCGGCGATCTACGTCGCCGGCGTGACGGAGTCGATCGAGGCCGGGGTGCGCCGTGCTGAGGAATCGGTGGACTCGGGCGCCGCGCGCGAAGTGATGGAGCGGTTCGTCGAGCGCAGCCGGGAGCTCGGGTGAGGGCGGGCTTGGATCCCCTCGTCGAGGCTACCCGCGACGCGCTCGAGCGCCGGAAGCGCGAGCGGCCTCTGCCCCAGCTCGAGAGCGAGGCCGGCGTGCGGGGCGAGGGAAGGCCGTTCGCCGAGGCGTTGGCGCGCCCCGGCACGTCGGTGATCGCCGAGCACAAGCGCCGCTCGCCGTCGGCCGGAGCGATTCGCGAGGACGCGAGCTGTCCGGCACTGGTCCGTGCCTATGAGCGGGGCGGGGCCGCGGCAATATCGATCATCACCGAGGAGGCCCATTTCGGCGGCTCGCTCGCCGACCTTCGCGAGGCTCGCGCGGCAACCGAGCTGCCGCTTCTGCGCAAGGACTTCACCATCGATCCCTACCAGCTCTACGAGGCCAAGGCAGGCGGGGCTGATGCGGTTCTGCTCGTGGTGGGCTCGCTCGATCGGCGTGAGCTCGGCACCCTCCACGGCCTCGCACGCGACCTGGACCTCGACGCGGTCGTCGAGGTGTCGGCCCCCGAGGAGCTGGAGACCGCGCTCGAGGTCGACGCCGACGTGATCGGGATCAACAACCGCGACCTCACTGACTTCAGCGTCGACATGCGCCGCACCTTCGAGCTGTTGGCAGACGTCCCCGCGGGAAAGATCGTGGTCTCCGAATCCGGCATCACGGGCCGGGAGCAGATCGAGGAGCTCGAGCAGGCTGGCGTGGACGCCGTGCTGATCGGGGAGGTACTGATGCGCTCGGCCGACCCGGAGGCAGCCGTTCGCGAGCTCAGCAGGTCCGAAGAGCCCACTCAGGCATAGTCGTCAGTCGCCGGTCGCCGGGAAAGGCGGTTGCGCCCAGATTCTGGCGACTGACGACTGGCGACTGGCGCCTCCTCTTACCATGGAAGGCCGCATGGTGACGCTACCCGAGCTCGATCCGCCCGCGGTCCAGGAGCTGGGCTCGCGCCTGCGCGGCAACCTCGCCCGGGCGGTGAAGGCGCCGGCGATCGCGATGAGGGACGTACTGATAACGCTGCTCGCCGAGGGCCACGTGCTGATCGAGGACTATCCGGGGGTGGGCAAGACGGCTCTGGCCCGGGCGCTCGCCCGCTCGATCGACGCCGAGTACGCCCGCATCCAGTGCACCGCCGACCTGCTGCCCGCGGACGTGGTCGGCACGAATGTCTTCAACCAGCGAGAGAACCGCTTCGAGTTCAGGCCTGGACCCGTCTTCGCCAACGTGGTGCTCGTCGACGAGGTCAATCGCGCCTCGCCAAAGACCCAGTCGGGACTGCTTGAGTGCATGCAGGAGCGTCACGTGACAGTCGACAAGCACACGCACGAGCTGGCGCGTCCCTTCATCGTCCTCGCTACCCAGAACCCGATCGAGTACGAGGGCACCTACCCGCTCCCCGAGGCCCAGCTCGACCGCTTCATGGTGAGGGTCTCGCTCGGCTACCCGTCGGCCGAGGACGAGACCGACATGCTTGCCAACCACGCCGAGCACGACCGCGTGCTCGACCTGGAACCGGTTGCCGAGGTGGGCGAGGTACTGGCCGCCCAGGCGGCCGCCGCTCGCGTTCACGGCAGCGAAGCCCTTCGGCGGTACATAGTGGCCGTGCTCGACGCGACCCGCGCCGACCCCCGGGTCGAGCTCGGGGCGAGCCCGCGCTCCGGGCTGATGCTCTTCCGCGCGGCCAAGGCGCTCGCGGCGCTCGAGGGCCGCGACCACGCGCTGCCCGACGACGTGCAGGCGCTCGCGCCCACGGTGCTCACGCACAGGCTGCTTTTGGCGCCCGATGTGGCCCGGGACGAGCGCCCCGGCGTGATCCGGGACGCGCTCGGCCGCGTGCCGGCGCTGTGAGCCCCTCCTCTCTCACGCTCGCTCGCGAGACACGACCGATGGCTCGGTCGGGGGCGCTGTGAGCCGCGCGCTCGCCACGGCGGCTCTGGGCATTGGCCTCTGCCTGGCGGGCGCGACCTTCGACACGCCATCCCTGTACGTGCCCGGCGTCGCCCTCGCCGGGACAGCCATCGCAGCGTCCGCCTGGGTCCGGCTCGCGGCGCGCGGGGCGCGGGTGACGCGCGCGCCGGGGCCGCACACGGTCGTGGAGGAGGAGCCGTGGCCGCTGCGATTGCAGCTCACGACGGGGATGCTGCCGCCGCCGGGAGGCGAGCTGCTCGAGCCGCTCCTGGGCTGGCCCGTGCCGGTAGCGGGACGCTGGGCGCGTCGGCTTCGTCTGAACGTGCGCTTCTCCCGGCGTGGCCGCCGGTGCCTCGAGGCCCCGGTCCTCGTCGTTCGCGACCCGCTTGGCCTCGACCGGATGGAGATCTGGGGCGAGGGCGGCGAGGAGCTCCTCGTGCTCCCCCGGATCGAGCCGGTGGAACCGGTCAGGCGCGGGGGGGCCGGCGCCGGGACGGCCGAGGAGGGCGAGCAGCTCGGCCCCTCCCGCCGCCTCGATCGCTCCACCGCCGAGCTCGAGATAGACGGCCTGCGGCCCTACCGGCAGGGCGCGCCCGCCTCGCGCATCCATTGGCCCGCCGTGGCACGCTCCGGGGAGATGCTCGAGCGCCGTCTCGTTGCCGGCCTCGACGCCGCGCCGCTCATCGTCCTCGACGCCTGCCGCCCCGCTGGCGAGGAGGCACTCGACGCCGCGGTCCGCGCCGCGGGGTCGCTGTGCGCCCACCTCGCGCGGGCCGGCGGCTGCGCGATTCTCTTGCCCGGCGAGAGGCGGCCGGTCGAAGTTGGCGCCGACCTGGGAGCCTGGCCGACGGTTCACGTGCGGCTCGCGCTCGTCGAGGTCTCGCCGGCGCCACCGGCACTGTCGCGCGCCGGGCGCGGCGGGGCGGTGATCTGGGTAACCGCGAGGGCGCAGCACCGCGCACCCGGGGCGCTGGAGCGTTTGCCGGCGGGCTCCCGCTGGCTCGTCACGCCGCATTCCGTCGGCGACCGGACCCCGGCGTTCACCGTCGCCGGCTGTGAGGGCGTGCGGCTGGACCGAGTGCGGCGCCCCATGCGGCCCACGAGGAGGGAGGCCGCTTGAGCGGCGCCGCCGCGCGGCTCGCGGCGCCCCCCGGACGCGCCGCCGCCCTGCCGACCGCGGCGGAGGAGCGCGACTCGCCGTTCCTGCGACTCGTCGCCTTTGCGGCGCTCGCGGCGTTCGGCATCGGCCACTGGTGGGGGATGGTGGCCGACGCCCCAGCGGGGCGTGCGGTGCTGATCGTCGCCATTGCCACGGGCGGCGCCGGCCTCCTCTCGCTCCTGCCCAGGCTGGGGCTCCCGCGGCCGCTGACGATCGGCCTGGCCTCGATTGTCACGTTCGGAATCCTCGTCGCCGGATTCGCCGCGGCCGGCCTGCAGGGACGGCTCATGCTGCCGGGTGGTTGGCACGAGCTCGCCGACGGGCTCGATCGGGGACTGTCGGGTATTCGCACGATCGCCTGGCCGTACAAGGGTCCGGACGGCTGGGTGCGGCTGACCGTGCTGCTGGGCGCTCCGCTGCTGCTGACGGCTGCCGCCGCCCTGGCGTTTTGGCCGGCCCGGCGCTACCGCAGCCTCTGGCGGGCCGAGGCGCTGGTCGCCCTCCTAGTGCTGTACGGGGTCGCGGTCACCAACCACAACCCCGGCTCCCCGCTGACACGGGGGTTCGTCCTGTTGCTTCTGGTAGCGGCCTGGCTGTGGCTACCGCGCCTCGGGCGAAGGGACGCTCTGGCGGCGGCGGCTGCCACGCTCGCCGCGGGGGTGTGCTCGCTCCCCATTGCGGCGGCGCTCGACGGCGACCAGCCCTGGTGGGACTACCGCTCCTTCGACTGGTTCGGGGAGGGTAAGAGCGTCGTCTTCGACTGGAACCACTCCTACGGGCCGCTGGCGTGGCCGCGGGACGGCACCACGCTGCTCAACGTCAAGTCGTCCCAGCCGCTCTATTGGAAGACCGAGGTGCTCGACCGCTTCGACGGCGTTCGCTGGCTCCGCTTGCGCCAGAGTCACAGCAACGCGCTGGTCGACCTGCCTCGGCGCTTCAGGCCGCGCGGACGGCACTGGGACTACTTCGAGTTCAACCCCCGGTGGGACAGGCACATTCGCGTGACCGTTCGCTCGCTTCGCAGCGACCTCATCGTCGGCCCGGGCACGATCTACCAGGTGAACGGCGCCGGCTCGACGGTGACCGCCGAGGACGGGACCACGATCAAGCTCGACGACGCGCTCGAGAAGGGGGACGCCTACAGGGTCAACGCGTATGTCCCCAAGCCCAGCGCGGCGCAGATGCGCGGGGCCCCGGCTGGCTACCCCGCGGAGCTCGACCGCTACACCGTCGTCGAGCTGCCGGATGCCGGCGAGACCGTGATGCCGCTGCGGAACGGACCGACGAGCGGCACGCCTGGGGCCGAGCGCGCGCTGCTCCACTCGCAGTACGGCGACGTCTACCGACTGGCGCGCCGGTTGACGGCCAGCGCGCCGACTGCCTATGACGCGGTCGCCCGCATCGAGCGATACTTGCAGCGCCGCTACACCTATGACGAGAACCCCCCGCGCCGGCGACTGCCCCTGCCGGCGTTCGTGCTGCGCGACCGGGTCGGCTACTGCCAGCAGTTCTCGGGCGCGATGGCGTTGATGCTGCGGATGGTGGGGATTCCGAGCCGGGTGGCGGCGGGCTTCAGCCCAGGATCGTTCAACAGCGACACGGGCGAATTCAGGGTCCGTGACCTCGATGCCCACTCATGGGTGGAGGTGTTCATTACCGGCGTCGGCTGGGTCGCCTTCGACCCCACGCCGCCAGCCGCCCCCGCCCAGACCCAGTCCAGCGGTCTCGAGGCGCTCGGCGGTCCCGGCGGGCAGGCCGGCGACGTGCGCACCAGGAGCGGTGACGGCGCCGGTCCACAGCGTGGAGCGGACGCTCCAGGGGGCGGTAGCGGCGACGACGGCGGCGCCAGCTGGTGGGTGGCGGCGCTCGTGCTCGCCGTCGCGGGGCTTGCCGGGGCCGCCTTGCTCGGCCTGCGGCGCCTTGCGCCGCGGCGTCCGGCCACGGACGGTGAGGCCGCCGAGGCGCAGCTTCGCGAGCTCGAGTCGGCGCTACGGAGGCTGGGCTGGCGCCTCCCGGCCGGCACGACGCTGCGGGCCATGGAGGGGCGGCTCGCGCGAATGGCCGGGCCGGACGCCGCCGGCTACGCGGCCGGGCTGCGCGCGCACCGCTACGAGGCGCGGGCCCCCGAGCCTCCGGACCGCGCGGCGCGCCGCGCGCTTCGCAGGGCCCTGGCGGCCACCGCGGGCCCGCGGGGAAGGCTGCGCGCCCTCGTCGCGATCCCCCCCGGAGGCCCTTTTAGGCGGCTCTAAGGTAGGGCCTCTAGAAACTCCTGAAAAGAGCCAATGGGCCCCGTCACCACACCCCTGCAGCGCGCCTCGAACCTCCTCTCGGGAGTGATCGGCGGACTCCTTGTCCTCGTCGTCGGCGCCATCCTGCTCGCCACCGGCGTCATCGGGAACGGGGACACGAAGGTCGTCCGGGAGTCCACCATCGCGCCCTCCTCGGGCAAGGCGGTCCGCGATAGCGATGGCGGCCGCACCGTGGCAGACATCTACAAGGCGGAGGGCCGGGGTGTCGTGTTCGTCGAGGCCCGCGGGGTCAGCAACGACTCGGTCTTCGGCCTTCCGCAGCAGGGCCAGACCGCCACGGGGTCGGGGTTCGTTGTCGACCGTGACGGGACGATCCTCACCAACGCGCACGTGGTGGAGGGCGCGCGCGACGTGAGCGTCCGCTTCAGCGAGAACGGCAACGACACGATTCCCGCCGAGGTCAAGGGCCGCGACACCTCGACCGACCTGGCTGTGCTCAAGATCGATCCGAGCAAGGTGAAGGACCTCCAGGTGATGCCGCTCGGCGACTCCTCCAAGGTCCACGTCGGCGACTCTGTCGTGGCGATCGGCAACCCCTTCGGGTTCACGCGCACCGTCACCACCGGAATCGTGTCTGCGCTCCAGCGCCAGATCCAGGCGCCCAACGGCTTTCCCATCCGCAACGTGATCCAGACCGACGCATCGATCAACCCCGGCAACTCGGGCGGCCCGCTGCTCGACGCGAACGGCCGCGTGATCGGGATTACCTCGCAGATCGCCACCGGCGGCGGCCAGGGCTCCGTGGGCATCGGCTTCGCGGTCCCGGTCAACCTCGCCAAGAGCCTGCTGCCCAAGCTGAAGCAGGGCGGAAAGATCGAGCGCGCCTACCTCGGGATCGAGATGACGGACGTCGGCGGCCAGCTGGCCAAGGAGCTCAACCTCCCCGTCGAGAGCGGCGCGCTGATCCAGTCGGTCGTACCGGGCGGCCCCGCGGACGATGCAGGGCTCCGCGGGGGCCGCACCGAGACCACCCGGGGCGTCACCGCGGGCGGGGATCTGATCGTCAAGGTAGACGGCAAGTCGGTCCGTAAATCCGACGACGTGGCGGCCGCGATCGCCGACAACAGGCCGGGAGACAAGGTTTCGATCGAGTACTACCGCGGCAAGGACAAGATGACCGCGGAGGTCAAGCTGGGCAAGCGGCCCAACCGGCCGCAGCAGCAGTCGTCGCAGGACCAGAACGGCCCCCTGCCGCTCCCCTAGCGCTTCGAGCCTGAAGGCTCCAAGCACGAGTTTGCGGCCGAGGCCGGCCGCCAAACCGATCGCCCGCGGCGGCGTGCGACCATTCACGGCGTGACTCGCGTCAAGACGTGCGGCATCACGAACCTCGAGGACGCGCGCGCCTGCGCCGAGCTCGGCGCCTGGGCGCTCGGGTTGATCTTCTGGCCCGCCAGCCCGCGCGCCTGCGCGATCGAGGACGCCGAGGAGATCGGGGCCGCGCTCCGTCGCCGGCTCGAGGTCGCCGGTGTGTTCGTCAACGCGACGCTGGACGAGGTCGCGATAACCGCCGACCGGTGCGCGCTCACGCTGCTGCAGCTGCACGGGGACGAGGGACCGGCCTACTGCGCCGAGGCGGCACGCCGCACCGGGTGCAGGGTGATGAAGGCGGTACGGGTCAAGTATGCGGCGCAGGTCCGGGGGCTGCGCGCCTTCCACACCGACTACCACCTGCTTGACGCCTACGTGCCGGGGAGCCCGGGGGGGACCGGCGAATCCTTCAACTGGGAGCTTGCCCGGCTTCACGAATGCCCGGCGAAGACCGTGCTGTCGGGCGGCCTCACCCCCGAGAACGTCCCCGAGGCGATCGCCGCCGCCCGCCCGTTCGCCGTCGACACGGCCAGCGGGACCGAGTCGTCGCGGGGCCGCAAGGACCCGCGGCGGCTCAAGGCCTTCTTCCGGGCCGTCGATGCGGCGGATCGGGCCCACGCGGCGGCATGAGCGCAGCGCCGGTCGATTCCCGCTTCGGCCCCTATGGCGGCCGCTACGTGCCGGAGACGCTCATCCCCGCCCTCGACGAGCTCGAGCAGGCCTGGACCGGCGCCCGCTCGGATCCGGCCTTCGGGGACGAGCTCTCCTCGCTGCTCCGGGACTACGCCGGGCGCCCCACTCCTCTCTACAGGGCCGCCCGGATGTCCGAGGTCGCCGGCTCCGAGATCTGGCTCAAGCGGGAGGACCTTCTCCACACCGGGGCCCACAAGATCAACAACGCCCTGGGACAGTCGCTGCTGGCGCGGCGCATGGGCAAGCGCCGCGTTATCGCCGAGACGGGCGCCGGTCAGCACGGGGTGGCGACTGCCACGGCGTGCGCGCTGCTCGAGTTCGACTGCGCGGTCTACATGGGGACCGAGGACATGCGCCGCCAGCGCTCGAACGTCGAGCGCATGCGTCTGCTGGGGGCCGAGGTCGTCCCCGTGGAGGTGGGCGCCCGCACCTTGAAGGAGGCCGTCAGCGCGGCGATCAGGGACTGGGTCGCGAACGTCGGGACCACCCACTACGTGATCGGGTCGGCCGTGGGTCCGGCGCCCTACCCCGCGCTGGTGCGGGACCTCCAGCGGGTGATAGGCGACGAGGCCCGGGCGCAGCTGCTCGAGGATGCGGGTCGACTGCCCGACCGGGTGCTCGCGTGCGTCGGGGGCGGCTCGAACGCGATTGGGACCTTCACGGCTTTCGTCAGCGACCCCGGCGTGGAGCTCATCGGCGTAGAGGCGGCCGGCGAGGGTCTCGACACCCTGCGGCATTCCGCGCCGCTCGCCACCGGGGGCCGCGGCGTGCTGCACGGGGCTTTGTCGGCGGTCCTGATGGACGAGGAGGGCCAGATCCTCGAGGCCCACTCCGTCTCAGCCGGGCTCGACTACCCGGGCTCGGGACCCGAGCACGCCTACCTCCGCGACAGCGGCCGGGTGCGCTACGTGGCCGTCTCGGACGAGGAGGCGCTCTCGGCCTTCCGGCGGACGTGCGAGCTGGAGGGCATCGTGCCTGCGCTCGAGCCCTCCCACGCGATCGCGTGGCTGCTCGGGAACCCCGGTAGGGGAGGGCTCGACCTGGTCACGCTGTCGGGCCGCGGCGACAAGGATCTGGCCGAGGTCCTCGGCACAGAAGGGTGACCCGAGGGCGTGCCGGCAACGCCGGCAGCGGGGGGGCGAATCCCCCCGGGCAACACATCGCGGCCGCCTTCGAGGGCCACGGCAAGCGCGCGGCCCTGATGCCGTACCTGATGGGCGGCTACCCCGACCTGGAAGCCTCACGGGCGGCCGCCGAGGCGGCCGCCGACGCGGGTGCGGACCTGATCGAGCTGGGGATCCCGTTCTCCGACCCGCTCGCCGACGGGCCGGTTATCCACGCTGCCGGCACCCGCGCGCTGGCAGCCGGCGCCACGCCGCACCGCGTGCTCGGAGTCTGCGAGACGCTGGCGGAGCGGCTGCCGGTGATCCTGATGGTCTATGTCAACGTGGTGCTGGCCCGCGGCGCCGAGCAGTTCGCCCGCCGGGCCGCGAGCGTGGGCGCGGCCGGCCTGATCGTCCCCGACCTGCCGCACGACGAGGCGGGCGAGCTGCGGGCCGCCTGCGATAGGGAAGGAATCGCGCTCGTTCCGCTGGTCGCGCCCACCACCCCGCCGGAGCGCCTCCGCGAGATCGGGGCCGACGCCCGCGGGTTTGTCTACGCCGTGTCGCTCACCGGCACGACCGGCGAGCGAGACGAGCTGCCTGCGGAGCTCGGGGCCATGGTCGAGGGCGTGCGCGCCGCGGCCGAGCTTCCGGTGGCGGTCGGTTTCGGCATCTCCACTCCCAGTCAGGCACGTGCGGTGGCCGACCTCGCGGACGGCGTCATCGTGGGAAGCCGGGTCGTCCGGGCCGCCGGCGAGGGGGGTGCGGACGCGGTGCATCAGCTGGTCGACGACTTCTCGCGCGCGCTGGAAGGAGACTGGTAGGGTGGCCTCGATGGCCGAAACCGGCACTCGAACGCGCCGTCCGCCCAAGCGCAAGCTCGTCGAGGGGCATGCCCGCAGCTACTTCGAGGCGATCATCGGACGCAACCCGGACGTCATTGCCTCCCACTGGGGCCCGGACGGCGTGGCGGACATCGTGCCGCTCGTGGTCCTGCGGGGACCGGAGCAGATCAAGGGCTTCTTTCGCGAGCTGTTCGCTGCCTTCCCCGACCTCGAGACCACGGTCGCGCGGGTGGTCGCCGACGACAAGCACGCCGCAGTCGAGTGGCGGATGGCGGGAACCTTCAGCGGCCGGTCGTTTCAGGGAATCGACCCCACCGGCAAGCCCGTAGAGATGCGTGGCGGGGACTTGCTCGAGATCCAGGAGCAGACGATCGTCTCGAGCGTCACCTACTACGACGGCGCGGAGTTCGCGCGCCAGGTCGGAATGCTCCCGCCCCGGGACTCGGGCCCCGAGCGAGCGATGAAGAACACCTTCAACGCCGTCACGAGGGTCCGCCGGGCGATGGGCGACCGACTGGGCTCCTAGTCGTGGGGGTCATGGTGGCCCTCACGGTAGGCCTGGTGTTCTGGATCACCGCCTGGGCGTTCGGCATGAACGCGTTCGACGCGTTCCTGGTCACGGTCGCGCTCACGATCGCGGCGGCGACCGTCCGGATCGCGGCGCCCTTCGTGAACCAGCTTCTGGGCCGCGAGGCGGCGTCGGAGATGGAGCTCGGGCCGGCAGAGCGCTAGTTGAGAGCCGGCAGCTGGCAGCTGACAGCTGGCAGGGTGTGGGCGACGCCGGCACTGCGAGCTGTAGTCGGCGCAGCCGCCGCACTGCCGACTGCAGGCGGCGTGCGTCGGCGTACTGCCAACTGTCTACCTGCAGCCGCGTAGCCGGCAGCCTGCCAACTGCCCACCTGCAGCCGGCGCGGCCGGCTTTACTGCCAGCCGCCAGTTGCCAGCTGCCAGCCAGAAGCGGAAGGAGGGTTACGGATGATGGGGCGGTTTGAGCGCCGGCAGCGCTACCCGAAGAACGTTTCCGCGACCTTGTACTCCTCAACCGGCACGGTCCGCAGCTCGGCGACCGCCTCTTCCAGCTGCAGGAGCTCGATGCGCTGCCCCCGCAGCGCGGGCATCACGCCCCAGCGGCGACCATTGGCGGCGTCGATTGCCGCGATGCCCAGGCGCGTGGCCAGGACGCGGTCGAAGGCGGTTGGCGTGCCGCCACGTTGGACGTGGCCCAGCACTGTGGCCCGCGCCTCGTAGCCCGTGCGCTCTTCGATCTCGTGCTCGAGCCGGTGACCGATGCCCCCGAGTCGGGCGTGGCCAAACTCGTCGCGCTCGCCCGTCGCGATCTCCATCGTCCCCTTCTGAGGCATGGCCCCCTCCGCCACGACGACGATCGAGAACGAGCGCCCCCGGGCGTGGCGGCGCCGGATTAGACGGCACACCTCGTCGATGTCGAACGGGCGCTCCGGGATCAGGATCACGTCGGCGCCGCCCGCGAGCCCGGAGTGCAGGGCGATCCAGCCGGCGTGCCTGCCCATCACCTCCACGACCATCACTCGGTTGTGGCTCTCGGCGGTTGTGTGGAGGCGGTCGATCGCCTCGGTGGCGATCTGGACGGCGGTGTCGAAGCCGAACGTCATATCGGTGCCGCCCAGGTCGTTGTCGATGGTCTTGGGCACCCCCAGCACCGGGAGCTCGTGCTCGGCGTACAGGCGGGCCGCGGCGCCCAGCGTGTCCTCGCCGCCGATCGCGATCAGGCCGTCGAGGTGCAGGGTCGCGAGGTTCTCTCGGATGCGCTGGGGGCCGTCGTCCTGCGCGAATGGATTGGTGCGCGAGGTCCCGAGGATCGTGCCGCCCCTGGGGAGTATCCCGCGCGTGGACTCGATTGTGAGCTC
>Ga0126313_10000137_pt1 | contig 31148 bp, 28 predicted proteins | sample Plot105A_FD_89954 | JGI IMG/M metagenome (GOLD analysis project Ga0126313, IMG submission 89954) | Serpentine soil microbial communities from UC McLaughlin Reserve, CA, USA - Plot105A | ecosystem: Environmental > Terrestrial > Soil > Grasslands | place: USA: UC McLaughlin Reserve, Lake County...
ACTTCCTCTCGCTCGGCGCGCCCTCACGCCCCGCACACGTCGTCGTGCGCGTGATCGGACCCGTCCGCGGCTCCTAGCCGAGCGTCGTCCTGAGCACGATCATCGTGCTCAAAACGCCACTCGCGTGGCGCGGCGGCACGAGTGTCGTCTTGTGGCGCGGTCGCCCGGATCAATGGCCACTCGAGTGCGGCGGCAACACGAGTGCCGTCTGGTCCCGCGGTCACCCGGATCAACCGCCACTCGCGTCGCGCGGCAGCACGAGTGCCGTCTCGTCCCGGGGTCACCCGGCAACGTCGACGCGCGTGCGGCGGCCGGCACGAGTGCCGTCTGGTCCCCGGGGTCGCCCGGATCAACCCTAGGAGGGGTACGGCGTCGGTCGGACCGCGATGGCTCCGGCATCAACGTCTCGGTCGTCTCCTGCTCGGTCATGAGCGCGCACGCGGCTTCCCCGTCTCCACCGGCGATCGCTGCCATCCAGGCCGCGACTGCCTCTGCAGGGTGGGCACCGGCTCATCCGACTGCTTTGAGCAGGTCGCCTACGCGCGCACCCCGCTCGAGCTCGTGCGGGAGCTCGCGCCCGGCGTGCACCTCGTAGACGTTGCGGCGTCCTTCGCGCCGGCGCGCGAGGTAGCCCTCCGCCTCTAGCTCGCACACGATGCGGTGCGCGGCCCGTTCCGTGATCCCGACGCAGTCGGCGATGTCGCGCAGCCGCATGCCGCGATGCCGGTGCACGCAGAGGAGTACGTGCGCATGGTTCGTTGGCAGACCAAACGTGGCGATGCCCAGAGGCTCCATTTGCTTGCGCTGTAAATCAAGTCACGAATTTCTAGATACGCAAAGCAAGAGTTCCTCCGGAGAAGAAGATGCACGCTGCGCTCGCGCTCCTCGCTTCCTGCGCCGCGTCCCTGATCGTCGCTTCCATCGCCTCCGCCGACGCCGGCGAGTCGCGGGCGCCCGATGTGATCGAGGGGCGCTACATCGTCCTGTACGAGCCGTCCACGCCGACACCGGCGCGCAAGACGGAACGGCTGGAGCGCAGCAAGGGCTTCAAGGCGCGCCTGCGCTACGGCAGCGCGGTCAAGGGGTTCGCCGCGCGGCTCTCGCCGGCGCAAGCCCGCCAGCTTCGGAGTGAGGCCGGTGTCGCCCTCGTCGCGCCCGATCGTCCGGTCCGCGCACTGGACGTCCCGCTCGCCGCGGGCGACGAGGCGCCGACCGGCGTGCGGCGGATCGAGGCCGCCGGCGACACCGGAGTCCGCGGGTCGAGCAGCGTCAACGTCGCCGTGATCGACACCGGGATCGATCTCGCCCACCCGGACCTCAACACCGCCCAGGGCGTGAACTGCGTCGCGCCGGGCTCGCCGGCGCAGGACGACAACGGCCACGGGACGCACGTCGCCGGGACGATCGGAGCCCGCAACGACGGCGCGGGCGTGGTCGGCGTCGCCCCCGGCACCCGCGTTTACGGCGTCAAGGCGCTAGACGCGAGCGGCGGCGGCGCGTACTCGCAGATCATCTGCGGCATCGACTGGGTCACCCGGACCCGGGGCGACGGCGATCCGTCGAACGACATCGCCGTCGCGAACATGAGCCTCGGCGGCTCCGGCGCGCCGGTCGGGACCTGCGCCAACACGACGGACCCGATGCACGCGGCGATCTGCGCTTCGATCGCCGCCGGCGTGACCTACGTGGTCGCCGCCGGCAACAGCGGCTGGGACTTCGACTACGCGCCGGCGCCCGACACGCCGGCCGCCTACCCGGAGGTCCTGACCGTCACTGCGATGTCGGACAGCGACGGCCGCGGCGGCGGCGCCGGCGGCGCGCCCGCATGTACGACGGGCGAGGGCGACGACCGCTACGCGACCTTCTCGAACTTCGCGGCCACCAGCGCCGGAGCCGCGCACGCGATTGCGGCGCCGGGAGTTTGTATCCGCTCGACCTGGCCCGGCGGCGGCTACGAAACGATCTCGGGCACGAGCATGGCGACGCCGCACGTTACCGGGATCGCGGCTCTGTACCTCGGCGAGGCCGGCGGGCCGGGGCCGTGCGCGGGCTTGACCCCAGCCCAGATCGCGGCGAAGCTGCGCGGCGACGCGCAGGCGTATGCGAGCACTGCCTACGGCTTCGCCGGCGACCCGCTGCGGCCGTTTGCCGGCGTGTACTTCGGCCATCTCGCCCACGTGCCGGTGGCCGACACGGTCGCGCCCACGACGAGCGCCGTCTCGCCCGCCGCCGGTGCCACGGCGGTCGCTACGAGCGCCGCGGTCGCCGTGACGTTCAGCGAGCCGATGGACAAGGCGTCCGCCGAGGCCGTCTTCTCGCTCGTGCGCGAGAGCGACGGCGCGCCCGTGGCCGGGGCGTACTCCTGGAGCGGAACGACGATGACGTTCCGGCCGTCCGCGCCGCTGGCGGAGGGGACGGTGTACCGCGCCACGCTCGCCGCGAGTGCCAAGGACGTCGCCGGCAACGCGCTCGCGGCGGATCGCGCCTGGAGCTTCAAGACGCTCACCACGGTGACGGCCGTCCCTGACGGGGCAGCGCTCCAGGCGGGGACGCTCCGGTCCGGCGGACTGACGTCGCTGCACGCCCGACGACAGCGTCTTCCTCGACGTGACCTCGACGAGTGGCGGCACGCGAACGACGTCCTGGTACGGGCGCTTCTCCGGTGTCGCCCGCGACCTGCGCAGCCTCCGCGTGACCTACCGCGGGCGCAGCTCGGCGAGCTGCAGCCAGACGGTCTCCGTGTGGCACTGGCCGAACAGCGGCTGGGCGCAGGTCGACTCGCGCAGCATCGGCGCGACCGAGGTGCTCGTCGACAGGTCGCTCGGCGGCACGCTGGCCGACTACGTCAGCTCGGCCGGCGAGCTCCGCGTGCGCGTCCGCTGCACGTCGGGCAGCCAGTCGTTCTACGCCGGTGGCGACCTGCTTCGCGTAACGCTCACGCGCCCGTAGGCGCGTGAGCGGTACAACCTGCGGCGTGAGCGCGAGCCCGCCTCTCTGCCCGACCTGCGGGCAGCCCGCGAGTGAGGCGCTCGGCGGGCCGGAGCACGACTGGGAGTGCCGCAACGAGGCGTGCTCCGAGTTCGGCCAGCCCGTGCGGGCGGACGAGCCGGCTCCGCGCGCGGACCCCGAGGCGAGCGACCGGCCTTGACCGTCGCGCGCATCGGACCCGAGCAGGGCTCGCTGCTCGTCAAGACCTACCGCGAGGGGATGGCCGCGAAGGCCGGCCACGACCTCGTGCTCGAGGTGACGCGCTGGGAGGCGACGCTCGACACCGCGTCCGGGACGCTCGAGCTGAGCGCCGACCCGCGCGCGCTCGAAGTCCGCGAGGGCCTGGGCGGCGTGAAGCCGCTCACCGACCGCGATCGCGGAGAGATCCGCAGGAACATCGACGAGAAGGTGCTGCGCGGCCAGCCGATCGCGTTCCGCTCGAACGCGGTGCGGATCCCGGAGGGCCCGGGACGGCTCGCCGTCGAAGGAGAGCTCACCATGGCCGGCAGCACCCGCCCGCTGACCGCCGAGCTCGACGTCGGCGAGGGCGGCCGCGTCGCGGCGACGATCGTGCTTACCCAGAGCGCCTGGGGCATCAAGCCGTACCGCGGGCTGATGGGTGCGCTCAAGGTGCGCGACGACGTAGAGATCGTCGTCGACGCGCTCCCGCCGCCGTGATCACGCGCGGCGAGGCGTAACGTACTTTCGAGGCAGCCGACCGAATTCAGGAGGGAGCATGGCGACCACGGGTCTCGAGCAGCAGCAACTGCTGATCGGCGGGGACTGGACGGCGGCGTCCGGCGGCGGCACGTTCGAGCGCGTCGACCCGTTCACGGGCGACGCGGTGACCGTCGCGGCGGCCGCGGACCGCGACGACGCGCGCCGGGCGTGCGATGCGGCGGCGGCCGCCTTCCCGGAGTGGTCGAGCAATCCGCCCGGGCAGCGCCGCGTCCTTCTCTCCAAAGCGGCCGACCTCCTGATGGAGCGCGCGCAGGAGATCGCCTCGATCATGACCGAGGAGGTCGGCGGCACGTTCGGCTGGGGCATGTTCAACTGCGATCTCGCGTCGCGGATGCTGCGCGAGGCGGCGGCCCAGACCTACTCCGTGACCGGCGACGTGATCCCGTCGGACGTCCCGGGCGCGCTGTCGATGGGCGTCCGCCAGCCCGTCGGCGTCGTCGTCGGCATGGCGCCGTGGAACGCGCCCGTGATCCTCTCCACGCGCGCGGTCGCCGCCCCGCTCGCGTACGGCAACACCGTTGTGCTCAAGGCCTCGGAGCAGTGCCCGCGCACCCACGCGGCGGTCGTGCGCGCGATCGCGGACGCCGGCGTGCCGCGCGGCGCGGTGAACCTCATCATCCACGCTCCGGACGACGCTCCCGACGTCGTCGACGAGCTGATCGCCCACCCCGCGGTGCGGCGGGTGAACTTCACCGGCTCTACGCGTGTGGGCCGGATCATCGCGATGAAGTGCGCCGAGCACCTCAAGCGCTGCCTGCTCGAGCTGGGCGGCAAGGCGCCGCAGGTCGTGCTCCCGGACGCGGACCTCGAAGCGGCGGCCGACGCGGCGAGCTTCGGCGCGTTCATGAACTCCGGCCAGATCTGCATGTCGACCGAGCGGATCGTGGTCGATCGCGCCGTCGCGGGCGAGTTCGGCGAGAAGCTCGCCGAGCGGGCGCGCCGGCTGGCCGTCGGCGACCCGCGCGACCAGGGCACGATGGTCGGACCGCTGACCAACGACGCGGCGCGCGAGCGCGTGATGGAGTTGATCGAGGACGCCCGCTCGAAGGGGGCCGAAGTGCTCGCGGGCGGCGAGGCCGACGGCAACCTCGTCTCGCCGACCGTGCTCGCGAACGTGACGCCGGAGATGCGCATCTACGCGGAGGAGTCGTTCGGCCCGGTCGTCGCCATCGTGCCGGTCGACGGCGACGACGAGGCGGTGCGCGTCGCCAACGACACCGACTACGGGCTGGCAGCCGCCGTGTTCGGCGAGGACGTCGACCACGCGCTCGAGATCGCCCGGCGCATCGAGAGCGGGATCTGCCACGTCAACTCGTCGACCGTGCACGACGAGCCGCAGATGCCGTTCGGCGGCGTGAAGTCGAGCGGCTGGGGGCGCTTCGGCGGCAGGGCGGCGCTGGAGGAGTTCACCGAGCTGCGCTGGATGAGCGTTCAGCAGATGTCCCGCCACTACCCCATCTGATGGCAGCGCGGGACAGCCCGCCCTTCCGCGCCGACCACGTCGGCAGCCTCCTGCGCCCGCCCGAGCTGCTGCGGGCGCGGGAGGACCATGCGGCGGGGCGGATCGACGACGACGAGCTGCGCGCTGCCGAGGACGCGGCGATCCGCGACGTGGTAAGGCTGCAGCGCGACGTCGGCCTGCGGACGGCGACCGACGGCGAGTTCCGCCGCGCGTCCTGGCACATGGACTTCATCTATTCGCTCCAGGGTGTCTCGAAGGTGATGGACGAGACGCTCCACGTGCAGTTCCGCAACGAGCGAGGGACGATCGAGTTCGCGCCGCCGTCGCTGCGCGTGGACGGCAGGATCGGCCTGTCGCAGACGATCTTCGGCGACGCGTTCACCTTCCTGCGGTCGTGCGCTTCGGACGGGCAGGTGCCGAAGCTGACGATCCCGTCGCCGAGCATGGTCCACTACCGCGGCGGACGAGCCGCGATCGACGAGACGCTCTATCCCGACCTCGACGAGTTCTGGGCCGACCTCGTGGCGGCGTACCGGGAGGAGGTGCGCCGGCTCGCCGAGATCGGCTGCACGTACCTGCAGTTCGACGACACGAGCCTCGCCTACATCAACGACCCGAAGCAGCGCGAGCACGTGCGCGCGATCGGCGGCGACGCCGAGCACCAGCACGAGGCCTACATCCGCCACATCAACGAGGCGCTCGCCGATCGGCCGCCCGGGCTGGCCGTGACGACGCACATGTGCCGCGGCAACTTCCGCTCCTCCTGGGTGGCGGAGGGCGGCTACGACTTCGTCGCCGAGGCGCTGTTCGGCGAGCTTGAGGTCGACGGCTTCTTCATGGAGTGGGACGACGCCCGCTCGGGCGGCTTCGAGCCGTTGCGCTTCGTGCCCAGGGGCAAGGTCGTCGTCCTGGGCCTGGTGACGACGAAGCGCGGCGAGCTCGAGGACCGCGACATGCTCGAGCGGCGCATCGAGGAGGCGTCGCGGTACGTCGATCTCGACCAGCTCTGCCTCTCGCCGCAGTGCGGCTTCTCCTCGACCGTCGAGGGCAACGAGCTGACGCGCGAGCAGCAGGCCGACAAGCTGCGGCTGGTCGTGGAGGTCGCCCAGGACGTATGGGGCTAGAAATCCGGCTCCGCGGGCAGCCCGACGTAGTTCTCGGCGAGGCTCGTCGCCGCGGCCTCGGAGCGCGCGAGGTAGTCGAGCCGCGCCAGTTGAAGCCTGCGCTGGAACTCTCCTCCGCCGAGGTCGTGCAGCAGCTGCGTCATGTAGTTGGAGAAGTCCTGCGCGCGCCAGACGCGGCGCAGCGCGGCGGTCGTGTAGCCGTCGAGCGCCGCCGTCGAGCCGTCGTCGTAGTAGGCGCGCAGCGCCGCGGCGAGCAGGCGGACGTCGTTGACGGCGAGGTTGAGGCCCTTGGCTCCCGTCGGCGGGACGATGTGGGCGGCGTCGCCGGCGAGGAAGAGGCGGCCGTGCTGCATCGGCTCGCAGACGAAGCTGCGCATCGGCGTGATGCCCTTGTCGAAGATCCGCCCCTCGTTGACCTTGCCGATGCGCACCGCCAGCTCCTCCCAGATCCGCTCGTCCGGCCAGTCGTCAAGGGGCTCGTCGTTGGCGACCTGGAGATACAGCCGGCTGACGTGAGGCGAGCGCATCGAGTGCAGCGCGAAGCCGTGCTCGTGCCAGGCGTAGATCAGCTCGTCGGTGCTCGGCGGCGCCTCGGCGAGGATCCCGAGCCAGCTGAAGGGATAGACCAGCTCGTGGGCGGTGAGCACGCCGTCGGGCATCGCCGGGCGGCAGATGCCGTGGAAGCCGTCGCAGCCGGCGATGAAGTCGCACTCCAGCTGTTGCCTTCCGTAGGTGATGCGCGGCCTGTTGCTGTCGAGGTCGTGGACCGCGACGTCCTCGACGTCGAAGTGGACCGGGACGCCGCGCTCGAGCAGCGCGGCGATCTCGTCCTTGACCACCTCCTGCTGGCCGTAGATCGTGATCTTGCGCCCGGTCAGCCTCAGCATGTCGACGTGGAAGACGCGCTCCCGGAAGCGCAGGTAGACGCCCGTGTGGTCGAGGCCCTCGCGGGCGAGGCGCTCTCCCACCCCGACGGAGTGCAGCGCGTCGACCGTGTTCTGCTCGAGCAGGCCGGCGCGCACGCGCTTCTCCACGTAGTCGCGGCTGCGCGCCTCCAGCACGACGCAGCCGATCCCCGCCTGCTGCAGGTACAGCGCCAGGGTGAGCCCGGCGGGTCCGGCTCCGACGATCCCGACCTGCGTTTTCATTCCGCAAACAATGGATAGCGCCGCCTACCTCTACGACGCCGTCCGCACGCCGTTCGGCCGGCACGGCGGCGCGCTCGCGGGCGTCAGGCCGGACGACCTCGCCGCCCACGTGGTGCGCGAGCTGACGTCGCGGTCGCCGGAGCTCGACCCGGGCCGGATCGACGAGGTGATCTTCGGCGACGCCAACCAGGCGGGGGAGGACAACCGCAACGTGGCGCGCATGGCGGCGTTGCTCGCCGCCCTGCCGACGAGCGTCCCGGGGACGACGATCAACCGGTTGTGCGGCTCCTCGCTCGACGCCGCGATGCAGGCGAGCCGCGCGATCGAGACCGGCGACGCGTCGCTCGTGCTCGTCGGCGGCGTGGAGTCGATGTCGCGCGCGCCCGGTGTCCTGCTCAAGCCCGGGAAGCCGTGGGCGGTCGGCGACCAGACGGTGTACTCGACGACGCTCGGCTGGCGGATGGTCAATCCGAAGATGCCGGGCGAGTGGACGGTCTCGCTCGGCGCCGCCACCGAGACGCTCGCACGCCTTCACGGCGTGAGCCGCGAGGCGCAGGACGAGTTCGCGCTGCGCAGCCACCGCCTGTGCGCGAAGGCATGGGACGACGGCTTCTACGGCGACTGGGTCGTCGCGGTCCCTAACACCGAGCTCGAGAGCGACGAGAACCTGCGCAGGGACACCTCGCTCGAGAAGCTGGCGCAGCTGAAGCCGGCGTTCGTCAAGGACGGCACCGGCACGGTGACCGCCGGCAACGCCTCCCCGCTCAACGACGGCGCGGGTGCGCTGTTCATCGGCGACGAGGCGGCGAGCCGGCTGCTTGGACGCGCCCCGATCGCCCGCGTCGCCGGTCGCGGCGCGCACGCCGTCGATCCGGACTTGTTCGGCATCGCGCCCGTCGAGGCGGCCAACAGGGCGCTCGCGCGGGCGGGCATTGGCTGGGGCGACGTCGAGCTGGTCGAGCTCAACGAGGCGTTCGCCGCGCAGTCGCTCGCCTGCCTCGGCGAGTGGACCGAGCTCGACCCGGAGCGCGTCAACGTCAACGGCGGCGCGATCGCGATTGGCCACCCGCTCGGCGCCTCCGGCGTGCGCATCCTGGCGACGCTGGCGTACGAGCTGCGCCGGCGCGGCGGCGGCTACGGCGTCGCAGCGATCTGCATCGGAGTCGGGCAGGGGCTGGCGATGGTGCTGCATGCGTGAGCCGCCGCTCGACTGGCCGGCGTACAAGTCGACGGCGCTGCGGCATCCGAAGCAGCCGCTGGTCCGCATCGAACCCGAGCGCACGGGCCCCGCGCTGGCCCATCTGCGCCCGGGCCAGATCTGCAACGACCTGACCAGAGACGGGCCGGTCGGCGAGCGGATCACGGTGTCCGGGCGGCTGATCGACTCGGACGGCCGCCCGATTCCCGACCAGCTGATCGAGATCTGGCAGGCCAACGCGGCAGGGCGTTACCAGCACCGCGCGGACTACTGGCCGGCGCCGCTGGATCCGGGTTTCCACGGTGGCGGGCGCACGGTCACGGACTCGCAGGGCCGCTACGAGTTCGTGACGATCAAGCCGGGCCCGTACCCGTGGGGCAACCACTACAACGCCTGGCGCCCGGCGCACATCCACTTCTCGGTGATGGGCCGTGTGTTCGACGAGCGGCTCGTGACGCAGATGTACTTCCCGGGCGACCCCCTGTTCCCGTACGACCCGATCTTCAACGCCGTCCGCGACCCGAAGCTGCGCGAGCTGATGGTCAGCCGCTTCAGCCTCGACGCCTCCCAGGAGAATTGGGCGCTCGCCTACGAGTTCGACGTCGTCGTCGACGCCACGCCGATGGAGGGCCGGTGACCTCCACGCCGTCGCAGACCGTCGGGCCGTTCATGGCGCTCGGGCTCCCATGGGACGACGGCCCGGTCGCGGATCCGCACGGCATCCGCGTGTCCGGTGTCGTCTACGACGGCGCCGGAGAGCCGATCGTCGACGCGCTGGTCGAGACATGGTCGCCGGAGCCGCCCGCGTTCGCACGCTGCCCGACCGATGACGGCGGTCGCTGGCACGTGGTCGTGCCGCCCGCGCCGTTTCTCGCCGTGCACGTCTTCGCGCGCGGGCTGCTGCGGCACCTCACGACCCGCATCTGCTTCGACGAGGCCGCCGTGCCGCAGGCCGTGCCGGTCGACCGGCGTGAGACCCTGCTCGCCGAGCGCACGGACGATGGGTACCGATTCGACATCCGGCTCCAGGGCGAGCGCGAGACCGTCTTCTTCGACGTCTGAGCTGTTCGGTGGCATCTACGCGCGCGGTGCGGTCGCCGGCGCGGTCAGCGACGAGGCCTGGCTGCAGGCGATGCTCGACGTGGAGGCGGCTTTGGGCGGTCGCGCGGTGCACGTCGAGGAGATCGACGTGTCCGAGCTCGGGCGGGCGGCGGCCGAGCACGCGTCGCCGGTGGTGCCGCTGGCGGAGCGCTTCTTTTCCGAGACACACGCGGGCGCGACGTCCCAGGACATCCTCGACACGGCGATGATGCTCGTGGCGAAGCGGGCGCTGTCGCCGCTCCTCGACGACGCGCGGGCGGCGTCCGACGCCGCGGCCGCGCTCGCCGAGGCGCACCGCGAGACGCCGATCATGGCGCGGACGCTGCTGCAGGACGCGCTGCCCACCTCGTTCGGGCTGAAGGCGGCGGGCTGGATGGTCGCGATCGACGAGGCCGCGGCGCCGCTCGTTGTCGTGCCCCTGGCCGTCCAGATGGGCGGACCGGTGGGACACCGCGATCCTGGTGTCGCGGCCGCGGTGGCGCGCGAGCTCGGACTCGCGGAGCCGCTGCTGCCGTGGCACACGAACCGCCTGCGGCCCGTCGCGCTGGCCTCTTTCTTGGGTGCCCTCGCCGGCGTGCTCGGCAAGATCGCGCGCGACGTGACGCTGATGCCGGAGCTGCGCGAGGGCGTCGAGGGTCGCGGCCGCTCGTCGGCGATGGCGCACAAGCGCAACCCAGTGGCCGCGGTCTCCGTGCTCGCCTGCACGCGGCGCGTTCCGGGGTTGGTCGCGACGATGTTCGCCGCGATGGAGCAGGAGCACGAACGCGCGGCCGGCGCGTGGCAGGCGGAGTGGGGGACACTTACCGATCTGTTTCGGTTGACTGGATCCGCTGCGGCGTGGGCGCGCGACCTGCTCGAGCACCTAGAGGTGGACGCCGGGGCGATCGGCGACGACGCCGACCTCGGCGCGTCATCGACGCTGATCGATCGCGCGCTGGAGGCGCATCGCGGATGAGCGACTACGAGGCCGGCATGAAGGCTCGGCGCGAGGTGCTCGGCGACGCGCACGTCGACCGTGCGATCGAGGACACGACCGCGTTCGACGCGCCGTTCCAGGATTTCATCACGCGCTACGCCTGGGGCTCGGTCTGGACGCGCGAGGGCCTCGACCGTCGCACCCGCAGCTGCATCACGCTCGCGGTCCTCGCCGCGCTCGGCAACGAGCACGAGCTCGCGCTGCACGTCCGCGCGGCGCGCAGGAATGGGCTGTCGCCGGAGGAGATCTCCGAGGTGCTCCTGCACACCGCGGTTTACGCCGGCGTGCCCGCCGCGAACGCCGCTTACGCGATCGCGCAGCGGGTGCTCGCCGAGGACTCGAACCCTTGAGCCTTATATCGGGGTCACTCGGACGGCAGGATGATCCAGAGCGCCAGGTAGAGCAAGATCTGCGGACCCGGCAGTAGACACGAGGCCACGAAGAGGATTCGCATGACCGTAGGGGAGATGCCGAATCGGTCCGCGAGCGCGGCGCACACGCCGCCGATCATGCGGCGCCGCGGCCTGACGAGAGCGTTGGAGCGGGCCATGCATGGAGCGTAGACCGCGACTCTGAGCGACGCGTCGCCAGCGGTCAGAGGGCCTGGCGACGAACGAACGACTCGAGCACCGCCGCTATCTCCGCGACTTCCTCGAGCGACCCGGCGGCCACCGCGATGACTAGGTCGTATGCCGCGTCGTCGTCGGGGTCGAGCTCGACGCTGTTCTTCGCGCAGAACACGTACGTCGCGAGCCACGCGAGGCGCTTGTTTCCGTCGACGAGCGGATGGTTGCGCGCGAGCGAATGCAGAAGCGCCGCCGCCTTGGTGAGGATGTCGGGGTAGGCGTCTTGGCCGAGAACGCTGGCCCGCGGGCGATTCACCGCCGCGTCTAGCAGACCCACGTCGCGGATCTCGACGGGTCCACCGACCGCGGCGCGAGCGATGCGAAGAGCCTGCTCGACGGTCAGATACCGCGTCACTCGCCGAGGCGGCGGAGCAGATCAGCGAAGCGCTCGGCGCCCTTCGCGGCGAGGCGGTCGGTGAGCTCGTCGTCTTGAGCGCGGAGCAGGTACTCGTCGAGGGCCGCAAGGGCGACCTGCTGCATGCTGCGGCCTTCCTTCTCCGCTCGCGCGCGGAGCGCATTGGCTTGCGTATCGCTCAGTCGCAGCGTCATCGCCATGGGCGTAAAGATACCACTTTGATACCGACACGGTACCGCTGTTCACGCAGCCGCGCGTGTGAAGCGCTCGAACCGAGCCTCGAGACGGCCCGGATCGGGACGGTCCTGGCTCCGCCGCGGGACTGCGATCGACGCGCCGTGGAAGCCTCCAGCCCCGTGCGCAGCATCGGGCCGTCGATCTCGCGCAACACATGGCCGGCGATGTGGACCACGCCCTCGGGATCGATGCCGAGCAGGTTGCGATCGAACGCGAGGTGGTGGATCGCCACAACGCGAGCCCGTTGACTGCAGCCGCGATCCCCGCTGCGTCCACGTCTGGAACGATGTGCGCCGCCTGGACCAACTCCCGCTCGCGCAGCCGGCAGATCGCGCATTGATGCCGGTAGGCACGCATCACGTCGAGCTTGAAGCGCTGCTGATGGAGTCGGTAACGGGCTTCGCGCGTCGCATAAGCACGCACATCAGGCCGGGTGGAGATCGCATCGACCATCGTCGGGCTGGTTGGTGCAGCCGTGCTTGTGCTCGCCGTCGCCGATCTGCTGCGGTCGCGCCCGATGGCGTTCAGCGTGGATGCGGAGGCGGCTCTCGATGCCGCGCGGGAGGCCGAGGTTCTGGACGATGCCGCTTGGACGATGCCGCTGAATTCCAAGAGGCGATGGCCCGCGCGCTTGCAGGGGTCGTGCCGGAAATGCGCCGATTGTAGATCGACTCCACAACGCCTTCTCGCTCGCGTTGTTCGGACTGCTCGCGGAGCTCGTTGGACTCAGCGCCGCCGCTAGCCTCGTAGCCATGGCTGCCCAGCCAGAAATCCAGCCAAAGCCTGCTCCGTCTGGGCATTCCGTCGGTTCCGTGAAGCCCCTCCCGCAGACGATCTTCATATCGGAGAAGCGCCACTCCAAAGCCTTCGACGTAGCCCGGACGCGCGGGCTACCGGGCGCTCCACAGCGGCACGGACCGACTCCGCGGTTCCGGTCAGGATCAGGAGTTCGCGCGCTCGTGTTGCCGCCGTGTAGAGAAGCTCTCGTGTGAGGATGCGTGAGCTCGGGTCTGGGAGGAGGACCGCGGCGGTGTCGAACTGGGAGCCCTGGCTCTTATGGATCGTCATCGCGTAGACGGTGTCGACGGCCTTCAGGCGGGGCGGGCTGAAGAGCTGGATTTCGCCGCTGCGTTCGAAGGCGGCGGATATGCGGTCGGCGTCCGACTGGACGACGACTCCCATGTCGCCGTTGTAGAGCTGGAGCTCGTAGTCGTTCTCGGTCACGAGGAGGGGGCGGCCGTGGTACCAGTCTGCGCCGGCCTCGATGTCGAGCCAGCTTTCGATGCGGTTGTTCCAGCTAGCGACGCCCTGGGGGCCTCTGCGGTGGGCGCACAGGACCCGGAAGGTGGCGAGGGCATCTATTGCCTCGCGGGCGGCGCCCGCGCGGGCCACCTCGATGACGGTCCTCCCGGCAGAGACCGCTCGGTCGCGGATAGGGGCCAGTGCTATTTCAGACGCCGGATCGGCGACGTCGACCGGGATCCAGGAGACGCCGGCGGGCGCAGCGTCGAGCACCGTGATCACCTCGTCGGCGTCTCCGCGGGCGATTGCGTCCGCCAGTGTCGCGATGCCCTCGCCGAAGCGGTGGACTCGGTCGAGGACGACTATGCCGTCGGCGATTGTTGTTCCCCGAGGCGGTTCGTCTGCCGCGACGTCGTGGCCGGTTGACTGCGAGAGCAGCGTGCGGGCCGGTGGGCTCATCAACAGGCGATCGCGGGCCGGGCCGACGACGTCGCCGAGGACCGCACCGGCCTCGATCGAGGCCAGCTGGCCGGGGTCGCCCACCAGTATCAGGCGGGCGTCCGGGCGGATTGCCTCGGCGAGGCGGGCCATCAGCGAGAGGGAGACCATCGAGGTCTCGTCGACGATGACGACATCGTGAGGCAGACGCTGGCTGCGGTTGTGGCGGAAGCGGCTGTGGCTGTCCGGACGCCAGCCGAGCAGGCGGTGGAGGGTGGAGGCTTGAAGGTTCAGCAGCTGATTGCGGATGCCGTTGGCGACCGCGAGGGAGCGGGCCTCCTCGTGGACCGCCTCCTCGAGCCGCGCGGCCGCCTTTCCCGTCGGCGCGGCGAGGGCTACGAGTGGGGGTGTGGCCCCCGTCGCTACGGCCTGTTCGGCCAGGAGCGCGACGATCCGCGCCACCGTGGTGGTCTTGCCCGTACCCGGCCCCCCGGCGACGACCGCGAGGCGGCGGACGACCGCCGAGGCGGCTGCGATGGCTTGGCGACCGGCTCGCTCGCCTGGGAACATCCTCGCGACTCCGGCGACGAGGACGTTGAGATCGACAGCGTCGGCGGCGGAGCTCAACGCGAGCAGGTCCGCGGCAACGGCGCGTTCCTCGCGCCAGTAGCGGTCGAGGTACAGCAGAGTGCCTTCGAGCTGGAGTGGGCCGCCGACGAGTCCGCTGGCCGCCACCCGATCGGGCCAATGATCCGGCCAAGGAAGCGCAGTGAGGTCAACGGGTTCGTCGGTGTCGACCGTCGCGGTGTCCCTGATCGTCGCCAGGTCGACGTGGACATGGCCGAGCCGCGGCGCGCGTACGGCGAACGCTACGGCCAGCGCGACCGCCTCGTCCCCCTCGCCGGCGAGTTCCGTGAGCCGGGCGGCCACGTGGACGTCGGCAGTCCCCAACACGCCCGCGTCGTTGAATTCGCGGAGCAAGCCCGACGAACGGGCGACGCGGCGGACCTCGAAGGGGTCGACCGCGGTCATGTCCGGACGGCTCCGTCGAGAACGTCGCTGAGCTCCTCCACCAGCGCACGAGGTGGGCGCCAGGCGAAGACGCCGCACCGAGACCCGTCCACAACCGGCGTGTCCGGACCGCTCATGCCGCGGAGGAACAGGTACAGCACTCCCGCGAGGTTGCGGTCCGGGTCGTAACCCGGCAGGCGCCAGCGCAGGTAGCGGTGGAGCGCCGCAACGTAGAGCAGGGCCTGCAGCCCGTAGTGCGCTCGCTGCATCTCGGCGGCGAGCGCCTCCGGGCGGTGGTGCCAGGCGGTCAGCTCTCCGTCGGGCGGCCCTAGCCAGTTCGTCTTGTAGTCCACGACGGCGTACCTGTCTCCGCGCACGCGCACGACGAGGTCGAGGCTGCCCGTCAGGTAGCCGCGGACGTCGTCGTGCAATACCGGGTCGTAGCCGGCCAGAGGATCGTCGGACGGGAGGTGGCGGCGGAGCGCTTCGCCGATCGCGCCAAGGACGAGCCGGCCGGACGGCTCGTCGCCGCCGGCGAGCGGGAGCTCGAACTCGAGTTCATCGAGGCGGTCCGCGCGCGACACATCACGCAGGCGGATGCCGTCGACCAGAGGGCCGAGCGGGGTCTCGATCGCGGCTCGGAGTCCCGCGAGGACCAAAGACGCATCCCCGATCTCGACCGTGCGGCGGGCCTGCGCCGCGGCGAGCTGTGCCGCGAGCTCCGCGTCGAGATCATCGGCGGCGAAGTCGATCGCCTCCAGCACCCGGTGCACGAGCGTGCCCACACGTACTCCCGCAGGCATGTCCGCGAGCGATGAGCGGGCGGCGAGTGCACCGGAGGGCGGCCCGCCCGAGCCGGAGACCAACGTCGCCGAGTCCGGCTCGTCGCTGACGACCGTCTCCTCCGGCTCGCTCGCGACCCGCGCCTCGTGCGTGCCGGCGGTCATCGCGCTGAACGACGTCCGGCGCCACTGCATGTCGAGGTCGCGCGAGAACTCCGCCGCGGCCAGCGAGGTGCGCGCCGCCACCGGAGGCGACCAGAACGCCGGCCCCCCCAACACCGACCGCTCCACCGCGACGCAGCCCGGTGCAGAACCCGACAACTCCTCGAAGCGCGCGAACGCATCGCCATCGGAAGGCACCGAGTCGCTGTACGGCGCCACGTTGCCCTCCTCGTCGCGCGCGAACAGCAACCGCCCGAGCGGCGAGTTGCGGCTGTCGAACGAGGGAGCCCACCAGACGACCGCCTGATGCCGCGCGCGCGTGAGCGCCACGTACGCCAGCCGGAGCTCCTCGCCGCGCTGCTCGACGACGTTCTGTTCGCGGTGGGCGCCATACGCCGAACCCTCGAGCGCGACGTCGATCGCGCGCCGGTTGCCCGCCTCCCGGTCATGGAACGAGACCGGCTCGTGCTCGCCCGGGATCCGGCCGGGATCCCAGAGGAACGGGAGGTAGACGATCGGGAACTCGAGCCCCTTGCTGCGGTGGATCGTGAGCACCTGGACCGCCTCGGCGTCGGACTCGAGCCGGCGGCTGCGCTCCTCGTCGCCGGTGTCCTGCGCCGCCTCGGCGATCCGCCGCCGCAGCCACGCGGTCAGCGCGGTCGTCCCCAGCTGCTCACTTACCGCGGCGCCGTGCAGCAGCTGGGCGATGTGCCTCAGGTCCGTCAGATCACGCTCGCCGCGCGCCCGGCGCAGGATCCGCTCGGGCAGCCGCTCGGTCAGTATCAGAGCCTCGGTCAGCGACGCCACGCCCTTCAAACGCAGCAGGCGCGCCCAGTCGTGCAGCCGCGCGTGGACGTCCTCCCAGGTCGCGTCGTCGGCCTCCGCGACCTGCTCGGCCGACCACCCGAAGAAGCACGTGAGCGCTGCGGCGTGCGCGCGCAGCGACGAGCTCGGCCGCTCGATCGCCTCCAAAAGACGCAGCCACTCCGAAGCCGGCTCCGTCGCGAACACGCTGCCGGCCCCGTTGATCACCGCCGGTACGCCGGCCTCTTCGAGCGTGTCCCGCACCAGCGCCGCGTCCTTGTTCTTCGGCACGAGCACGGCGACGTGGCGCGGCTGGATCGCCTCACCGCCCACGACAGCCGAGGACGACAGGAGCGCCACGAGGTCGGCGGCGAGGTCCGTAGCGACGTGCTCGCGGGCGGAGTCCTTGCGCGCGTAACCCCTCTGCGTCAGCTCCAGCGACGGCTCGTCGCGGCGCACCACGCGGATCCGCAGGGGTACCGCACAAGGCGCGCGAACCAGCCTTGAAACCTGATTCTCCTCCGCGGCGCGCACGCGCGGATAGAGGATCCCCTCGTGCCCGAGCTTCACGCCGCCGAAGAGCGCGTCGTAGGCGTCGATCAGGCCCTGGTCGCTGCGCCGGTTCACGCTCAGGTTCGCGTGCGTGCCCGCGGTGCCCACCGCGTCCAGATACGCGTACACATCCCCACCGCGGAACGCGTAGATCGCCTGCTTCGGGTCGCCGACGAGCACGAGCGTCACCTCGTCGCCCCCGAACGCGCGCTGCACGATCTTCCACTGCACCGGGTCGGTGTCCTGGAACTCGTCGACGAGCACGACGTCGTAGCGGGCGCGCAGCCGCTCGACGGCGCGCTCCCCGGCCGCCAGCGCATCGCGCAGCCGGATCAAGAGGTCGTCGTAGGTCATGACCGCCATCCGGCGCTTGCGCCGCTCGAGCTCCTCGCGCGCCGCGCACGCCAGCCGCCGGCGCATCTCTGGCACGCGCCCGTGAGCGGGAGCGATCACGACAGCCGGGTTCTCGATCGCCTTCAACGCGATCGCGGCGGCCTCGGCGCGCCGGAACGGCGGCTTGTCGCCGCGCGCGAAGCGCCTCACATACAGGTCGTCGACGACCTCCTCGACCAGGTCGCGCACGTCGTCGACGAAGGTGGTGTCGGGCTCGAGGTCGCCCGCGATGCCGAGGCCGCCGAGCACCTCCTGGCAGAAGCCGTGCGTCGTGGCGATCGTGGCCGCGTCGAAGTCAGCGAGCGCGCGGCGCAGAAGATCGCGGCGAACCCGGACATCCGAGCGCGCGAGCAGCTGCACGACCTCGTCGCCGGCCGGCCGAGCTCCAGCGAGCACCGCGGTCAGCCCGCGCTCCACGCCGGCGAGCCGCTCGCGGACGCGCTCGCGCAGCTCGCCCGTGGCCATGCGCGTGAACGTCACGAGCAGCAGCCGGTCGAGCGGCGTGCCCTCGGCGACGTAGCGCGCGGCCAGCGCCGCGATCGCGTACGTCTTGCCCGTCCCCGCGCTCGCCTCGAGCACGGTCACGCCGGTCGGGAGCGGCCCGCAGATGTCGAACGCCCGGCTCACCCGATCTCCTCGACAGCGAGCAACCCGTCCCAGAGCCGCCGCGCACAGCGCCCGAAGCGGCTCGCCTCGGAGGCATCCCAGCCGTCGCCGTGCTCGTCGGAGCGCGGCTCAAGCGCCAGCAGGTCGTCGAACGGGCGGACACCTCCGAGCACCATCACGTGCTCGCGCTCGGCGTCCTCCTTGGGGTAGTTCCACTCCGACATCCACTCCCGGCGCGCGGCGCCGTCGCCGCTCTTCGCGTACGCCGCCGAGGTGCGGCAGAAGAGCGGCAGCGGCTCGCGCATCCCGCGCTCGTAGAGGTCGACCAGCGTCGCGAGGTGCCCGAGCGCCCACTCGCGCCGGCCGGCGGCGGGAGGAGTGATCCGCACGATCGTGATCCCGTCGCGCTCTCCCCGCCCGACCGTAACGGCGGAGAACGAACGCGAGGGATGTGCCGCGACCAGCGCCAGCAGTCGCACCCACGCCGTGACCCGGTGCTTGGCGGCGACGCGCGAGTACGTCACCGTGCGCAGCACGTCGCCGCTGACGCCGGGGACCGTGCCGGTAAGCCGCACCCCGCGCCCAAGCTCGACCCGCACATCGACGGAATCGGCGGCGACCAGCCCGTCCACGCCGGCCACGATCGCGTCGACGACCGGGAACACCTCCTGCACGATCGGCTCGCCGAGCACGCCGGGCGGGAGCGTGCCGCGCGCGATCTCGGCGAGGAGCGCCGTCCGTGCGTCTACGCCGGCGAGCCGCGCCTCGAGCAGCCGGTCGCCGACGCCCCACTTCGCGAGCCCGTCGAGCTCGATCGGCAGCTCGTCGTCGACCTCGTCGGCGAAGTCGCCGACGCTGATACCGAGCCGCTGGCGCAAGAACGCGCGCACCGGGTGCTGCGCGAAGCGCACGAGGTCCTCGACCTCGACGACATCACGCTGCACGGCGTCGAGCGGACCCGCGAGGAACGGACCGGACTGCGAGCGCGGCCCCTCGAGCGCGCGGGCGCCGGCGAGCGTGATCTGGTCGAAGCTCCAGCTGCGCCCGCCGACGAGCGCGCCGGACTCGAAGTTGCGCGGGTCGAACGGCTGCAGCGGATGCCGCACCACCACGTGCTCGCGCACCGGACCCTCCTCCGCCCGCACCGTCGCGTCGACGACGTCGAGCAGCTCCCCGACCGGCACGGCGGGAGGGAGCAGCGCGTTCGTGCGCTCGTCGTTGCCCGTGTAGGTGACGATCAGACGATCCCCCGCGGCGAGCAGCGCGTCGAGCAGCATCTGGCGGTCCTCGCTGCGCGTATCGCGCTCGCCGACGCGCGGGTCGTCGAGCGTGAGGTCGTCGCCGTCGCGGGGCGCCTTGCGCGGGAACGCGCCGTCGTCGAGGCCGAGCAGGCAGACGACGCGGTGCGGGACCGAGCGCATCGGCACGAGCGTGCATACAGTCAGGTGCCCGGTGCGGAAGTTCGCGCGCGTGGGCCGCGGCTGGAGGCGCTCGGCGAGCAGCGCGCGCAGCTCCGCCGGCGCGATCTCCGACCGGCTGCCCGCGGCCTCCTCGACGACGTCGTCGAGGAGACGCTGGAGCTCGGCGCGCTGCCAGGCCTCGCCGACCGCCACTGCATCCGCGGCCGCGGCGACCGCGTCGGCCCACCCGCCCACGCTCTTCGACGTGCTCAAGGCGGTCAATGCGGCGGCGAGCCGGTCGACCAGCTCGACGAGCCGCCCGGCGAGGTCGATCGCACCGCTCTCGACGTCGTCGAGCGGGAGCACGCCGGAGAACAGCCGCTGGTCCTCCTCGGTCATGGTCACGCCGCACACGAGGCGGTCGAGGCCGGCCCGCCACGTGCCGGCGGAGACCGCGGAGAGCTTGAAGGGCGCGCGGTGAGCGGCGTCGAGCCCCCAGCGGATGCCCGCCCCGGACACCCAGTCGCGGATCCGGGTGAGGTCGTCGTCGTCGAGCCGGAACCTGCGCCGCACCGGCTCGCGCTCGGCGAGGTCGAGGACCTGCGACGCGGTCAGCCGCTCCCCGACCAGCTCGATCAGCTCGGCGACCACTCCGAGCACCGGGTTGGTCTGGCGCAGCGAGCGGTCGGCGAGCCGCGCGCGCAGGTCCACCGGCCGGACGTCCTCGGGCAGCTCGTCGCCGCCAGCGCCGAACGTCGCCTGGATCAGCGGCGCGAACGTCTCGACGTCGGGGCACATCACGATCACGTCGCGCGGCTCGAGCGTCGGATCCTCCGCGAGCTCGTGCAGGATCGCGTCGCGCAGGACCTCGACCTGCCGCGCGCGGCCGTGGCAGGCGTGGACGCGCAGGCTGCGGTCGCCCGGATCGAGCAGCGGCAGCTCGTCGCCCGGCAGCGGCGACCGGTCGGCGCGCACGTCGGCCTGGATCCGCGCCAGCAGCGTCTCGCCGCCGTGCTCGACCGGATGGTGCTGGGAGACGTGCTCGGCCGCGTTAGCCAGCACGAGCTGCATCTCGCGCGCATCCCGGCCCCACGACGCCAGCAGGCGGTTGCGCACGGCATCGCCCGTGGCGTCGTCGTGGCGGCGGATCACCGGTCCGTGACCCTCGAGCGCCTGCCAGAGCGCGGGCGACGGATGCAGCAGGAAGAGGTGTACGTCGCGGCCGTCCGCGAGGGCCGCGAGGACCTGCAGGTGGCCGGCGGGGAGGCGCGTGAGGCCGAACAGCGACAGCCGCGCGGGCAGCTCGACGGCCGCGGGCTCCTCGCGCAGCCGGGCGCAGGCCCGCTCCAGCCGCTCGGCCGGACCGGGCTGCCCGATGCGCGCGCGCAGCCGCCGCCACAACTCGGCCTGCCAGAGGCCGGGCTCGGTACCGCGTGCCCACCCCCGCACCATGTCCGGCCGGTAGAGCGCGTAGCGGTCGAACAGCTCTGCCAGCTGGCGCACGCGGCTCAGCCTGCGCGTGCGCCGCACCGGGTCGGCGGTCGCGGGCTCGCCGCCGAGGTGCGCGGAGAGGTCGTGCAGCCACGGCTCGCCCAGGCACTCGTCCACCACCTCCAGCAGCGGCCAGACCGAGCGGCGCGGCTGCCACGGGTCCTGCTCCGGATCGATCCCGGAAGCCGCCGCGATCGCGTCAGTCGCGAGCCGGTGCGGGAACGGGAACTCGACGTTCGCGCAGACGCCGTCGGAGCGCCCGGGCGCCGCGCCCAGGCGCGCCGACATCTGCTGCGTCAGCCAGCGCTCCATCCCGCGCGTCGGCACCGAGACGACCTCGGGGGAGAACGGATCGGGCAGCGGCTCGGCCAGCAGCGCGCGCAGCGCCTCGACCAGGCCGTCGGCTCGCTCTGCGCGATGGACGTGGAGCACGATCTAAGACTTGCGAAACGCTCCGATGGATTCCGGACCGCGGCCGGATCTCTACCAGCATGAGACAGAGAACTGGCTGGGTGATCGCCCTGACGGGCATCGGCTCCTTGATGGCGGCGCTCGACACGCTGGTCGTGTCGACCGCGCTGAGCACGATACGGCTCGACCTCGGCGCGTCGGTCGAGGCGCTCGAGTGGACCGTGAACGCGTACAACCTGAGCTTCGCCGTCCTGCTGATCACCGCCGCGGCGCTCGGCGACCGCTACGGGCGGCGCAACCTCTACGCCGCCGGCATCGGGCTCTTCACCGCGGCCTCGGCCGTCTGCGCCCTGGCCCCCGACGTCGGCTGGCTGATCGCCGCTCGCGCCGCTCAGGGCGTCGGCGCGGCGCTCGTGATGCCGCTCGGGCTGGCGCTGCTGAGCGCGGCGTTCCCCGCCGAGAAGCGCGGCGCCGCGATCGGGATCTTCAGCGCGATCACGGGCGTCTCCGTCGCGAGCGGCCCGCTCGTCGGCGGCGCGGTCGTCGAGGGCCTCAACTGGGAGTGGATCTTCTGGCTGAACGTGCCGATCGGGCTGGTCGCGATCCCGCTCGTGCTCGCGCGCATGGAGGAGAGCCGCGGCCCCGACAAGAGCCTCGACATTCGCGGCCTCGCCCTGATCACGGGCGGCGCTCTGGGGCTCGTCTGGGGACTGGTACGCGGCAACTCCGCCGGCTGGGGGAGCGGCGAGGTCATCGCGACCCTCGTACTGGGAGCGCTGCTGATCGCCGCGTTCGTCGCCTGGGAGCTGCGCGCCCGCGAGCCGATGCTGCCGCTGCGCCTCTTCCGCTCGCGGGCGTTCTCGGCGAGCAACGCCGCGATGTTCTTCACGTTCGCGTCGCTGTTCAGCGCCGTGTTCTTCTACGCCCAGTTCCTCCAGACCGGGCTCGGCTACGGCCCGCTCGAGACCGGGCTGCGGCTGATGCCCTGGACGGCGACGTTCATCACCGTCGCGCCGGCCGCGGGCGCGCTCGCGGACCGGATCGGGGAGCGGCCGCTGATGGTCGCCGGGCTGACGCTCGAGGCGGCCGGCATGGCCTGGCTCGCGCTGATCGCCGAGCCCGGCATGGCCTACTCGGACCTGCTCGGGCCGTTCGTCGTCGGGGGCGTCGGCGTGTCGATGGCGATCCCCGCCGCTCAGAACTCGGCCGTCGGCTCGGTGGCGATGGATGCGATCGGCAAGGCGGCCGGCACGAACAGCATGATGCGCGAGCTCGGCGGCGTGTTCGGGATCGCGGTGGTCGTGGCGGTCTTCGCCGGAGCCGGCAGCTACGCGTCCGCGGAGGCGTTCACGGACGGGTTCGGGCCTGCGATCGGCGTCGGCGCCGCTCTGGCGCTGGCCGGCGCCGTCGCGGGAACGGCGCTGCCCTCACGGAGACGCGCGCGGAACGTCGCTCTGATCCCCGCGCTTGAAGGCGAAGGGAGAAACTGATGAGACGAGTCATGGTCCGCTACAAGGTCAAGCCCGACCGCGTCGCCGAGAACGAGGAGCTGGTGCGCGCGGTCTACGAGGAGCTCGGGCGCGCGGCGCCGGAGGGATTCCGGTACGCGACGTTCCGGCTCGACGACGGCGTGAGCTTCGTCCATATGTCGATGGGCGACAGCCCGCTGCCGGAGATCTCCGCGTTCCAGCGGTTCACCGAGAACATCCGCGAGCGCTGCGACGAGCCTCCCGCGGTCGTCGAGCTGCACGAGGTCGGGTCGTATCGGCTGTGAGCGCGCAGTCCCTCGACTACCGTGAGCTCGTAGAGCCGTTCCGGGGAGAGCTCCAGGCCCACTGCTACCGGATGCTCGGCTCGCTCCAGGACGCCGAAGACGCGCTCCAGGAGACGCTGACGAACGCGTGGCGCGCGCTGCCGCGCTTCGAGGGGCGCAGCTCGCTGCGCTCGTGGCTCTACCGGATCGCGACGAACGTCTGCCTGAAGGTGATCGAGCGGCGGCCGCGACGCGTGCTGCCGCTCGACTATGGCCCGGCCGCCGACCCGCACGACGCTCCGGCGGAGCCGCTGGTGGAGTCGGTCTGGGTCGAGCCGTATCCGGACTCCGTACTCGGGCCCGAGGCCGGCTACGAGCAGCGCGAGAGCGTCGAGCTGGCGTTCATCGCCGCGCTACAGCTGCTGCCGCCGGGACAGCGCGCCGTGCTGATCCTGCGCGACGTGCTCGGGTTCTCGGGCAGCGAGGTCGCCGACGTGCTCGAGACGACGCCGGCCGCCGTCTACAGCTCGCTCCAGCGCGCCCACAAGACCGTCGCGGAGCGGCTGCCCGAGCGCAGCCAGCAGGCCACGCTGCGTGCGCTCGGCGACGAACGCCTCGGTGCGCTCGTCGAACGCTACGTGCGGGCGTGGCAAGAGGGCGACGTCGACGCCGTCGTCGCGCTGCTGACCGAGGACGCGACCGTGACGATGCCGCCGCGCCCGACCTGGTTCCGCGGCCGCACAGTGGTGCGCGACTTCCTCCGCGAGTACCCGCTCGCGGGCGACACCCGCTCGCTGCTCGTGCGCGCCGGCATCAACGGCCAGCTCGCGTTCGGCCATTACTTCGCCGAGGGTGAGAACTTCGTGCCGCACGGCATCGCGGTGCTCACGCTCCGCGGCGATCGGATCGAGGACATCACAACGTTCCTCGAGCCCGACCTGTTCGGTCCGCTCGGCCTGCCGCTCAGCGTTCGTCGCGCCGCGTGAACCCGAGCGCCTCGGCCGCGCCGGTCGCGTCGCCCTGGTTCGCCGCCGCGGCGGCGGCCATCGCCCGCGCCGCGAGGTCCGGCGCCGCGTCCCAGTCGATCCGCAGGCGGGACGGGTCCGCCTGCGACACGATCACCGGCACCGTGTCGCCGCGGAGCGGCGTCTTGGCGTGCGGGACCTGCTCCTCGTGATCGAGCTCGTAGCGCGAGCGGCCGGGGGCGCTCACCTCGAGGCGCAAGCGGTACTCCACGTCGAGCTTCCCGGTCTTCCGCGCGGCTCCCGCCGTGGGCGCCATCTCGAGTACGCGCGCCTCACCGCGGACGGGATCCTTGATCCGGCTCCGGGCGAACAAGCCCATGCCGCGGATCCTAGACCCTGATCGCGATCTTGCCCTGGACGTGCTTCGTCGCGAGCGCCTCCAGCGCCTCGCCGGCGCGGTCTAGCCCGTACGTCGCCTGGATGGGGACCTTCGCGACGCCGCTCTCGAGCAGCCGCGCCAGCCGCTCAAGGTTCTCGGCGGTCGGCATCGCGACGACGTTGGTCCGGCCGGGAGCGTCGCCGGCCGCTCCGATCGTCGACGCTCCGCGGCCGCGCTTGCGGAGCGCCGACGCGTGCGCCTCGAACTCGTCCGGCGTGTAGGACACCAGGTCCAGGACGGCGTCGACCCCGCGCACGGCCGCCGCGACGTCGGAGCCGCGCTCGATCAGCTCGGCGACGCCGAGGCCGCGAAGGTAGCCCTCGTCATCGGGCAGCGCCGGGGCGATCACGGTCGCGCCGGCGTGGGCGGATAGCTGGACCGCGAAGCTGCCGACGCCGCCCATCGCGCCGACCACGAGGAGCCTGTCGCCCTCCGAAAGTGCGAGCGCGTCGACGCTCAGCATGGCGCTGATGCCCGCCAGCGCCGCGGCGCCGGCCGAGGCGACGTCCACACCGGCCGGACTGCGCGCGACGGCTCTGTCCTCGGGAAGGGCGACCAGCTCGGCCCAGCTGCCGTTGTGCACGGCCGGGTCGGCGTGCGGGACGAACCCGAAGACCTCGTCGCCGGCCGCGAAGCGCGTGACGCCCGCGCCGACCCGCTCGACGACGCCCGCGTAGTCGCGGCCGAGCACGACGGGGAACTCGTATTCGAACATCGCGGCGAGCATGCCGGCCGCGATCGCGTTGTCCACCGGGTTGGCCGACGAGGCCTGCACGCGCACGAGCACCTCACCCTCGGCGGGCGTCGGAGCAGGCATGTCGCCGCGCAGCGCGGGCGGCGCGTTCAGGCTGGTGAGGGCGAATGCCTTCATGTTTCCTCGTTCCGGTGACGGCGCGCCGTGGCGACGCGGTGGGACATCAGGAGGCTGGACAGCACGCTGATGTCGAGTTTGGGCGGCGGAAGCCGCGGCTCGCGCGCAGCGTACGCCTCCGCCCAGCGGGCTTCAGGCGACGCCGGGTGGCGCGGGTCCTTAAACTGCATCCCAGGAACGGCGCGATGGTCGCAAGCTGCCAATGCCTGCGCAACCGCTGTGCTGTCGGTATGCCGCGGCTGCAAGCTGTCATGACACACTGCCAGCACCTGGAGCTTCAATTCGACGGCAAGGAGGAGCCATGGCTTACGAGTTGCGGGGGCAGTTCCTGGAGGCATGCGACTGCCGCGTGACGTGCCCATGCTGGTTCCACGAGCAGCCGGACGACGACGAGTGCGCAGGGCTCGTCGCCTGGCACGTCGAGTGGGGGCGGATCGACGGCGTCGACGTGTCCGGGCTCACGGCGGTGAGCGTCTCCCATCACGGCGGCCATCGCGCGGAGGGACACGCGCGCGTCGCGCTGTTCCTCGACGAGCGCGCCGGCGAGGAGCAGCGGGCGGCGCTCGCGGCCGCGTTCAGCGGCACGCTGGGAGGACCGCTGCGCGAGCTCGCCGAGATCACGCGCTCGGTGGAGCAGCTCGAGCCCGCGCCGATCGACTTCTCGTCCAACGGCGCGACGACCAGTCTCGTCGTCGGCGACGTGGCCGAGACCGATATGACGCCGCTCACGGCATCGACGGAGCGGATCATCACGGTCGTCGACGGCGCCTTCGGCTCGGTGCTGAGCCCGGTCGCCGAGGTCGGCAGGTCGAACCGCTTCCGGCTCGACGTCGGGTCGGTCGCGTCGCGGCGGGACGCCGAGCGGCGCAGCGCGAGCCGCGGCCGTTTCCACTATCGCCACGGGTAGCCGTCGATGAGCGCGTTCGTCCTGCTCGCCGATCGGCGCCGCGACCTGCCCTGGGCGCTGCTGCTGGCGTCGGCCGCTTCCTGGGCGCTGCTCGCGCTCTGGAGCGATTCGGAGCTCGGACGCTGGCTGCGGCACGACTACCAGCCGGAGCGAGCGGCCGCGCAGCTCGCGGCGATGACCGCGTATGCGCTCGGCTGGACGCTGATGACGCTCGCGATGATGGCGCCGGCCGCCGCCGCGCTGCTCGCGGCGTTCGGGCGCGTAACCGGCGCTCGGGCGCTCCGTCTCGCGGTCGTGTGCGGCTTCCTCGGCGTCTGGCTGGTCACCGGCTGCGCGTTCCGCGCGCTCGACGGCGCGGTCCACGCGGCCGTCGAACGCTCCGCCTTGCTGAGCTCCCGGCCCGAGCTGGTGGCGGCCGCCGGGCTGCTGGTCGCGGGCGCGTTCCAGTTCGCCCCGGCGAAGCGGCGCTGCCTGACCGCCTGCCGCTCCCCGCGCGGCTTCGTCTACCGCCGCTGGGGGCGCGGCGCGCCCCGCCGCGACGCGCTGGCGATCGGCGCGTCGTTCGGCCTCTCCTGCGTCGGCTGCTGCTGGGCGCTGATGCTCGTCATGTTCGCGTCGAGCATGTCCTCGTTCGCGCTGATGGCGGCGCTCACCGGCGTCATGGCGGCCGAGCGCGCGCGGCGGATCGGCGATCGCGTGGTGCGCCCGGTGGGCGCGGCGCTCGTCGCGGCCGCGATCCTGCTCGCCGCGTGACCGTCGCCGCACTCCGGGCAGTCCGGCCTCCGGACGATCGCCCTCCGCTCGGTCGCAAGCGTGCGCAGGTCCATCGTCCAGACCGCATCGCGCGTAGCCGGCGGAGCGAGCCCGGTCAGATGATGCAGCACCTCGGTCGCGATCATCGAGCCGACGATCCCGCTCGCCGGTCCGAGCGTCGCCATCGGCCGTGCGTCGCGCGCACGCAGCCGCTCGAGCCGGTCATAGAGCGGGTTCTCCTCGCGCAGGGCCAGCTCGAGGCAGCCCAGGCACGCCGTCGTCCCGGGCTCCACGAGGGGGCCGACCCGGATCGTGGGCGGCAGCTGCCCGGCGCTGATGTGCGCGATGCCGGCGTCGAGGCACGCACGGTTGATCCAGCGCGCGATGACGTAGGGCGGCCGGTCGGCGCACGCGAGCACCAAGGACGCGCCCTCGATCGCCTCGGCCACGTCGTCGCGCGACGCGAGCCGCCTGCGCAGCGGCTCGACGGCCATGTCGGAGTTGAACGACCGCAGCGCCTGCGCCGCCGCCTCGACCTTGGGGCGGCCGAGGTCGGACTCCTTGAAGAGCAGCTGCCGGTTGAGGTTGCTGAGCTCGACGGAGTCGTCGTCGACCAGGGCGAGGCTGCCGACGCCGATGCACGCCAGCCCGGTCGCGGCCCAGCTCCCGAGCCCGCCGCAGCCGAGGACGACCACGCGCGCGGCGGCAACGCGCCGCTGCATCGCGGCGGCGTCGGCGCCGGCCGGCGCCCGGTCGCGCAGGTACAGGAGCTGGCGTGAGAGCCGCTCGTCGTCGGGCGTCTCGGGCAGCCGCTCGAGCACGCCGACCGCGGCGAGCTCCTCCAGCATCGCGGCGACCGTCGCGTCGTCGACCGCGTGGCCGCCGGCCCGCACGAGCGCCGCGAGCTGCGTCACCGTGCCGCCGCGTGCCAGCGCGCGCACGAGCGGCACGGCGGCGGCCGGCGGCGTGCGGATCACGCAGTCGCCGCCGGCCGGCCCACGGAGGAGGAAGAGCGCGCCGTCGGCGTCCTGGACGACCTCGACGAGCGGCCGCAGTCGCACCGCCTCCATCACGACCCTCCCGGCTCAGTGGCCCTTCTGCAGCGACGCGCCCGACTCGACGGGACGCTCCAGCGTCTCGATGCCCAGCATTCGCTCACCTCCCTCCCTCGATCAGCGCGCATGGCGCGACAGGTACACGGTCTTGCTGTCGGCGAGCTCGTCCGGCCACGGGTGCGGCACGCCGTCGAGCCCGTGCCCGTAGACGCCGGCGCACTCGAGGCCCGCGGCGGCGATCGCGGCGCGGATCACGTGCGCCGGGTGATGCCGTTGGACGTGCGTGACGCGCGTGCGCGACCAGCACTCGCCGTCGCTCCAGAAGGCCGTGAACGCCGCCTCGGCGAGTGCGCCCGGCTCGGCGTCCGGGGAGCTGCGGCCGGCCCAGATCGTCACCAGCTCGTCGGTCTCCTCGACCGCGGTGGAGGCGAAGAAGCCGCGGTAGGTCGCGAGCGTGTTGACGTCGAAGACGACGACGCCGCCGGGGGCGAGGTTGGCGGCGATCGACGTGAGCGCCTCGGTCAGCTCCGCCGGCTCGAGCAGGTGGTTGAGCGCGTCGTCGAGACAGCAGATCAGGTCGAACTCGCCCAGTGTCGGCAGCGCACGGACGTCGCAGACGTGGACGGGGACGTCGGGCGCGTTCTCCGCCGCCAGCGCCGCCATCCGCGGCGAGATGTCGCACGCGACGACGTCGTATCCGCGGCGGACGAACGGCAGGAAGCTCTTGCCGGTCCCGCAGCCGACGTCGAGCAGCCGGTGGCCCACGAGGCCGTGCCCGCGGGCGAGCGCCTCCAGCGTCGCCGTCCAGGCCTCGTAGTCGTGATGAGCGGTGAAGCGGTCATAGAACGGCGCCATCCCGTCGTAGGCGCCTGCCGCCGCATCTGCGAGCGCTGTCATGTGGAACATGACCCGCCCGACGCCCGGTGTGGTTTCATGCACCCATGAGAGCCTGATAGCCGCGGTCCGCGGCATGACAGCGCGCGGGACCAGTGGGACTGGGTCGCCGTGCGCGCCTGGTGCCTCAACATCGCCCGCCGCTACGCCACGGCCGACGAGGCCGAGGACCTCGCCCAGGAGTCGGTGCTGCGCGCCTGGCGCAACCGCCGTGCCTGCCGGAGCCCCGAGCGGCCGTGGCCGTGGCTGGCGACGATCACCCACCACGAGGCGATCCGGCGCAGGCGCCGGGCGCTCCCCGCGAGCGGCCTCAACGAGCTGCCTGAGCGTGGGGCGCCGGATGACGCGCTCGAGTGGGCCGCCGACCGGCTCACGCTCTGGCCGGAGGTGGCAGCGCTGGACGAGCGCGACCGTCAGATCGTGCTGCTTCACTACCGCGCCGGCATGACGGTCGCCGCGATCGGCGACATGCTGGACATGCCCACCGGCACCGTGAAGGTGAAGCTGCTGCGGATCCGGGATAAGCTGCGCGGCGCGCTGACATGAGCCAACCTGCCGACCACGAGACCGACCCGCGGATCCTCCGCGCGCTGGGCGATCCCGTCCGCCAGGAGCTCCTGACCGCGCTGAGCGAGGCGCCCGCAAGCGCGACGACGCTGTCGGACGCGCTGGAGCTGCCACTGGTCACGGTGCGGGAGCACCTGGCGGCGCTCGTCGACGACGATGCCGCCGAGGTGGTGGACGATCCCGCAATCGCCGACGATGACCGCCGCTATCGCGCCATGATCCGCCCGTTCCTCGACGATGCCCACTGGCGGCAGCTCTCGGTCGACCAGCGGCGTGCGCTCTTCGGGCTCACGCTGCGCGACATCTCACGTCGCGTCGACGATGCCGCGGCGAGCGACGGGTTCGGTCACCCCCAGACGCACGTCAGCCTGACACGTCTGGAGTTGGACGAGAAGGGATGGCAGGAGATGACCGACCTCCTCGCCGGGGTATTGGAGGAGGCGATGGAGATCGAGGCCGACTGCGCCGACCGCAGGGGCCGCGGCGAGGCCGGCGAGATGGTCGGTACGAACCTGGCCGTCATGCACTTCGGCCGGTCCGGCAAGAGCGGCGCAGCCAGGGGCTCGTGATCACAAACCGTTAGGAGGAGGACAGCGTGTCGGATGTTTCGGTGAAAGACGACGTTCGCGGCCGGGTCGAGTCGCGCATGAAGGAGCTCGAGCCGCTCGTCAAGGAATACGAAGAGCTCCGCCGGATCGCCGCCGCCATCGATACCCAAGAGGGGCGAGCCGACGGCGACGGGACGACCCGCCGCACCGGCCGCGCCGCGCCCCGCCGCGCGCTGCGCGCGAGTGGCCCCGGCCGGGGCGGGCACGGTGCGCGCTCCGACGAGGCGCGCAAGCTGATCGCCGAGAACCCGGGCGTCACCGTCGCCGGGCTCGCCGAGCGGATGGGCATCGGCACCACCTACCTCTACCGGCTGCTGCCGCGGCTCGAGCGCGAAGGCGCGCTGCGCAAGCAGGGCAAGGGCTACCACCTCGCCTGACGGAGCGAGAGGCGCGCCGATCGGTGGACGTCCTCGCGCTGTACGACATCCACGGCAACGTCGACGCGCTCGAGGCGGTGCTCGCTGATTCGCGCGCGAAGGATGCCGACGTCGTGGTCGTCGGCGGCGATGCCATGCCCGGCCCGTTTGCGGGCGCGACGCTCGCTCGCCTCGATCGGCTGGGCGCTTCGGTCCGCTGGATACGCGGCAACGGCGAGCGGGAGGTCGCGGCGGCGGCCGCCGCGTCCGCGCCGGCCGCGGACGACCTCGCGGCTCGCACCGCGGCGATCACTGCCGCCGAGATCGGCGGCGAGCGGGCGCGCGCGCTCGGTGACCTGCCGCTGACGCTCGAGCTCGACGGGGTGCTCTACTGCCACGCCAGCCCGCGCCGCGACGACGAGCTGCTCACGCGGCTGTCGGCCGCCGAGCGCTGGGAGGACGCGCTTGCGGAGGTCGAGGCGGAGCTCGTGGTGGCCGGCCACACGCATCAGCAGGACGACCGCATGGTCGGCGGCGTCCGCTTCGTCAACGCCGGCAGCGTCGGGCTGCCATACGAGGGCGACGGCGCTGCGCGCTGGCTCTGGATCGCGGACGGCGTGCCGGAGCTGCGCCGCACCGGCTACGACGCCGCCGGCGCCGGCGCTCGGATGCTCGCGGCCGGCTGGCCCGACGAGCGCTCGGTCGGAGCGGCGCTCGTCGAGCCTGTCGAGC